>Ga0307378_10000230_pt1 | contig 104647 bp, 99 predicted proteins | sample UN1MG_FD_202238 | JGI IMG/M metagenome (GOLD analysis project Ga0307378, IMG submission 202238) | Soil microbial communities from Risofladan, Vaasa, Finland - UN-1 | ecosystem: Environmental > Terrestrial > Soil > Coastal area > Acid sulfate soil | place: Finland: Risofladan, Vaasa | collected...
GAGTTTGGTGAGTATGCCCGCCAGAAGTATCCCAATGAGTTGGGCGAAGACGAAGTTATTATGATTGAGGGCTTAATTGAGCGCCGGAGGGAAAGAAGGTATGTGAGGAGCGGTGCAAGGGATTCCTTGATTGAATACGCTCACAGGGAAAAAATGCGAAGTGTCAAGTAACATTTGGGCGGTTTGTGTAACAAAATTGCAGATTGTTCAGTCGGAGTCACAAACGCTTGTTTTGTTCGCTACTGCACAATTGAGGCTTTTGTTCAATGGTAACGAAAGCTTGTTTAGTGTGATTAGATACAAAATAGGGGTCGGGATTTGTGGTCCCGACCCCTTAGTCATATACCAATAATATATTATTAGAACTCAAACAAATGCTGGCTGCTCGACCTTTTGAATAGCCCTGCGGATTGTCCTCTTATCATGGTGTAGCTCCCGTTTGATTCTCTTGATGCTCCACCCTTCTATAAAGTAGGCTTGCCTGATGCGGTCGTCCCGTTCTATTTTAAGCTTCTTCTCTACCGGTATTTCGGCACCGGCTATAAGCAAAAGTGGACTCGGGGGCCGGCCGCGGGTATTCTCTCTTATTACCGCGATGACCTGCTGGCTCTCTATGAGTGGATTAAGGTATGGGTTGAGTTTCCAGACAGAAACTTTGAGACACGCGGAGATGTCGGTCCTGGTCATTCCCTGAGTGTTCCTGCGTAGGAGTTCTAGGATACTCTCATCTTTAACCGCCTTCTCTTCCGGTATTTCAGCACCGGCTATAAGCAAAAGTGGACTCGGGGACTGGCCGTAGGTGTTCTCTCTCCTTACCGTAATGACCTGCTGCCTCTCTATGAGTTGATTAAGGTGCGCTTTGAGTTCCCCAACCGGAACTTGGAGATACGTGGAGAGGTCGGACCTGGTCATTCCCTGGGGTTTCTTGCGCAGGAGTTCCAGGATGCGCTCATGCAGATGATTTCGTCTCTGGCTCCAGTAGAAGACTGAGGGATATGTTTTTTGCCAACGTTTAAGATACTTTTTCTCTCCCGTCTCTAGTGGTATACCTGCATATATCTTATAGCCAATCTGAACCACCCTTTTGGGCAGGCTTTTGAGAATGCTCCGGGCGTCTAACCTGGCATCAAGGTCTATCGGTTTGGTGTCGGCTATTAGATCAATAAGTTCAGTGGGTTTATGCCCGTTTCCGTCTTCGTCTTTCAGTATCGTGTTCAGGCTCACGATGCGATGAGCTTTCTTTTTGGGACAATCGGAAGGCAGTTTTGTCGCTTGACATTCCCGGCGTTGCTCAATCGTGCAGCGGGTGCAGTTAAATCCAAAGTGCCGATACCTTCGTTTAATATAGTAGTCCTTCCGTTCATATTCGGCTACCATCATCAATGATGCTTCTGTCAAGGGCTTTCCCTTCGCCTCATATTTCGCTTTTACCTTGGCCATCTCTACCAGCAGATTCTGACGAAAGTCCTCTCTGTCCTGGGGAGGCACTTTATTCACAAAGTAGCCTGCTATCCTGGCAAAGACAGCCCAGTCTCCCTCTAGCTTTCCTTCGGCGTAGCCTGTCCTCATAGTTCCTCCCTAAAGTAAAAAGCCCCTAAGCTGTGGGGGCTTAAAAGGGGTGCGGTTGAGCCGTTCCTAGAAGAAGGCAAAAAGAGAGGGTGCTACGCAAGCGTAACACCCAAAAAACAACCGAATTGAAAGCAAAAAACGCCCCTAGTAAACTAGAAGCGTTTTCTGCTTTTAGTGGTTTAGATAATCCTTAACCGCAAGTGTTACCAGCTTTGATACTCTAGCTTCAACCTCTAGTGGTAGTGGCTTTCCGTATCTTATAGCTTTACGCCTTCTGTTTTTGCTAGTGGCTTTTAAGCTGTCGCCTAAATCTATGTAAAGGTGAAAGTAGCTGGAAGCTATCTTAACTTTGGCAAAGGGTTGTAGCTTTAGCCCGCTCATTCCTAGACCTTCAAGGTAAAAAAGCGGTTGCTTATCAAAGAATATATCCTTGCTGATATTGCTAAATCTACCTCTTATCGGGTATCTGCGTTCACCTAAAGAGTGAAAGGCTTTTTGCTCTGCCTTCCAGTCTAGGCTGGCTTGCTCTCTGTCCTCTGCCTTCCAGTCATCAATAAGCCCTTCAATATAGACTTCATAATGATGCTCTGGAATAGGGCAATTCCTATGCCCAAAGATACAAAAGCCACCGCTGTCAACGAATAGCTTGACTAGCAACACTTGACGGCTAGGGGTTGACCACTTTGGTAAAGTAGCCATATTTTACCCCCTTCTGCTCAACCGTAGTGTTAGTGTGGCTATGCCCTGATAGTGTTACGCTGGGACTAACTCCCGCACCTTGCGACCTTTGGACTTGTCCGCTTCCGCTTGTGCTACCGCTTCCGCTTCCGCTTTGGCTACCGCTTCCGCTTGTGCTATTGCTTCCGCTTTGGCTTTGGCTTCCAAAGCAAGGTGAAGCTGTAGTCTATCGTGCTGTGTGATAGGTTCGCCAGCTTTTTTGGCTAGTGCGACTTGTGTCTTATAGCCTTCGCCATTGTCTTTGATAACGCTTCCCGCATAGTTTAAGAGGTTAGCGGTAAAGTTATCACGAACTAGCCTAACGCTGTCGCCTATCTCTTTGGCTACTCGGACAACAGGTCTACCAGCTTGCGTAAATCGCACCGCACCAGCTTTGTCGTAGCCTAGACGCAACGGACAACCTAGAGCGTCTACTGGTATAGCGGTATCACCCTGCGTGTTTGTGGCTGTAAAGAACGGAAGCCAAACTTGCTCTAGGTCAATTGACCATACCCTGCGACCCTGTGGCTTTTTGATACTCGGAATGAGTAGACTTTTGATGTAGTTAGGACTTTCCATTATGCTCAATACCTTCCTTTTTACTTATTGAGCATAGCCACACTAACACTACGGCTGAACTATTCTGTATGACCACTAAATCAACGGCTTTCAACTTTGAAGGCGTTACCCTTCATTATCTATTCACCTATGACCATCACCCCCCAGAATTGCGGTAAGTTAAGGTTCGGACTCGCCCTAGAACTTTTTGGGGTAAGTGGTTTTTATTAAAGTGCTAAAGTTACAACATCATTATTAAACAAAAGGAACGAAAGTGATAGTTGATAACCTAGCTAGAATATCCCCCCCTCTAGAGAGACGACACTCGGGGAAACAAAAAACCCGCTAAAAATAGCGGGTTCAAACAATAGAAACCAGAGATGACGGGTAGTTTAAAGTCAGAGCTTAGTCTGCTATTTCCTGCGCCTTATTGTAGGTTTATTCCTGGAATACTTGTGCTGTTTCCTCTTGTTGCGGTAGTACTCCAGGCCACGTTGAGGATAAAGAGCGAGTTGAGGGTTTGACCATTCGCGATCTGACGCTTCTATGCCCTTCTTGGTCAATCGATAGTATCGACGCGGTGGCGCCTCGGGATAGTATTCCTGGATAGCTGCCGGTTCTTCTTCATCGGTGAATTCTACCCAGCCAAGTTGTTTGAGCCAGTGAAAGTATCTCTGGAAGCTGTGATAGCGGCACTTAACTAGCTTATAGGGCATTCTACTCATGAGGTAATCAACACGTTCCCGGTATTCCTGTTCTGTGTAGGCCGCTTTACGCTGTTTCACGCGCTGTTCGTTTTCATAGTCTACTGCAGCCTGAGCGTATGCTTTATGCAAAGCGATCTTGTAGTAGTAGAATAAATCTGCCTGGCACGCTCCTCTGCTCGGGTTTATTATGGGAGCGCCTTCGGGACCGTGCCCCAGGAGACACTCCCTGATGAACCAGCCACAGCCAAATGGTCTAATGAATCCACCCCGTTGGGGCATCAACTGCTCAACCGTAACCAACACCTCCTAGATTATTGACACAAGAATCGTCCCTTTCAATCCGTCAGCTCCGATGGTACAATATGGTCAAAAAGGACTTGACTCCTCAATATGTTGATAATCTCTCCTAAATAAACGCGCAAGTGATATGAAGTATTGTGTTTTTCATCCCCAGGGGAGTGTAACCTTCCCAGCCAATTTTATGCTGGTGGGGGCGATGAACCCGTGTCCGTGCGGCTACTATGGCGACCCGTTCAGGCAATGCACCTGTCCTGCCAGTCTGGTTTCCCGGTATCAGAGGCGTATCAGTGGGCCATTCCTTGACCGGGTGGATATATTTGTTGAAGTGCCCCATATTGACTATGAAAAGCTAGTTGATGAGAGATTAGGGGAAAAGTCGGATAGAGTTCAAGGCAGGGTTAGAGCTGCCCGCAATATACAGCAGAAGCGCTTTGAGGGAACCAGATTAGTCTGTAATGCTGAGATGACGCCAACGGAGGTCAGGGAGTTTTGCCAAGTAGAGGAATCAGCCCAGAGCCTGCTTAAGGCGGCAATGAAACAGCTTTACCTTTCTGCCCGCGCTTTTCACCGCATCCTCAAGCTGGGCCGCACCATCGCTGACCTAGAGAATGGCGATATAATTAAAGTCCATCATGTAGCTGAAGCCATCCAGTATAGACCGAGGCGGATGGAGTAGGCCAACTAGAGCAACCGGGATTTACCACCTGGGCTGCGTGAGACGGAATAAGCTGAAAGGGAGGCACAGTCTTGGTTTCGACAGACTCTCTCGGTTTTGTCGCTAAAGTATGGAAGATAAATATAGGCAGGAGGGAGAATCATGGTAGATGTGACAGACACTAGCCCAGAGAGGCAGTGGCTCAATGAAGAGCGTGCCAGAACTGTGATAAGCAATCTCCGGAAGAGAAACATAAATGCTCAATATGTTTCAAGCCGCGAAGAGGCTCTTTCTGTTATCCTGGAGATGATTCCTCCGGGAGCGATTGTTGCCCGTGGGGACTCCATCAGCTTTGACCAAGTGGGGGTTATACCAGAACTTAAAAAGCGCAACCAAAATAAGCTCATTAACCCGTTTGAATGGGATACCGATGGCTTCTTTGTCGCCGAAGAGGGAGAGATGCAGAGGATGCAACAAGAAGCCTTATCCGCCGACATATTCTTAACAGGGACAAACGCGGTTACTCTCGATGGGAAGCTGGTGAACACCGATGGCTCGGGAAACAGGGTCTCGGCCACGATTTTTGGACCGAAAAAGGTGATTATTATTGCTGGCGTTAATAAGATTGTGAAAGACGTAAACCAAGCCCTGGAACGGATTCACCAAGTCGCGGCACCGATGAATGCCAGACGACACTACCTGAAACACCACCTACCGGAGTATGGTGATTTACCCTGTGTTAGGACAGGCAAGTGCATTGACTGTAACCACGACTGGAGAATCTGCTGTTATACCACGATTATTGAAGGGGCTATGCTCCCAGAGAAGGGTCGGATAAACGTGGTACTAGTGGGGGAGGAGCTGGGCATTTAGGCTCAGTCCCAGAGGCAGAAGGCGGCAGCTAAAGCGAGCATAGCCAAGATAGGAAAAGGGGAGCACCCGCACAAAGCAGAATGCTGTATTAGGTCAGTTAAATTTGAGGATAGCTTAAAACTATATTCTGCTATTATGGATTGAGTGTAATAAACCCCTGGATGTGAGTGGTTCTATGCTTAGACCTCGTCCTCACCTCCACCTTGGTCATCTCCGCCTTGGTCATCTCCACCATCATCGGATGCTTGAGTTTCGGAAAGTCGCACCTTATTGGCTTGCGGACGACTATCACGTCCCGGACCCTTCTCAAATTCAACTTCCTGTCCTTCCCTAAGGCTACTAAATTCCACTCCTTCAAGATCGTTGCGATGGAAGAAGAGGTCTGTTTCATCCTCTGTCTTGATAAACCCAAAACCACGGTCCATAAGCCGTCTGATTGTGCCTTTTGGCATAGGACACCTCCTTAAAGAAAGCCTCACTGGCTAGTCTTAAAGATTACTATACCACATAATATCCCCAAAGGGGTAGGTGGGAGTCTATTCAGATGGTAGAGCGTTACAATACAAGGTCAGTGAGGTTTGAGGATAGATTGAAGCTCTATCAATCACAGTTATCACAAATGTTCGCTTAGAAAATAGAAGGCATCAAGCCTAAGTCATACCATATCGCAGCCAATATGAAGTCAAAAACGCCTAGACATAATCCTGCTATTGCGATTTTACTGGTGTGTCGTCTGAATTGTAGAAGAGCCAACACAACTGTGATAATTCCTAACACAGCTCCCCACCAGAATAAACCAACGATGCCGAATAACAAACTTAAGACACCCAGAAATCTAGATTTAGAACTTGTTTCCCCCTCTAGTCTTGGCTTTCTAGTAACCAAATGAATACCTAGGACTACCATTCCAGCAGCCCAAATGAAATGCCAAATCAAGTCATCAAGACTGTGTCCCGCTGAAGCAAGTCCAGAGATTATATAAATTACGTCTATGCTGAACAGAGCTAGTAACACATATCCAACGACTTTTAAGGATGTCCGCATAGCAACATTATAGCTTATTAGCTAGGATTTACAAGAAATGTGTTATACTCAAACAAACTGAAATACAAGGATGATAGTGTGAGTAGAAAATACTTATTATGGACTTCGCTTGTTATCGTTGTCGTCGTGGCAATCAACGAGTTGATATGGCTTAGTAGAACCAGTCTAGCTTGGATTATTATAGGGCTTGCGATAGCTATTGGCTTACAAGCGGTGTATCTATTGAGTAGAAAATAATAGATTATTTCCTTACGTAGAATTACGTCTCCTATTACAACGTAAGTTATTTACTCTAATCTTGGAGGAAACTAACAATGGGATTTATACGTAAGGCACGAACGGGAACTGGCTGTTTCATTCAGTCTATTGGTGGTATTCTCTGGATAGGTAGCGGACTGGTTACATTCATCTGGACTATGTATGTATTGTTCTCTACATTTGGTGCATGGACTATTATTATCGGGCTTATTCTTGCACCAATCACCTATTTCGCAGCAGTTCTTATTGTGTGGTTTTCCACTGGCATCTTCCCTGTGATTGTTCTGATTCTATGGATAGCCTCATGGATTGGGTTGAGTATAGTAGCACTTGGTCAGAAGGTAGGCGGAGAAGAATAGACTCTGAATTTTACTAAATATTTACTTAGAGAGGCATATCTTCTCCCTTCTCTCTTCTCCCTTCTCCCTTCTCCCTTATCCCTACTTCATTCAAACTACGTCCAGCATCCCATTAAGCAGACCCCTTGTGCGTACTCTATACTACTGCCTTATTTGAAGAGAGGAGCATGAACAAATAGGATAAAGGGGAGCACACACCACACACACCAGAACAGAGGGACGTTACTGTTCACTTTGAATAAAGCACTAGTAGTCTGTAGCTATTTCAACCTAGAGACGTTCCCACTTAGGTCTAATACCACTGTATTTAGCAAGGAAGTAAGCTGTACTCTTAGATTTCTTTAACTCATCTAGTATCGGGTCAATAACCCACAACAGGAGCAAGAGTTGTGCTTTCTTATTCATTCCTTGCTTTGGACGGCGTACCCAAATTATGTTGATACTAGCCTTTTGAATTTCATCTGCGTGTGTGCGTTTGGCTTTTTCATCTGCGGTAATCCAGATGCCATTTTGTAATCCCAGCCATTGAATAATAGTAGGGTCTGGAGTGCCACCTGAGAACTGCTTTGAACAAGCTACAGCATTATAGTCAACAAGACTAAGAGCATTGGCAAGAGGATTGTCAGCAAGGCTGGCATCAATCAGTAAAATAGGGTTAAGTTCATTAGGAGGTGATTCTTGCAATCTTTTCCTCCCACACTAAAGCAGATTGCACCTTAAACAATGGTAAATTGTAACCTTTTGCGATAGTCTCTGGTGCATCACCACCAGTGAACATAGACCAAATAGCGACTGTCGGAATTCTGGTATCTTGTAAGCAAGGTGCTCCAAATTGAATTAATGGATTCAGCACAATGTAAGGGTTAGGTGTCCAAGCAGACGCTACCTCTCTACCATCACTTTCTACAAAGGTTAAGTCTAGCTCGCCAATGTCAGGACGGCGAATACGCTGAAGCCAATCTTTTATGAATTCCATAGCATATTGACCACGTCTTGTGGCTGAGAGAATGCCTTCCATCTCAATGAATATTTCTGTTTTACTAATCCACAAATCCTTCAAAGCGAGTGGTCGTCTATAACCAGTCACATCTTGAAGATACTTGTGAACACGGCGTATGTGTTGAAGGCTGAATCCAGCTATCCTAAGAGAAACAATCATCCTAAGTGAAACTAGGTCTTGAAAGTTAATGAAGAGTTCTCTTTTAGGTAAAGATTGAGCTTCTGCACTGGGCAATCCACTTCTTACCCAACGATAAATGGTTGTATAGTGTGGTAATCTCTGGGGAGCTGTTATATAGAGGTATTGTCCAGCATTATGAAGTTCATAAATGCCTTCATACATAGACACCTCCATATCTAGCTTTTACAGTATTTTCACAGATGTAAAATCACTTGTCAAGTCGGGGGTATCTCGCCCCTCTTTATAGCTTCATAAAAAATTATGTACAGCATCCCGTTTGAACTATGAACTTGCCTTAATCAAGACTGCACACGAAAAGATAAGGACTAGGGAAGCCCACCCAGTATAGAAGGGTAGCCTGAAGGGGCGAAGCCCCTTCAAAAGCAAAGTTCCCCCTCTCCTTCAAAGGAGAGGGGGATAAAGGGGGTGAGGATGATACAAAATCTTAGCCCCAGAGCCAGAAGGCGCCAGCTAAGGCGAGCATAGCCAAGCCGATAGCGATAGTGAGCCAGCCGCCTATGTTTAATGAAGTAGGTTCAGGGCGCAGTGGCGAATGCTCCAGGAATTCCCTGACATCAGTGTGAGTAGACAGGGAATTATAGTAGCTTTCCCCCTCTTTTTTGCCCCAGAAAAGCACGGCTATGCCGATAATGACGAAGGCACCGCCCATAACCAGTGGTATAAACCAATCGGTCTGAGGCATATTAAAACCCCCAGATACAGGAGTCTATTTAATTATAGCCTGTATAGTTGTTTAATACCAGAGGGTGTTCTCGTTCATATGATTAGTGACACATTGTTTCCTTGCCTTGTCATTGTCCCCTTTCCCTGTCATTGCGAGCCGAAGGCGTGGCAATCCCCGGGCATTCCTGGAGATTGCTTCGGCACTGTGTGCCTCGCAACGACAATAGGAAGGGGCGCCTCACAATGAAACGAACAACCAGGGCTTGTTCCCAACCTAAAGTGGAGGATACTCTTATACTTTGAACTGCCACTCACCTATCCGAACGAGAGCAGAGGGAGTGTTTATGTAATTTCAGCAGTAGCCCCGGCTGATTCCAGCCTTTGTTTGATAGCTGCTGCCTCATCCTTATTAACCCCCTCCCTCACTACTTTAGGGGCGCTCTCGACCAGGTCCTTAGACTCCTTCAGTCCCAGGGGGGTCAGCTCCCGCACTGCCTTAATAACACTAATCTTATTGGGGCCAATATCCTTAAGAGTTACGTTAAATTCCGTCTTCTCTTCAGCCGGCGGAGCCTCAGCCGGTGCCGCAGGGGCAGCAGCAGCTGCCATCGGGGCAACAGCACTGACTCCAAACTCAGTCTCCAGGGCTTTTACCAGCTGTGACAGTTCAAGCACGGTCATATTTTTTATAGTAGCCAATATGTCGTCAATGGCGGCTGGCTTTTTCTCCTTCCTGGCTGGGGCAGCAGGCGGCTGCTCACTAACAGCGGCTTTGACTGTCCTGGGCTTTTTGGCTGCCGGTTTGGCTGACGGCTGCTTTTCAGCCTTTACTGCTTCTTTACCAACGTCTTGTTCCATTTGTGTCTCGTTTTCTGGCATCTTATTCTCCCTCCAGTTGTTTAATTCTAGCCTGTAGCACTCCCATAATCCCCCGGATGGGGGCGGCAAGGTAACTGACCAAGGCAGTGATGGGAATCTGCATCCCGCCGACAACTCTGGCCAGTAATACTTCTCTTGGTGGCAAGGTAGAGAGGGTCATCACCTCTTCTGAAGTAAGTAGTCCATCGCTTAAGAAGCCTGCCTTAATACTCAGGCTTGTTTTTGAGCCGCGAATGTAGTCGGCTAAAGTCCTAGCTGGCTGGGTAATATCGCTATAGCCGAAAGCAATGGCTACCGGACCCTCAAAGAGGTTAGCCAGCTCGTCCCTGCCGGCTCTCTGGGCAGCAAACCGAGCCAGGGTATTCTTCACCACTCTATAGTCAATACCTGACTGCCTGAGTCTACCACGCAAATCAGTCATCTCAAGAGCTGAGAGCCCCCGATAGTCAGTTAGAATACCGATACTACACTTAGAAAAGACCTCGTGCAGGCTATCAATAATCTGCGCTTTTTTTTGTCTAAGCATCTGTCATTACTCCTAACTAGTGCTGCTGGGCGTCTATTAAAAATAAGTCCCTGTGCCCACCACACAAGGACTTGCCGAATCTTACTGGTATAAAATTCCTCTTCCTCGGCAGGCGCTTAATTTAAGCCTGAATGGGCACCCACTTCTCAGGATAATACCGACCCAAAAGATGGATGGTTATATAAGTCTAATCGTTCCTCCCTAAATGCCGTAGCAGTTGATATAACTGCTCAGGAGTTTTATTCAGAGATAATTCCTCCATAGGGCACATACCCTGCCCTTCACGATTCTGAATACAGGGCACGATTTCAGTGAAGTGGCATTCAATATTATAATCGGTTAGGGTGTTGATGGCAAGTTGACTAGCCAAAGGGCTATAAACCCGGTGGCAATCAGCCCTGACTGATAGCAAAGCGGCAGCGTTACCCATTATTTTATCAAATATTGTTATGTCATTCTGATGGGGAGCAATTCCAGCAATATATTCCATCAGGGGGTGTAAGCCATCTTTAGCCGAGGCAAATAATAGTCTATCCCCATCATATACCCGAAGGGCATCAGCACTGGTTACAAAATCATTAAATAATGATGCGTTCATCTAAGGCACAGCTATTGTTCAATGCCGGCGAGCCTTTTGGCCAGCTTTTTCTTCGCCTCAAGGTCCGTTTCCCGAAGCAGGGTTATTTTGTGGGCTTCAGGTGAGCCACCCCCCATAATATTTGATACTACATCCCTACTTTGAAAGCCGAGGTACTCTATCAATCTAAACATACGCATTCTATCCTCGGTAGAGACATCAGCTACGCCCTTCAAGTATTTTTTAACCAAGTGCCCAACTTCAGCGTTATTGAGGTCTTTCTCGGAGGGCATAGTAGCCACCAGTCCGCCAGCGATGTCTATGAGGAGGCGAATCATTTCAGGAAGGTTTATACTCTCGTAGAGTTTGGAGGTGTTGGCTAAAACAGGGTTGACGAAATACACTCCGGAGGCAGTCCTCTCAGCCTCGGTTGAGGCGGCCAGGCAACAGCCATACATAACCTCTGACATTCTGACCATGTCAGTTATTTTGCTTCTTATATGAGAGGCGTTAGGGACACCGTTATACTCAGCGATAGTGGCAGCAGCCCCAATGAGGACATCACCGATTCCGGCTTTGCAGCCACCGTGGGAATGGCGGTGATAGCTAGCGAACATTCTGAGCAGTGGAGCGGCGAACTCGTATTCACCACACAGGAATACCCTGTCCCAGGGGACAAGGACATTATCATAGATAACCAAGGGGCAGGACTTGCCGAACCTAACATTACCCAGGTCAATGCCGTCAAGCAATCTATCTTCCAGAGGACCTCTGGTGTAGATGTGGAGTATGCCCCTGGTATCGTTGGGCAGGGCAAAGGCGACGGCATAGTCTCTATCATTCTGCCTCATATCCCTATCAGGCAGAACCAACACCTCATGGGCACATAATGAGCCTGACTGGTGGGCTTTGGCACCTCGGACTATAATGCCGTCTTTTGTCCTATCTACTATGTGCAGATACATATCCGGGTCTGGTTGCTCTGAGGGACGGAGGGAGCGGTCACCCTTCACATCCGAGTTGCCACAGTAGACAGCGAGGTCGTTCTCCTGGACATATTTAATATATTTTAGCACCCTTTGGTGGTAATTGGTGCCGTATTTCTGGTCAATTTCATAGGTTATGGCGGCGGTAGCATTCATAGCGTCTAATCCAGTACAGCGCATAAAGCAAGTGCCGGTTGTTTGAGCGCACAGCCTTATCATCTTAACCTTTGCCGTCAAATCAGCTATGTTTTCAAAGAGCTGGGTGAAACGGTTAACCTGGCTACCGGTTAGTCTGGATTTAGCTACGAGCAGGTTCATAGTCTCCGCCTGATGAGCCAGGGAGTAGGTCTGGGCTACTGCCTCTACCTGGGGTTTTATTAACGGGTGGTCAGATACATTGGCTACTTTTTCCCCCAGGATGTAGGCGACAGGGTTCATCTGCCTCAAGCTGTGTTTATACTGCTCAGCCGTTTTTAACGCCATTGTCATCCCCTCAAGTCAACAAAGCTAATATTACCTATGGTTTGGTGGAGGAGAACGGGGTACTATTATGCCATAATTCCTACCGACAGGTTTAACCGTGTCAAGCGGAAGCCAGAGAGAGGATTTGTTTAAGGTCAAGCCTTATGCCGGGGCCCATAGTAGTGGTTAGAGAGGCAGTTTTAATATACTGACCCTTAGCCCCACTAGGTTTAGCTTTCACCACCGCCTCAATCACCGCCACCAGGTTATCCAACAGCTTATCATCTTCAAAACTAACCTTACCCAGAGGGACATGAATGATAGCCGTCCTATCCAGCCTAAACTCTACCCGACCCTTACGAGCATCACTGATTACCCGAGGCAAGTCAGAGGGAGCGACCACTGTGCCTGATTTAGGGTTAGGCATCAAACCCCTTCTGCCCAAGATTTTCCCCAGCTTGCCTACCTTGCTCATCATGTCAGGGGTAGCCACAGCGGTATCAAATTCCAGCCAACCATCCTCAATCTTCTTGATTAGGTCATCACCGCCGATAAAATCTGCCCCTGCCGTTTCAGCAATTTTCCTGGCTTCCCCCTGAGCAAAGACTAAGACATTGACCTTTTTCCCCAGGCCGTGAGGTAAAAGGGCGACACCGCGCACCTGCTGGCTGGCGTTTCGGGGGTCAACACCCATACGAAGGTGAAGTTCAGCGGTCTCGTCAAATCGGGTATGAACCATCTTCTTAGCCAGCTCAATAGCCTCCTGAGGAGGATAGGTCTTTGTCCTGTCGAGCAGTTTAACTGCCTGCTGATAGTTTTTACCGTGCTTTGCCATTTTATTCTATCTCAATCCCCATACTTCGGGCAGTGCCCTCAATAATACGCTCAGCTCCTTCAGTAGTAATAGCATTTAAGTCTTTAGCCTTAAGCTGAGCTATCTCACGAAGTTGAACTCGGGATAGCTTGCCTACTTCTTCATGACCGGAAGAGCTAGCCCCTTTTTCTATGCCCAGTGCCTTCTTGAGCAAATCAGTGGTTGGTGGTGTTTTGGTAATAAAGGTAAATGACCTATCTTCAAAGACGGTTATTTCAACGGGGATAATAGACCCCGCCTGCTTGGAAGTACGCTCATTATACTCCTTACAAAAAGCCATAATGTTAAGCCCGTGCTGGCCCAAGGCAGGGCCTACCGGGGGGGCGGGGTTTGCCTTGCCGGCTGGAATCTGTAGTTTAATCACTGCTTTAATCTTTTTTGCCACTAGCGTCTCCCACTATAAGAACTAAAAGGTTCATAGCTTCTCTACCTGCAAGAAGTCAAGCTCTACTGGTGTTTCACGGCCAAAGAGAGATAGAAGCACCTTAACCTTGCCCTTGCCCACATTTATTTCATCTACCATCCCCATAAAATCGATGAAGGGTCCGTCAATCACCCGCACACTCTGTCCTTGGCGAAAGCCAACCTTAACCTTGGGTGCCTCGGCTGCCATCTGTTTCAAAATCTGATTGACTTCTTCTTCCCGCAGGGGGACGGGCTTGCTACCGCTACTAACGAAACCGGTGACGCCGGGGGTATTACGCACTATACCCCAAGTCTGGTCAGTCATCCTCATCTGAACCAAGACATAACCAGGCAATATTTTCTTAGTTACATTACGCCTCTGTCCACCTCTAACTTCAATCTCCTCCTCAGTAGGTATAATTACCTGAAAGATTTCCTCTTCAGAGTCCATGAACCTGGCGCGCTGCTCCAAATTTTTCTTGACTCGCTCTTCATAGCCTGAGTAGGTATGAATTACAAACCAGTTTTTTTGATTCTCCGCCACCAATAACCTCACTCAGATAAAGATTTTTTAAAAGGTAAAGCTTACCGATAATGCTTCAAGTCAATATGGAAGCCAAAAGGCTTCTATTTACCGATAAAGAGTTTATCAACAAGGCTGCTAAAGCCATAATCAATAGCTCCCAAGAATATACCGGCGGCAATGGCAACGAGCAATACCAGAAATGTTAAATAGGCTGCCTCTCGCCTGGTGAGCCAAACTACCTTTTTTAACTCGCTTATAGTCTCGCCAATGAATTTAAATCTAAAAATGCCTGACTTAGCAGCATGGTGTTTCATAGAAGGGCTCTCCCCTACCTGTCAATTGTACAGAACTACCTTACCTCCCTATGGAGTCTACGAGTGTGACAACGGGGGCAATATTTCTTAAGCTCTAGTCGCTGGGGGTCATTTCTTCTGTTCTTGGTAGTAGTATATGTCCTCTCCTTGCACTCAGTGCAGGCGAGATGAATGATAACCCTTGCTTCAGCTTTTCTAGCCATGCCTACTCTATAATACGGCTAAAGGTTCCGGCACCTACCGTTTTACCCCCCTCCCGAATAGCAAAACGCAAACCATTCTCCAGAGCTACAGGGTAGATAAGTTTTATCTTCATTTTTACATTATCACTGGGCATAACCATCTCCACCCCTTCAGGTAGCTCAACGCTTCCGGTAACATCGGTGGTTCGGATATAAAACTGGGGTTTATATCCGTTAAAGAAGGGGGTATGCCTACCTCCTTCCTCCTTGCTCAAGACATATACCTCAGCTTCAGCCTCGACGTGTGGTTTAACCGAGCCGGGTGCAGCTAATACCATACCCCGCTCTATTTCGTCTCGCTCTACGCCTCTGAGCAGGCAGCCAACAGCGTCTCCGGGTTCGGCTTCATCCAGAATCTTATGAAACATCTCCAGACTGGTAACTATTGTCTTACGGGTCTCCTTCAAGCCAACAATTTCAACCTCATCCCCAGGTCTAATGACGCCCCGCTCAACCCTTCCCGTGGGCACAGTGCCTCTGCCCTTGATACTGAAAACATCCTCTACTGGCATCAAGAAGGGCTGGTCTTTAGCTCTGGGTGGGATAGAGATATAGCTATCTACTGCGTCCATCAGTTTCCAGATGCCACCACACCACTGACATTCCCGCTTGCCACAGCCACATTCACCAGCCTTGAGGGCGCTTACCCTGATTACTGGAATTTCATCTCCAGGGAAGTTGTATTTGCTGAGCAATTCCCTAACCTCCACCTCCACCAGCTCCAGCAGTTCCTCGTCCTCCATCAGGTCTACCTTATTAAGGCAAACTACAATATAAGGCACCTCTACCTGGCGGGCTAATAAGACATGCTCTCTGGTCTGAGGCATAGGGCCATCAGGGGCGCTTACCACCAGTATAGCCCCATCCATCTGGGCAGCGCCGGTTATCATGTTCTTAATGAAGTCGGCGTGTCCGGGGCAATCAATGTGAGCGTAGTGCCGTTTTTCGGTCTCATACTCCACATGAGCAATAGCGATGGTTAATCCCCGTGCTTTTTCCTCAGGGGCATTGTCAATGCTCTCAAATGAGCGAAATTCAGTAGTGCCTGCCGTAGCTAATACCTTGGTTATGGTTGAGGTCAAGACTGTTTTCCCGTGGTCGACATGCCCGATAGTGCCCACATTGCAATGTGGCTTTGTCCGCTCGAATTTCTTTTTAGCCATTTTAAACCCCCTTTATTCCGAGCCCACAACCAGATTCGAACTGGTGACCCCGTTCTTACCAAGAACGTGCTCTACCGACTGAGCTATGTGGGCACTAATTCATTATACAGATTTTTATAGTATGGTGTCCACTCCAGGCTGTTTTAATAATAATTAAGTGGTGGAGGGGGCAGGATTCGAACCTGCGTAGCCCGTCAGGGCGGCAATTTTACAGACTGCTCCGATTAACCACTCCGGCACCCCTCCTCATGCCGCGGATAAGGTTAAATACCCAGCCCGAGAGGGGACTCGAACCCACTAACCTACCGATTACAAGTCGGTTGCGCTACCATTGCGCTACTCGGGCGCTACTATCAGAGTTAATTTGTTTAAATATTATAAAAAATGAATGGTAGTAAAGTCAAGTTTGGTAGCGCAAGTTGTTCAATATATAGAACTTTTAGAGCAGAGTTTGCGTTTATCTAATTGATTCGATTTTCGTAAAGTGGGCTTAACAATCAGATGAATTGTAAACTGTGCGAAAGGTATAGACTGGTTGTACTCCAACGAAAAGTTATGCCTTCCTAAATATCAATCATAAATATACCGTTCTGGTAAAAGCGTTCGTTATCTACCTGAGGTGCCCCCATTTTTAGTACCACTCACAATGAGAGAGTCCCTGCCATTTCCCCTGGTTGTGTAGCCTCTTCTGCTTGCTTATTTTCGTAGTATCTTCTGGCAAACTTTACTGGAGTCAGATAACCCAACGAGCTGTGCGGTCGATAATTATTGTACTCCTGCCTCCAGTTTTCCACAATAGCCTGTGCCTCTTTCCCATTCCGGAAGATTTCACGGTTCAGGCACTCATCTCTTAACTTGTCAAAGAAACTCTCAATGTAGCCGTTCTCCCAGGGACTGCCTGGCGTAATAAACAAACTAATGCGTTTGGCCTTTGCTTTGGTTAAGAAACAAACCTTTTACCAGTTTCCCCAAGCGACAGAAACATTAGTAAAATAGGAGGCAGTAACAAATCGTATCAGGTGGGCGGGGAGACACCGCTGGCGGGCTTTGGGGAGCTCATTTGGGCAAACCCGTTTGAACAACCTTGGTGCCCCCGCCTTCCTGACCAAACCCGTATGAGGTACGATGGGAGCTTATCGCAAGCCCGTATCTAAATGCTAAATTGGGAGCCAGGTATCAACAGGCTGGGATCTGCCAACCAATGTGAACTAGAGCCAAAGAAAAATCTGCCGGAGCCATTGACTTAAAACAATATAGTACGTTTGTTATATCTGAAAACCTAGCTAGATTTTCACCCTCCCTAGTCTGGTGCGGCAGATTTAAAAATCCGAGCGGTTGCTAGAGGCAATGGAAGTGAATCCGGAAGCAGTACCCGAAAGGGACTCCTGCTGAGTTGCAGGCGACCAATCTAGCTCTCTTGTACTAACATAGAGTATAATCTTAGCAAGGTCTGAATATCATGAAGGGACAATCTTATGGCTGACCCAAAGATACCAGAACGCATAGGTAGGCTCGAGGAGCTTGCCAATAATCTGTGGTGGAGCTGGCATCCCCAGGCACGTAACATTTTCCGCGTCCTGGATTACCAGCAGTGGAAATCAAGTGGCCACAACCCGGTCAGAGAGTTGCACGAGGTAAGACCGGAGACGCTGCAAGCAGCAATCACGGATCCATCTTTTCTCGCTTTATATGACTCGGTAATATCCACCTTCGATGCTGATATGTCCGACTCTAATACCTGGTTTGCCGGTAATTATCCCACCTTGCTAGATGGCCCGTTAGCTTATTTTTCCATGGAATATGCCATACACAACTCCCTTCCGATTTATGCAGGTGGGTTAGGAGCCTTAGCTGGCGATGTCTGCAAGGAGGCAAGTGACCTTGGTTTACCTATAGTCGCCGTCGGGTTTATGTACCCTCAGGGATACTTCCACCAGCAGCTCAGCGCGAGTGTGGACAGTTGCCAAAAGGAGAATTACGAACAGCTTGACTTTGACAAGGCACCTATTAATCGTGTTCTTTCTAAAAAAAGTAATACCTTTTTGGCTGAGGTTCGGCTGGGCGATACTACTTTAAAAATTGCAGTATGGCAGGTACTGGTAGGTCGCACGAACATTTATCTGCTGGATACCAATCTTGAGGAAAATCCTGAGCCGTATAGGCATTTATCGGCACGTCTCTATGTCGCTGACCGAGAACAGCGCCTGCAACAGGAAATTGTACTGGGAATCGGTGGTGTGCGTGTCCTGAGAGCACTCAATATTAACCCGGTCGTCTGGCACGCTAATGAAGGCCATACCGCTTTCATGATGCTGGAGCGCGTCCGAGAAGAAGTGGTTAAAGGAACGAGTTTTACGGAAGCTGTGAGCAGGGTGCAGTCAACAACCGTGTTCACTACTCATACACCGGTGCTGGCTGGTCATGATGTCTTCCAACTTCAACTGATGGAGAAGTATTTTAATGATTATTGGGAATCCTTTGGAATTGATCGGGAAACGTTCTTCCAACTCGGTCAGCAAGATGGCTCAGAAACCAAGGATTTCAATATGAGCGCACTTTGCCTGAGGCTGGCCAACCACCGCTGTGCGGTGAGCCAGCTTCACGGGCAGGTCACCCGAAGGATGTGGCATGGGCTTTGGCCAAATGTTTCGGAAGATAAAGTGCCGATATCCCATGTCACCAACGGTATACACGTTCCGACATGGATTGCTCCGGAGCTGCACTATCTCTTCGAAAAGTATCTGGGGAAGGACTGGATAAAGGAACACGATGATAACAGGTTGTGGGGACGCTTGCTGGATATCCCAGATGATGAACTCTGGGCAGTTCATCAGTTGCTTAAGAACAAGCTCATGAGCACTGTGCGCGTACGTGGTCGGAAGCGATGGGCGGAGGGTGATCTAACGCCCGGTGATATGCCAGCTATAGGTACATTGCTCGACCCTGAAGTGTTGACCATTGCCTTCGCCCGCCGCTTCACTGAGTACAAACGACCGATGCTAATCTTCAGAGATATCGAACGTCTAAAGCGAATTGTCAATAATGAGTGGCATCCAGTTCAGATTATATTTACCGGGAAGTCCCACCCTGCCGATTTCCCCTCCAAACAACTCGTTCAGCAGGTCTACTCCCTGGCTTTGGACAATGAGTTTCAGGGGCGTATCGCCTTTATTGAGAATTATGATATGCATCTGGCCCGATATCTGGTCCAGGGTGTGGATGTGTGGCTTAATACCCCCCGGCGTCTGCAGGAGGCCTCCGGGACCAGTGGTATGAAGGCATCACTAAATGGCGTGCTACATCTCAGTGTTCGAGATGGCTGGTGGCATGAAGGCTATAACGGTAGCAACGGATGGGCTATTGGTGGTGACCAGAACGCCTCAACACCAGAAGGCGAGGATGCCGCGGATGCTGAATCACTCTACTGGCTGCTGGAAGAGGAAATTGTACCCCTCTATTACGCCAGAGACAGAGGCGGCGTACCCCACGGCTGGATTCGCATGGTGAAGGAAGCAATGCGTTCCATTGTGCCCGTCTTTTGTACACGCCGGATGCTTAAAGAATACACCGAGCGAATGTATGTGCCAGCAGCCCGGTCTCAGAGGAGTGCCTGAAATAGCAATGTAAGAACCAGATGAAAGTACCCCCTTAATCCCCGCCACGTAACTTTACGACTTCTTGCCGAAGGCTCTCCACCTCTCTGGTTAGTTGTGCTAGGGCTTTTTTGTCAGATTCACCCCCCTTAACCAAGAATGAAGCTAGATTAGCCGTAACCCCACTGAAGAAGGCTATGCCTCCGAGCATCAGGATGAAGCCAACAGCCCGCCCAGCTATGGTCACCGGCACCATATCTCCGTAGCCCACTGTAGTAATGGTAACCACTGCCCACCATAGGGCATCGGGGAAGGATTGTATGGAAGCGTTCTCACCACCTTCAACTGAGGCAACCACCGTGGCTGCTATTATGACAAGACCTATGCCGTAGACGAGTAGGAAATCAACATTTACCAGTCTTCTCATCCCGACCCAGGCTCGAGAGCCAAAGATGAATATCCGAAGGATACGTAATGGCCTGAAAAAAGGAACGATTACGATCAAGACCTCAAGCCAGTGTCGGCGCAGGTAAGCCAGTCGGTGAGGAGCTACCGCAACCTTAATTCCCAGGTCTATCGCAAATAATGCCCATACAAACATATCAAGAACGATAAAGGTTGCTTCTTCTCCCGGCGAAAGATCCCACAAGAGTGGACCTATCAGAAGCGGAATCATAGCAAAAGCAAGGACCAGGAGTGGCAACTCGGTAAGGCGCTCAATACGGTGCAGCAATTCTTCGCGGTGAGAGATATCGGTTACGTGCATGTTCAGCAAATTCTTCATGTTATATCCTCCTTCTCTAAAGGCTCTTTAGGAGAGCAACTGGAAATGTACTCAATACGTTGGAGAGGGTTAACCTCCTTCCCGCGCTAGATATCCTGAGGCCTTCGCCAGTAAAAATATTAAGCCAGCGATCAGGGGCACCCTCAGGTAAAAGCAGTAGGTCATCGCCCCATACTCCTTGACCCACTGGCATAGCACCAGTACGTACTAGCATGGTCGTCAGGCGGGGAATAGCTATAATAAACCATTTTTCACCTTTGCTTCGTACAAAGGCACAGACATGCTCCTGCTTACGGCCTTCAACCTTGAGCAGTATGTACTCTCCATCTTGGAATATATCCTTGCAGGATTTACGGATATTCAATGCCTTATAGGTAACATAAAGCTTGACTCGGCCGTCTTCCCAAGAGTTCAGTGCCTGTTGGGCAAGTAATTGTTGCCCTTGGACTTCTCGCTCGACAAAATAATCTAGATATTCCTTCCGCCTTTCAAAGTTAACCGGGCGCCTATTGTCAGGGTCTACTAGGCTGAAATCCCACAATTCCATGCCCTGATAGAAATCAGGCACTCCGGGTAGGGTAATCTTGAGCAATGCCTGTGCCAAGGAGTTGAGGGCTCCATGAAATGCTACTTGCTTTTGAAACTGCAAAAAGTCCCCTAAGAACTCGTTTTGCCCGTAGCTTTCTAAGATAGACTCCAAGAATGCAATGAGGGCACTCTCGTAGTCTGAATTTGGTGAGAGCCAACTGGTATAGACCTTAGCCTCCCGCACTGCCTTGACCATGTACGTCTTAAGTCGTTCCTTGAAATCGGAGACTTCATCTAGAACGAGAGGCCAGGCACCCAATAACGTCTGATAGAGCAGTATTTCTATGTTAGGTTCCGGGACAAGCAGTCCGTTTACTTTACATTTTTTAGGCTGGTTCCACTGGTGCCACTGAATTAGGTGTTTCTCCCATTCTTCAGGAATCTCGGAGAGCACATTTATCCTGGCTCTAACATCTTCGCTGCGTTTAGTGTCATGGGTGGAGGTGGCATTAAGCGCATGGGGCCAGCGTTCCAGTCGTGCTGTATTCTGGTGGTGAAAGTCATCAATGGACAGGCCTACGGACCTTGGGTTTCCTCCAATCTCGTTAAGAGAGACCAGGCGGTTGTAGCCGTAGAGGGCGGTGTCCTCGAAGCCCTTGGCCATAATAGCGCCGGTCAGCTGTTGCCACCGAAGAACGAAGCTAAGCCACGTTTCCTTCTGTTCGGAAGTATAGGAGTGCTGAAAATCCAGGGTGAGCACTCGCTTTAAGAAATCAAGGGTCTCGGCATTTATCTCCGGATTCCGGCGTTGGGCTTCTGCTGTGGCACGTTCCAGGCGGAGCTTGTCTTGTGGAGATACTGTCAAAGTCCTTACATAGGTGCGATAGATAGCCAGGCAGGCAGTAACCCCGGTAATAGCCTTCGTTAATGCCTTGGGGGAGAGGTTAACAATACGGCTATTCTGATGAGCCAGGTAAGCTAGGCGCCGCCCCAGTGCCTTGATTTCGCCGGGGAATAATTCCGCGATGACCTGCCTCTTTTTCTCATATACGACATCATCAAAAGCCACCTGCGAACCGGTAAAACGAGAGTAAATCTTATCCAAAGCCTCTGCCCCCCTGCTGTCCACAAAAAGAGCGTTTAGCCTGTTGGCAAAATCATAACCGGTAGTGCCAAAGATAGGCCATTCTTCGGGTATAGCTTCATCACCGGAGAGAATTTTCTCGACGATAACATAAAAGTCAAGGCCCTTCCCCGCTTCTTTCAAGTGCGACTTGACGCTTTGCTGCAACCTTAACAGATACTCCAGAGGGTCGTAGAGCCCGTCAATATGGTCAATCCGAAGTCCGGTTACCTGGTGATTTGCGACGAGATGCAAAGCTAGAGAGTGGGTCGCCTCAAACACCCGGATATCTTCAACCCGGATGCCTATTAAGTCGCCGATGTCGAAGAAGCGCCGGTGACCTGTTGATTTGCCTCGTGAACCCCTAAAATTTAACCAGTGCGTATCAAAAAAGGCGGCAAATGGTGAATTCTGCCCCTTATTTAGCACGTCCATCCACCACGGATTCTCAGGGATGGCAGCCATGTGATTGGGGACAATATCAAGAAGTAATCCCATACCATCGTCCTTGAGTTGGTGCACCAGTGCATCAAAATCAGCCTCGCTACCAAGCTCTGGATTTAGGCATGACGGGTCGACTACATCATAACCGTGGATGCTTCCTTGTCGCGCTTTAAAGATGGGAGAAGCGTAGAGGTCAGAAATACCTAGATTGGAGAGATAAGGCACAAGCTTTTGTGCATCTTCAAATCGAAACTGCTGGTTAAACTGAATTCTATAGGTGGCGACAGGTATTTTGGGTTTTATCATCTAACCAACTCGTATGGAGAGTCGTTGTCCCAAAGCGACGAACTGGTCAAGCCACTCCGTAGCGGGTTCATCACCCTGCTGTGCCCTTTTCTGGAATTCAGGGTAGGTAGACTGGAGCATTTCATGATAGAGGTTCTGTATCTTCCAGAGGTCCACGTGAAACGGTACGGAGCGTGCCATTTCTGCGGCCGCCAGCAATTCTTTCAAGAAAGTAATATCCTCGGGATTGGCGGTGAGTTTTTCCATCATCCTCTCTAAAGTCTGCTGTAACTGATAGCTCAACCCCTCTGTGTCAAGTTCTACCTTCCATGTCTCCGTCTCGTCCAGAAGACTCCTGATGCGTTCCAGGTCCAGGGGATCGCTGCTGAACGCTTTGCGCAGGTCGCTGTTAAGGATGAACTCGGCGGCAGATTGAAAGCTCTTGGGAACTGGGGTACCCAATTCTGAAAGGAAGCGCATCGGTGGATAATGGTGCTCATAGACCTGATTATAGACCGCTTCAATTTCGGATAGGGCTGACTCCAGGATACTATCCAGCACTTTCCTCTGTTCATCACGGAAGAGATTTTTAATAGAGTAGGTGGAAGTGCCGAAGTGTTTGTCCAGTAAACGGATAACCTCGAGAAAGTCCGCCGCAGAAAAGGTCTGAGTCAGCTCTTGGAGCATCTCCTGGTAATTTCCCTCGCCCTGGTACTCACGGACACCGGCATTTACATTATGGTCGCCGAAGTACAGGACACCAAAGCTAAGGGTGCTTGATTCACTGGTTATAGCAGATGTAACCCTGGTACGGCCTGCTGCCAGTTTAGCCTTACCGCACTCAGAGGTCTGGTAGTCCTCAATGTCGACGTGGTAGCAATAAATCTCAGCTTGCTGATCATATTGTTCAAATAAGGAGCTCACAGCGAAATGGGCGGCGACACTGGTCAAGTCTACCATGGCTGGTTTCACGAATTTTTCATAAATGCGCTTACCATCACCATGTTTTCTAATGTTACTCTTGGCCAGTTCAAGTCGCTCTAAAAACCTCACCTCAAGGTTATCACCAAAGAGTTCTCCTGCCAGCTGAACAGCCCTACCTGCATATTGGATAACCTGCACCGTTTCAATGCCGGATAATTCGTCAAAAAACCAGCCGCAACTCGTATACATGAGCATGGCGTGACGCTGAATCTCCAGTAGCTTGAGTACTGTGATTACTTCGGTTTCATTCAGCTCACGGGTACGATGCCGTTCCAGGAATCCTTGTACATTCTCGGGTGAGCGATCAAGTATTACCTCGATGTAATCATCACGAGCGGCCCACGGGTCTTTTAAGTACTCCCTTGCCTTTTGCTCATACCTGGGAGCCAGAGAGTCGCGGAGCCAGTCCATAGCCTCACGCAGTGGGGCACGCCAGGCCTGATTCCAATTTGGATGCCTGCCAGCATTACAGCCACAGTCACTCTTCCACCGCTCAACTCCATGGCTGCAACTCCAGGAAGTGTTCTCGATAATCTCTACCTCATGAGTTGGTGGGTGCTTCTCTAAGTATTCACCGTAATTGGTGATTCGTGCCAGATTGTTCTCTTCAATGTAGTGGAGGGCAAAAGCCAGTGCCATGTCCCCGAAGCGATGGTGGTGACCATAGGTCTCACCATCAGTGGCAATATGGACAAGCTGAGGCCACGTACGCTCTTCGGAGAAGGAAGAGGTGAGGCGGTGGGCGAAGTCATCACCACTTTGGAGGAGGCCTTCAAAGGCCACATCATGTGCGATGGAACACTCGTATAAAAAGAGAGCTATCTTTCGACCCGATGGCAGGTTGAGTTCATAGGGCATCGTGGGGTCAATGCTGCCATTGCTCACATCTTGCCAGGCATCATCAGTGCCGATCTGGCGTACCCGGCTGGCCTGATGTGGAGCCAGGATGGTGAACTTAATCTCCTGCTCTGCCATGATATCTAGGGTCTCCAAGTCTACTGCAGTTTCCGGGAGCCACATTCCCTCCGGCTTCCGCCCGAAGCGGTGCTCGAAGTCACGGATTCCCCAGATCACCTGGGTATATTTATCCCGGCGGTTAGCCAGGGGCATAATTAAATGGTTATAAGCCTGGGCTAAGGCAGAACCGTGTCCAGAAAAAGTCTGCTGACTGGATTTGTCGGTATTAAGTATGGTCTGGTAGGCTTCAGGCTCTTTTTGCTCCAACCACATGAGCAGGGTCGGCCCGAAGTTAAAGCTGATTTTGGCGTAATTGTTCACTATTTGGGTGATGTAACCTTCGCTGTCTAGAATACGTGACGCCGTGTTAGGTGCGTAACACTCAGCCGTAACCTTTTCGTTCCAATCGTGATAAGGATAGGCAGAGTCCTGCTTTTCAACGCTCTCCAGCCAGGCGTTCTCTCGGGGTGGCTGGTAAAAATGACCGTGGATGCAGATGTAACGCTCCATTTAAATCTCCTTTACAAAAAGGGCAAATGCCAGAGGGCTAATGGTCAGGGCAACTTCCCCTTTTGAGTCAAGCGGCTCTGGAATATTGCTTCCTTTCCCCAACCACTCCTCTCCAGCTGAGTCAAAGCTTTTATGCCAGCGTCCTGCTGGAACCGGTAAAGCGACCGAGACTTGATTGTCATTCAGGTTGAACACAGCCATTACCTCGCTGTCTTCCTTCCAGCGGTGCAGGAACAGGAGCTTGTGATCTTCGAAGCCTCTCACATCTATATTGTCCTTGCTTAAATAGGCTAAGGCAGGGCTCTCCTTGCGAAGCCGAATCAATGCTCTATAGAACTTGAGAAGGACACGGTGCCACCCTTCCTCACGTAAGTCATGATTGAGCTTAGCACTCAGAAAAGTCTCTTCTCCTTGCGTGTCGGGTAGTTCACCCTGCCACCGGAAGGCGGCAAACTCCTCACGGCGTCCTTTACGCACCGCCTCAATGAGTTCAGGTTCGGAGTGGCTGACGAAGTAGGGGAAAGGTGCCGTCTCCCCGTATTCCTCACCCATGAATAGAAGGGGAATGAAGGGCGATAGCAGGACGATACCAGCGGCTAGTTTGAGCGCCTCAAAAGAGACTAGTTGACTCAAACGCTCACCCTTCATACGGTTGCCCACCTGGTCGTGGTTCTGGGCAAAGACCACGAGGCAGTGGGCAGGGATTTCACTGGAAGAGATGCCATGTCGCCGCTGGCGATAAGGCGAATACTGCCCGGAATAGACAAAACCTTCCTGAAATGCCTTGACCAGGTGCTGAAGTTGACCGAAGTCTTGATAATAGCCGTTTTGCTCACCCGTTAGCAATACATGAAGGGAATGATGAAAATCATCGTTCCACTGGGCATCCAGCCCGAAACCTCCTCGCTTGTGGGGGCGAATAAGGCGGGCATCGTTGGCGGCACTCTCACCGATTAAATATGCCTTTCGTCCTAGCCTCCTTGCCTGTTTGTGGAATGACACAGCAAGCTCTTCTAAGAAGGGATAGGCCGAAATATCCAGTATGGCGTGAAGTGCGTCAAGCCGGACGGCGTCAATATGAAACTCAGTGAGCCAGTATATAGCGTTTTCGATAAAAAAACGGCGCACTTCATCGCTATAGGGGCCGTCGAAGTTAAGAGCCGACCCCCACGGCGTTTTATAGCAGTCAGTGAAATACGGGCCGAAATCAGCGAAATAATTCCCTTCCGGGCCGAGGTGGTTGTAGACCACATCCAGTACTACGGCCAGTTCCTTCTGGTGGCAGGCATTCACCAGGCGCTTTAGTCCCTCCGGCCCCCCGTAAGAATTTTGCACGGCAAAGGTGTAAACACCGTCATAACCCCAATTTCGGTCTCCCGGAAACTGGACAACAGGCATGAGTTCTACGGCGGTAATACCCAGCTCTCGGAGTTCATCCAGATGAGGAATAATAGCGTCAAAAGTACCTTCTTGGGTGAAAATACCTACATGGAGTTCGTAGATAATAAATTTCTGTAAGGGCAACCCAAACCAATGGTCATCCTCCCACGGGAAACATAAGTCCACTACTTGAGATGGCCCGTGGACACCCTGGGGCTGGTACCGTGACGCTGGGTCGGGGTGCTCTTTTTGACCATCCAGCCGGTAAAAATACAGGCTTCCCGGCGCCACACCTTCAGCAATTCCCTGGTGGTAGCCTTTAGCATCCTTTTCTAAAGGCAATATTAGCTCTTTTGGCGGAACAATATGAACTTCGACTTTCTGGATGAACGGTGCCCAGACCAGAAACTGGCAGCGGCTGTCCCCCAAATATTTAGCACCAAGGCGGTTTCCCAGAATCATGGCTATCTCCCGTTGCTCTTGAAGAACACGGTTGCCAGCGGCGGCACAGTGATGTTGAGCGAGTAGGGGCGACCATGCCAGGAAACCGGTGCTGCCTCTACCCCCCCCAGGTTGCCCTGACCACTGCCTCCATATTGCTTGGCATCACTGTTGAGGAGCTCTATCCAGGAGCCACCACGCGGAGCACCTACCTTGTAGTTGAAGTGAGTCATCGAGGTGAAGTTACAGACGACAAGCATAATGCTACTTGTTGACTTCCCTTTGCGGATGAAACTAATGACACTGTGCTCAACATCGCTACCGTCAATCCATTCGAAGCCAGCTGGCTCGCAATCAAGTTCATAAAGTGATGGCTCGCTTCGGTAAAGCCGGTTGAGGTCTTCTACCCATTTCTTTATCTCATTATGTCGCTGGTATTCAAGAAGATGCCAATCCAGGCTCTCGTCATGATGCCATTCTCGCCACTGGCCCAATTCTGCTCCCATGAAGAGCAGCTTTTTCCCAGGCTGGGCATACATATATCCCAAAAGTAGCCTCAGATTGGCAAATTTCTGCCAGTCATCCCCTGGCATCTTGCCTAAAAGTGAGCTCTTGCCATGTACTACTTCATCATGGGACAGGGGCAGAGCAAAATTCTCGGTGAAAGCGTAGAGCATACGGAAGGTAAGCTCATTATGGTGGTATTTCCGGTAGATGGGGTCCTTGGTTATGTATTCCAGCGTATCGTGCATCCAACCCATGTCCCATTTCAAACCGAAGCCCAGACCTCCGACATAGGTGGGCCGAGATACCATCGGCCAGGCGGTAGACTCTTCAGCTATGGTCTGAACATCGGGATAGATTTTATAGACTTCCTCGTTAAAGCGCCGCAGAAAAGCAATCGCCTCCAGGTTCTCCCGCCCCCCGTACTCGTTGGGCATCCATTCCCCTTTCTTCCGGGAGTAGTCCAGATAGAGCATTGAGGCAACGGCATCAACCCGTAACCCGTCCACATGGTATTTGTCCAGCCAGAAAAAAGCGCTGCTGAGGAGAAAGCTCTGCACCTCTTTCCGCCCATAATTGAAGATGTAGCTGCTCCAGTCAGGATGAAAGCCCCTCTGGGGATAGGCGTGCTCGTAAAGGTGGGTTCCGTCAAAGAAACCGAGCCCATGCTCATCAGTGGGGAAGTGTGAGGGTACCCAGTCCAGAATCACACCAATATCATGCTGGTGCAGGTAGTCAATTAAGAACATAAAATCCTGCGGCGTGCCATAGCGGCTGGTGGGTGCAAAATATCCTGTGATTTGATAACCCCAGGAGCCGAAAAACGGGTGCTCCATAAGCGGGAGAAACTCTACATGGGTGAATCCCATCTGGTTAACGTAATCGGCAAGCTGCGGAGCCATCTCCCGGTAAGTAAGGGAGCGGTTGTCTTCCTCAAGCACTCGCCGCCACGAACCCGGATGCACTTCATAGATACTCATCGGGGCATCAAGGGCGTTGCGCTCGCGACGCTTCTTCAGCCACTCCTGGTCTCCCCAGTCATACCCGATGTTCCAGACTACCGAGGCCGTTTTGGGTGGTGTCTCACTATGAACAGCATAAGGGTCGGCCTTATCTACCTTGAAGCCTTTGTAACGGGAGGTAATGTGGTACTTATAAAGGGTACCATTGCCTACGTTTGGCACAAATCCTTCCCATATTCCTGACCGTCCTCGTTGTTGTAAAGGATGGCTGGTCCTGTCCCAGCCGTTAAAGTCGCCGATGACAAATACCTGTTTGGCATCGGGGGCCCAAACCGCAAAGTGAGTTCCCTCTTGACCATTGACGGTCAAGAGATGGCTGCCTAATTTCTCGTATAGACGATAGTTAGAGCCTTCATTAAAAAGATAAAGGTCATCTTCCGTCAATAAGGTCACTTCTGATGACACTGGCTGATTTTTTATCTTTGCCGGGGATTTCCTGTCTGCCTGGCCCGACACCGCTTTCTTTGCCATCGCAGTTAACCGCCTCGCTTTCTCAGTAGGTCGATAAGGTTTAGTGTATCAGTTACCTGAGGCATTTGGCAAAACTCCTCAAGACTGTATCTTGCCTTGCGCCGCCAGTTGGGATATATATCGTGGATGCCAGGTATATTCTGGGGCTGCGTCTCCAGCCATAAATCCTCCAGATTGACGAGAACTATCTGGGCCCGACTGTCAGCCAGAAACGACAGGCAGGCTTTAAGAGCCGAAAGGGTATCTACATCAGCCTTTTTAAGCCAGCCTTTTCGCTTTAGAGAAGCCCTTAGAGTTTTGATGGTATCTTGGCGGCTTTTCTTTTCCTTAAGTGTACCAGCTCTATCTAAAAGACCAAGTTTCACCCACTCCTGTATATCTGAGCCTCTCCAGAAAGAGGCAAAAGGGGGCATATCGTGTGTATTAAGACTTGCGACTGAGTTATGTGACACGGGAAGTAATCCCTTTCGTGGATTTGTGGTAAGTTCGTAATGCAGTACATACATGCGGTGAAGGCCATGTCTCCTCATAGCTGGTCTCACGTATGAAGGCACCGTACCCAAGTCCTCACCAACAATAATAGCCTTATTGCAATGGGATTCGAGGGCTAAAATAGCGTAGAGTTCCTCAGCCGGGTAACGCAGATAGACTCCCTGTTTGGACTCCATTCCATTCGGAATACAGAAGAGCCGGTGGAAGCCCATAACGTGGTCAATACGAAGAATACCCGCATGCCTCAGGTGGTGGCGCAGGTAATTGATTATATAACGGTAACCCTGCTCACGGATTTTCTCCGGGTGCAGGGGAGGGAACCCCCAGTTCTGACCCTTGGTGAAAACGGCATCTGGTGGCGCACCAGCCGAAACCTCTGAAATAAACGCTTCACGCTCTCGCCACACATCATAGCCGTCAGGGTGTACTCCCAGTGGTAAGTCCAGATACAGATGGATATCTCTACTTCTAGCTTTTTCTGAGACACTTTCTATTTGCTGGTGGGCCAGCCACTGCACGTATAGATGATACTGCCTGTCTGCCTCATTGTAATCAGTTTCTCTTAAGACACCGTCCCGAACTGGCTGAGGCCAGGACTGCCATGAGGTACCCTGTTTCTCGCAGGTAGCCCGGAAGCGAGCGTAGTCATCAACCACCGGATTTGCCTCGATGAAATGCCTAAGGGTTTTAAGTCGGTAGGATTCGTGATTAAAGAAGTAATTGCTCAGCTCTTGCAAGGCTTTACGTTTTAATGCCATCTGACGCTGATAGTCTATCAAGGTTAAATTCCGCAGCGCCTTAGTTTCTTCTTGAAAGGATGACGATGTTGTAAGGGCCTGTGCCGAAGGACACTCTCGCAACTCCGGAACCTTGTTGACATCAAGATAAAACTCGTTCCATAACAAGCGGCTGATAGGTAGGTAGGGACTGTGCTCAACATCGTTCGGGAAAGTAGCCAGAAGAGGTAAAGTAGCTACTACATTGCCTCCCATCCCACAAATCCAGTTAATTAACTCTTCTAGGTCTGAGAAGTCGCCACTTCCCCAGCTCTTCTGGGTCTGTAAGGCATATAAAGGAAGAAAGACTCCCCAGCCCCGGTTTTCCAGTTTTGCCTGAGGAAGGTAAGTCTTAAGAGGTGCTGAAATGAGGAGACTTTCCTCGAGTCTCCCAGTTAGCTCTATGGTGAGCCGGTGATACCCCCAAGGTAGCTTGATTGGCAGGCGGAGTTGCTTGACCACATATTGTGTCCCCTCTATCTCCGCCGTCTCAACTACTGGCAGGTCAGCTACAGAACATTCCCAGCTCCGCTGCTCGCCGGTCTCCAGCTTCAAGTGATAATTCAAAAGAGCTTCAGCAATGACTGAGGGAAGTCGAAGTTGTATTACTGCCGGTCTGCCATCCCAGGTTACAATTACTGGTTCCAGCAACCTTTGCCACATTGAATGCCGCCGTTCTCGATACGCCATGGGGACATCTTGCAGAGTTGTGATTGGGGCTCCTAATGACCTGAGTATAGCCAGTAGTGATTCGGTAGAGGCCTGTCGCCGATGGTGATACACATCGTAGTAAGCCATCTGTACACCATAGAGGTGAGCTAGATGGTTGAGAAAGCTAATGCCGGAGAAACACCCCATACTTCAACCTTCTTTTTTAGCTTTCTCCCCCGCCTCTTCAGTCAGCTTGCTAGGCTTCTGCTTTGTTTCATCCGTAATCTTGGCTGACTCCTCCTCAGTTTCTTTCCTGACATCTGACATGATTGGCTTCTCCTTAGTCTCTAGCAACTGCAAAATACCTTGGAGAGGCAATCCCACCCAGTCAGGCCGGTTGTTGAGCTCATAGTTTAGTTCGTAGATAGCTTTGTCAAGAAGGTAAGCATCCAAGATAACTTTCATTCCTTCTCGAGTCTGAGGCAATATAGGAGTGTCTGCCATTATTTGCAGGTATGCCTTTAAGAAGGTAGCAGAGACCCAAAGGTACCAAGCCTGCGCCCACCTTTCCAGTATTGGTAGATCCTCCGGACGGGGTATGGTCGACCCCTGACCATACAGGGCAACATAGACGGCGTAGTGAAACGAACGTATCATACCAGCGACATCCCTGAGAGGCAAGCGTTTGATTCTACGTTCCCCCACATGTCGAGCAGGTTCACCTTCAAAGTCAGTAATGACGAAGTCGTTGCCGGTGCACAGTATCTGTCCAAGGTGATAGTCACCATGGCAGCGGATACGCATTCCGGTAAGTTTTCGCTTGGTGACATCTTGGAAGCGCGCAATAATGACACCCTCTAGGGACAGAACCTTTTGAGCATCCGCCTTTACCTCGTCCGGGAGATCTTTTAGGCGCTGTCGTAACAGTTGCAAAACTTGAATGGTGAATCCCCTCATCCTGTGGTAAAGGGAACGCTGGTAGGTTACCGAGAACGGTTCCGGGACGAAGTTTGGATCATCTATGGCTGAGGCTAGTGTTAAATGGAGTTCGGCAGTCCGCTGGCCTAAAAGCTGAGCCGAGGCCAGGTAAGACCCAATAGTGTCGGTGACTGTGGAAGGCACACCTTCGTCACTGAGGTCCAGCAAAGAAGTTGCAACGGGCATTGGTGCTTCTGTATCTGGCTGTGCCAGAACTCTCTCGAAGTAACGGCCAAGAGAATCCAGTGTATATTGCCAGGCATCTCCTTCATTAGGCACATATCCATGAAGGATACCTAAGGTCATCGGCTCAACCTTCTGGTGGATCCGATACTCAATAGTGCCAGCCACGGGAGGAGCATTGGGAAAGGGCTCCTTCTCCGTGAGGAAACGCCCAATTTCCAGTTCAGGGCTGATTCCCTCTTCGAGACGGCGAAATAGCTTTAGCTTGAATCTATCCCCATAGGCCACAGACGTGTTAGTTTGCTCTCCTTTGAGGAGAGCGGATTCCAAAGCTTCCTCAGCCGAGCCATGTATTCTGCGGAATACCAGCCGGGTGTAAGAGCCAGCAATTTCTCCCCTTTCTCCCTTAAAGCGGCGGCGGCGAGCCATGGCTTTTAGGAGAGCATCATGGAAATCTCGCTCAACCAGAGCATCGTAGATGACCCCCTCACTATCTTTCCCCTTGTTCCTCAGCTTCAGATGGGCAATAACTGCTTGAGGTGACTCACCGATTACCTGACCTGCCCGTTCTTCTAAAGCGAAAGTTATGGGGATCAGGTAAGTCTCGGGTTCTCCTGCTGAGTATTCTATCCGAATGAGAATAAGGTGAGCTTCGGAAGTATCAAAGGGTATAGAGATAACATCCTGTATCTCTGATGACCTGATGTAACGTGCCTTACCACCAAACCAGCGGCGCTGTCTGATATAACCTAGTAGCGTCGCCTCTAGAGATGGCTTCTTCCCACGCTTATACAGATCCTTCCATTCCCCGGCAAGCGTAAGCGTTGGCACAAGAACCTCTGCTGGTGCAGTGGTCAAATCTATTTGTTCCGGTTTCTTGGCTTCCAAAGAGAACCAGTAAAAGGCGTATGGACTCAGGGTTACGCAAAATGGTGTTTCTCCGATTATGGGAAACTCTGTCTGCCCAAACATCTCAATGGGCACGTTTCCCTTAAATCCGGCAAGTTCAAGGTTGGTGTGTTGAGCCAGACGTGAAAGATTGGCTACTACCAAGATGGTCTCATCCTCATATCGGCGGAGGAAGGCCAGTATTTTTCTATTATCCAGCTGTATGAACTCAAGGCTACCCCGTCCGAAGGCTTTGAAACGCTTTCTCAAAGCGATGAGGCGCTTCATCCACCAGAGTAGAGAATCCGGGTTGTTCTGTTGGGTCTCCACATTAACTGCCTCGTATTGATACTCAGGGTCAATATTGACGGGGAGGTAGAGCCGTTGGGGGTTGGTACGGGAAAACCCTGCATTTCTGTCAGCACTCCACTGCATAGGGGTGCGGACGCCATTGCGATCACCCAAATAGAAGTTGTCGCCCATGCCGATTTCATCGCCGTAATAAATCACTGGCGTGCCGGGAAGCGAAAAGAGAAGTCCATTCATCAATTCGATTTTCTTGCGGTCGTTATTGAGAAGTGGCGCCAGGCGGCGGCGGATACCAAGGTTGAGCCGGGCCTGGGTATCATGAGCATATACGCGGTACATGTAATCCCGCTCTTCATCGGTGACCATCTCCAAGGTAAGTTCATCATGATTACGAAGAAAAAGAGCCCACTGGCATGTCTCGGGGATCAGTGGTGTGTGCTGTAGGATATCAATAATAGGGAATCGGTCTTCCATGCGGATAGCCATAAACATGCGTGGCATGAGAGGAAAATGATAGGCCATATGGCTCTCGTCTCCCTCACCGAAGTAGGCGACAGCGTCCTCAGACCATTGATTTGCCTCCGACAGCAACATGCGGTTATGGAATCTCTCATCTATCTGTTTCCGTAGTTTTTTGAGGAAGGTGTGTGTTTCTGGCAGGTTCTCGCAGTTAGTACCTTCACGTTCATAGAGGTAGGGCACTGCATCCAGGCGAAGTCCGGAGACACCCAGACTGAGCCAGTAACTCATTACTCGCAGAATAGCCTCTTGTACCTGAGGACTATCGAAATTGAGGTCAGGCTGGTGCGAGTAGAAGCGGTGCCAGTAATAAGCTTTTGCCAAGTGATCCCAGGCCCAGTTAGAGGGCTCAAAATCCTTAAAGATGACGCGGGCTTCCTTATATCTGTCCCAGGTATCACTCCAGACATAATAGTCCCGCCATCGGCTTCCAGTTGTCGCTCGCCGTGCATGCTGGAACCACGGGTGCTGGTCTGAGGTGTGGTTAAGGACTATCTCGGTAATCACACGCAGACCACGATAGTTAGCCTCCCTCAGAAAATCCTTGAAGTCGCGAATAGTGCCATAACTGGAGTGAACACCGGTATAGTCAGAAATATCATAGCCGTCGTCTTTAAGTGGCGAAGGATAGAATGGAAGGAGCCAGATCGTAGTGACTCCCAGGTCACGAAGATAGTCCAGCTTCTCTGTGAGTCCAGAGAAGTCGCCAATACCATCACCATTACTATCATAGAAGGCGCGGACATGAAGCTCGTATATGACAGCATCCTTGTACCACAAGGGGTCATCATCTCGCCAGAAATATCTTTTGTCACTGGCTGCCATATTAATAGCCTCTTTTACATATTATACTCTAATTACTACTCCCGGTAATCCCCCTGGTATACCTGGAAGATATGGGCTGGTATCTTCTGCGGGTCAAGTTCCACGTAATTCCGCGAACCATGCCAATAGTAGGTAGCATCCGCTAGAAGGTCATGCACTTTATAGGGCTGGCCAGGGTCAAGCCCCAGTTCTTCAAGGGACAGGTCTACCCAGCCTGACTGTTTATACCGGTAATCCAGGTTTACCACGACCAGTATTATGTTGAAACGGTCTTCTGTATGCTTACTGTAGCAAATGAGTTGCTCATTATCTACAGAATGGAAACGCAGGCTCACGTCACTCTGCAAGGCCGAGTTTTCCCGGCGGATGCGATTCACCCGGGTGATAAAGTCCCTGAGGCTATTCGGGCTTTCGATATTCCAATGCTTTAGCTCATATTTTTCTGAGTCCAGATATTCTTCGCTTACCGTATCCTTGCGGCGGTTTTCGCACAATTCAAAGGCTGGACCATAAATCCCATAATTCGCCCCGAGGGTAGCGGCCAGTACCAGCCGTGTCATAAACGCTGGTCGCCCACCGTCCCTGAGATAGTCATTCAGAATATCAGGTGTATTTGGCCACAGGTTAGGGCGGAAATATTCCCGCACATCAGTTTGAGTCAGCTCAGTAAAGTACTGTGTCAGTTCCCACTTTACATTGCGCCAGGTGAAATAGGTGTATGACTGGCTGAAACCTAGCTTGGCCAGCTGGTACATGATTTTAGGTCTGGTAAAGGCCTCAGAGAGGAATATTACGTCAGGGTAATCCTTTTTGATTCCACTGATCAGCCATTCCCAGAAAGCAAAGGGCTTAGTGTGGGGATTGTCCACTCGGAAGATGTGGACTCCCTGCTCTATCCAGAAAAGGACAACGCTCTTAAGTTCCTCCCAGAGATTTCGCCAATTATCAGTCCCAAATTCCAGGGGATATATGTCCTGGTATTTCTTGGGCGGGTTTCCCGCATATTGCACCGTCCCGTCGGGACGCCATCGGAACCATTCGGGGTGCTCTTTCACATATGGATGGTCAGGCGAGCACTGGAACGCTATATCAAGAGCAACCTCAATGCTATATTCTCGCGCTTTGGCGATGAAGCTTCGGAATTCCTCTAAAGCGCCGAGCTGGGGATGGACTGCCTTGTGCCCTCCTTCTTCTGAGCCAATAGCCCAGGGAGTGCCGGGGTCACCGGGCTTGGCTTTAGGAGTGTTATTTTTACCCTTCCGGCTGGTGTAGCCGATGGAGTGGATTGGGGGAAAATAGAGCACATCAAAACCCATCTCCGAGATATAGGAGAGACGTGTCTCGCAATCCTTAAAGGTGGCATGTTGTCCGTGCTCAGACGCACAGGAGCGAGGAAACATCTCGTACCAGGTACTGAAACGAGCCTTCTCAATATCAACCACTACCACCAGCTCTTGGGAGTAGATTGTGGCAAACCGCCTGTCAGGGTACTTAGCCATAAGCGCTGCTACCTTGTCACCCAGTGCCAGCCTCGTTTTGGTTGACCGTGACTTCTGCTTTGAGCGCAATAATTCCACCCACCCCTGCATAGTTTGTATGTCTCGTTTGTTGGCATGCTGGCTTGCCTCTTCAATGAGCTGAGCCCCTTCCAGAAAGTCGACAGAAATATCCTGTTTTGCCTCGGCTTTTTTAGCCAGGTTCTGCTGCCAAGTCTTGAACCGGTCAACCCAGGCAGTGAGCGTATAGCGATAGCGTCCTATTTCGGTGACCACGAAAGAACCACACCAGCGGTCGTTGACCAGAAACTCCATAGGAACTTCAGTCCAGTTAGGGTCGCTTTCCTTGCGATATAACAGGACAGCCGAGAGAACATCATGACCATCGGCGAAAATATCAGCCTCGACGACTACCTTATCGCCAATGATTCGTTTAATGGGAAACTGACCGCCGTCAATCTCAGGTGTTACCCCCTCAATGGCTATCCGTGTCCTGCCTTTTTCTGGCTCAATCATTTTGACAAACCTTCATTCCCGCGCTACTTAGAATTGCCTCGTGTAGGCTTGATGCTCATGTATGGTTAAATTATATCCCATTGGTTGAAATTTTTGTAGTAGTCTCCATTGGTGTCGAGTATTCCAAACCACTGTGTTAAAGTTTGAGACCTTTAGCTATAGACCTTCCCAACTCTGGATCAGCCTTAGTCAGGTTGTCAGTCACCCGCTGTTGGATCGGTTTGTCAATGTGCAAAAGATCCGCGATAAGATTGTCTACCAGATATTCTTGATCTATTTTGCTAAAGGCACGGTATCTCTCTCCAGCTTGTACGAAATCATTTGTTTTGCTTATCTTCCGGCGAGCGACTTCTCCTTCAATGCGATATGCGTGTGGTGTGCCTTCCTCAGGAGCCTCACTAGGCATACCACCGCCAAGACTATTAGGCTCATAGTTGACTGGACCGCTGAACTGTCCTATCTGCATGGTGCCATCACGCTGGTTATTATCCACCGGCACTATTGGCCGGTTGATCTGAAGCTGCAGGTAGTTCGCTCCCAGCCTATAGCGCTGAGTGTCAGCGTAGGAGAATGTTCGACCCTGCAGCAGCTTGTCAGCAGAAAACTCGATTCCCGGAACAATGCTGGCGGGACAGAAAGCTGCCTGCTCCACTTCGGCGAAAAAGTTCTCCGGGTTGCGATTGAGCACCATTTTACCCACCTGCATCAAAGGGAACTTGTCCTCAGACCAGGTCTTTGTGGGGTCCAGAGGGTCAAAATCCTGTTTCAATTCGTCAGCGATATCCATCAACTGGACATTAAGCTCATACTCAACCTCCTCACCTTTGGCGATAGCATCGTGAAGGTCACGGGTAAGATAATCCGGGTCGACACCGGCCAGGCGAGTTGCTTCATGGCGGTCAAGGTTATGCACTCCCAGCTTCGGTTTCCAGTGGTATTTAACATACACCGCCTTACCCTCATCGTTCACCCATACATAGGTATTGACGCCAAAACCCTCCATCATACGGTAACTTTTCGGCGTGCCACGGTCAGAAAAAAGCCAGATAATCATATGGGTCGATTCTGGCGTCAGGGATATGAAATCCCAGAAGCGGTTATGTGCCGAAGAGGCTGAAGGTATATTGGTATCTGGTGCACCCTTGAAGGCGTGAACCATATCGGGAAACTTGATGGCATCCCGGATGAAAAACACGGGGAGATTGTTCCCAACTAGGTCGTAGTTGCCATCCTCGGTATAGAACTTGACGGCAAAGCCGCGGGGATCCCGTACTGTATCCGCCGAGCCCCGTCCTCCAGTGACAGTGGAAAACCGCACGAATACGGGCGTCTTTTTCTCCGGGTCCTGAAGGAATTTAGCCTTGGTATAAGGCTTCATGCTCTTGTAAATCTGAGAGTAACCATGTGCTCCTGCTCCTTTGGCATGGACAACCCTTTCCGGAATGCGCTCTCTGTCAAAATGAGCCACCTTCTCAATAAACTGGACGTCCTGTAACAGTACCGGACCGCGTTCACCAACGGTCAATGAGTTCTGGTTGTCAGTAATTGGCACACCTTGGTTCGTCGTAAGGTGTCTTTTCTTCATGATACCCTCCCTATATTATTGTAATGATGAATACTCACCTACCCTCGGCTTCCCTTTCCATCTTTTCAAGCCTAGTGTAGTAATCTGGAAACTCATTAAGGTGAGCCAAGGCAATTTTACCGGTCATTATCGGATCGTCATTGGTAACATTGGTATGAGGATCAACCAGGCCATGTTCTAACTCGACATCAAGACCCATCCTGTACTGCTCAACATCAAATTTACTCCAATCGATACCAAGTTTTTCACCTATTTGTCTTGCTTCTTTCGCTGTAAAACGTTTCTTAGCTGTCATAATAACCTCCTTTAAGATACCAGCTACTTAGCAGCGTGTTTATTTACAAGAATCACAGTATTAGCTAATAGTTGATGAGATAAAAAGGCAATTAAGACTAGGATTGAACCGACTATAGCCCTCGCAATTCTATCAACTTTACCCATATTCATTTTGACACCTCCTTGAAAATTGCTTACCTCGGACTTAATGCTTTCGTGTGAAAATAGAATTCGAATCCATTTCATTTTCCTATTTTAATTTTGTCCACTGTATTCTCTCAGTTCATTACCAAAATACACCTTGGTGTGGGGCCACGGTATCTCTATACCTTCTTCATCAAAACGATCCTTCAGTCGCTTTCGAAGCTCTCCTGTTAAGGCCCACTGCCGTATCGGTTTAGTATCACCCAGTATCTTTATTTCAATTCCGCTATCTCCTAAATTGTCGACCCGTTCCACATGAGGAGTATTTAGCATATCTTTGCCCCAAGCGGGATCATCTTTAAATTCTTGACAGACTTGATTAATAACACTGAAGACACGACTCAGGTTTTCTTTATAGGCCACACCAACATTTAGATTTATTCGTGCCCAATCCCTGGTTAAGTTACTCGCCTGTTCCACCTTGCTGTTAGGGAAGATATGCATCGTTCCATTCAGATCTCGAAGTATCGTGCGCCTTAATGTTATGTTCTCAACCAAGCCTCCTGTACCTGAGATCATGGCTACCTCGCCAACCCTATACCAGTCTTCCATTATGATGAAGAAACCATGCAAATAGTCCCGAATTATATTCTGGGCAGCGAAGCCAAGTGCTAGTGATGCTACGCCTATGCCTGCCAGTAGCGGCGCTATGTCAATGCCGAACTCGCTCAAAATCATGATAGCTGCGGTAGCCCATATGAAAATGGAGGCAACCTGAATGATTATGCCCGAGAGAGTCTTTGTACGTTCCGCCAATTGCTCTGGGTGCTCCTTGCGGATCCTGGGCATGTGCATTTTCATAATTCTTGGCACTGTCCGTTTTATGACAAACACAAGAACAAATGCCACTATTAGTATTACTACAGCCTTAATAGCATGGGCAGTGATAGTGGACCAGTCAATTTCGAAGTTGAACATAGTTATAGTTTCCTCCTTTCTCTTTACCGAGACCCTTCATTTTGTCAGCTAATATAGGTGTAAGCTCCTCCTTCAATTGCTATAATTGGGGAACTCAAGTGTAGCTGAGAACCCGTGTCAAAGCATTCAATCTTATAATGTAGTTCTATGGAGCATAGCTTGTTATCGATCTTCCTAGTCAACGCCTTGCTGTAAGGCCTTCCTAGCTGTTTTCAGAATAGTCTCCTCTGTACTAGCCTTATATACGATTTTGTCACATATACTCTCTATTCTACGGCCAATGAATACTACTAATGCCTCTAGCCTTTCTTTACTCAACCCCTCGAGCTTCTCATCTATCCATATTGACTTCAAATCGTCCAGTTCACTTCTTATCTCCTCATACTGAAGTGCAAGGCCACTTATTAGTAATCTATCCAGCATCATAGAAAGGATGTGTTCATCCTGACTCGAGCTATTATTTAATACATCTTCGACGAATCTCACACTTTCCTTTAGACGCTTTTCCCGTTCGTTCACATCTCCATGGCAACTCCCAAATTGATACAGTACTGTTTTCTCTATTGAAAGTATTGTATCTCGAGCCTTGGCCTGACGTTCGATAGCCTGTTCTACTGTAGACAACAGATTTTCTTCCATTTGCTGCCTCCTTTCCTAAATAATATCTATAGTACAAAAAGCTGATCGATTATCTTATTTCGTAATTCTCGGGCGGGTAAAAGCTTGTTGTAGAAATCAGATTTTACCTTGCCATCTGCTCCGCTGGTACTTATAGCCCGGTAGGCATTGACAATAGCCCTATGTTGGTCATCGAGCCCCATGTGGATGAGATTAATATCCCACATTGGTCTTCGGCTTGCCCACCAGAATTGGTCACTTTGGCAACTCCTATCCAGCATTCCTCTAGCGATGCCAGCAAAGTGTTTGCTCTCATCGTTATCGGCTAGCTTAGAAGCAGCTGAGCAGAGTTCAATGCATATTGCCAAGTGCTCCCACAGGAGACGGTGAATCTCGTTCCCCTTATCATTCCAGAGAGGGTAAGGATTTCCCGACTCTATATCTTCTGCTGTAGTACTCCAAGAGGATGGTTTTGGATCTAGAACATCACTAATCGGAAAAATGTCAAGGAGGTGGCTGATGGTCGCTGTCTGTACCTGCTGGGTTGTCTCAGCATCTTGAAGAAGGCGAGCGTGTTGAGTTGCCAGTACTTTCTTCTGTTGAATATAAGCGTACGTCTCGCTCCGCACCTGTAGCTGTTCATAGACCTCAGCGAGGAATAGTTCCTCCCAGTCCTTAATATGATGGCCATAGGTCTCAGCGTCCATGGCAGTTACGACATAGATATTCTTTTTATCACCTTTGAGGTCTTTTAGGTTTTCCAGAAAATCTTTGGGACCTAGTTCCTGGAAGCTGATCTTGTTACTCAAAAGATTATCTCGGAAGAATACCGCTAACCTCTTCCCATCATGCTCCACTTGATAGACAGTATCAACGGGCCAGCCACTCGGGCAGGCAACTCCACTTAGAATAATCCAGCGGTGTCCTGTCTCTATAATGGTTGGCAGGATATCTCTGCTGTAAGCCATCTCCGGCGGAAAGAAACCAATCGGTCTGTAGGCGCTACCAAAGAAAAAACTGTTGGTCTTCCGGTTAAGCTCTAACTGCCGCTTCACCTCGTCAGGCGATATTAGCGGCAATATTGGGTGATACTTAGCTGTGCCAGTGAACTCAATCTGTCCTTTCTCTGCTAGCTCTTTTAGCCCCTTTATTACGTCCATATGGCCACAGTCCTTTAGCATCTCGGTGAGGACACCATTGATGTTCACTGTTGCCTTAGCGTTGGGGTACTCACGAAAAACTTGCAGTAGGGGCCGATAAGATTCATTGCAGATTTTTTCTAGCACAGAAGGTAGTTGAGTTGGAGGCTGATAGAAATGCAAAAGCTGTGCCCAATAGATCATAATTATCTCTCCTGTGTGTCAGAAATACGAATCTATTAAGTTCCGCAACTAACGATTGTCCTTAATCCATTCCCATGCCTGCCAGAGATCAGTAGCATGGAAATCAGGCTTTGGCTCTGGATTTCTGACCCTTTTCTCTCTATCGAGGAGAATTGCTTTCATCCCGATTCCTTGAGCTCCTCTTACATCTGTCTCCAGGTCATTACCGATATAAACCACATCTGCTGGTGGAGTTGCCAACAGGGTGCAGGCCATAGTAAAAAGCCTGGGATCAGGTTTCCTGAATCCGAAATCGGTGGATAGTAAAATGCATTTGAAATACTGGCTTATGCCCAGTATTTCTCCTTCTTCCAGGCAGAATACCTTCTGAGCGTCAGATACAACCCCCAGTGGGTACTCGCTTTTCTTCATTTCCTCAAGTACCGGTAGGCTATCCGGAAAAAGCTGAAATCTCTCGCGACTGATTACCCTGAAAAGCTTACAACAGGACTCGGCCAGAAAGGGATTATTCAAACCTTTTTTCTTAAGAATATTCCTGAACACAATCTCCAGGTCGATTTCTGGGTACTGTTCTTCCTTCTTCGACTTCCGGTATTGCTCCCTTTCCAGGTCAAGGGCTGACCTTAGTCCCCCAGCATCAATTTTTACTCCGTAGTAGCCCAAGTAGAGTGAAAGATGGTCGAATATCTCCTCTTTCTGCTCGTTTGCCCAGATATCAATAAGTGTGCTATAGCAATCAAAGATCACAGCCCGTATTTTAGGCATTGCTTCGCCTCCATGACCAGACGCTCTCTATGCGTATCACCCACATAAGGATTTCTGGCAATTCTTAACAGACCAAGTGCCATGTACAGCGGGAGCTTGCGGGTGATGACGTTGAAGAATTGAGTATTACCGTAAGCTACCGCGTATTGCCACATAAAATGACCGATAAATGGCTCGGCAGCCCACCCGTTACCTGTGCGCCACATGAAATGATGTTTCAGTTCCGCAGCGATAAATCCGAGGTCCCAACACCGGTCAACCCACTTCATGCTTTCCAGATCGATGGCGGTTACATTTCCATCATGAAAAAGAAAGTTGGTAGGGTTCGCATCTCCATGGGCTATTGTTTCTTTGTCTGAAGCAAAGACTTCTTCTTTCCCCCACCATAGAAGTGCGTATTTCTCAATCACAGCTCGTTTAGAACAGTCTAAGGGCCCTTCACTCAATGAATCCAGTAGCTTGTTAAGGTAGAATCGTGGGAACTCCGAAGAAAGCGGCCTTCCAGTTTTACCAGTCTCATGGAGCTTAACGAAGAACCTGGCCAGATAGCTTAGTGTTTGAAAGAGATCTTGATGCTGCTGCTCAGAGATAGCTTTTGCTATGTAGTAGTCAAGTGTCTGACCGCGTACCCACTCCGTAACCAACAGGGCAGAAAGTTCTTTGTTTTTGCCTAAAGGGGCCACAACACGGTCACTACCTTTATCCATCATCAACTGTTCCCGAAGCAGCCTTAGATTCAAATACTCATTGTCTGCTTCCAGCCATGCGTCTTCAAGTGGAACAACCCCCCACTTGAAAAGCTTTCCTACCACAATTATGTTTCTATTCTTTTCATAGAAAAGGCAGATTGGTTTTTCTGCACCAAGTCGTGCCATTTCTATCTCCCCGTAGGGAGGTGGAGCAAGTTGAGGAAATATCTCATCTCTAAGATACTCACAAATAGCCGCTTCCAAATGCATTTGCATCACCCCCTCCACAACAATGACATTTGTTGAGGTGCTTATGCTGTCCCATCAGCATGTAAGTCAATTCCCTGGTTTTGTGCCTGATACTCAAGCTTGCATATGAGTCTTCTAATTACTTGTTCCCATGTCCATTGTTCTGCTGTCTGCTTTGCCGCTACGCCAATCATTTTCTTCGTCTCTGGATGTGCGTGCAGATAGCCCAGGTAAAATTGGATTTCCTCCACGCTGAAGGTGTCGAGAACAATAGCATTGTGCATATGGGTAGCATAATCCTCGCCACTAGAGCCTGTAAATACAACTGCTCCCGCAGCCATAGCTTCCAGGCCCACTAGCCCGAACGGTTCATAGTCGCTGTTAGCCAGAACGACATCACTAGCCCCATAAATCACACGCAGGAACGATTGTGGTATAGGGAACAAGAAATTAAATATGTCCCCCGAACCACCTTTGCCGACGGCTTCAAGATAAGGTGTGAAATCCTCTTTAAATACAGCCTGCTGATAGCATTCGCGGGAATCTTCCGCCAGAGTAATGTCCTTTGACTTTAGGCCAAGCAATCTGGCTTGCCGCATAATCTTTCTACCATATGGTTCTGAACCTCCACGTGCCAGTAAAAGAGGTTTCTGTCCCAGCTTTTTGAGACCCGCTATAGCACCTACTGCCTGTTTCCACCCCTTGTCAGGGTGAAATCTGGCTACTTTGCTAAGTATCAGGTCAGCATCCAACATTCCTCTCATATTCAATACGTGTTTTTGGTCAACTTCTTTTAAAATGTCTTGAGGTATGCCGTTGGGGATGACCAGTGGTTTGATTCCAATGTTGTGCATGGCCTGTTTCATAAATTTGCTTACAGTGGTAATTGTTGTTGTATAGGAAAGACGGTTCCAGTCTATCCGCTCAAAACCGTAATCATTGTTGGCATTCCAGAACAGTATCGCCTTGTCCCGCAGGCCGCAGTAGTGTAACAGGTCACTTACGACGCACATGGTTTCCGCGGTTTGCCATTCCTCCCCCAATATTACCACCAGTTTCCCCTGAGATACGGCGTGAGCCGCAAGTTCGTGAACTACGAATGGAGGAGTAGATTGAGTAAAATCGTACAGCTTCCCCTCTTCGCCATCGTAGACTCCACCCGGATGGTACTTACTTATCCACTGACACCAGCGATGAAGAATAAGTCTCCCATCTTCGCGAATCTCAACTCCATCCAATCCAGGGTCACCAATGAATACGTGATGGACCTCAAAGCCCATCCTAGCCAGTGTATTCGTTAGATGTGACATCCTGGCACCAAGCCCACCGGCCATGGAATAGACATCGGGACCTTCAAACGAAAGAAATACGAAGACAGTGTTGCTTGCAGCGATACCCATGAATGCACCCCCCCTCCATCACTTCAATTTGTTAGCTGACTTTTCTTATCAGATCGTTACCTTCTGGCAGAGATTGACATACCCCTCTTCGATTGATTGAAGAGTAGCTTATCTTCTCTGGCCAGCCAACCGATCCCCATGTAGACTACACCTTGGGGTCGTTTGACCTTCCTTACGATGGCGGCAATACTCAACGGTCCCTCATGCTGTAGCAGCCGCCAGATTTCTCCCGCCATCTCGCCAATAGTATGAAACATGACATCACCTTCTTTCCCCAGTTGCCGCATCGGCGCACTCGGTATCCGCTATTATGTATCGTTGTAAGCTGCAAGTCTGGCGTTCTTGCTCATATCTGTAATAACAGCAACGTTACGCCTGTTACCAGCAACGTAGCACCCAGAGCCAACAGTCCATACAAAATAGGCCCATGTTGCCCTCCTTTCAACCAGTGACTCCCGACTTGTCTCTCAGCCTCGGCTCGAGCCTACCTACATGGTGAGCTCTTATTACCCGGTCTATGGTATCAAGAAGGCCGCCATTCCAAAGCTTAGCATGAATGCCGCCGCCACTACTGCGAGAATGATTATGACCATTTCCCAATTGGTAAGCAGTTTTTGAGTTAGGCCTCTTATCATCTCCATGGCATTCTTAGCCAGGCTGAGTGCTTCATCTGCCTTGCCAGAAAGAACTCCTACTTCGGCAACCGTCTCCTGATGTGCCTTCTCCATCCTTGCTGCCATTTCTTCACCTTTTCTAACAGCGTCGGCAGCGAGTGATTTGGCACCTCTGGCAGCTTCCTCGGCACGCTCTGAAGCCGTTTGTGACATCTTTCCTGCGGTCTCAGCGGCTTTTCTAGCCTCTTCTGATGCTTCCTTTGCGGCTTTTGCTAATTCAGCCGCCTTGCTCACCAGTTGATGCAAAGTTTGAGTTGCCGTCTCAATAGCTTCATCCCCGGCTGTATCAGCGGACTCGGCTTTCTTACGTGTCATGTCAGCTGTCTCGAAACCGGTAGCTGCTGCCTCTTTAGCCCTTTTACCAGCTGCCTCAACCCTCTCCGCAACTTTACCAGATACTTTGGTGGCTGCTTCGATAGCTTCATCTCCGGCTATGTTAGCTGACTCGGCTTTTCTATCAAGTTCAGATGCTGTTTGGAAAGCCGCCGCTGCGGCTCTCTTGGCTTTGTTACCTGCCTCACCAGCCTTTCTGGCCATCTCCACAGTTGGATTCTTGATAGTTGCAGCTTGAGCTTCTTTGGCGGATATCGCGCTTTTATCAGCCCGGTTACCAGCATCAGTCGCTGCTTTTATAGCCTCTTCAACAGTCTTTTGCGCCAGTTTGGCTATCCGTTCTGCCCTGATGGCATCCGCCTCAGTTACGGCAGCAACCCCAGTGCCAGCTTCCCTGGCTTGTTGCGTCGCAGCTTCTGCCTTAATACCAGCTTCCTCGGCTGCTTTCCTGACTTCTTCAACCTTGGTAGCAACATCTTGTTTAACAGCGCTCATGGCCGCCTCAGCTGCGTCCATAGCCTGCTTCGCCGCTATCTCAGCCCTGAAACCTGCCTCTTCGGCCGCTTTCTTAGCTTCCTCAGCTTTTGCAGCAGCTTCCTCGCCGGCAGCCCTCATGGCTGCCTCAGCTGCTTCCATGGCCTGTTTAGCCGCAAGCTCTGCCTTAATCCCTGCCTCTTCAGCCGCCTTCTTGGCTTCCTCGGCCTTAGCGGCCGCTTCCTCACCGGAAGCCCTCATCGCTGCTTCGGCTGCCTCAATAGCCCTGTTAGCCGCAAGCTCGGCCTTAATCCCTGCTTCTTCGGCGGCTTTCTTGGCTTCCTCAGCCTTGGCAGCGGCTTCCTCACCGGCAGCTCTCATGGCTGCTTCGGCTGCTTCCCGGGCCTGCCTTGCCGCCTCTTCTGCCCTGAGACTCAATTCTTCTGCCCTGCTTACCAGCTGATGCAAGGCTTTGGCTGCGTCCTCTATAGCTTCATCTCCAGCGATATCAGCTTTCTCAGCTTTCTTACGGGTCCTGTCCGCAATTAAGAAACCAGCTGCTGCGGCTTTTTTGGCGTCTCTACCTGCCTCATCAACTCTTCCGGCAATCATCCCTGATACTCTGGTAGCTGCCCCGATGGCTTCATCTCCGGCCATGGCTGCTGCTTCAGCTTTCCTGTCAACCTCTTCAGCCACCTGGAAGGCAGATGAGGCTGCTCTCTTGGCTTTTCTACCCGCTTCATCAGTTTTGGTAGCTGTTTCAGGCGTCAAGTTTTTAGCAAGTTCCGCTCGGGCGGCGCCGACAGCATGCGCGCTTTCGTCGGCCTGCTTGCCAGCAGCATTGGCTTTTTCTATGGCTTCTTCAACCGCCTCCTTGGCTGACACAGCTAAATGCTCAGCCCTGGCGGCTGCTTCCTCAGCCGATTGAATAGCAAGAGCCGCAGCTTCCTTTGCTGCCAGGTCAACCTCCTCAGCTTTTTGACTGGCTTCTTCAGCGGCGTATTTAGCACCTTTGGCGGTTTCTTCGGCTCTTAAGGCTGCTTCTTCAGCTCTTCGAGCGGCTTCTTCAGCTGCCTTAGACGTAGCGGCAGCAGCTTCTATCGCCAAAGCGCTTGCCTTTTCAGCACGTTCGGCGGCTTCCTCAGATACACGCCTAGCCGATTCGGCTGCCTCTCTAGCCGCCTTGATTGCCTCCTCACCTTCCCTGGTTGCTTCCGCTGCTACCTCATGAGATATCTTCGTTGCCGCTTCTGCGGCCTTCTGGAATGCTTTAGCGGTTTCTTTAGCCCCTTTGTCAGCCTCTTCTGCTTTTCTGGCTGCTTCCTCAGCCGCTTTCATAGCTACCCGCGCTGTCTCTTCCGCTCTTGCCGCCGCTTCGCCAGCTGCCCGCGTAGCTGTTGCAGCGGCAGTTTCTCCAGCCTGGCGCGCTTCATCAGCACGCTTAGCGGCCTCTGTGGAAGCTGTGGTGGCCGCACCGGCGGCACTCCTGGCTGCCTTAGCCGCTTCTTCAGCTCTTCGGGCAGCATCAGCAGCAGCTCTGATGTTGGCTTCCATCTCATCAAGAATTGCAGGAAGTGGCTTGGTCATTATTTCGGGTGTTTCACGAGGTCTTTCTACCCTCTCTTCAACTCTCCCACGTCTGGTAACCATCTTTATTTACCTCCTTTTAGTTAAGTATTTTTGATAAGAAATTTGATCTTTGGTATTGCACCTACCTATCTATGTGTTCATTTTTTACTTCTCCATGATAATTTCGTTATTTGGCAATAGCGTAAATTACTTGAATGTTTAGGCTTATTTCCATTTCTCCAGGGCTAATTGGCGTTGGCATGGGTGCTGGAGCTGCCTCAACCGTTGCACGAATAGTGGGTGGGGCAAAGGTGCTTTCCGAAATATAAGTTGGTTTGCCTAAATCTACTCCACCAAGGTTTGCCAGTTGTTTAGCCGTAGCCTCAGCTTGTTCCATTGCCTTTTTCCTGGCTTCCTCATGATAAGCAGACGGGTCATCTACAGAAAAATATATACTGTTGATTCTAGTGAGGTCCCCGCCGGCTTTATCAATCTCTCTTATCTTAGCCATCACAATGTTGCTTACGCGGTAGCCAATGACGATTTGCTGTTTCTTTTCATCATCCCATCTTGTTACTTGCTGAATACTGAAATGTTGGGTTTGAATATCCTTTTTGGCTACGCCACTGGCAGTTAAGGCACCCATTACCTGGTTCATTACCTCCGACGCCTTCGCTTGAGCTGCAGCTACACTTGCTTCCTGCGACTCAATACCCAGGCTGATGTTGGCAATATCCGGCACCACAGCAACCTTCCCGGTACCGGTGACCCAGATTCCTTCTTGCTGACTCTGCAGTATCCCGCCCAGTGTCACCGGTTGGGCACAACCAGATAAGAAAATTACCGTCAGCGCTAACATAAACATTACAGAAACTACCAGACACTTATCTTTCATTGCGTACCTCATGGAGCAAAAATAAAGCAAAGTCTCTTATACTTGATGCTTATGTTAATTCTTTATCGCTTTCTTAACCTTTACTATCGAATATATAGAGGCCAGCATGCCTGAAGCTCGCCTTCTTCTTCCTCAAGTTCGTCATTCTCGTCAAGATCAATCCACGCTATCACTGAGACCGTAACGTTGTTATCAACCCACGAAGGTATGCTTTTACTCACGCGAAACGCACCAAAGACGTTCACTGTTTGGGTGAACCAGACGCGATTGTCTTCCCCAATTGTGACGGTAACCTCGTCACCAGAAGGAAAGTTAGCACCCAGTATGCTCACAGATTGCCCGCGCTGGGTTCTCCAGATGACATTGTATTCATACTGTGTGTCTAAGGTGATGTCATAAACATAAGAAAAGCCAGGTAGACCATCTGCCGGGTCATCATAACTACGTTCTAGGAAATCAGTGACAGTTGATATCTCGCGTTCTACACCAATAACTAATTGCCTAGCTGGTCCTGGAAACCCACGGGGTCCCTGTGATCCAGCAGTTCCTTGTAGTCCAACTGGGCCTGGTTGTCCTGCTGGGCCTGCTGGTCCCGTTGGTCCTTGAGCTCCTGCTGGGCCTGCTAGTCCCGTTGGTCCTTGAGCTCCTGCTGGGCCGGTACAACCCATAGTTAGAACCAGTCCAAATACTATTAAAGTCAGCACAATAACAACTTTAAGTAGTTTTTTCATTGCTACCTCCTAAGCAAATGATAATGCACTTCGCTGTGTTTACCGTTTACTTCTTTATCGCTTTCTTAACTTTGCCCATCACGTCAGGGGGAATCGTTTTCATGTTGTGTGCTTTGCTGGCATGCTCCACTATTTTCTTCATCAGTTCATTTTCTGTTTTTGCGGTTGCCTCAAAGCCACAGCTCATACCTGTATCCTTACATTTAAAAGATGGCATAGTTGCTTTCCTCCTTTCTTTACTTAGTTGTGATAAATCTAGAGTTGTTGCTTAAATTACTTATGTCGGTTTTCTGACTCCAGAGCAATACGTCATATGACTCTCTTTCCTTAAGGGCAGCCACGTCCCTAAGGGTTTCAACATCGGTGATGACGATACCGCGCCTATTATCCAAACTGATGATTCCTTTACAGGCAAAGGCTTTAAGTGTCTTACCGACCACTTCTCGGACTGTCCCTGCCATAGCGGCTATGTCGCGCTGAGCGAGTTGTGGGAGGCAGGAGTTTGCTGTGTCTCCACCATACTCAAGCAGTATGTTGGCTAATCGACCATCAACACGCTTGAACGAGAGGTCCTCAATAAGTGAAATATAGCGGCGAGTCCGGCTAGTTATCACTTTGATTACATTCTGGGCAAACTGCGGCCAGTCGCGTATTAGACTTTCGAGGTCATTCCTATCTATTCGGTGAAGAACAGATTCCATGATGGCTTGGGCACTAGTTGGGTGAACACCACCGTCGAAGACGGCGATGTCATCAAAAGATTGCCCCGGGCGTACTAGATTTAGGATCTGCTCTTTTCCCTCGAATGACGTACTAAACAGTTTGATTACACCCGAAACGACAAAATAGAGTACATCGGCTGGCTCCCCGGCTAGACAGACTATCTCGTTTTTCTTGACTCTTCTTTCCGTAATCAGCTTGCTGAGAATCTCGAGCTTATCAGTGTCCAGCCCGGAAAAGTAAGGATTGGATTTAAGGAATTCCGTATTCGGTGTTATTCTGGCTGATGTTAATGTAATCATACTCATACATTCCTTCCTCTAACCAAGGGCTGGGAGGTAGGACCACCATAGATATATAATGTTTACTTACCAACTTTCTCTTTTTTCTTAGCCGAAACTGCAACCTTCTTTGGTTTAACCTCAGGTGCCTTGGGAAGGCTAACCTCAAGGACCCCATCCTCATAGTTAGCTTCAATCTTGTTGGCGTCTACATTGGAGGGCAGAGCTATCGAGCGGGAGAAGCTGCCGTAAGAACGCTCACAGCAGTAGTAGTTTTCTTCTTTGACCTCGCTCTCAGCCTTGCGTTCCCCTTTTATGGTCAATGTGTCGCCCACAACCGAGATGTCTATGTCTTCCGCTTTGATCCCCGGCACTTCGACCTTAACCATGAACTTATCTTCCTTATCGAAGACCTCTATTGCTGGTGCCCAGCCTCGCTCTTCCATTGGGATGCGTCTCCAAATTGATGGCAGAAACGGTCGGCTAAAGATATCATCAAAACGCCGTTCTAGCGCCTCTAGCTCCCCTAATGGTCTCCAAGGAGTCAGCCCCCAGCTGGGCCTCCATCTTTCCATTGTCATAGCTAACCTCCTCTAATGTATTATTTTTTAAAAGTGTCCCGCTTCCCAGCCTTAGGACGGCAAAATAGTTATTTTCTCCACAAAACCTAACCTTAATTAGCAATTGATCTCCCACTGAAGCGTTTCACTAGTCCACTATGGCGTAAACTACCTGGATATCAAGGCTAATCTTCATCTCTCCAGGGCTGATTGGTGTCACCGGCGCTGGTGCTGCTTCTGCCACTTTAACGGCTGGTGTGTACACAGGATAGTAAATACTTTCCGAGATATAGGTCGGCTTACCCAATTTGACTCCGCTCAAACTCGCCAGTTGCTCGGCTTTAGTCCTCGCATCGGCCATTGCCTTATCCCTGGCTTCTTTGCGATATTGAGAAGGATCATCAATGGAAAAGCTAATGTTATCTATTCGGATAAGGTCTCCTCCGGCTTCAGCCACGGTGTCAATGATGGAGCCAGTCTTTGCTATGTCCCTTATCTTGGCCACCGCCATATTGCTTACTCGGTAACCAATTACGATCTCCTGTTGCTTGTCTTCATCCCACCGTGTTACCTGTTGAATGCTGAAGTATTGGGTTTGAATGTCCTTATCAGCCACTCCACCTGCTCTCAAGGTAGCCATTACCTTGTCCATAGCTGTCGCCGCTTCGGCTTGAGCCTCAGCTACGCTTGCCCGCTGAGCCGATATTCCCAATTGCAGGATGACAATATCAGGAGCAGCATTCACCTCACCGTGCCCATTGACCCACAGACCCTCTTGCTGACTATTAACGTTAATTCTTAGCCCAGAGGGTAATTCTATTCCGTTTGTACCTTCAGATGTACAACCAACTAATCCAACCAGAGCCAGTACTAGTACCAGACTAATAGTCAACAAGCTCTTTATTCTCACTTTATCCTCCTTTTGCCATATTTTCTTGATTATGGAGCCAATTCCCAGACCTCTAGGAACACCAACTTAATAATAACCAGCAAGCAATAACGAAGTCATAAAATCGAAGGAGAAAAAGTTACAGAATTATGACATTACAGGACATGGTTTCTAGGGAGACTTAAAACGTCATGGTAGTCATTAGAGGTAGGAAACTGTTAGCTCGTTCATACCAAGGACCGATAGCCTATCTTAAAGATGGTACAAATCCGCTTGGGATTGTTAGGATGGCCAATGGCAAAAATAATGAGTTCAAGAGCGGCTTAATGCCGAGGTTTTTTGAATTTATGAGTGAATCTGAGCTAGATCAGCGTCTGCTCAAAGGCAGTGTAAAGAAGAAAGTGGAACCACGGCCGGGTTCCGACTCGACCCAGATCCGGCCCCCATGGGCTTCTACCAGCCTTCGGCACACCAAAAGTCCCAGCCCGGCCCCATTAACTCCTTCAAGTCCGGAATCTTCGAGGCGTTGGAAAGGTCCGAATAGCTTGGCCTGATCGGAGAGAGATATACCAATGCCCTGGTCACTGACTCCAATAACCAAGTGCTCCTCTTCGGGTTCGACGGAGACTCGGATCTCACCTCCCTGCGGGGAGTACTTAATAGCATTGTCAATGAGATTATAGAGGATGCGCCCCAATCTCAATTGGTCAGCATAAACCGTAGGAAGTTTCTTCGGGATGTCTAGGATGAATTGATGTGCTGAAAACCGGCGCTTAATTTCCTCAACGGTATCTTGGATTACTCTCGTTACACTGACTGCCTCGGCATGAAGCAACAGGCGGTCAGCCTGAACTCTGGACAGCTCCAGAAGGTTCCCTATCAGGTGGGACAATGATTCTGCCTCCCAAGCTGCATCCTGAATAAGTTGGTGCGTTTCTTCCGGAGATAGACGTGCTCCTTCGGAAAGAACTGTATTGACAGCCCCTATTATCACCGTCAGGGGACTGCGGAGCTCATGGGAAACGAGACCGATGAACTCATCTTTGAGCTGGTCCAGCTTCTTGCGCTCGGTGATGTCCTGTTCAAGTTGCTCATTGACTTTTATTAATTCGGCCGTGCGCTCCTCTACCAGCTCCTCAAGGTGTTCACGGTATTTCTTCAACTGCTCCTCCGCCCGCTTGCGCTCTGTGATGTCCTGAAATAACACCTGAAATTGTATTTCACCGTCCCAGATTACCTGCTTACGGAACACGGACAGATATCGAACCTGGTCATCCTTACGGATGATACTTATTTCATAAGGAGTCGGAACAGGCTTTCCCTGTTTCCTTCTTCTTTTCCTTTCCTGATGTTCAGCATAGCTTTCGGGAGTATAACGCCTTTTTGTAGGTATGGCTTTTAGTTCCTCAATACTGCTGTAGCCGTAAATATCTATAATGGCCTGATTAGCATATAGAAGCTCTCCATCTGCGGTAATAATGCGAACCCCTAAAGGCGAACTATCTAAAGAGTTGCGGAAATTTTGTTGTGACTCCCGCAGTGACTCCTCTGACCGCTTGCGTTTCCACGCCTCCACAACGGCTACAGATAGGGACTCCACATCCTCTTGATCAGCGGAGTGATAGCCCCCTTCTTTGTTAGCTAGACAGATCTCTCCAATAGTCCTACCAGCCTCTTTCAATGGAACGCCCAGGAAGGAGATTATCGGCGGATGACCTTCAGGAGTTCCCGCCCATTCTGCGTGAAACGCTGGGTTATTTAAAATAAGGGATTTCTCGTCCCTGATGACCATACCTCGGATTCCGCGGATTTCCATGTCCTTGACCATTACCGCTGCCTTCGACCTCGGCACTCTACAAGCATCCCAGCCTAGGTCACTTATAGCAATGGTATCAAGGCGACCCCTCTTGTTTACTTCGCCGATGAAGCCAAACTTGCTGCTGGTCAACTCTTGGGCCACAGCAAGGCACGTCTTGGCCAGTTCCTCCTCGGTTTCACACGTTATTACTTCTCTAAATACCTTGTTAATTGCATTCAACAAGGCGTTTTGTCTGAGGGCTTCCGCCTCCACCCGCTTGCGCTGGGTTTGTGATGTTTCCAATTTTGTGAGCCGCACTTTTGCTTTATCAGTATCCATCATCTCCCACCCCATCAACCCGAGATTGTTATGTTAGCTCATAATCGCTGTTTTTGTACTCACGAGACATCTAGCGATTATACTACCACGCATCAAGTCCACTGTAAAGCCCAAATACCCCCTCTGGCCACGAAGAGGCTTTGACATCTGCCGAACGCGGGGCTATTATTAGAATCTAAGATAGCTGACCCGGAGACGCTTCTGTGAAACGGTTTCGCATACTGATAGTTGACGACGAGGCACGGATTGTTAACTTCCTCAGTTCCAAGCTGAAAGCTTCGGGGTATGAGGTGTTAACCGCCACCAATGGCCTTGAGGGTCTGGAGCAAGCTCAGGCGCAAGAGCCCGACATGATTATACTTGATGTCCTCATGCCCAAAATGAATGGCTTCGAGATGCTTAAAGAGTTGCGCGTCTTTTCCGCTGTGCCAGTTATTATTCTTACTGCCAAAGGTACTGATGTTGACACAATCAAAGGCTTGCAATTGGGTGCCGATGACTACCTGCCGAAGCCCTTCAATCCTGATGAGTTGGTCGCTAGGATTGAGGCAATCGGGCGCCGACTTGAGCCAAGCAAAAGGCTGAAAATTCCAGAGGTGTTCAATCTGGGGAATGTAACCGTTGATTTTAAGAGGCACAGTGTCCGCGTAAAGGATGGCGAACAATACTTGACCCGAACCGAGTGGCTTTTGCTTGGTCAGCTTATCAACAACGCTGGCCGCCTTATGCTTTACGAGGAACTCCTCACCCGGGTGTGGGGACCAGAATACCGCGATGATGTCCAGATTCTCAGAACATGTATTAGTCGACTGAGAAGAAAGCTGGAAGACGATCCCGATAATCCCAAGTTGATTCGGACCATACCAAAGACAGGCTACATTATAGACCAGCCCCTGCCTGAATAACTTCAAGAGTTTCTACATCCAAAGACGCCAACGACATCATAACTCTTTACCAGGAACCGTACCCCGTAATGTCATAATTCTGTAACTTTTTCTCCTTCGATTTTATGACTTCGTTACTGCTGGTTGGCTATCCTTATTGGTGTAACGCGGCTTTCGGAGAGGCTTATGTCTATTGCTTCAGTACAGCAGCAAAAGTCTGATGCCGTAAAAGAACTCGAGCAGAGGACGGCAGTAATTACAGATGAAGCTGTAGCGCTGTGTCCAAAATGCAAAACGTTTGAAACAGTGTGGTTCACCAGCGGCAGGTTGAACAAAACACAGAAATTCAGGCAAGAGGATACGGGAGTCTATCACGACTGCGGTTCAAAGTACCCGTGCTTTTTGTTACTGCGCTTTCAAAGAAGGATCGCCTAGCTGAGTTCAGTTGTTTTGTTATGACACAGATTTGTACTCGCACACAGGGGAGCAATGTGGGGATTCAAGTCAGAAGATGAGAGGGAGTGTATGGAAAAGGTGCTAGCTATGATTCTTGCTGGTGGGCGGAGGAGAAGGATGGACATTCTCTGCCACGAGAGGCCAAAACCAGCTTTGCCTTTTGCTGGCAGATTCCGGGTCATCGACTTCAGCCTGAGCAATTGCGTCCATTCTCAGATTAACGACGTTGCAGTATTAACTGACCACCAGCGTTCGAACATGGCGAATTACCTTGGACGATGGTGCTTTACGAATGCCAAACCGGACAGCTTCCATATTTTGCGGCCAAAGAGCGGCTCCTATATGGCCACCGCCGATGCCGTATATCAGAACCTTGATTTTGTGCATAGATACGGCGCTGATGTTGTGCTGATATTGGCTGGCGACCATGTTTACAAGATGGGCTATCACAAGATGCTTGGTTTTCATGAGCACGTGAAGGCAGATGTGTCCGTGGGAGTTGCCTCAGTGCCCATTGAACAAGCTCACCGATTCGGCATAGTTACCGTAGACACTGAAGGCCGGATAGTAGACTTCGTTGAGAAGCCCAGAATACCCAAAAGCAACTTGGCTTCCATGGGCATATACGTCTTCAATAGGCAAGTTCTTGCTGAGCGCCTTGTTGAAGATGCCACCCAACCAGGTTCGCCCCACGACTTTGGATATGCGATCATCCCGGGGATGGTAAACCGGGATAAGGTCTTTGCCTACAAGTTTGATGGCTTTTGTCAAGACATCGGCAACATAGAAGCATATTATGAGGCGAATATGGCACTAACCAGTCAACAACCACCTTTCAATCTTGATGGCACGTGGCCTATTCTTACCGAAGAGAATGATTTGGTGTTGCCAAGGGAGTCTCAGCCAGGCACCATAAAGAATTGTTTCGTCAGTCCCCGTTGCGTGGTTAAGGGTCATGTGGAAAGCTCTATCTTGTCACCGGGCGTCTGCGTTGAGGAGCGAGCTGTGGTAAGAAATTCCGTGCTGATGGCGAGTGCCTTTGTCGGTTCTCACAGCATAGTTGAATATTGTGTTCTGGACGAAGGGGTGAGTATAGGTGAATTCTGCTATATCGGCGTTGGAACCACTACCATGCCGGCCAAGGGAGAAGTTACAGTGTTAGGTAAGGGCGTAACAGTACCTTCTTACACTGTCATAAGTCGTAATTGCAGGATATTGCCCCACACTAGGCCGGTCGACTTCATCACAAATGCGATTCCTGGATGCTATCATTTCGCAGCTATTTCCGCTTCGCTGCGCGGTGCTTTAGCTAAAGAGGAGCGGTAGCAGATGAGCGCTAGGGCCTATGTGCTTCTGGATATCAAGGAAGGGAGGGCAGAGCAGGTAGCCCAAGTTCTCCAGGACAAGCCAGGTATAGTGATAGCAGACTTGCTAGAGGGTCCACCTGACGTAATTATGGTAGTTGAGGCATCGGACCGCCAGAAACTGGCAGAACTGACAGTTCAGGCCCTCGCTGTAGTCGAAAACATGACTGAAAATTTCCGCTTGCTGCCGGCTGTGCCTGGACTGAATACGAGTACTTTTGCAAAATCTTTCCGTACAGGACAGAAGCGGGGTGTATAAGGAAAACATTCAAGGTCGTATTGTCAGGGGACTATGGCTGATTAGATATCTCTGTTATGTGGTAGTTCCTCCTTAATGCTCTGGCAGTTTGGTAGAGCCAACCAATAAGGTTCGTAGAGTGCCGGGTTATCAATTAAGTGACAATTTAGGTTATCAGATTAACGAGGGAGATTAGGAGCATGCTTAACGGAAAGAGGATTGCCATTCTGGCTGAAGAGGGCTTTGAAGACTCTGAACTGATTGAGCCAATGAGGGTACTGAAAGATGCTGGCGCCAGGGTGTTGATCGTGGGCAGTGGTTCTCAGGAAACCTACAGAGGTAAGAGAGGAGGCGCGACTGTAATAGTTGATGCTACTGCTGATAAGGTCAAGGCTGAGGATTTTGACGCTATTATAGTGCCCGGTGGCTATGCTCCTGATAAGATGCGCCTGTATCAATCAATGATCGATCTAGTTAGGAAGGCGCATGACCTAGGTAAGGTTGTAGCTGCTATTTGCCATGGGCCACAGCTCCTTATCTCAGCCGAAATAGTGAGAGGACGCCGGGTTACCTCATGGCCATCGGTAGCTGTAGACCTCAGAAATGCTGGTGCGGACTGGGTCGATGTGCCTGTGGTTCAAGATGGAAATCTCATCACATCACGCAAGCCAGCCGACCTGCCGAGATTCAATAAGGCAATAATTGAAGCTCTACGAGACTAACAGTTAAAAATGCTCTGTACCAGTGGTGACAGAATCCTGCTAGAAATTTGAGTCTTAAACCTGCCACGGGTAACTTGGGTGGAATTCTATAGTAATGAAGATAACTTTTATTATGGTTTAACTTACTGATAGTGATGCTGAATGGACGCTTACAATTTGATTCTGGAGTTTATTGTAATTCGTATCCATTTGAGAAGGATAGGCGGAATATTAGTGGTGAGGTTAGTAAACGGACCCACTAATAGAGGTGCAACTGGCAGATGTGCCCATGGTCAATAACAGAATTGTTAATTTTGCAGATAGAGGTGTCAATATGAAACGGCCCACGTTTTACGGAAGGCGGACAAAAATAATATGCACTATTGGCCCAGCCACCAGCTCCGCGACTGTTATTGAGCGCCTAATCAAGGCAGGAATGGATGTTGCCCGGCTCAATTTATCCCACGGTACACTAAGCGAACACGCCCGCTATATCCAGACAGTAAGAAAATTGAGCCAGCGTGCTGGAATAGACATGGCTATCCTTATTGACCTACCGGGGCCCAAATACCGCATTGGAAAACTGAAGGGTGGTCAAACTACGCTAAAGAAGGCTAGCCAAGTATTGCTTACCACAAGGCAGGTAGAAGGCGATGCCTCATTACTACCGGTAACTCTACCCAATCTATCTAAGGATATAAAAGTAGGGGATACCATTCTCCTCGACGATGGGGCAATGCAACTTAAGGTTCAAGAAATTGACGGCACCGAGGTAAAATGCCGAGCGATGGTTGGTGGACTGCTCTTCCAGGGCCGGGGACTCGTGGTACCGGGCATGCATATTTCTATCCCCTTCATTACTGACCCTCTACGGGAAGGCATCAGCTTTGCTATCAGACAACGAGCTGATTACCTGGCTCTTTCCTTTGTCACAGGTGCCAATGAGGTAACTGATGTTAGAGCCATACTCCTTGAGAACAATGGGGATATACCTATTATTGCCAAGATTGAGCGTGGGGAGGCGGTTAATCATTTTGACAGCATACTATCGGTCAGTGACGGTATCATGGTAGCGCGAGGAGATCTTGGCGTGGAAATCCCTCTTGAACGAGTACCTTTGGTACAGAAAGAAATTATCAAGAAATGTAACCGTGTTGGTAAGATAGTGATTACCGCTACCGAGATGCTGGAGTCAATGATAAATTCAATGCGCCCGACACGAGCTGAAACTACTGATGTAGCTAATGCAATATTTGACGGTACTGATGCTATCATGCTCTCTGCGGAAACAGCTATCGGGAAATATCCGGTACAATCAGTGAGGACGATGGCAAAAATCGCCCGGGAGGCAGAAAAGAAACTGCCTTATGAGCAGATACTTGCCGAGAGGGGTGGCTGGCTTGAGCGTGAGACTGACGAGCTAATAAGCTATGACGCCTGCTACACAGCGCACCGCCTAGGAGCTAGAGCTATTGTAGCCTTTACCCAGTCAGGCAGAACAGCAGGGAGAGTATCAAAATACCGTCCCAGAACGCCTATCCTGGCGATAACTCCTAGTAGTCTTATATCTGGTAGGCTACTACTATGGTGGGGTGTCTACCCTTTCTACATCGCCGAAGTATCATCTGTAGATGAGCTGTTTGCTACGGGAGCCAAGCTTTGCAAAGACCTCGGACTGGCTAAACCAGGTGATTTGATAGTGATTACCGGCGGTATCCCAATCGGTCAGGCGGGATCTACTAATCTACTCAAGGTAGAAAAGGTTGGCTAGCAAGTCATGGTGTTTCCTTAAAGAGAGCTTTATTGCCGGAGTCTAGATTATTTGAGTTAAAATGTAGATACTGTGATGAAGCTGGCACTCCTAATGCATGGTGAGAGTATATGGAACAAAGAGGAGACATTTGCGTAAAAGAGTGACATTAGACTGTCGGGGTAGTCTATATACTAGAGCCAGGCAGGTTTCGCACTTATCACAACAAGGGTCTTACCCGGAAAGAGTATTTTGGAGCTTTAGATAATCTGTCTAATGGCATAGTTCAGAAGTAAAGGTAGCAGGGTTTTTACTTGAAAGTGGCATTCTTAAAGTCTATGGAGGTGGCAAGATGGAAAGAGAGATCAACTTTATGGTCGGTGGAGAGGCAGGGCAGGGAGTACAGACGGTGGGTTTTATTCTAGCTAAGACTATGTCTCGGGTAGGGCTTTACGTCTTTGCCGACCAAGATTATGAATCTCGAGTAAGGGGCGGCCACAACTTCTACCGGGTCAGGGCAAGCGATGTTGAGGTGCAGGCTCTCTCCGAGACACTAGATGTTCTCATTGCCCTGAATCAGGAAACGATAGAACTATATCAGGGTGAGGTCAAGAAGGGTGGCATAACCATCTTTGACCAGGAGAAATTAAAAACAGAAGGCAAAGGACTGACTTCTCTCAACGTTCCTATGGAAAGGCTGGCGGAGAAGACAACAGGAAGCAAGCTTGTGACCAATTCGGCGGCCATAGGTGCCGCTATTGCGGCAGGCGGGTACGACTTTGAATTGCTGGCCTCGGTATTACGGGAGCATTTTGCTCACTCTGGCGGAAATATAGCGGAAAGCAACGTCACCGCGGCCAGAGCTGGCTATGACCATGCTCGCCAGCAGAAAGGACCGGGCTTTCATTCTCCTATCAGGCCAGCGACAACAGTAAAGAGAATGCTTCTCAACGGTAATGAGGCGATAGCCCTAGGGGCTATGGCTGCTGGCTGCAAGTTTGTAGCGGCATACCCCATGACACCGGCCTCAACAATTATGGAGTATATTGCCGATAAGGGAAGGCGCTTCAATATCGTGGTGATACAGCCTGAGGACGAGATTGCTGCGATGAATATGGTCATTGGGGCAGCTTTTACTGGTGTCAGGGCAATGACGGCTACCTCGGGAGGCGGTTTTGCTCTCATGGTAGAGGGCCTGAGCCTAGCTGGTATGACCGAAACTCCAGTTGTAGTGGTACTGGCGCAAAGACCGGGCCCCGCCATTGGACTCCCAACCAGGACAGAGCAGGGTGAACTGGGATTCGCCCTACATGCCGGGCACGGAGAATTCCCGAGAGCAATAATGGCACCGGCTACAATTGAGGATGCCTTTCATATAACTGTCAAGGCATTCAATCTTGCAGATAAATATCAGGTCCCGGTTATAATTCTTACTGACCAGCATCTGGCCAGTTCTTACCAGACAGTGGAGACGTTTGACCTGAAGAGGGTAAAGATCGACCGTGGACAGCTCCTGTCGGCAGAGGAAGCAACTGAGATAACTGACTACAAGAGATATCGATTCACCGAATCTGGTGTGTCCCCACGGGCCATGCCCTTGCAGGGGAAGGCACTGGTGGTCACAGACTCTGATGAACATGATGAAGCCGGGCACATGACTGAGGATGCCAAAACACGAGAACGAATGATGCTTAAGAGACTTAAGAAGCTTGATGGTTTAAGAAGTGAGCTTGGTCGACCTCGCCTGCACCAAGAACCACAGGCAGAGATGACCCTAGTTGGCTGGGGTAGCACCTATGGAGCAATAAAGGAGGCAGCATCCCTGTTGGAAAATGAAGGCGTGAAGGCCAACGTTCTCCACCTGAACGAACTATGGCCCTTCCCAGTGGAAACAGTAACCTCTATTCTAAGTGGTGATGAGAAGAACGTCATCATTGAGAGTAATGCCACCGGACAGCTGGCGCGTCTGATTCGGGCTGAGACTGGAATCAAGGCTGACAAGAGCATCTTTAAGTTCGATGGGCGTCCCTTTTCTCCGGAATACATTGTTAGGGAATTGAAAAAGGAGGTGGTTTAGTCATGGTAACTATAAAAGACTATGCAGAAGCTATGGCCATTGCATGGTGCCCGGGTTGTGGTAATTTTGGTATCATGACCGCAATGCGGAAGGCTCTGGTTGACCTTGGTCTTGAGCCACATCAGGTCCTGATGGTGTCGGGCATCGGGCAGGCTGGCAAATTTCCTCATTATCTGCACTGCCACGTGCTGAACGAACTTCATGGCAGGTCCCTACCCGCAGCTATAGCTGCTAAGATAGCTAATCATGAGCTTACCGTTATCGCTGTTGGTGGTGATGGTGATGGCTACGGTGAGGGCGGCAACCACTTCATCTCCGCCATGCACCGCAATGTTGATATTACCTACATGGTGCACAACAACCAGGTATACGGTCTCACTAAAGGTCAGGCTTCTCCTACCAGCGACCTCGGCTTTCTTACCAAGACGACCCCTGAAGGAGCCTGGGTTCCTCTGCGCCCACTCGCTCTGGCTGTGGCTTCTGATGCTAGCTTCGTGGCTCGAGGCTTTTCCGCAGATACTGAGCACCTGACCAAGATCATCCGTATGGGGATACAGCATAAGGGCTTTGCCCTGATTGAGGTGCTGCAGCCCTGCGTTTCATTTAATCATGTGAATACCTACAACTGGTACCGGGAAAGGGTCTATAAGCCGGAAGAGGGGAGAGAGTATGACCCGGGTGATAGAACAGCTGCTTTCGCCAAGGCCTTGGAATGGGGGGACCGGATACCTATCGGCGTTATCTATCGGAACGAGCGTCCTGTCTATGAAGAGCAGCTTCCTGCTCTGAAGAAAATGCCCTTGGTTAAACAGAAGCTTAACCCACTGCAGTTTGAGGAACTGCTCAATGAGTTTCTATAAAGTGGGTATTGTTAAAGATGGTTAGACATGGCTAGTGAAGTCAAGGCAATGTACCCATCAGAATATGAGACTGAGGTGCTTCTGAAGGATGGCTCAAGCATCTTGCTTAGGCCAATCAGGCGAGATGACATTGATGGTTGCCTCAGCTTAGTTAGTCGGCTCAGCGGTCGCACCAAGTACTTGAGCTTCGGCTATCTTCCGAAAGAACTGGGGGCGGAGGGTGCAATTAGATTCTGTACTGTAGATTACATGGATACTTTTGCCTTCGTCGCTGAAGTGTTTAAAGAGAAGCGCAAGGAAATAGTGGCTATCGGACGGTATTACCGGCTAACCGGTAAACACTCTGCAGAGATACAAATCATCATTGAGGCGTCTTACCAGGGGAAGGGCCTCGGTACCAAGCTCATGGAGTGGCTGGTTAATGTGGCTCGTGATAATGGCATTACTACTTTTGAAGCTGATGTGCCAGTTGGAGATGATAAGATGATAGCTCTCATCAAGAACTACGGCTTTCACTTTACCACTAGCCTAGGGAGGGATGTATATCACATCACCATACCTATTACGCGGACGCAAAGGGTGCTGAAGAAAGATGAGGAAAGAGAACGTATTTCAACAATAAAGTCACTGCATCCTATTCTATACCCAAGCTCCGTGGCTATAATAGGAGCTTCTAGGCATCCTGGTTCTATTGGTCAGTTACTTTTCCAATGCATAGTGCAAAACGGCTTCTCAGGGACAGCTTACCCGGTGAATCCTAATGCCGGTTCAGTGATGTCAGTGAAGGCCTATCCTTCGATACTTGATGTCCCCGGTGATGTTGAGCTGGCGGTTATCGTTGTGCCTGCGCAGACTGTGTGCAAAGTGGCTGACGAGTGCGGGCGAAAAGGAGTGCGCGGCATAATTGTCATCTCAGACGGATTCAAGGAGAGAGGTCCAGAAGGTGCGGCTCGTGAAAAGGAGTTGCGAGGTATTACTCTGGGCTACGGCATGCGGTTGGTAGGGCCAAACTGCATGGGTGTAATAAATACTAGCCCCGCAATAAAGCTGAACGCTACTTTCTCACCAGTCTATCCACCACAAGGTAACATTGCCTTTCTCTCCCAGAGTGGGGCAATGGGGCTGGTCATCCTGGAATATGCCAACAACCTTAACATGGGTATTTCTACCTTCATCAGTGTGGGAAATCGTGCTGACATCTCGTCTAACGATCTCCTACAATACTGGGAGCAAGACCCGATGACCAAGGTCATACTGCTCTACCTTGAATCCTTCGGTAATCCGCGTAAGTTTGGTCGTATTGCCCGTAGAGTCTCAGCCAAAAAGCCAATCGTTGCTGTTAAGAGTGGCAGTACGCAGGCTGGTTTGCGCGCCGCTTCGTCACACACCGGAGCCATGGCTACTTCGGACGTAGCCTCTGACGTGCTCTTCCGACATGCCGGCATCATTAGAGTAAACGCCATGGAAGAACTTTTCGACGTGGCTACACTGCTCTCCAACCAGCCGCTACCCAGAGGTAGGAGACTGGTGATAGTAACTAATGGGGGTGGCCCGGGCATAATCGCCGCTGACGACTCGGTGCGTAATGGACTAGTACTGCCAGAATTGTCTCAAGACAGTATCAATAAGCTAGAATCCATTTTCACACGGGATATTCGCCTAAATAATCCCCTTGACGTGACTGCCGGCGCAACAGCAGAAGAATTTTACGACGTATTGAAGATACTCGCCAGCGACAAAGATAATGATTCCGTCTTCGTCATATTCATACCTCCGGTTGTGGCTAACACAAAAGCCATGGAAGATATCATACGGCATGTGGCCCCCATCTTCTGGCGAAACAGGAAGCCGTTGCTTGCCTGCTTCTTAGGACATAGAGGCTTCAAAGCAAAGCTGGGTGCCAGTGGTAAGTTTGTGCCATGCTATCCCTTTCCTGAGGAAGCTATCTCAGCTTTGGCCAAGGCAGTCGAATACGCAGAATTGCGGAGAAAGCCCAAGGGCACAATTCCTAAGATTCATGGCATCAAACGCGAAAGAGCGCGAAGGGTAATCGAAGCGGCAATGACCCGGACTGATCAGATGAATACTTGGCTTTCGATAACAGAAATCGTTGAACTGCTCAAGTGCTACGGTATACGCTTTGTCGAGACACTGACAGCCAGGACAGCAGCCGAAGCGGCAGCTTCAGCCTCGAGATTAGGCTTTCCCGTTGCTGTCAAGCTTGTTTCTTCTACCATTGAGCACAAGACTGATGTCGGTGGAGTGGCACTTGACCTCAGAACAGAAAGTGAGGTGAAGCGAGCCTTCAACGATATCAAAGCTAGGCTTGTCAAAATCGGCCGCCAGCAGGAGATGGATGGAGTTACCGTGCAGCGCATGGTGAGAGAAGGAATAGAAACAATCGTTGGTGTGACTCAGGACCCTTCCTTCGGGCCACTCATAATGTTTGGTTCAGGAGGAATATATGCCGAGCTGATTAAGGATGTAGCCATAAGATTGCACCCCCTCACCGATTTGGACGCCAAGGAGCTGGTGGTTTCTATCAAGATGGCAAAGCTGTTTGAAGGATTTAGAGGTTCACCACCCAGCGACACTCAGGCTATTGAAGACCTATTGCTTAGACTGTCGGCTTTAGTTGACGATGTGCCACAAATCGCTGAGCTGGATTTCAACCCGGTGAAGGTGATGCCACGAGGACAAAACTACTGGATAGTGGATGCTAGGATTATGGTTAGATGAAGACAGAATTACATGCTGGAACGACTGTTGATCCCAACTAAATGTAGGAGGTGAGAAATGAATCTGAAGGCTCTGCACAAGTTAGGTTATGGCCTGTATGTAGTGACATCAAGGAAGGGAGACAGGCTCAATGGGTAAATCGCTAACACCGTCTTTCAGATAACATCTTGAGCCACCTACCATAGCCGTGAGTATTAACAAGAGCAACCTGACCTGGGAATTCATCAAAGAAAGCGGTGTCTTTGCCGTTTCTGTGCTCTGCCAGGATACACCGCTCTCCTTCATAGGTCATTTTGGTTTTAAGCCAGGCAGAGACGTAGATAAACTTGGGGGGATTAACTATAAGATAGGTCAGACGAAGGCTCCAGTTGTCATAGACAATGCCCATGAAGCACATATTAAAACCTATATAATGACCGGAGACCATGCCATCACAGCACAGGCAGTGTGGAAAGCAAATTCACCTGTCTCCCGAAAACGAAGAGGCAGTTGTAATTACTGGAGAAGAGCTGTCTGAAACAAAGGACGAAAAGCTCATACAAATTATGGAAGATCATCAGTCTCTTATTTTTTCCCGAGTTTCCCCAGAGGATAAACTACGAATTGTAAAAGTGTTAAAAAGCAAAGGGGAGGTGGTTGCAGTTACAGGAGATGGGGTCAATGATGCCCCGGCTCTAAAAAGTGCCCACATCGGTGTCGCAATGGGGAGTATTGGTTCTGATGTTGCCAAGGAAGCTTCTGAACTTGTACTGCTGGATGACAGCTTCTCAACACTTGTATATGCAATACGAGAAGGCAGAACAATTTATACCAACCTAAAGAAAACAATAATCGCATCTCTGACTAGCAACGTCGGGGAACTGGCTATTGTTCTTTTGGGGCTAGCCGGGGTAGCCTTGTTTGGCTGGCCAATCCCCATTTTGGTTATTCAAATACTGGCAATTGATCTGCTGGCAGAGATTTTACCGCTTACCGCTCTTACCTTTGATCCGGGTTCAAGGGATCTGATGACCTCTCCACCCCGAAGGCAGCAAGAACACATCTTAAACAGGTACACAATGTCTGAGATCCTATTCTTTGGATTTCTCATGGGAGCTCTTGGTTTTGCAAATTTCGTGATGTTCATGGAGCGTACGGGTGCTGAGCTTACAATGACCCATGATCTGTACTCGAAAGCTACTACCTTAAGTTACGCTACTATTGCCTTCTGTCAGTTTGCCAATATTTTATCTAGAAGGTATACATATGATTCATTTTTTAACAGTAGTTTTTGGAGTAATAAGAAGATACTGTGGTCCATTGTGATCTCAATCGGATTCACCATGACAGCAATATACACTCCTTTCATCAATAGGTTTTTGGGATTTGCTCCCTTGACCTTCAGCGATTGGGTAAGTGTTCTCGCTGCGGCAGCTTTATTCCTACTAGCTCATGAAATTATCAAGGCTTTCAAACGCTCAAGAAGGAGAGTCACTGCATGATTCATTAGCGCCTATGTTAAATACGCATGGAAAGGCAGACATCCCAATGTTTGTACAACCCGTTATTTTACTATATTTGTTTACCATTGCCTCCCATTGCTTTTACATTGCTATTTGTAATATAATAGAAATATCAGGTCTATTTTTAGAGTTGTTCTAATGATAGCTGGTAAAAAAGTCCTTTGGCTGTTTCTGCTGATAGCAGGCTTACTGGCGTGCCTGGGCTCCCCTGCCGTGCTGCTTGCCCAGGAAGCCAAGGTAGACCTGTCCTTGAGAATGCTCCCCGAGTATTATTACAAAGAAGTAATTCCCGGAGAAGACAACGCCCTGTTCATGGAAGTCAAGAATAACGGGGATAAAGAGATTACCAATATCAGGTTTGACTCCGATAAACCGGAAGGATGGGTCGTGGACTTTAAACCCGGCAGCATAGATTACCTTGGTGCCGGCAGTTCTCAAACGATCGATGTCAAGGTCATACCCGGTCGCGATACCGGTAGAGGAGAATATAACTTGACTTTTATTGCCGAGGCGAATGAAACGCGGACAGCCACCAGTACAATGCTGAGAGTTGAAAACGGTTCTTCCTTTTGGCTTTGGGTCGGGTTGGGGGTTGCTGCTCTTGTCATTGCGGGGTTTATCGTCATTTTTCTTCGCTTCGGAAGGTAGCAAACAGCACCGGTTATCATAAATTACAGATTTAGGGGGTAGGAATATGATAGAGAGGGTTCATGAGCACATAATTGGGGAACTGGGAACAAACACCCGTACTGACACTATTTTTGTTATCACGGCTATTATCCTGAATCTGGTAACACTGGGTATAAACTCCGGACTCGCCTCTTCAACAGGAGATACCACTCAGACAATCGTCATGTTTACCTTTGTCGCCCTCATAATTGTGGTCAACTTTGTCGCCGAAATAGGACTAATCCGCGGCAGACAAATGAGAAAGAAACTGTTGAACGGGCTGCTAAAAATGTACAAAGACCAGGGAGTAGAAGGTTACTATGACCCATCACTTATGGGTGATTACACTCTGAGGTACAATCTGTTTATGCTCACGGTCCTGTTTACCGGCCTTATTGCCATAATTATCCCGTTCATAATCCGGTAAATTAAAGAGACCCATCTCCTATATGAAACTATATAATGTTGTATTATCTATTTGTTAGTATCTTCACGGTCTCTTCCCCACTCGGCCAATCGTAAGTACAAGAAATCAGACATCCCGATGTTTGTTCAGAAACGTAAATATGAACCTGTATATGGACATAAGACAAAACAGGTTGCACTAACAGGAGATATTAATGACTATTCTCATTCCTGTAGCCATAATTGTAGGTATTTTAGCATGGGTGTTAAGACCCCAAAAGGGAACAATTAAGGTTCGTAAGGTTGCAATCTTAACTACAGCGATTCCACCTGTTATCGTAGCCATTGCTGCTCTTGTTTTCCAACTGTTGCACAATGCAACCGGAGACGAGGGGGTATCGGATATATCAAATACTTGCTTTATTGTCGGCATAGGTCTAATAGGCACAGCGATTTTGGCATTGCTTGGCTTCGCTGTTTCGCGTAAAGTAGAAATAGTAAAGGGCATAGGTTTTGGTCTTAATATAGCGGTAATTCTATCTATACTAGAATTAGTTTTATTGGAGTGGTTAGCAGGAGTTTAGCGAGCACTCGCGTGAGTACATACATACGCATGAAAGGGCAAACATCCCGATGTTTATTCAATGGTAATAAAAACTGAGTTATTACTGGACTAGTTTTTGGTGGGCAGGTCATCTGCGTCTCACTACTTTACTATCGTTATGACGTTAGCCGCCGTGACAGTTCCAATCAGAACGTTAAATACAACCAAGGCTATAAAGATGACATATGGGAAATTATTACTAGCCCACTGGACTATCCCTATGACTATAGCTAGTGTAAAGAGCTTTACTACGACGAAGACGGAGGTACTACCAATTAGCATAGTCCACTGATTCCATACTTCGGTATAGCCGTTGTTTGTTGCCCATAGTGTTAGACCACAATCTGATAGCCATAAGATAGAAAACAACAAAAGTAGCCACCTGTTAGAATAACGGAATCTTTGTTCAATCAAAGTAAATTTGTTATCAAATGGAGTACTTTCCATCATCTACCCCCCATTTGCCTACTGGCTAGATAGGGCAATATTGACACCAGAATCGTAGCTGACTTTGCTTTGTCGCCAATGATGGACGAATAGATTTGAAATGCAAAAATGGCACCAATTACCGACTTATTAGCTAGTGGTTCCACTACCCTTCCATTCCACTACTACTCTACAGCAGCAGTATATTATGTTTTATCGATATTTCGGATGGTGTGATTCTAATCTAGTCCTCATTTACGTGATTGTCTATTCTCCAAAAGGAGAATTATAGTTCTAGTCCGTTCGGACGCAGTGACAGTTATGGTAAGGGAATTAGTAAAACAGTAGAGCCTTCCTGAGTCGGATAACTTTTAGTCCGTGTGAGCTGATATCCCGATGCTCGTGCAATGGTGACAGGTTCAGAAAGTCAGGTATAAGCATATTTATATCCTATTCCCTCGATATAGCTATACCTACAACGGAACAGTGATGCCGATGTTTGTTCAGTGGCACCGGCTGGATTTGATGATTATTGGTGGCTCCTCTTCTTGGATACAAGCCCAATCAGCCCTATAATCAAGAACAGAAAGCCCAGCGGCCAAATTTGGGAATCATCATATATTACAAATCCCACGATGAACCAGACGAAACCGAGCGATAGACTGGCAGTCAGTTCGTGGAGCCACATTTTTAATAACCGCTTTTATGTGGGGGAAGTCTACCTGCGGAAGGGAGATGTTCCCACCAAAGGTAACCACACACCACTCGTCGACCCGGATACGTTTGCTTTAGTTCAGGGGGTACTGAGAAAACGCGATAATTACAAACAGCGCTCCCAGCGCCATAAATACCTGCTCCAAGGGATGCTATATTCTATGGAGTCAAAGAGCCTGTGTTGGGTCGAATCGCATCCCAAGAAGAGCATAAGCTACTACCGCAGCAAGGGTAAGGTTGACGGTAAACAGCTTTTTTACAATACCAAGGCTATTGATGCACAGATGGCGGATATTATGAAAAATATCACTATTACCGATGAGGCGGCCACTATGCTCGGAGAAGAGCTGACAGAGTGGTTTGATAACGAGGATAACAGCGACCAGGAACTCAAGAGAGCCGAAGCCAGACTGGTGAAATTGCACAAAATGGAGAGAAACCTTCAGAGATTAGCTATAGAGGAGGGTATCTCTTTTGCGGATTTCAGAGAGCATCGGAACGAAATTGAGGCGGAACGAGCGAGGTTAAACGACTTGGTTGAAATGATTAAGGCCAGGCGCAACCTAGTTAAAGCCGATTTCAGGATAGCTCTGGATCTGGCTAAGCAGATAGATTTCCTTTTTGAAAGAGGGACTTTCGCTGAAAAACGACTTTTGTGTGAGACCGTATTCAAGCGTCTTTATATAGAGGATGGTAGGATAACTAAAAATCCCGAACTGAACTCGCCGTTCGGACTTATTTCCTCAATGGCGAGTGGTTCGGGATGCTTCCAACTTGGTAGCGCATACCGGATTCGAACCGGTGATCTCCTCCTTGAGAGGGAGGTGTCCTAAACCCCTAGACGAATGCGCCATTTAGGAAAAATACTTTTGGCTGGGGACTCAGTAAGCATATTGAACTTTTTGTACCCTAACCTAATGCCCAAGTTACAGGAACTACTTAATAAACTATTACCTCTACATCCTTAACGCAATTGTTCAAATTCGTCAGTACTGATTTTCGCATCTTTTAGGATTTTTCTCAAGATACCCTTCCCAAATCCCTACCTTTATGTATCGGCACGGTTGCCCACCTTCCGTCAGCATGGTGATAAACAGCGTGGCTTCCACTCTGACGAATACGAGTAAATCATAACTTCTCTAATATCCTCGCTACGTCATCGGGCTTAGCTGGTCTAAGCTTAGGCAGCTACTCGTACCTCGTCAACAGCAACTTCTATGGGGACAGGCTCTCCCATTGCTTGACGGGCTTCAATATGTAACCTGATAGCATCCTTAATATTCTCTAATGTTTCTTCATAGGTTTCCCCTTGAGTATAGCAGCCCTGAAGAAGCGGAACAGAGGCTATATAAAGCCCATCCTCATCCTGCTCCATAACCACTGTAAACTTATAATCCGGCATTTATTGCTACCTCCCTTGGCACAGGAAGCCCATCCTCAAGGAGAGCCTCAACATAGACTTCCATAGCCTCCTTGATATTACTCAGTGCTTCTTCCCTCGTTTCGCCTTGGGAAACACAGCCTTTCAGGGCAGGAGCATAAGCCACATAGCCCGATTCACGGCCTTCTTCAATAATTACTGTATATTTCATTTTTGCTCCGTCGGACTTTTTGCGCCCCGACCTGGTTCCTAGATTACGGGAACTGGTTAAGAAATTAGAGCCTTTGTCGCACCAACCATAGCTATTATATCAGTATAGGCACAAGAGGGCAATACGGGCTTGTTGTCGCTTTTCCTCATAGGGCTGGCTATGAGAGCTGTTCTTGGACGTGTTAGAGGCGTTGAAAAGTGGGGAGCAGGAGCTTAAAATAGCTACAGTAGTTAATATGAGAAATACCGGGTTGATACTTTCTTTGGGCTAATAAGATGCTGAAAGAGCTCTTGTTCTACTCAGTCGCAGCTAGTATTATTGCCTTGATAACACAACTTGCCGGGGCAAGCCTTCCTGTAATTCTGCTGTCGTCTTTACTAATTCCTCCGTTTATTCTACTGATTATCAGAATTATCCGCTAAAACAGAAAGGACAAGCCATATTAGTTTGCCTGTCTTCTGAGTCTCTTGGTAGTGTGGTTTAGAACAAAGACCTTCCGGTTATGAGCCTGGGGAGATACTGATATGAATACCCAGTTAGTGAGAAAGGCGAAATGTATTGCTTAGACTAGCCTAGTTTGGAGTTAAATGAAGGGAATACAATTACCCAATCAGTGAATCAGAATGACTATTTCTGAACAAGTGGGATGGCTAATTGCTAGCTAATTCAGGGTAATTTTATTACCATTTATGGCTGGCCACTCTGGATAGTTCCCGAACTTTCATTCGAGAAAAAGCAGTTTATTCCGGCTTTACGGCAGTTGCTGACATCATGTCCAAGGCATGCCATATAAGTGTATTAAACGATACTCGTCAATTTACTCCGATTGAAATCTCTGAGTTAGCAGTTATTCAGTACTTCTCATTACTCAGGCTCACCGTTTATCCACCTCATCTTTTCGTCATCACATGGTAGCATCTGGGGTACTCCTGGAAATAAGTTTGTATTTACTATTCTTTGAGCAAAAGGATTATGGTAGATGTGTATTTGATGAATGTGGTTACCTTCAAGCCATTTAAAACGATAAAAAAGTACTGCTGACACTTGCTCATGACGGTGTGTCCCATCTCGCATTGACGTAAAGAATCCGTTAGGCTTTTGACTCTTCGTAACAGTACCTCTTCCTTTTGTGGGAACCAGAAATACTCTGTCCCCAAAAAGAGCATCCAGTTCATCCCTAGTCTGAACTGGGAACTCACCTTTACCATAGATAGCTATAAGAAAGGGCACGTCGATTTCACCGTACTTGCCCGCTTTTTGTTCTAGAGCATCACGAATTCGTCTACCAATAGCTAGCATACGCACCCCTGAGACCGTTCCGCCAACGCCTCCTGCTTCAGCTGGTTCAGAACCCTTGGGCAGGATGACGACTTTGAGTGAATATGGCGTGTTCAGATGCTCGTCCCGTAGGTCAAACTCCAAAACCTTGTCTGCCTGGGTTTTTGCGTGTTGCTCAATTTGATCTCGGATTTTCTTAGTGGGAAGGCTCGAGGGGAGGTCAGATAATGGCTGAACAATGATGTCCCGCGATAATTTATTAGTCAGATTATCAGCCATCTGCCTTAATATCTGAGTCTGTTGTGTGGTACTCTTCTCTTCGAGAACCGCTTTCGCTTCGACAAGGACACAATCTTCGCCGTGGGTTACTCTGAAATCAGGTTTGTTTGGGCTTTCAGGCATATCTGGTTCAATCTCGATAGCCCAATCGTTGCTTTTAAAGTAATGGTGGAGAAATAGTTCAAGTCGTACAGAAAAGTGGGGATGGTCTTGGTCGCTTTTAAGCCTTCCTTCCCAGACGGTCTGGTTGGGCTCAGGTAATTCTGATAGCCACGAGAGAAACTCCTGTTTTGCTGCTACGAGTGGCAGGTCATCATGCACCGTTAGATGCTTCCAACCTCTTAAGTCCCACATTTGGTTTTCTCTGTTTTTAGTTGGGTAACATTATTACCTCAAATAGCTTGGCTGGGGAAGAAGGATTCGAACCTTCCCTGGCGGATCCAGAGTCCGCTGTCCTACCGCTAGACTATTCCCCAGCACATCAAAATTATAGCATAGGGCTATACCAGTGGCAATAACAGAGTGTTGGGTAACCCTATCCCCTTTATCCCCTTCCCCTTAACAAGGGGAAGGGGAAGATGATTTTTAAAGAGGGGCTTCGCCCCTCTAAAACTCCCCCTGGCTATTACCTCGGGGGAAGCTAATTTTTATAGAGGGGTGTAGTCCCTATGAGATTGCCCCTGGGTCATTCCCCATAGCCAAGGCTCTATGAAGGGGGGTTCTCTGGTATAACCAATTCTTCCACTTTATACAGGGGGAAGATAAGGGGGTTACCAAACTAAAAAGCTGGGGGCGAGGTTAATAAGCAACCTGAGCAGGGTTATTTGACAGGATAGGGCTGAGTGTTTATGCTGAGCTGTTGGGAGTAAATAAGCTAGTTAAGGAAAGGGGCTATAGCTTTGGCTGATTTAGCTGCTGTGCAACAAAATCTGGGTGTCTCTTTTAACAATACATCACTGCTGGAGCAAGCCCTGGTTCACAGTTCCTATATTAATGAGAATCCTGGCTTTGGTCAAGCCTCTAATGAACGGCTTGAATTTCTGGGTGATGCTGTTTTGGGTATGATAGTTGCTGAAGGGCTGTATCAAGACTTCCCCCACTTCAGCGAGGGGGAGATGACCAAGCTCCGTGCTGGCCTGGTTCGGCAAGACACGCTGGCTCGTATGGCGAGAGCCATCAGTCTTGGCGATTATCTCTATCTGGGGAAGGGTGAGGAGGCAAGTGGGGGGAGGCGTAAGCCAGCTAACCTAGCCGGGGCGTTAGAAGCAGTAATAGCTGCTATTTTCCTTGACCAAGGCTCAGCTACTACCAAGGACTTTATCTTAAGGTTATTTGATGAAGAGCTAGAGAAAGTAGCTAGCCGGGGTGGTGGGGTTGATTATAAATCACAACTTCAGGAAGTTATCCAAGCCAAGGAGCAGAAGACACCCACCTACCAGGTAATAGAATCAGTGGGGCCGGACCACGATAAAAGGTTTACCGTTGAAGTGAGAGTGGGTGATTCTGTGCTGGGGAGGGGTTCAGGCAAGAGTAAGAAAATGGCAGAGACTGAAGCTGCCCGCTCAGCCCTAGAGCAGCTTTCAACCAACTTTACACAATAGCCCCAGCCTGCTAAACTTCTAATAGTGCTTGCAGTCCAATTCAAATAGAGGTGTTACTATGGGGAGACGAGATTACAGGCATAGAGAACCCAAAAAAACCAAAAAGGGCGCCAAGAAGGTATCAACTACTAATATCTTACCACCCCCACTGACGGTAGAAGTAGTCAGGAAAGAGCGGAAGGAACGAAAGGTAGAGGAGGAAGAAGAATAGCAGCCTATCAACAACTTCACAGCAGTGGCAAATTAAAGGCTCGGGTTGAGAGAGCCAAATCAATGCTGGAAGAGTGCTGCGTGTGTCCTCGTCGCTGTAGGGTAAATCGCCTGGCTGGTGAAGGCGGGAAGTGACACATTACCAGCCAGGTTATGGTTTCCAGCTATGGTGCTCACTTCGGGGAAGAAGCACCTCTAGTAGACAGGTACGGCTCGGGAACAATCTTTTTCACCTACTGTAATCTACGATGCGTCTTCTGCCAGAACTATACTATAAGCCAATTGGGTGAGGGCAGTGTTGTTGACTGGGAAGAACTAGCCGGGATGATGCTCTCCCTTCAGGCGAAGGGCTGCCACAATATAAATCTAGTAAGCCCAACCCATGTAGTGCCTTATATCCTAGAGGCTCTGGAGATAGCGGTGAGCCGGGGTCTCCACCTGCCCCTGGTGTATAACTCCGGCGGCTATGATTCGGTGGAAACCCTGGAGTTACTGGATGGGGTGGTTGACATCTACATGCCTGATATGAAGTATTCCGATGAAAAGACGGCTGAGCAACTATCGGGGATAAAAGATTACCCCAGAGTAAATAAAGCAGCCGTCAAGGAAATGCACCGTCAGGTGGGTGACCTTGAGATAGATAATGAGGGGGTAGCCCAACGGGGTCTTCTGGTGCGCCACCTAGTGCTGCCTAACCGATTAGCCGGGAGTCAGGAGGTAGTGCGTTTCCTTGCCCAAGAGGTGTCCACCAATACCTATCTGAACATTATGGCTCAATATTACCCCTGCCATAAGGCGATGGATATGCCGCTGCTTTCTCGTCCGCTACTTGAACAGGAGTTCTATGAGGCTACCGACCTGGCTCACCAGCAAGGTTTAGATAGACTGGACAGGTACCACTTTCAGTCCCGGCTAAGAGTCGTTCCAAGGTAAAGTGATGACTTATTTAGCCTCGGTTGAGGTAATAGTATATGGCTATGTTCAGGGCGTCTTTTTCCGTGCTTTTGTATCCAGGCGGGCTAGTGAGCTAGGCTTGAGCGGCTATGTGCGCAATGTGGCGGGGGGAGGGGTGGAGGTAAACGCTGAAGGGGAGAGAAAGCAACTGGAAAAGCTAATTGGCTACCTTAGGCTTGGTCCGCCAGCAGCCAGGGTGGAAAGGGTAGTAACCAAGTGGTCGGAACATACCGGGAGGTATTCCGGCTTCAGTGTAAGATACTAAATTGACATATCTGAGTTAATCATGCATTGAAAGTAGTGATATAATACTAAAGGTTTTGAAGAACTATTCCTTAATAACAACGAGTCTTTGTACTGACTTATGTTAATGAGGAAGGAGGAGGGCCATAGGATGCCGAGGATTAATTTTCAGGGACGAGAAGTTGATGCTACCGAGGTAGATTTTCAAACCCGAAAGGAAGACTGGAATGAATACCAGCTAATGGACGGGACTGTTGTTAAGATGAAACTGGTGGTTAGCGGAATCTTTAGAATAGACGGTCTGTATGATAATGAGGACAATCCCGTCTACCAAATAAAGTCTACCAATGTAGCAGCGGTAAAATCACCTGATAACTTAAGAAGAAAGCCCAGTTAGATGAAATATAGGGAGAGCAAGCTTAATGACTGCGATCGACACTAGAGTAAAAGCTGTATCTTCTACCATCGAGATAGATTTACTCAACAGCGCCATCAAACAATCTATACCTAGAGATTGGGTGCCAATGATTTACATAGACTATATTTACATAGACTATAAGAGAGAGTTTGATTCTTCAAGCCAAGATGTTAATGGTTGGCTCTCACTTATTAAAGAGGAGCTTTATTCTAACCCATCAGTAGAGGATATCTTTGTCAGCATTGAAGATAGCAATGTTGATGTATGAGTGGTAATCCCAGAACGTGACCTTACTATACTTCACCAAATAGTGGAGGCAGAAGCAGAACTATTTGATACACTTGTTTCCGGTGAAAGCCCTCCATTTCTTATTGATTTCCATGTAATATATCGCTGTGGACGCAATGTAGAGGATTTAGCACCAACTAGGGCTATCAGGTTACCAAGGCAGGTGCAATAAATAGATGCCTAAGAAAGAGGAGCACATTAGCTGGGCTTCACACGACCGAAACTTCTGGACAAGTCTTGACCTAGACAGCAGTCCTTTTACAGATTGGGCAGTTACCGGTATGTTTTACGAGGCACTTCATTGGGTTGAGGCATTTTTGGCATCTAAGGAATACCATTCTGGTAATCATCCTGAGAGAGCACGATAACATGCGCCACTTTAAGTCAGACTTCAAGCCAATACAAACCGATTACGACACACTCAAACAAGACAGCGAAACTGCTAGGTATCGCTGTTATAAACATACTGCCAACGAAATACGGCAGCTTATTCCTCTAGTAGATAACATCAAAAGCCACATATCGCAATTACTTTAAAGATATGTAGTTAGCTCTCACCCGACTCTAGGACCTGCCTGATTCCATAATATTGTTCATCCTTGAGGAGGCGGGATAAAATCTCAGGCGAGGTGCGGTAGGTATCTGAACCACGCCAGTGAGTTAATTGCTTACCCAGTTCTTCCAAGTCAAGGGGGTGGTTACCGTTAGCCAGGAAGAGGCGAAATATACTCTCCAGAATGGGTAACCTACCGGTAATAAAATCAGGGGTCTGGGAGCAGCAATCCCTAATAGTAGCCAAAAGCTCATCAGCCGAAAGGTCTCCGGTCAACCGCTCACGGCACTTAGCACACAAGCACTTCTGAGCCAGGGCAGAAAATGAGCGATTATTCTGCTGATACCAATCTAAGTCAATAAACCAGTGCGGTTTAACCTGTTCAATAGTTATATCTTCATTGTCCACCAAACTACTCCTTTTAAAAGATAGGGAAACAATTCCTATATGATTAGCTTTGATTTGTTTCTGTAGTTATGTCAACTTTGAATCTTCAGGTCTCAAACCCTACCTTGGCTTCTCTAATCAGGTTAAGGTAGCCTGTTCTGAGCCCCAGTGTCTGTGAAGCCTCGCAATCCACCTGATAGGGCTCACCGATAAATACCTTGCCACAGTCCTCAACCTCACCCTGAGTGGGGTCATCCCAGCCGATGAACTTCTGGCGGGCTTCTATAATCCCCAGGTCAAAGGGCAGAGTAAAATAGAGGTCAGCCATCACCCTATCTATGCCAAGGTCATATAAAGCCCCCCAGCCACCCAGTGCCGCTCCACCATACTTACTGCCTGGCAGCAGGGTGAGCAGGTTCATTATGCTAAGGCTGCTTTTACCCTGAAGAACCTTCAGTGGAGCCACCGTTATCAGGTAATCACTAGACAAGATAACATTAGGCACCCAGAAGGTAGGCACAGCCAAGGGCTTGGGTAGAGGATTATCCACCTCCACCCAGATAGAATCCTTTACATCCAGGGTCAATACCCGTGGGAAATCATAACCCAAGTTTTGATATACGGGGTAGATGGGGCTCCCATCTGGGGTGCCTTCAAGCAGAAGAATATCGGCATCACTGACCTGCCTGATGCCCTGTATTATCGCCGATAGTATATTACGGCTGGTAGTTACAGGATAAGGCACAGGGTAAGAGGCACTGGGCTTAATCAAAACGCGCCGTGCCCTAGCTATTGGCGAAGGTGGTTTAAAAACAAATTCTGAAGCGTCAAATATCAAGCTTTACTCCTCACTCCAATCCAGCATTATTACCTGAACCGTATCCCCTGCCTCCATCCCTTCCTTATCCTCAGGAATAATTGCCAGTCCATTGGCCAGGGTCATAGAGGTTAGAATTCCTGAGCCCTGGGGACCGGTCAGGCGAGCAAAATACCGACCGTTGCGCTTTTTGACTATAGCTCGGGCGAAGATACGGCGCCCATCACTATTTACCACAGAGTCCTCGAGCACCGCTTCTATGGTAGGCTTGGTCAGGTTTTTCTTACCCATCATTTTCAGGATAGCCGGACGAACAAATAGCTCAAAGGTAACCATTGAGCTAACTGGATTGCCGGGTAAACCAAGATGAGGTATATTTCTGGCTATGCCAGTGTCACTGACCCCGTTAATGGTGCCAAAGGCCAGGGGTTTGCCTGGCTTCATTCGGACCTGCCAAAAGGCGATTTCACCCTGTTTTGCCAGGACATCCTTTACCACATCGTAGTCGCCCATAGAGACGCCACCAATAGTTAGCAGCATATCTGCATCCAGCCCGTGGCGAAGTCCAGCCACTATTGAATCTTCATTATCCAAGGCTATGCCCAGTATGCTGGGGATGCCACCATAGCGCATAACCAAGGCAGCCAGGCTATAAGTATTACTATCATATATCTTACCCAGAGGAAGGGGTTGATTAATATCTACCAGCTCGTCTCCGGTAGCCAGAATAGCCACCACCGGGCGGCGGATAACCATAGCCGTGCTATGTCCTAACGAAGCCAAAACACCGACTTCTGATGGTCTGATTACCACCCCCTTGGTTAATACAATTGACCCCCTGGCGATGCTTTCACCTGCCCGACGAATGTTCAAGCCAGCTTCTGCCTCACAAAAAATGCCTATTTGAGGAGACCTCCCTGGCGAAGGCTCATCCGTATCCTCAAATCTAACCACACTATCGGCACCCTTAGGTAGTGGTGCCCCGGTCATAATGCGGATAGCAGTGCCTGGCTTTAGCTGGCAGTCAGAAATGGAGCCGGCGGCGACGGTATCAATAACCCGCAGAAAACGAGGAGACTGCCTGCTGGCACCACGGGTATCAGCGGAGCTAACAGCGTAGCCATCCATAGCTGCATTATCCAGAGGGGGGACATCAATAGTAGAATATACATCCTCAGCCAGAACCTGGCCGAGACAGCTCAGAATTAATCTCTCTTCTGTCTCCAGAACATCTACATGGGCAAGGATTTTGTCCAGAGCCTGTTCAACAGTTATCATCACTTATGCCTCGCCTTAGTAGTTCCCTTGCCATATCTAAATCAGCCTCAGTATTAATATTGAAAAAGCTCAAGTGTTCAGGGTCAAACCTATTAATCTCAGTAGCTTCTACATACCTTACCCTCACCAAGCTGAAAAGCCCCCTGATACTCAGATTGCCCTGCTCAAGCAGTGATTTTATAGGAGGCAAGCAGGTCTTTGAGTAAACGGCATGAAGCGGCTCAACCATATCCCCCAAGCGGGGGATGACCAGGTCAAAGTCAGCCGAAATCTGGAGCATAAAATTGAGTAAGGCATAGTTCAAAAAAGGCATATCACAAGCAACGACAAGGTTATGCAACGAATCTGATGTGGCCAAGCCGGTATAGATACCAGCCAAGGGGCCTTTATCGGGATAAGCATCAGTTACTATTCGTAGCTCTGGGTAGTCAGTAAGCTGGGAGAGTGATTGCTTTTCAGCAGTAACTATAATAATGTTACTTTTAAACAAGCTAAGATAAGATACTACCCAGTGAAGCAAATTTTTGTCGCCAATAGTTTCTAATGCCTTGTCCTGCCCCAAGCGCAAGCCCTTACCGCCAGCAAGAACAACACAACTTATATCCAAGGTATATTTCTCGTTTTCCCTAACCTCACCCCTTATACTATTTTACCACGACTGTCAACTGGTGATAAAGAGGTTATTTGCCAGCCTTGCCTGTCGGCTACAGGGCTGGTTTCAGAACTATGACCTGGGTGCTTGCCGGGAGTTTTCCCGGTTTGAATTCAACCTGGCTAGTATCTAACCGGCTTACCCCCTTCTTCCCCTTAAGGAATTCATCCACACCAGCTATAGGGTAGGCACACTTATCAGTTTTGTAGTGCATAGGGATAATTACTCTGGGTGCCAGTTGGTTACAAACTTCGGTGGCGACCGTGGCATCAATGGTGTAATAGCCGCCTACAGGGATGAGCAGTATATCTATCCTGCCCAAGTCAGTAACCTGCTGAGCATTAAGCTGATGACCCAGGTCACCAAGGTGACAAATTTTTATGCCATCAACTTCAAAACAGAGTATGGTGTTATTACCCCTCAATTTGCCCCCGGCGTCATCATGATAACAAGGGATACCCTTGAATCCGATTCCTTTAACCTCGGTGGTAACTGCCCCGCTAACTACCTCAGGATTGCCTCTAACCGCAGATACATTATTATGGTCATCGTGCTGGTAATGGCTTACGGTAACAATATCGGCTGATTCTTTTATATCACCATAGTTTATGCCGCTTCCGGTTACATAGGGGTCGGTGATTATTTTTAGTCCTGAGTCTGAGGTTATCATGAATGATGCGTGGCCGAGCCATTTGATGTTCATAATTTAAGTCCTCCTTTAATTTTTTTAGTGACCCTATCCCCTTTATCCCCTTCCCCTTAACAAGGGGAAGGGGAAGTTAGTTCTTAGAGGGGCTTCACCCCTCGGTAACTCCCCCTGACTACTAAATCTAAGTAAGGGAGGTCGGTTCTTAGAGGGGCTTCGCCCCTCGGTAACTCCCCTTGACTACTAAATCTAAGCAAGGGGTGAGGCAGAACCCGTTCAAGCTTTGGTGATGAACGAGCCTCTACCCTTAATTATCTGGCAAGAGAGAGGACAAGATTTACCAGGGTGCGCACCGGCACTCCGGTAGCCCCTTTGACCAAATAATTTTGCTCTTTTTCACTAAGGCTGGTGCCGGCAATATCCAGATGAACCCAGGGGGTATCGCCAACAAATTCAGCCAGAAACTGAGCGGCAGTAATAGCACCTCCGTATTTACCGCCAGTATTCTTAATGTCAGCCACCTCGCTCTTGTTCTGCTCCTTATAGTGGTCATACATTGGCATCTGCCAGATAAGCTCTCCAGCTTCAGCACCGGCGGCAATAACTTTATCCACCAGCTCCTGATTATTACTGAAAGCGCCACTACATATATCGCCCAGAGCCACCCTACAAGCCCCGGTTAGAGTAGCCACATCAATCATAAGTTTGGCACCGAGCTTTTTAGCATAGGCCAAAGCATCAGCTAAAATAAGCCGCCCCTCGGCATCAGTGGAGATAATTTCAATAGTCTTGCCATCCAGCGCAGTAAGAATATCACCCGGTTTCAGGGCATTTTCACCGGGCAGATTTTCTGTGGCTGGAATGATAGCCATAACATTGAGCGTGGGCTTAAGTTGAGCAATGGCACTTATAGCTGCCATAACTGCCGCCCCGCCAGCCATATCGCCCTTCATCTCACCCATCCCCTCCGATGGTTTTATTGAAATACCTCCAGAGTCAAAGGTTACCCCTTTGCCAACCAGTGCGACATCAATCCCGGCGGAATCAGTCCCTTTATAGCGGAGAGTAATAAATTTAGGTGGTTGCCGACTCCCCTGAGCCACCCCCAACAGCGCCCCCATACCTTGCTCACGCATCTGCTCCGGCTCAAGGACATTGAGTTCAAGCCCACAGGTCTCAGCCAGTTTGGCTGCCATCTCAGCCATATGAGTGGGGGTCATACAATTAGCCGGCTCATTGACCATATCACGAGCCAGATTAGCTGCCTCAGCCAGAATCCTGCCCCTGCGGTAACCGGCTACCAAAGAGGGGAGATTAGCCTCATCAGCAGTTACTATGGTAAGCTGGTTGATTTCACTATACTCAGCTTCCTTGGTTATATGCCTACGGAATGAGTAGACACCGAGCAGGACACCCTCAGTTACCGCCTGAGCAGCCAGCTCGGGAGTAATACCGGCTACGCCGGCACCCTGAGCAACGGTGGCGATATGAGCCACGCCCTTTTGCCTAAGCAATCGGCAGGTTTCAGCGACCACGCCACGAACCCTGTCCTGAGATAGCTCGTTCTGCTTACCCAAGCCGGCAACCACCACCCGAGCTGGTGGGAGTCTGCCCAGGCTATGGACAATGGTAACCTCGTTAAGTTTACCCTTAATCTCGCCCTGACTAATGAGCTGGGAGATAGCTCCAGCCAAAGCTTTATCCACAGCAGCTATTTCGCCATCAAGGCGTTCCATCCCCTCAAAGTAATTGACTATAATAGCGCCAGTTTCAATCCTGGTAATATCACCAGCTATAACCTTAATGTCCATGTTAAACTCCTTTTTCACCGATTAACCTCCCTGACAATTTTGTCCAGAACCGGGGTAATATCGCGGGAGGTATCTACAGTATAGTAGTTACGACGGATTTTCTGAACTGAGAATTTCATTGTCTGATATACTGCCCAGTCGGCATCCGATTTACTTTCTGAATTTTCCTGTCTGGCTTTAAGTCGCTGACGCACTACCTCAGGAGATGCCTCAATACGGACCAGGATTAACTTGACATTCAACTGGTCAGCAATGCGATAGAGATACTCACGGTACCGCTCTGAGAGGTTGGTAGCGTCTAAAATAAGGGGGACCCCCTTTTTCAGTAGCTCTTCAATAAGAAGGTGAATAGTCCGAAAAAGGAGTGAACTCTCCGACGAGCTGTAGCTTGGCGATGGGAAGAGAGTCTTGCGTAAGGCATCACTTTCCAGAATAATAAACGGTAGTCTCTGGGCTAGCCGACTACAGAAGTAAGACTTTCCTGTGCCAGGCAAGCCACTGACAGCAATAAAGGCAGGCTCAGCTAGTGGCTCGGGGAGTTGTCCCAGACTCTCCATCAGCCGCTGCACATCAGAAACAAGCTGGGGGTGTTCCACAACCTAAATTATAGAGTATTTCCGTTGATTTGGCTAGGTAGTGTGGAGAGGCAATTTAATCTCCACTGTAAAAAGCAACGCCGATTACCCCTGGTCCAGTGTGAACCCCCATTACCGGGGTAAATTCAGTGATAAACAGGTCAGCACAGTTAAATTGGGAGGAAATGCAGTCTCTAAGCAGGATGGCTTTATCCATAGCATCAGCATGCATTACAGCTACATGGAGGGGTTGCCCCTTAACTACTTTTTCAGCCATCAATTTTACTATACGTTTTATGGCACCGGGGGTGGTTCTGGCATTTACCACTGGAAAAGCATCGCCACTGTTAACGGTGAAGATAGGTTTAATTTGAAGTAGCGAACTGGCTAAGGCAGCAGCTTTAGGCACACGACCCCCCTTAACCAAATAGCGAAGGGTATCCAGGGTAGCAAACAGGCTGACCCGCTGCATCACACTCTCAGCAGTGGCAACCACCTCGGTCAAGTTTTTCCCTGAAGCGGCGGCTCCGGCTACTGCCAGAGCTACAAGCCCCTGCCCGGCTGCCGCAGTGCTACAATCAAGTACCTCAATAGCTACATTGGGGAGAGCCTCCCATGCCATCTGCTTAGCCAGCCGGGCTGAGTTAAACATGCCACTGAGCTTGGACGGTAGGGTGAGACAAAGAATACTGGTAGCCCGGCTACTGGCTTTACGGTAAGCCTCAAGATAGGGGGCGGGTAGAGAGCCTGAAGTAGTGGGAAGCTTCTTTGCCCGCCGGAGAAGGGCATAAAACTGGTTAGGGCTGATGTCTATTCCATCCTGATAGACCTTATCATCAAAGATAAAATCTACCGGTACCAGTTCAATGCCATATTTCTCCACCAGTTCCCGGGGTATACAGGCAGTAGTATCAGTAACAATGGCTACTTTAATCATCGGGGTAAAAAGCAAGACCTAGGGTTCCGGTGCCGGTAGCATAGCCCATTACCGGGCTAAACTCGGTAAGCCACAGTTCGGCACAATTGAACTTGGATGATACTTGCTCCTTTAGCTTCTCGGCTTCCTCTGGGGCATGGGCATGCATCACGGCAACATGAACTGGATTCTGCCCCACTTTGTCTCTCATTATCTTAAGCAACCGCTCCATCCCGCTCTTTCTGCTCCTCACTACGCCGACAAAATGCAATGCCCCTGAAGAAATGGTAAGCATTGGTCTGATATTAAGTATGGAGCCTGCCTGTGATGCTATTTTGGGTATACGCCCTGACCGATAAACATGGCGGACAGTATCCAAAAAGACGAAAAAGCTGACCTTGTCTCTCATCTCCTCAGCCGCTTTAACTACTTCAGCCAAGCTTTTACCCTCGGCGGCTGCCCGAGCTGCGGCTAAGACAACAAAGCCTTCGGCAGCAGTAACTGTCCGGGAATCCAACACCTCTATGGGAGTGTGGGGAAGTTCAGCTTTGACCTGCTCCTTAGCCACTAGAACCGCATTATAGACGGTGCTGATTTTGACTGATAGGGTAATACAAAAGATGCTCTTGGCTTGCTTGCCTATCTGACGGAAGGCTTCAATGCAATCCCCGGGTGAGACAGACGATGTCTTAAAAGACTCAGGGTCTTGTAAGAATAACTCATAGGCCTGGGAAGGGGTTATATCCACCCAATCCTTATAGACCTTGCCCCTAAAGTGAAAGTTAAGGGGCAGAATGGTAATCCCATACTGTTCCACCATTTCTCTGGTGAGGCAAGATATACTATCAGCTACAATAGCTACCTTTGGCATCAAACCTCCTAGTAAGATAGCAGTTAAGCCGCTGGTTGCTGCTTAGTATGTCGTAGCCTACGCTCCAGTAAGGCTGGGGTCAGGAAAAGACCGAGCATTGCCAGAATTAGAGCTAAAAAGACAGGTAAGCTCAGCCTGCCATCAGCATAATAGACAACTATAGTCAGGGTGAGAAGTCCTGATATAAATAGTACAGCTATCTTTAACCAGCGCTGTCTCAAACGGATAAATGCAGCCACAGTTGCTGCTAAAGCTAAAAAGCTCAAGCCAATCCAGGGAGCAAGGTCATGAAGGCGCACAAGGCTAAGCTCAAGGAATTCCCCTTCCTGGGCTAGAGCAATTAACCAACCGATGATAACAGGGACGGGAAAGAGCATAAGAGAGCTATATAACCAATCCCTCTTTATGGTCTGAACAGTAACGGAGTAGATTAACCATAAAGTGAGAGGGATATAGAGCAGGACGGCTAACCAGTACCACCCTTCAGGCAGATAAAGTAAGGATAGACCGGCAACCACTACTGGAAGCAGGGAGTAACCCAGCCATGGGAAGAGCCAGGCTGGCTTACCATGCCACCAGCCATAGATTGCCGTAACGAGGATTAAGGCAAGCATAATTAGTAGCCAACTAATACCCTGCCACCAGTTGAGAGCAAAGGTCAGGCCGAAAAGCAGGTGAGGCATTGAAGCTAATAGGGTTTGCTTCCAGGTGCCCTGGCTGTGAGCCTCGTATATCTGGCGGGCGACTAACTTAGCCGAGCCTAAAAGGTTCAGGCAAGTTTTAGCCGCCTCTTCTTCAGACAGGCCAGTTTCCTTCAACTCCTGGAACCTATCCTCAATATGCGTTTCCAGCTCGCTGATGGTTTCCCCCTTGGCTGAGGGGTCAAGCCTGAGGTCATCTCTTATACTATCCAAGTAATGACTCAGTACAGTTGCCATCTTCGTTTACCTTAATTAAGTATTCACTGGGGGTTGCATGATTAGGCTGACAGCCGCCAGGAGTTCCTGCCACTGAGTTCTTTTCTCTACGAGAGATAAGTAACCTTTGTCGGTGATGTGATAGTATCGCCGCTGCCGACCATTGGGCAGTACCTGCCACTTACCTATGATTAAGCCATCCGCTTCTAAACGGTGAAGGGCGGGGTAAAGAGTGCCCTCTTTAAATTTGAAGTAGCCCTGGCTCCGGCTCTCAAGCTCCCTAATAATCTGGTAGCCATACATTGGTTGGCGTCCGATTAAGCAAAGAAGCAGAGAGTCAATGTTACCTTTCATTAGCTCATACCGCTGCGCCATTTAAATCACCTCGGTTATAATAGTACCTAGCTTTTCTATGTATAACCTAGCACATATAATTATAAATTGCAACAGTTTAGAGACAGGTATTTAAATTAAAATGGGGATAAATTTTCCCTAAGTGGGGAACTGGCTGAAAATCAGGGTGGCATTAGTGCCGCCAAAACCAAAGGAATTGGAAAGGGCTACCCTTACCTTAGCTTTCCGGGCTACATTAGGCACATAGTCAAGGTCACACTCCGGGTCTGGGGTGTCATAGTTGATGGTGGGGGGGATGATACCGTGGGTAATGGTCAGGATGCAAAATATTGCCTCCACAGCCCCAGCCGCACCCCACAGGTGACCGAGCATTGATTTATTAGAGCTTATGGGTATATTACCAGCCTGGTGCTGAAAAACGGTCTTTATTGCCCTAGTTTCAGACAGGTCATTTAGCAGGGTTGATGTGCCGTGAGCGTTGATATAATCAATGTTATCACCAGAAATACCAGCGTCATTGAGAGCCATTTTCATACAGCCGGCAGCACCTTTACCATCGGGGTTTGGGGCTACTATGTGGTAGGCGTCATTATTGAAGCCATAGCCCAGTACCTCGGCATAGATGCTAGCTCCCCTATTCAGGGCAAACTCCAGCTCTTCCAAAATGATGATACCACTGCCCTCGCTGGTAACAAAGCCGTCACGGTCTCTATCAAATGGGCGACTGGCTTTCTGCGGCTGCTCATTTCTAGCGGACATAGCCCTCATAGCATCCAGCCCGGCGAACATAAGGGGGCTGATGCTTGCCTCAGTGCCACCAGTAATCATGGCATCAGCCTCACCCCTCTGGATAATCCTGAAGGCATCGCCAATAGCCTGCGTCCCTGAGGCACAGGCAGCCACAGGGCATATGTTTGGTCCCTCAGCACCAAAGTGGATGGCAACATACCCCGATGCCATATTAGCCAAGAAGCCGGGAACAAAGAAGGGAGAAATCCGGCGGTGAGCACCCTGAAGCAGCAACTGATGATTTGCCTCCAAGCTCTGCATTCCACCCAGTGCTGTTCCCAGCGATACACCAACCTGCCTACTATTACCAGGGTTTATGGTAAGCATTGAATCTTCCACCGCCATCCGACTTGCAGCTAAGGCAAAATGGATAAAGCGGTCTGCCCTTTTTACCAACTTGCCGTCCATAAAATCTGCTGGGTTAAAGTTGTTGACCTCACCGGCAATTCTGGTTCTAAAGCCAGTAGCGTCAAACCGGGTAAGGGCACCTATGCCTGACTTGCCCTGACACAAAGATTGCCAGCTTGGCTCCACCCCTATTGCCAAAGGGGTTATTGCGCCTAAGCCAGTTACCACTACCCTTCTTTTCATGTATAACCACTCCTATCAGTGAGCTTATCTAGGCTTACGTATAAAGGGGAAGGGGCGACGGGGCAGGGTTGATAAATAGGCTTTAAGGTCTTCCCAGCTAATCTTGCCAGCGGCAGTTTTGGGTAAAGACTCCAAAAATATAATCTGCTTAGGCACCTTATAGTTAGTCAAGCGCTCAAGGCAAAAGTGCCTGATTTCCTGGGCGGTAGTCACCGTCCTTTTCTTCAAGCGAATAACAGCGCCAACTATCTCCCCCCGCAGTTTATCAGGAATTCCGATTACTCTGGCTTCGGCTATCTTGGGGTGGGTAGATAGCACCTCTTCAATGTCACTAGGATAGATGTTCTGACCCTTGACGATAATAATCTCCTTTTTCCTGCCGGAGAGGAAGAGGTAGCCATGCTGGTCAACACAGCCAATATCACCGGTATGAAGCCAGCCATCCTTTATTGTCTCCGCAGTAGCTTGAGGGTTGTTATAATAGCCGTTCATTATTGGTCCGGCGACAATTATCTCACCGAGCTGATTTGGTGGTAGTTGCTTGCCACGGTCATCTACTATCTTTACCTCCCATCCAGGCAGGGCTTTGCCTACTGAGCCAAGTTTTCCGGTGCCGTCAACGGGCGGGCAGGTGACCAAAGCTACAGCCTCGGTTAGACCCCAAAAATCAATAATGGTTAAGCCATAATGATGCTTAAACCGCCGTATAACATTAATGGGCAGAGGCGCCCCGCCACTGCCGCACAAACGGAGGGAACTCAAGTCGTTCTTTATTCCATCCTTCTTTGCCAGACTAACTGCCAGGGCGAAGATATAAGGCACGCCGAGAAAGATTGTGCCTTTCTCTTTTTCAATAGCCGCCATAAGGGAAGCAATAGATAGCCCAGTCCCGGGTACTATTACCAGGGTGCTGCCCTTAGCTATTGAAGCCAACAATACCATTATTAAGCCAAAGGCATGATGCAGGGGTAGAGCAAACAGCATGGCCACGTCGTTATCACTTTGCCGAAATCCGTCTCCGGCTATGGTCACCTGCATCAATAAGTGGTGATGGGACACCACAACTCCCCTAGGATGAAGGGTAGGGCCTGAGGTGTAGAGAATAGTGGCTATATCCTCAGGGTTTAGCTCCACATTGACCGTGGTTGGCGAGGCGGTAGCCATAATCTCCGGGTAGCTAAGGAATTGACCCTCATACCTGGAATTTAAACTGATAACATGCTCAATGTAGCTAAATTGTGGCAGGAGGGGGATTAGTGGCTCCAGAAAAGGGCTTTCAGCCACCAGGACCATGGGCTGACAGTCGCCAAACAGAAAAGCTAGCTCACCGACCTTATATCTAGTATCCAGGGGGACAGCTATACCCCCAGCCTTGACAATGCCAAAATAGATAATGACAAATTCCGGGCTATTAGGTAATAGCATAACCCCGCGGTCACCTTTACGCATCCCCATTTTTATCAAGGCATTGGCTATTTTATTTGAGGCTTTATCCAACTGGGCATAGGATAACCTGCGGTCGCCTAAAATAATGCCTGTCTTCCTGCCATACCGCCTCACCGTGTCTGCCAGCATTAGCTTCAGGTTCATCAGTTAATTCCCCCCAGTATCCTGCTCTGCCCCGTTTTATAGGGAGTCTATCTTGGGGAAGATAGGATAAATTAGTGTAGCAGATTTTGTCCCTTTTTCAAAGAGAGACAACAGGGGTATTGACAAATGAGCAATATTAGGTTATAGTTTTAACCAATAGAATAAAGTAAAGGCGGTGAACAAGACTAGTAGGCTTCAAGCGAGGCGCAGAGAGTCGGGTTAGGTGTGAGCCGATGCTGGCGCAGGAGTTGAATGGACTTGGGAGCTACAAACCGAAAGTGGTTAAACGAGTAGGCTTTGTCGCAGGGGAAGCGTTAGCGAATCCCAGGGTATTGAGGTAGGTGTTTTTCACTTAACTCTGTACCCGATAGAGATAATCAATTTTCTAACCCGGTTTAGGAGTTGATTAAGAAGGGTGGCACCGCAGAAGTAAGCCTCCTGCCCCTTTGAGGGCGGGAGGCTTTTTTAGTTTAGCAAGGAGATGATAAAATGTTTATCACATCACAGAGGTGGCCCCTTGGGGCCGAAAAGAATAAGAGACTAGTACTACAAAACTAAAAAGGAAAAGAGATTTTTAGATGAAAAGAAAAAGACTATTAAGAGCAGTTATTAGTATCACCTTGATGCTAATCCTAGCTATAGCCGTGCCTTTAGCTAACGGTTGTACCCCAAAGGAAGAGGTGTATAAAATTGGTGTAACTCAGATATTTACCCATCCAGCTCTGGATGCTATACGGACAGGCTTCATCAATGGTATGGCTGAGGAGGGATTCGTTGAAGGAGTAAATGTTGAATATGACCTCCTCAACCCTGAGGGCGATATGTCAGTAGCCAAGACAATCGCCGACAAGTTTACTGCCGAACCGAAGGACTTAATTATCTCTATAACTACCCCTTGTACTCAGGCATGCTGCGCCGCCGCTGAGGGCAGTGATATACCCATCATCTTTATTGCCGTTACCGACCCAGTGTTAGCTGGCATAGTTAAATCATGGGAGGAGCCTTGTTATCCTGGCCTTCATATAACTGGAGTCAGTGATTATGTCCCTGTCAAGCCACAGCTAGAGATAATTAAGGAGATATGCCCTGAGGCTAAAGTGCTAGGTGCAGTCTACAACGCTGGCGACGAGAGTAATACCAAGACAGTGAGCGAGCTCAAGAGTCTAGCACCAGAATTCGGACTTGAGGTAATTGAGGCTAATGTAACTACAACTGCTGATATACAGACCGCAGGGATGTCATTAGTTGGTAGAGCTGATATCGTATGGATCCCTTTGTGTAATACCACAGTAGCTAGCCTTGAAGGATTGATAACGGTTTGTGAAGAGTATAACATGCCACTCTTTGCTCCGGATGGAGATTCGGTTGGGAGAGGGGCAATTGCTGCTATCTATTACTCTAATGAGGAATTAGGCGAAATAGGCGGTCATATAGCGGCTCAGGTACTAAATGGTGAAGACCCGTGTAACATCCCGGTTCAGACCTTCACCACTATGAATTTGTATTTCAATCCAGGGGCTGCAGAAAAAATGGGGGCAACTATCCCTCAATCCCTTCTAGACAAGGCAACCAAGATATATGAGTAACATAAAAATAAAAGGAGGAGACAAAATGGAGAGAACAAAGTTTACTCTTGATGAAAAGGAGATGCCGACTTCCTGGTATAATATCCAGGCAGATTTGCCCCAGCCGCTACCACCCGTCCTGCACCCGGCTACGGGGAAGCCGGTAACTCCGGACGACCTAGCACCGCTATTTCCCATGGAGCTTATTAAGCAGGAGGTGAGCACCGAGCGCTATATTGAAATCCCGGAAGAGGTGCAGGAGGTGTACAAAACCTGGAGGCCGACCATTTTGCATCGGGCATACCGCTTGGAAAAGGCGCTAGATACACCAGCCAAGATATTTTATAAATATGAAGGCACAAGTCAGGCAGGAAGCCACAAGCCCAATACTGCTGTTGCCCAGGCTTACTACAATAAGCAAGAGGGCATTAAGCGGATGACCACTGAGACCGGGGCCGGGCAGTGGGGGAGTGCGCTATCTATGGGCTGCATGTTCTTTGGTATTGAGTTAAAGGTATATATGGTCGCCATCAGCTACCAACAGAAGCCCTACCGGCGGGTCATGATGGAGACATGGGGAGCCAAGTGCGTGCCCAGCCCCAGCCCGGACACCAAGGCAGGGCGTGATATGCTGGCTAAAGACCCTGATTGCCCGGGCAGCCTGGGTCTGGCTATCAGTGAGGCGGTAGAGGATGCCGCGTCGCGAGATGATACTCACTATTCACTGGGCAGTGTGCTCAATCATGTTTTGCTTCATCAAACGATAAACGGTCTGGAGACAAAGAAGCTAATGATGGAGAAGGCAGATGCCTATCCTGACATTATTGTTGGCTGCATAGGTGGCGGGTCAAACTTTGCCGGGCTATTCTTACCCTTTGTCAAGGATAAGATTGAAGGCAAGAAGCCAGACCTACGCATCATCAATGTAGAGCCGACGAGCTGCCCTACGCTAACTAAGGGTCCGTATACCTATGACTTTGGTGATGTGGCTGGGCTGACTCCGCTGCTTAAGATGTATACCCTGGGGCATGAATTTATCCCGCCACCGGTTCACGCCGGGGGGCTGCGCTACCATGGTATGGCACCCATCATCTGCCACCTTTACAACCTGGGGCTGGTTGAAGCCCGGGCTGAGCACCAACTGGCTACCTTTAAAGCTGGGGTAACCTTTGCCCGCGCCGAGGGGATTATCGGTGCCCCAGAGACCAACCATGCTATCAAGGCGGTGATTGACGAAGCCCTCAAGTGCAGGGAGTCTGGTGAGTCAAAAACCATCCTGCTGGCTCACAGCGGACACGGGCTGGTTGACATGGCTGCCTACGATGCCTACCTGTCAGGCAAACTCTCAGACTATGAGTATCCTGAAGAGAAGGTAAAGGAGGCACTGAGTCACCTGCCCAAGGTGCCCACAGCCTAAATAATGGTGATTTAATCCCCCTCTCCCTAATAAGGGGGAGGGGGAAACTCCATAAGCCCCATTTCATCAAGGGTTGGTTATCATTGCATTAGTTTTGACCACATACTATAATTAAATAGGTGATGAAAAGGGTAAATATAAAATATCTAGTTGTTTGCCTCATGCTAATCTTATCCCTTCTCCTAGGGACGAGTTGCTCCTTTAGTTGCTCGTCTTCTTCTATAAATACATCGCCACCACCAAGTTCAGCAACCACTACAACTGCTACCACAACTGCTACCCCAATTGACCCTGATTGGACACTGCCCTATACCGGGAGCCAAGCGCCGGAATTGCCTAGCATTGCCGATGTAGTGGCTAAGGTTAAGCCTTCAGTAGTAGCTATCAATACTGAGGTTATAACCTATGATATTTTCAACCGACCATTTACCCAGGAGGGGGCTGGTTCGGGGTGGATTATAGATGAGGACGGGCTTATTGTGACCAACAATCACGTGGTGAAGGATGCCAAGAGTATTACCGTAACCCTAGATGATGGTGAATCCTGGCTGGTAGATATGAATGCAGTGGCTACCGACCAATTAACCGATTTAGCCGTGCTCAAGATTGCCGCTGAAAACCTACCGGCAATCACTATAGGAGATTCCTCAAAATTAAGGGTGGGCGACTGGGTGGTAGCTATTGGTAATGCGCTGGGGGAGGGGATAAGTGCCACCCACGGCATAGTCAGCCGTAAAGATGCGTCTATATCGGTTAGCTCAGGGCAGACGCTATACGACCTCGTCCAGACTAATGCTGCCATTAACCCGGGGAATAGTGGTGGGCCACTGGTGAACCTAGCCGGGGAGGTAATCGGCATTACCAGTGCCAAGCTTTCCGCCGTGGGCATAGAAGGGATGGGCTATGCCATAAGCAGCAATGCAGCCAGTCAAATTATTGAGGAATTGGTCCAAAATGGGTATATAATTCGCTCGTGGCTGGGGGTGGTGCTTTATACTGTAGACCCGTGGCTGGTTCTCACCGAGGATTTGGGAGTGGATAAAGGGGCATTTATCACCTATCTAGCCCCAGATAGTCCAGCCGACAAAGCCGGGTTAGAGGTAGGCGATATTATTGTCAGCCTGAATGGTGAAGAAATAGCCAGCGCCGAGGACTTAATACAAGGGATACACTCCAGCCAAATTGGGCAGGAGGTGGAAATAGTCTTCTGGCGGGGTGAAACAGAGAATACCACTTACGCTACGCTGATTGAGAGCCCACCACCATCCTAAGTCAGTCTTTTCACTGCCAATGAAATATCATAGCCACCCAATCTATGGCTCTCAGTAAAAACGCCCTGTTCAGGAATGCCTTCAATAAGCTGTCGGGATAGTGTTTCCTGCTTGATATAGTCGGCGAAATCAGCCATTACCCGTTTTATGTAGTCATCCCCCTGGTAGTAGGTAACAATACGGTCAGCAATGTCAAATCCGGCAGAGCGGCGCATTGTCTGCAAGCGGTGCACCACCTCCCGGGCTAGTCCCTCAGCCCGAAGTTCTGGAGAGATTTCAGCAGGCACTGCCACGGCGTAACTGCCCTCCGAGCTAACCACATAACCCAGCTTAACCAAGTCGGTCACACTGTCAATGAATTCCATTTCCTTTACATTAAGCTCTTCCAAGACCTGCGGTGCCAACCGCTCTAAACTTCTCTGTTCGCTGGGGCTGGACACACTAACGAGGACCTTAGCTAAAGGCTGGCGCACCTTGATACCTGCCTGGCTTCTGGCTGCCCGACCCAGACTGGATACCTTCATTACCAAACGGGTATCAGCGGACAGTCGCTTGTCAATTTTGGTCACATCAGCCACGGGGAAGTCAGCCAGGTGCACGCTGTCTGGAGCCTGGGGGGAGGCGGTTACGACCAGATTACGATACAATTCCTCGGCGAGGAAGGGGGTGAATGGAGCCAATAGTTTTGACAGGGAAACCAAGCAGTAGTAGAGGGTGGTATATGCCGACAGTTTATCGGCATCATTCTCACTCTTCCAAAAGCGACGACGACTGCGGCGCACATACCAATTAGACAGGTCGTTGACAAAGTTTTCTATTTCCCGCCCTGCCTCGGTTGGGTTATAGTTATCAAGGGCAGCAGTAACATCAACTATGAGCTGATTAAGCTCAGAGATGACCCAGTGGTCAAGCTCTGATGGCTCCAGCGAGGCTGCTTCAGAGCCAGGGGTGAATTGGTCTATGTTAGCGTAGGTAACGAAAAATGAGTAGACATTCCACAGGGTTAGTAGAAAGCGGCGGGTTACCTCAGTTACCATCTTGTCATCGAGACGGTATACATTGCCTGCGGGCACGGCAGTAAAGAAGTACCAGCGCAGAGCATCAGCACCATATTTGTTAATTACCACCGATGGCTCAACCACGTTCCCCCTAGTTTTGCTCATCTTCTCCCCCTTGGCATCAAGGACATGCCCCAAACAGATAACATTCTTAAAGCAGGGATGATTAAACAGCAGGATAGATATGGCATGCAAACTGTAGAACCAGCCGCGGGTCTGGTCAACGGCTTCACAGATATAATCGGCAGGAAATCGCCCATCTTCAAGCAGGGTTTCATTGTCAAAGGGGTAGTGCCACTGAGCTAGTGGCATAGCTCCTGAGTCAAACCAGCAGTCAATTACCTCGGGCACCCGTCTCATCTTTGCCCCGCATTGCGGGCAGTCAAAGGTCAGCTCATCAACAAAGGGGCGGTGCAAATCCAGTGGTTGTTTTAATCCAGAGAAGCCGGGCTTCGTTTTCAACTCGTCCAAGCTGCCAATACATTCGGGATGACCACAAGACTCACAACGCCATATTGGCAGCGGCGTGCCCCAGTAGCGCTCACGGGAAAACGCCCAGTCCACATTATTTTCCAGCCAATCGCCAAAGCGACCATGCTTGATATGCCCCGGATACCAGTTTATTTCATTATTTCCGGCAATAAGCTCTTCTTTAACCGCCGTTGTCCTGATATACCAGGTCTGCTTAACATAGTAGAGGAGGGGTGTCTCACAGCGCCAGCAGAAGGGATAGGTATGACGAATCTTCTCACTGCGGAAGAGCAGATTCTTTTTCTTTAGCTCCTCAATCACCAGCGGGTCAGCATCTTTAACAAACTTGCCGGCAAAGGGATAACTACCCATCATTTTACCCTGCAGGTCGACCACATGGACAAAATCCAGCCCTTTTTTCTGCCCGGCTTCAAAATCTACTTCACCATAGGCAGGCGCCATGTGGACTATCCCGGTGCCGTCTTCCAGGGAGACAAAATCAGCCGCAATTACGGCGTAGGTTAGGTTAGTGATTGGTTTCTGCAGAGCGAGCTGTGAGTGCATGTGAAATCGCCGGCGCTCCACGCCGAAATGGTGGGGATTAAATAGCGGCTCATACTTAAGATTTACAAGGGCACTCCCATTGACCCTATCCACTACCTTATAAGCGCTCAGTCCCACCTGCTCACGCAGGGCATCAGCCATAATGAGATATTCGTTATCAATTTCCACTACAGCATAACCAGCATCAGGAGCCACCGCTAGCGCTGTGTTGCCCGGCAGTGTCCAGGGGGTAGTCGTCCAGGCCAAAAAGTAGGCGGGCTTAGCTGAAAAGAGCTTAGATAGCCGTTGATGCGCCTCAGAATGTGGTAGAGATGATGGAACGATTTTAAACTTTATATAAACTGAGGGGTCTTCAACATCATCCTTATAGCCGAGGGCGACCTCGTGAGAGCTGAGGGAGGTGCCACAGCGGGGGCAGTGAGCCGCAGTTTTATAGCCCTGATACACCAGCCCCTTATCCCAGAGTTGCTTTATCGCCCACCAGACGCTCTCAATATAATTATTGTCCATAGTGATATAGGGGTGTTTTAAGTCACACCAATAGGCGATGCGCTCGGTCATTGCCTCCCATTTCTTGAGGTAGCTAAAAACGCTCTGGCGACAGCGGGCATTGAATTGCTCAACCCCATATTCCTCAATCTGGGCTTTGCTGGAAAAACCGAGTTCTCTTTCTACCTCTAGCTCCACCGGCAACCCGTGGGTATCCCAACCGGCGATGCGGAAGGTATGATAGCCCTTCATTGCCTTATAGCGGGGTATAATATCCTTGAAGACACGAGACAGCACATGATGGACACCGGGGCTGCCATTAACGGTAGGTGGTCCCTCATATAATATAAACCAGGGGGCGTCACGACGAGCGTCTATACTCCGCTCAAAGGTGTTATTCTTTCTCCACAAGGTAAGTATATTTTCCTCAAGCTGAGGAAAATTCACCTTACTGGGTACGGGATGGAACATAACAAAGCCCTTTCTACATAATATGTAGCCTCTTAAATAGTGGCGTCTAATTCACACAAGGATTAAATCCTAAATCCGAAGCACTAAATCCTAAACAATATCTAAATCCAAATGACCAAAACCCTATTTTACCTTTAAATCATACTGTTTTGAGTTTTTAACTTCGGTCATTTGAATTTGTTTAGAGTTGAGAAATTAGTATTTAGAATTTATTTCTATTCTCTAGTGCTAGCAAGTATTTATGTCGTCACATATAGCTTAATTATGAAGCTACCTCGTAGCTGATATGCTATTTTTCCTTCAATAAAATAGATACCTTACGAGCCTCACCGTCACCGATGCTCTGAGTAATAACATCAGGGTGGTCAGCTAAAGCAAGGTGGACAATACGCCGCTCATAAGCTGACATTGGCTCCAGGGTAAATGGCACTCCCCTAGCCTTCACCTGCTCAGCCATACGCCAGGCTAAAGCTTGCAATGCTTCATAGCGGCGTTGCTTATATCCCTCTACGTCAATAGTTATCGGCAACCAAGTCTCGGTCTGATGACCGACAATAAGCCTAACAATATACTGCAAGCAAGAAAGGGTCTGCCCCCGCCGCCCAATCAAGATACCGAGGTCATCACCCTTTATATTAAAGGCAACAGAAGGAGTAGCTTCTTCCTCTGCCTCACCAACAGGTTTAGCCTGAGGCACAATAGATGCAGTCAATCCCATCTTGGTAAGCAGTGCTTCCAAGACGCCTTTAGCTATCTCAGCTATAGTGCTGTCTTTTTCAGGGGTGGGCATCAATGGTTCTACTCTAATCGTAGCCTCCTCAGCCCCCAGGCTCAGGATGCCATGTCTACCTTCTTTTAGGACGGTGACTTTTACTTTTTCTCGTGTAACGCCTAATTTCTCTAAGGCGCGTTGGGTCGCTTCCTCCACGGTCTTGGCGCTTATCTCCAAATTTTCCATAGCCCAATCCTTCCTCGGGTGCAGAGCCTGGTTCAACAATATCAGCACCAATATCAGCATATGGTGAAGATTCTTGCTCTACCTGGGTAATACGCTTCCTATATTTTTTATCCCCAGCGGCTGCTCGCCTAGGTGCTAACTTAACCAAGCCTCCCCACCCGGTAACAAAATACTGCATAACAATGCTGATAACATTTGACGCCAGCCAATAGAGAGACAAGCCGCTGGGGAATGATAAGCAGAAGAAGCCAAACATCAGGGGCATCATCCACAGCATCATTCGGCTCTGGGCTTGCTGTTTGGGGTCAGCAGTGGTTGGCGCCACCATCTTCTGCTGGACCCACATTGTGCCGGCAACCAGAAGGGCCATAATAGTATCAGGTGTAGCCAGGTCGAGCCAGAGGAACGCCCTACCCAGAGGTAGCATAGAATACACCACCGGCCAGGAATAGAGATAGTGAGATAGGCTCAGGAAATCCTCGGGAGTTACCGCCAAAACCCTAATGATTGACTGGTAGAGGGCTATCCATACGGGTAATTGGATTAACATGGGTAATAGGCAGCCGGCAGGACTCAATCCCGATTCTTTGTATAGCTTCATCTGCTCCTGAGCTAGCCTTCGCTTATCCTTGGCATACTTTTGTTGAAGCTCAGACAACTTGGGCTGAAGTTCCTGCATCCCTTTGGTAGCCCGAAGCTGCTTGGCAGTCAGTCGATACATTAAGCCGCGAATAATAACGGTGAAGGCAATAATAGTAAGACCAAAGTTACTGAACAGGACACTGCACAGCCAGATTAGGCTGTTTATTACCGGCTGGAGAATAATTAAATCCCAGATTGCCCCGAAATCCAATAAAACACCTCACTTAGTAGTTAATGGGAGGCGCCATAGCACCACCCCGGTCTGTGCATTCAGCACATAAAGGGACTCACTTTTTTGAGTGTGAACATAAACCACCCCGTGGCTGGCACAGAGGGGGGCGTCTACCGTCCCTCCCAGGCTAGCCAGTGGCTTAATCTGATTATTACTGGTATCTATGGAGTATAGTTCACCTTCCTCGGTAGCGATAATGATTGAGCTATCAACTAAAACCGGTAATGAGGAAATGGGGCTTCCCAGGTCAATAGCGTCTACCAACTCATGGCCGCTGTCAGCATCCAAGATATAGATTTTACCGTCAAGACAGGGAGCATAGATAGTGTTATTATATGCCACTGGTCTAGCCCAGAACCACTTCTCAGCTATGAATTTCCATTTCAGGCTACCATTATCAGCATTTACGGCGTAGAGATACCTATCAAAGGAGCCAATGTAAACCGTGTTATTGTAGATAAGGGGGGTAGAAGCAACAGCCCCTTCAGCTTCAAACTCCCACTTTTTATTGCCATCGGTGGCATTCAGGGCATAGAGTTTCTTATCAAAGGAACTGATGTATATGGTGTCACCATCAATAGCCGGGGTTGACCAAATCTTATCCCCGGTTTGAAACCCCCATTGCTTGTCGCCGGTGGTAGCATCCAGGGCATAGAGTGTTCCATCGGAACAACCGATATAGACCTTACCCAGAGCGACCACAGGTCCGCTAACAATGGGTTGAAGGCTGTCCTGGGGGGGATATACCCACCTCAAGGTGCCTGAACTAGAACTGAGGGCGTAAATTTTACCGTTATAGCCGCCAATATAAACCAGGTCCCCATCCACCGCCGGACTGCCATAAATAGCTACCGAAGTGGATGCCGGGGCACAGCTGAATCCGCCACCGGTCGGTTTTGAAGTCTCCAGGGGAACTTCCCACAAGGAGCTATTATCTGATAGATTGATGGCGATAAGCCTACCGTCCATAGAGCCCAAGAATAGGGTATCATTAGCTATTGTCCCTCCTGACCAACCCTTAGGCAGGGCACCACCTCCGATACAGCCGAAAACAGTCAGTCCACAGAGGAGGAGTATTGCCAGCAGGAGCAATATCTTGCCTAACCGAATTTCACTTTGTTTAAACCGCACTCATTTACTCCGTCTAAAATATTAGGTATCAGGACACAGGGTCATAACCACCCGAGTGAAAGGGATGGCAACGGGCTAGTCGCCTTACTCCCAGCCACACCCCTCTTAAGAAGCCGAATCTGGTGATAGCTTCATAGGTATATTGAGAGCAAGTTGGGGTGAAGCGACAGGACGGTGGCATAACCTGCGATAGGGTTAACTGATAAAGTTTAATTAACTTTAAGGCAAAGCCTTTCATATTCCCCCGTTAATAATTTAGCTCGAGATAGCAAACCCTCGACCGATTTCTTAAGGTTAGCATAATCGGCAGTAGCTGCCACAGGACGAGCAATAAATACAATATCCCATCCCGGCTTAAGTGGTGTTAGTCGCAGGATTTCACGAAGTAAACGCTTTACCCTGTTTCTGGTTACTGCATTACCTACTCGCTTGCTAACTGAGAAGCCATATCTGGATAAGCCAAGCCCATTAGGTAGCGCCTTCATCACCAGTAAGCCACTTGCCCACGAGTTACCCTGGTTATAAACCAAGGCATACTGTTCCGGCTTGGTAAGGTACTCTTCCCGCCTCATTATTTTTACTCTTTAATCAGTTTACTAATAAAGAGGTTATTTATCAAGAAGAAGCTAAGGGGGCTCCGCCTTTCAAGAACTGTTCTTCATCCTCACCCTTAAAGGAGAGTTTACCGGCTTGATTCGGGGATAAAGGGGTGAGGTTGATAGACAATCTGGCTAAAGGCGCTACTGGCCAGGTCATACCACAGTCAATTTCTTACGACCTTTGAGTCGCCTCGCGTGTAACACAGCTCGCCCACCCCGAGTGCTCATTCTGGCCAGAAAGCCGTGCTCACGCTTCCTCGGAATCTTCTTCGGTTGATAGGTTCTCTTTGGCATTCTAACTCTTCAACAGGTTAAAGTAATTATACTTTTGTCGCCTCTCAACTGTCAATGTGAGAGGTCATTTATTACGGGGAGGTTGAAGGGGTTAAGGGATGAGGGTGATAAACAATGCTAGCTTATCAAACTAATCGCTTATGCCGACGCTACCCATCTTATAGACATGAGCTGACACATACGGTAGCAGGGCTAAGTGCCGGGCTCTCTTTATTGCCACGGTCAAGACACGCTGATGCTTAGCACAAGTACCGGTTCTACGGCGTGACACAATCTTTCCACTAGTCGAGATATAGCGGCGTAATTTAGCCTGGTCTTTATAGTCTATCGCCTCAACCTTATCAGCGCAGAAGGAGCAAAACTTCCGCTTAGGCACATATCTTGCCCCACTCCACCTTGTACTCCTTGGTTTGTCAGGTCTTTGTTTTCCAATCACTAGCTATAAATTTCCTACTTCCTAATAAAACTAAAAGGGGATATCCTCCGGTTCAATTTCCCCAGCTCCAGCTTCCCCAGCTCCAGCTTCCTCCACCTTCTCTTCAGGAAGAGAGGCTGATGCCTGCCTATCGAGAAATGTTACCCGGTTAGCCACTATCTCGGTGCGATAGTGCTTTTGCCCGTCCTGGCTCTCCCAGGTGTGTGTGCGCAGTCTACCCTCGGCATAGACAAGTCGGCCTTTAGTCAGAAACTGGTTGCACTGTTCAGCTAGCTTATTCCAAGCGACCACGGTAAACCATTCCGTCTCTTGTTTACGCTCACCATCAGCGGTGGTATACATCCAGTTAGTCGCCACACGAAATGATGTTACCGGATTGCCATTAGGGGTAAAGCGCATTTCAGGGTCACTGCCAACGTTACCAATTATCATTACCTTATTTAAACTTGCCATGGTCCTAAGACTCCTTTTACCCTCCTCCAACAGCTACAAAGCATTGACATTCCTGCCAATTAGCTACTCTATTCTTAACAACAGATGCCGCAGAACCTCCTCAGAAATCTGCAGGCTGGCTTCGAGTTCCTTAGTTAATGCCGGCTTCAACTTGAACTGAGTTACTACATAATTACCCTCCATAAAGTGTCGTATAGGATAAGCTAGCCTTCTTTTGCCCCACTGGTCTATATTAGAAATAATACCGCCCTTGCCGGTAATAAACTGGCTTACATTATCCATAGTAGCACTAAATTTCTCTTCGTCAACCTCAGGGCTAATAATTAATACCAGTTCGTAGTCAAGTAACCGCTTATCTTCTATCTTCAATGCTTTCTTAGATACCCTTTTAGGCACCATCTATCTACCTCAAAAAAATACTAGAGACATTATAACACACAATAAGAAGTGTAAACAATCCAAATACTAATTAACTTGACACAGAATATTGCCCCTGATAGACTTTAGCCGAGTAAGAGATTTAATTACTAACTATTAAAAGTTTACTGAGCCAGAATGGCCCCGTGGTGTAGCGGACAAACATGCCACCCTGTCACGGTGGAGATCGGGGGTTCGAATCCCCCCGGGGTCGCATCCAATATCTCTGGCGTGACACTCATAGGATAACTTGAAGAAGGGCTCCAGTTCTGGCCTTGGCTTCACTGCGATGACCTTTCCTCCACTATCCAGCCTGATTTCCTCAAAAAGAACCCCGGCCAATTTGTTCCTTTGTTCTTGCTTGGCTTCCCGCCATGCATCAGCGACATTGGCTAGGAAATGAGCCAAGGCCTGGAGTTCGTCAGCCTTATTTTCACTAGGCATAAGTTGCCGTATCTGTGCCTCTGTCTCTTGGTACTCCTTCAAATACTCTTGGTCCGACATGTGTCCCCAACGGTGCTGTTGTTTAAGGCGTTCTAGGCTTGTTTTTAAACGTTCTCGCTGGTTATTAATATCATCATAGGCTTTAACTAATTTACTATGGGCTTCAAATATTTTCTTTTGGTAGTCTTCCGGAATGATGAAGTTTGCCAGATACCATTCTATCTGGCTCTCATATACATCCAGAAAGGTACCCCGGAAATCACAACCAAGGCCCTCAGCTCTCGAAGCACAGTAAACCCTTGGCCTCCCTTTTGGGCCTGTCTGCATCCGAATACTGCCACCACAACGAGAGCACCGAGCGATACAAGATAAACTGTAGGTCCTGGCGCCACTATTTATGGTCTGCCTGGGTGAACGTCCCTTGGCTCGAACTTCTTGAACTGTGTTAAACAAGTCTCTATCAATAAATGGTTTATGTTTGGCCTCTATCCACCCGCCATTACCATCAGGCAATTCTGCAATGTAGAAGTGGTTCGTTAATATCCCGCCTACAGTATCTTTCGTGAAAAGCCCATTCCCTTGATTTCCAGCAGTACGGTAGCCAGCTGTGTTCAGTGCTTGGGCCACTTGACGGTCACGTTTACCCTGTGCCGCAAGTTCAAAGGTCATCCTTAATCCAGGATAGGTTTCTGGATTCGGAATTGGAACACCATCTTTGCCCTTAGTTGCACCAAAGGGTAAAAGTCCAGCATATAGTCCTTGCGCCTTCCTCTCTGCCCAGCCCTTTTTCGTTTCCTGACTTAGATTATCCGAATAGAATTGTGCCAAACCGCCGAGGAGAGTGAGCGCTAACCTTCCCCACGGAGTAGAAAAATCCATATTCTCACTAATAGACACAAAACTAACTCCGGCTTTGGACAACTTATCAAAGTATTCAAGTGTTATTCGTAGGTTTCTAGCAAACCGGTCCAGTTTATGTACGACTAGAACATCGAATTGACCAGCTAGAGCGTCAGTAACCATTTCTTTGAATGCTGGGCGTTTGTTTATATTGTCAGTTCTCGCAGATTTGCCTTCGTCAATATACTCACGATATGTATCCCACTGCTTATTTTCGGCGAATGTTTGGAAAGCTCTCCTCTGTGCATCTATGGAGTAGCCTTCTACTTGCTCCTCACTGGATACCCTAGCATAAAATGACGCTCTCACTACTGAGCCTCCTTTACTTGCTTTTTCCTATTCCAATAGGGTGATTTACACTTGGGACAAATAGTTATCTCTGACTTCCGAGGCACCCAAGTATGACCACAGCGTTCACATTTTAATCTAGATATTGTCACCTTTGCCATTTCCCGCCCTCCTCGCTCTATATTACTTATAAGTATAGCTTATGAGTAAACTGTTGTCAAGGGTAAGAACTTATTTTCGGGTAAATAACAGCAAGCTCTCTATAAGTGGATCCAAGATGGTTTGAATCTCGAAGGAATGGCACTGATTATTCATCTCTACTATTTTCCCTATGGTAGTAAATAAATACAGCACCAATGGGCTCGAGTAAAACGGAGCAAAATAATTTTACCATCCATAAATTCAACGACATTATATATGTTTGCGGAATTCGGTTTTACCAGAGCTACAGAACCAAGTTAAATATGAACAATAGCGCTAATACCAAACATTCAGACTGATTGTCGTTGAACAATTGCCTCAATTGTGCAGTAGCGAACAATCCAAGCTTATGTGTAACCTAAATGCGAACGGATTCTGGGATGAAAACACCCAAGCGACTCTATCCTGCTTTCGCTACTGGATTACCGTGGTTCTAAGAGCAATTCTCGCCATGCTTCCCAAGAGGCGATGGCATTCCCAACGGTCAAGTAGTAGCTTCGACAGATCCTATGTATCCTGCCTGCCGGCAATTTGCTTTTAGCCAGTCTCTACGTTTTTGGTATCAGCCCCACGTTGCCCAGCGCGCCAGCGTGTGCGACGAAGGCAGTTCACATTTTCTAGTCTCTGTAACCCAGATATACTCGTTGACGAGTGCCAGCACTGTTGAATTTGGTCGCCCCAGTTCTTTGGGCAGATCGTCAATTTCGAAGCCTTTGTTCCTGCAGAGGACCCCAATTTGGAAAGTTAGGTGCCTGATTGTTTTCAGGTACCTGAAATACGATGTGGGACTACCATCACATTCGAAGCTAGTCCTCATTGCTTCATCCCAGGGCATCAGTGCTTTTGGCCTGATCGCAAACAGGATCTTAGAAGCCGCGGTTGCACCAATATGTACCTCCAACTTTCTCCCGCCGCGAATGCGCCAGGCTCCCCTCCTGTCCTTAAGAGAACCATATGCAGTGGCAGTTACTTCTAGTTCCTGATCCTCCAGATCCCAGAGTTGTTTCCTATTTGGAAACAAAGTAGTGCCATTTGTCTGGTACCAGTTCAATATGCTGGATAATGCGATCTCATGTTGGTCCTCTGAAAGGTGCCTGCATCCCCAATCATTTAACCATTTCATGAGAGAAATGCGATGCGCGGGATTGGTCAGGTCTATGCTGCCGCCCGTAGCCGAGTTCAGGAGGCCAAGCGAATAATTGAATGGAGTTAGGGAATCGTACATGGTGCTTGCAAGCGCCAGCTTACACAGTGTCACATTCTCGTAATCCACCGGTCAGGAACCTCCCACTATTGTATTGTATTAAAAGCACCATAAAGTACGCAGTTGGTGCCGTCAACAACCGCGTTAAGCCTCCCTGCACGAAACGCCCTATTGTCTAGCGAGGTAACAAAATAAGCTAATGTGCAATGCTCGTTGCCTAATGTCTGAAATGTATGAAAACCCTTCCAAAATTCTTGTCGTCCTTCTCCAGCCGATGATAAAGTCTTTTTACTTCCGGCTTTAGCAAGAATCGCAA
>Ga0307378_10000231_pt1 | contig 104376 bp, 109 predicted proteins | sample UN1MG_FD_202238 | JGI IMG/M metagenome (GOLD analysis project Ga0307378, IMG submission 202238) | Soil microbial communities from Risofladan, Vaasa, Finland - UN-1 | ecosystem: Environmental > Terrestrial > Soil > Coastal area > Acid sulfate soil | place: Finland: Risofladan, Vaasa...
CGGAATGGGTTCGGGTGGGTCCCACGCCCTTTGGCCGGTTACCCAACTATCTGCCTCACGGCTTTTCTTTAAACGTTTCGGTCAACATGAAGTCCACGACCCAGACGACCTGATCCGGGTCCCAGCCGCCGTAGATGCCGGTCCACGCGGCCTTGAACTCCTCGAGGCTGCCGAACCCCTCCCTCCTGACGTCCTCGGGGGTGACGTCTCCCAGGCGCTGCCTTTCCAGGCCGGTGACGGTGATGCGGGTCTGGAGCCAGCTGTACCCCTTCTTGAGGCGGTACTCGCCGCCTAACTTGACGTTGGGGCGGCGCATCCGTCTTGTCTGCGTCTTCTCGCCGCTGAGGACCTTGATGAGTAGCGGTCTCTTAAAGAGAAGAGTCACTAGGAGATCGTGTCGTGGCTGTACCCGTTTATGGGTTGTGTGGCTGGGGGTAGATTTATATGGTGAAAAAGGGTGCTGTGTTTTGGCGGGGCCGTGGTCTAGTGGCTATGACGTTGGGCTCCAGAAATTACAACAGGCTTGACTGACCCTCCGGGGGATGAAGAGTTTCTGGAGCGGAGAAACCCAAATGCCGAGGGTTCAAGTCCTTCCGGCCCCACCAACCCTCAAAACACCTTGTGTTTACGCTGCCCTTCCTCGTCACCATCGTAAATTCGCTGTGACGAAGCCTCGATCAGCGTAAAACGGCGTCCGTTTTCGGGTTTTTATGAGGTATCTACGTCCTTCAATAAGCTTATATTGCCTTCGCGTCTGCCTGTACCCAGAAGCGTGCTAGCTTTGGGCTATAAAGGCACGATTGTAGGTGTCTTTGTCTTCTCGCTGGATGAACCACCCTCGGAGGAGTTCCTGCACGGGGGAGGAGTCAGGGCGTACTAGGGTAGGGACAAAATGCACGTGGAGAACCTCATCATACTCGTGTCCCTGACCATACTGGTGAGCTACCTGAGCGGCCTCATCTACTCCAAGACCAGGATACCGGACGTCATCTGGCTCATGGGCTTCGGGGTGCTCATGGGCCCCGTACTCAACTACGTGGACAAGGGCCTCTTCAACCAGCTGGCGCCCCTCATGAGCGTGATCGCGCTGAGCATCATACTCTTCGAGGCTGGCATCAACGTGGACATAGTGATGCTCCTCGGCTCCATGGGGAAGGCCATGGTCCTCTCCGTCGCCTCCATAATGGGCTCCATACTCCTCATCGGCATCCTCACGGCCTACTTCCTGGTTCCTGAGCTCTCGTTCCTCCAAGGCATGCTCCTGGGAGCAATGGTCGGAGGGACCAGCACGGTGGCTGTCTACGGCATACTGAGCAGCATAGGCAACACGTTGCCAAACCTGGACAGCACCCGGGTGCTACTGACCATGGAGTCCATAGTCTCCGACCCCATCTGCATAATCTCGTCGATAACCCTCATCAAGATGATACTTCAGCCCGAGTTCACAGTCCGCGACACCGTGAAGGACCTACTCACAACGTTCATGCTCTCCTCCGCGATGGGTCTGGCCGTGGGCGTCGTCTGGGCCAAGGTCCTGGACCGGCTGAGGACCAGGCAGTACACCTACATGATCACCCTGGCGGTTCTGCTGCCCACCTACATAATGAGCGAGCGCTGGGTGGGGGAAGGAGGCGGCGCCGTGACGGCCCTCACCTTCGGCCTCGCAGTCACCAACTACCGGTACATCATGGAACGTCTGGGCCGCGGCGACAGGGTCCTCATCGACAAGAAGAGGCTCAGGGAGTTCCATGAGGAGGTGGCCTTCTTCGTCAAGAGCTTCTTCTTCGTCTACATCGGCGTCGTGGTGAGCCTCTCGGTCAGGTACGCCTTCATAGGCTTCGGCCTCGTGATACTGCAGATCGCCATGAGGTACGTCATAGTGGCCGCGCTGAGCGGGCCCTTCAGCTTCACGAGGGAGGAGAGGGTGCTGTCCCAGGTCGTCTACGCCTCAGGGCTCCCCGCGTTCGTCATGTCACAGCTGCCCCAGATATTCGACCCCGGCCGCACTCACTTCGTGAACCCCCAGATATACCCCGACCTCTGCATGCCCATAGTCCTCGGCACCATACTCTTCAGCGGCATACTGGGCCCCGCCCTCGCCAGGAGGGAGTTGACGGAGGTAGAGGCCGTGGAGCCGGAGGCAGAGTAGGTCCCTGCCCCGTTTTTCGTTATTAAGGTTCCATATACGGTTTAAGCACCCGAATGGAAAACCTCTTTGATCAGGTTGAACTGGGTGCTCATAGTCGGTGGGCTGATACCCTTCTGGACGGCGCTCCTGATAATCTTCATGAACCGCGGCGCCGCGAAGCCCAAAAGAAACTTTAGAGACATATCCGACTACGAAACCGACTACGTGTCCGACTACGACGAGGCGCCTCAGCCGAGTTCCAGGCTCGGCTTCCTGAAGAAGATAAACCTCGGGTTCCTGTCGGGACTCAGAGGCCGCCTCCCTGGGAGGAACAAGCCAAAGGCACCGGAGCCACAGGATGCCTCTCAAAGAGTGGCGCAGGACATGTACGACGAGGTTGAAGTTTTACAGCCCCAGGCCGCCCCCGTCGGGGGGTTGGCGGGGCCAGACCTCACCGAGGAGAGGAGGCTGTGGGGGAAGATGCTGCTCATCTTCACCGGCACCGGTTTCGTGAACGGCCTCTACATCGCGTTGGATTACGTTTTCACCACGTACAGGAAGTCTCTCGGCATGAAGATGCCCCTGGCGACCGAGCTTAAACTGGTGTCCAACCTGACCCTGGTGTTTCTGGGGCTGAGCGTGTTATATGCGGCCTTGAAGACAGGGCTTAAACTCGCTAAATCCTAAGATGGTTAATGCGAGAGGTCGGGGTTCTCCGCCGTCTGGTTGAGAGACGGGCCGTGAACTTGCGTTCACTCCAGCTCGCAGACGAGCTTGCCATACATTATAGTTGACAAGAAGAGAACGACCTCTTCCCGTCATTCAAGAAGAGGAAGCTGAAGCGAGACCGGCTTACCATCAAGAAGGAGCACAGAGAGCTAGTGGCCCCGCCGGGCCAGTGACGCCCACGCGCCTCTAGTAGTGTAGTATGCCCTCGGCAACCAGCACTGACCGGCCCGTGAGGTTGACCCGCTCAGGAGTCACCTCCACAAGCACCTCGCCGCCCCTCCCGGACACTTGGTAGGCGGTCAGCCTGTTCTTCCCCAGCTTCCCCGCCCAGTAGGGCCCCAGCACGGTGTGGGCGCTCCCCGTGACCGGGTCCTCGTTCACCCCCATTCAGGGGGCGAAGTACCTCGACACGAAGTCGTGGCTGGTCCCAGGCGCAGTGACGTTGACCCTCCTCCATCCCAGCGTGTTCTCGACCCTAAGCAAAGCCTGAAAGTCAGGCGACACACCCCTGACCTCGCCTTCGTCGCGGAGCTCGACGACGATCTTCTGGTTCGTGTCGCTGTACTGGAAGTCAACGTAGCAGGATACGCCCAGGCCGTTCAGTACGCCCATTATGGGTTTCACTGGGTGTGGGTCGTTCCGCGGGAAGTCCATCGTCACGCCCTCCCCGGCCCTATACGCGCAGAGCTCCCCCGCGAGGGTGTGGAACGTCACCGTGTCTCCCCCGTAGCCGAGCCTCGTGAAGAGGAGGTGCGCCGCGGCTAGGGTGGCGTGGCCGCACAGGGGCACTTCCAGCTTGGGGGTGAACCACCGCAGCCTGTGGCCCCTGCCCTGCTCCTCGAGGAACGCCGTCTCCGAGAGGTTCATCTCCCCTGCTATCGAGAGGTAGACGTCGTCGCCTAGGTTGCAGGGCATGAGGCAGACGGCGGCAGGGTTGCCCTTGAAGGGCTCCACGGTGAAGGCGTCTAGCTGGTAGAACGGCGCCTGCGGCATGTGATGAAGAACGGCGGCGAGGGTTTATCGTTTGCGCTACATGGGCTGCAGCAGTGTCTGAGCAACACGCAAGGTTTACTACAGGTGAGCCGCATCATCCATGTATGGTCGTCAAGGAGGTCCTGCTTCTAGGGGACCCTACCCTGAGGGAGAGGTCGGAGCCGGTGACGGACTTCGATGAGCTCCATGATATACTGGCTGATCTCAAGGACACGCTGACCTGGGCTCAGGAGTATTACGGGATGGGCCGAGCCGCTGCGGCCCCCCAGCTCGGCTACCTGAAGAGGGTGGTCTACGTCCAGATGCCTGACCGGAGCTTCTGCCTCGTGAACCCCGAGATAGTGCGGCGGAGCGAGGAGACCTTCGAGGTCTGGGACAGCTGCTTCAGCTTGGAGGCCGCGTTCTTCGTCAAGATACCCAGGCACAGGGTCATCACGGTGGAGTACCGTGACGAGAACGGTGGGAGGCACATCGAGGAGTTCAGGGACGACATGAGCGAGCTCCTCCAGCACGAGATCGACCACCTCGACGGCGTCATGTGCAGCGACCACATCCGCGACCCGCGGGACATAGTGATGAAGGCGGAGTGGATGAAGCGGTACAGGACGCCGGGCATAGGAATGTAGCGGCGATCCATACCCGTAGCGCACATCTTTTATTATCACAGCACCCATTGAGAGACCAGCTTGAGCGCGAAAATAATCGCCTCCATACTCATCGGCGTGATCATAGCGGGAGGAGCCAGCTACTACTACTACACCGAGTACATCATCCCCCAGATAGAGGAGCTGCAGGACGCGGTGGACCAGCTGACCTCCGACTACGAGGGCCTCACCGGCGAGTTCAACGCCCTCACGGACGAGCATGAGGGGCTGAACCAGCAGCTGCAGGGCCTTCAAGACGAGCACACGGAACTCATGGGCGACAACGAGGAGCTGATGAGCTACTACGAGGCGTTGACGGAACAGTACGAGCAACTTCATTCCGAGTACGAGACCCTTCTCAGCGACTACGAGGCCGCCTTCGGAGGGCTCGATATTTCTCCAGAGTCAATACCGGTTCTTGAGAAGCTCTACACTTGGGAGTGGGACGGAGTGGAGAGGAGCATAACCATCACCGTGCCCGAGCAACTGTACACTTTCTACAGCGAGAAGGAGCGTTACCAGACCACGGACTACAGGGGCTACCTTCTCCACCCCATGGACGACCAGTACATCGAGGCTCTCCTATACGAGTTTAACCTGATACAGGTGGATGAGGGGCTGAGCGAGGAAGACAAGACCGATTTAATCATCTCGTTCATCCAGAACATGGATTACACCCTTGACTCGGACTCGAAGGGCCTAACCGAGTACCCGAGGTTCCCAGTGGAGACTCTGGTTGACGGGGGCGGCGACTGCGAGGACACAGGCATCCTGATGGCTTCGCTGCTTGATGTCATTGGGTACAACGTCTCTCTGATCCTCTTGCCGGATCACCTCGCGGTGGGCGTAGAGGTGAACGCCACAGGCGTCCACTGGGTCTACGACAACGTGACATATTACTACCTTGAGACGACGGCCCCAGGCTGGGACGAGGGCGAGGTCCCGCCTGAGCACGACCCGGAGGAGGCGACCATATACCCCGTCGAGGAGATGCCGTTCCTAGCGTACAGCTGGACGGCGACGAGGGAGAACAACAAGGCCACCGTGAAGATAGACTTAACCAGCGAGGGTGCTGTATCAGCCGAGGGTTACCGCGTCTGGCTTGCAGTGGAGGATCAGGACGGCTTCATATGGGCTGAGACGCACAGCAGCTACTTTGACCTAGCCTTCGGCGAGGATACGTCGTTCAAGCTGAAGGTGACCGGACCCCGGTTCGAGAAGCAGAGACTGGTCGTGGGAATCAAGGACCCCGATGGCGAGACGAGCTTCCTGAGCTACTCCGAGTACTACACCACCCGTTAACGTAATTACGCTGCAGGTATCAGTCACCATGATGTGCCTTGTCTAAGCGAATAGGCATACTGGGCGGCATAAGCCACGAGTCCACGGCGAAGTACTACACGCTGCTCCACGAGAAGTACCACGCAAGGCTGGGCGACTACCATTACCCAGAGGCGGTGGTCTTCAGCCTCGACTTCCAGCGGTTCACGGACCACGAGAACACGGACAGGGACGCCTACATAGGGTACATCATGCACGGGGTCAGGGGGCTTGAGAACGCCGGCGCCGAGCTGGTCGTGATGGCGGCCAACTCGCCCCACGCCGTCTACCGTGAGGTCTCGAAGGCGGCGGGGGTGCCCATGATCAGCATCGCCGACGCCACCGCGGAGAAGGCCGCAGAGCTTAGGCTTAACAGGGTTCTCCTCCTCGGCATCAAGTATACCATGCAGTCGACCTTCTACCACGAGAAACTCGGGGAGCACGGCGTCGCGGTGCTGACGCCGGACGAGGAGGAGCAGGACGAGATCAACCGCATCATCTTCGACGAGCTCGTGATCGGCGTCCACAGGGAGGAAAGCAAAAAGAGGCTCCTGGAGATCATGGGGAGCTACCCTGTGGACGGCGTGATCCTGGGGTGCACAGAGCTGCCTCTCATCATAGGCGAGGGAAACACGGAGCTAGCCGTGCTGGACACCGTGGAAATCCACGTCGAGGCCACCCTAGACTACGCTTTGTCTTAGGGGCTGCCCTCGGTCATGTTCAGGCTGAACGTGTGGACTCTCTCGTAGCCGCAGCCCATGGCCACATGCATCTCCCCTGTCGACGTCTCGTAGACTATGGACCAAATGGTGCTCGTCTGTGAAGCCTCGCGTAGCATATCCATGGCTTCACCCGCCGACACCGCGCCGTTGGACGCTTCGAGTCCCCGGTGGACTGCCCTGTACCTCCAGCACGGAGCGTCTGGACCAGTCTGGGAGCCCTGGATGACGAAGTTGGTCATCACCTGGTACGGCGTCTCCTCCCTGATCACATGCATCTCGCCTCGGATGTACTCGACGACCACCGACTCGCCTGACCTGTCGGTTATCATGTAGTGGATGGGCGGTGTAGTCATCTCGACGTTGTACTCTGTGAGGAGCGTGAGAGCCTCGTCGACGTCCTCAGCGTAGTCTAGGAGCAGCCTGATGGACTGAATCTCGCCTATGGTCGTCTTTCCATCGGATTCAGGAGCCTGGGCTTCAGGGATGGCCGCCATGCTCACCACTAGCCCTTTCTCGTTCATGCCGTCGAAGGGCAGGTATGGGGCCGTGAGGAGGCTGCCCAGGTCGTCTTCCTGTGGTAGGCTGCCCATGCTGTAACCGAAGTAGCCCAGGTCAACCATGGAGACGCTGGCGTAGCCGTCGGGCGGGTTCGTGTAGAGGAGCAGCGCCGGGTTGCTCGGGAAGTCGAAGTTCCTTTCCATCAACGTCATGCCTCCGCCGGAGGCCGTGAAAACTGTGCACCCCGGCCTATAGAAGCCTCCCGTGAGGGTCGTCTCACCCGTTGCGAGGTACTCGCTGAAACCATAGTCGCCGTTGTAGTGGACCACGTAAAGTGGATAGTCGTCCACCTTCCTGAAGCCGGTGAAGACAGGCTCAACGTTCTGCGGCTCCGTGATCTCCGGCGGCTGGCCCCACTCGATCGTGGAGGCCGCGACAAGCAGTAATGCGAGGGCTAGGAGATGGAACGTGTACCTGGTCGGCTTCAAGGGTTACCCCGAATAGGTTTCTGTGAGGCCTATTATGAAAATGTGGTGGCATACGCCTAGAACAGCCTGTACATACTCACAGTATATATCGCGGGAAACGCATCTTCGTATGAAATGGAGTTCTACGAGGTAATCAAAACACGGAGGAGCATCAGGTCTTACAAGGCAGACCCTGTCCCCGAGGAGTCTCTGAGGCGGGTGCTTGAGGCGGCGAGGATCGCGCCCAGCGGCAGCAACAGGCAGCTCTGGAAGTTCTACGTGGTAAAGAACCCCGAGAAGAGGAAGGAAGTAGCCCAGGCCTGCGGGGGCCAGACATGGATAGGCCAGGCTCCGATAGTGATCGTGGCCACAGGGTGGAAGGTGTCTTTCAGCAGGGGCGGCTACATGGGGGAGATGTCGTTCATCATGGACGTGAGCATCGCGTTCACGCAGCTGATACTTGCGGCGCGAGCCGAGGGGCTGGGCACCTGCTGGATCGGGGACTTTCAGAACACAGAGGTGAAGAAGGCTCTAGGGCTCCCTGGCGACGAGAACGTGGTAGCCGTGACGCCCCTCGGCTACCCGGACAAGGGAGTCTTCACCGAGAACACATCAAGGAAGCCCCTGGAAGAGATAGTCGAGGAAGTCTAGTGGAAATGCCCCGGACACGGCTAGCCGTCTTCGACATGGCGGGTACCACCGTGGACGACCTCGTCGACGGCGTCCCTCTTGTGCTGAAGAGCTACGGCGACGCCTTCGAGGCCCACGGCGTCTATGTACCCATGGAGGTCCTCAACGAGCAGCGGGGCAGGGACAAGTGGACCGTCATCAGCGAACTGGGCGGCGACAAGTCCCCCGAGATATACGAGGACTTTCTGGGGGTACTCAACGCGAACACGGGGCGGGTGAAGGAGGTGGAGGGGGCGTCAGAGACCTTCAGATTCCTGAAGGAGCGCGGCGTAGTCGTCTACGCTTCCACAGGTTTCCCCGAGGAGGTCGCTGAGGCCATAGTAGAGCACCTCGGCTGGCTCAGGGACGGACTGATAGACGGCTGGGTGTGCAGCGAGCAGGTCGGCGCATCCAGGCCCGACCCCGCCATGATCCTGCACGTCATGAGGATGCACGGGGTAACCGATCCCGGCGAGGTGCTGAAGGTGGACGACACAGCGAAGGGTATAGAGGAGGGCTTGAACGCCGGCGTCCACACGGTGGGGGTGCTAACGGGCACCCAGAGTATACAGCGGCTCGACTCGGCCGGCCCCCACAGCATCCTCCGGAGCGTCGCGGAGCTCCCCGGCTACCTATCCAGGAAGGGGCTGGTCTAGGGGCTTAGCCTCCGGCGTCTTCAGCCAGAGCCACGCCATAATTATCGGTGGCACGATGAGCACAAGCTCCAGCAAGAACGGCATCTGGTGGCTCACGTTGTCGTAGAGCCAGCCCCCCATCAGCTGTCCCAGAGCCGCCGCTATCATGGCGAAGAAGCCTCTGGAGCCGTTCACCTTTCCGCGGTGCTCCTGAGGGACGAGCTCCGCGGACAGCGCCGAGGTGGCGCTGTTCACCAGTATCATCAGCAGGCCGACGAGCATCATCGACAGTATGAGCCTGTAGAAGTCACCGTACACGAGGAGCAGTATCGCGGCGCCCCATAGGACGAAGGAGAGCATTATCGGCACCCGTTTATCGACTCTGTCGACCATCTTACCGGCCGGCAGCGCCAGCAGTATCATGGTCACCGGGAGGGCGGTCATGATGTAGCTGAGCTCCACCTCACCTATGCCCAGGTCCTGCACTATGTAGAGAGTCAACACGGGCTGGAAGAGCCCCGAGGCGAAGCTTGTTATCACGCTGATGAGGAACAGGACGAAGGCCGCGGATGGAACCAGCCTCCAGACGTTCACGGACTCCCTCAGGGAGACGGGGTACTCGCCCAGCATCTCTTTGACGTTTATCTTGGCGGGGCTTTCCACCGTCTCCTTGAGCCGAGTCCTGAAGATCGCCGCCACAATGAACCCCACGAACACCAACTTGTAGATCAGCCTCATGCTGGGCACAAGCCCGTACAGCGTGAACAGGTACCCCGCTATGAGGGGGGCGGGGGTCGTCGAGACGCTGGTGATGAGATTTATGATGCTGAAGCCCATGCCCCTCTTCTCCTTGGGCAGAGAGTCGGCCACGATGGCGCCCAGCGCGGGCTGGTAGATGCTGCAGAAGCCGGAGATGGCGGCCCCCACCATTATCCACTCCCAGCTCGGCGCGTAGGCGTAGAAGAGGCGCGCGAAGGCAGCGACGAAGGTCATGGACGCGATGAGCCACCTGCGGCCGTACTTGTCCGTGAGGTACCCGCCCGGTATCTGCACCAAGGCGACGGCGACATTCTGAACCGCGCCAATGAGGCCGATGGTGGACGCTGTGCCGCCTAGGGCCTTGACGTATAGCGGGTAATAGGTGCCGGGGAGCTCGGTGAAGAAGTCGAGGAACAGCCAGCTCATCACCATCACTAGGAAGTTGCCTTGCACGAAGTCGAACTCGGATCGCAGCCTCTGTAATAGACCCTGAGGGTCTTCCTCGCCCTCATCCTCCACAGACATGTGTGATCGTTTAGACGATCTTAACAGGCTCTTGCGCTAGATATGAGTTGGGGCTTACCTCGATGGACTTGGTGTACTCCACCTTCCCGTTGACCCTGCAGCCGCCGCGGATCACCACCCGGCCGCCCCTGACGTTCTCGCACTCCACGTTCTCTAAGGTTACCTCTCTGACGCCTACGACGTCCTTGGTCCTGAGCTCGCCCTCTCTGTCCCAGTCACGGGGCAGGGGCTCCACGTCGATGACGTCGGCCTCGATGCCCTCCTCGGCTACGCTTAGGTCCTTCCCGAGGCGCGCCTCGAAGTGCCTAGCCTTGATCCTGCCTCTCACCTTGAAGACGCCTCTCAGCTCGACGACGCCCTTTGACTCGACGCCTCCCTCGACGCGGATGGAGCCGCTCGACCTCAGCTCGTCGGCTATCTCCGCGTCTCCTCGTATGGTGGTTGACCCTGAGACCCGCATCGTGTTCCCATAGACGCCTCCATCGACGCTGAGGCTCCCCGACTTCCTGAGGTGGTCGAAATGGGCGTCCCCGTCGATGGACGCGGAGCCGCTGAACTCTATCCGGTCGGCGTGGATCTCGCCCTCCACCCTGGAGGAGCCGCTTGTCTTCAGCTCCCCTATGTGAAGCCCCCCGGGGAGGCTGCTGCTTCCACTGGTGGAGATGCGCTCGGGAGAGATGCTGCCGCTCCCAGAGACCTTAACGGTGCCGAAGCCTTGAAGGGTCATACGACCCGAGCCACGTATCCTGGTGGCCGGTATGTCACTGTACTCCAATGTCTTTCAAGGCTTGTGACCCGTTTTTTCTTTATAAAGTGGACTCACCTCTTGAAGTCTCATATGGTAGTCACAAGATGTGACCAAGAGGCCGCCGGAGTTGTCTAAAGGTTTTTGAGCGTCTAGGGGCTGAGGTCTCTCATGGGCGTCGTGTTCGACATAAAGCACTACGCTATCCACGACGGCCCAGGCATAAGGACGACCGTGTTCCTCAAGGGGTGCCCCCTGGACTGCACGTGGTGCCACAATCCCGAGAGCAAGCACCCCCAGCCGGAGTTCATGTGGTGGCCGACCAGGTGCATAGGGTGCCGAAGCTGCGAGGAGAGCTGCCCCGAGGGCGCCGTGACCATCGAAGACAAGCTGGTCATCGACGAGGAGAAGTGCGTCAGATGCGGTTCATGCGTCGATGAGTGCTACGCTGAGGCTCTGGAGCTCGTCGGCAGGGAGATGAGCGTCGAGGAGGTCATGGAGGAGGTCCGCAGGGACTCCACGTTCTACCGCGAGTCGGGCGGTGGCGTCACCTTCAGCGGCGGCGAGCCCCTGATGCAGCCCATGTTCCTAGCGGAGCTGCTTGAGGCATGCAAGAGGGAGGGGTTCCACACCGCCGTGGATACCAGCGGCCACGCCGAGCAGGCGGCCCTCGAGAAGATCATGGAATACACCGACCTCTACCTCTACGACGTGAAGCACATGGACCCTATACAGCATAAAAAGTTCACGGGTGCGTCGAACGAGTTGGTGCTGTCGAACCTGGCGCTCCTCAGGGGCAGGGCGGTCGTCGTCCGTGTGCCCCTCGTCCCCGGTGTCAACGACGACGAGGATAACATCAGGCGTATGGGCGAGTACGTTTCGGGCCTAGGGTTCAGCGATCTCTGTCTGCTTCCCTACCACAAGGTGGGAACGGAGAAGGCTCACCGCCTCAACAGGGAGACGGGGCCACAGTTTGTAGCTGAGGCGCCGACCGACGAGAGCCTGGATCGGCTCCGCGGCGTCTTGATGGAGTACGGTTTGAGCGTCAAGATAGGCGGCTAGCCTGTGAAGGTCGGTGGCCGCCACATACTATGTGCCTTAGAAGAAGACCCAAAATTAGGGGGGCTCGATGCCCCTCTACGTAACGTCGAAGAAGTGCTGCGGCGGGTACTTGGGGAGCTCTCTCGTGAACGACTTGTCGAGCCAGAAGTAGTGAATCACCTGGTGGGTCACCTCCGCGGGCATGGTCAGGCTCCGCAGGGTTCTGGTGTACTGCTCCTGGCTGTCCACCTCGTGGATGAAGCACCAGTTGAACTTGACCTGGCTAGGGCCGTAGAGGCCCAGCAGCTTGACGCCTTGCTTCTCGCACTCGGACCTGACCGCCTCCACCCAGCCCGTGAGACCGTCCCTCGTACCCGACCAGTCGAAGTAGTTGATCACTAACACCCTTCTCTCACCTCCCACCTGGTCAGAGGGGGGAAAAACCCGGTAAAGGCTAAACATGTGGCAGATATATGGGTTGCTTACTCCTCGGCCTTCTCCGGGTTCTTGAGCATGAACCACAGGTAGACGAGGGCCGCGGCCAGGAGCACGCTCTGCAGGGTCCACGGGGAGCTGGGCCGGAGCGCGTAGATGAAGCCGCCCACTAGGTTGCCCAGTATCTTGGGGAAGAAGACGAGAAACCCAGTGGGGAACCCGACGCCCGTGACGCCGAGGGTTATCCCGCTCCCGAGCCCCGCCATCACCCTGCCCCTCATCGCCCTGGGGATGCTGTCCGCCAGGTAGACCTGGGAGGATATCCAGATGAGGACGGCGCCGAGGACGATCGTGGTGTAGATGAGGAGGGTCGCCTTGAACCCCTCCGCGAAAGTGAACATGTACATGCCTGGGATTGAGATGAGTAAGCCCGTTATGAAGCAGTTGCGGGCCCCGAACCGGTCCACTATTCCCCCGATGAAGAGGCTGAGCACGGCCTTCGCGACGCCGCTCCAGAGGAGGACCACTCCCCACTGGTACAGCGTTAGCCCGATCTCAGTGGTCGCGTATATGATCCAGAACGGCAGGATGACGCTGCTGAGGAACGACAGCAGCATGGTGACGGCGGCGTAGCTGCGTATGTTCCGGTAGATCCAGCGGAGACTGACATCCATGTCTTTATACGCCGCCTTAACGAGCCGGACGGGGTTCCAGTCCATGGGCTCTATGCTGTCAAGGGTCTCCCTGAGGAAGAACATCCTCATCGCCGCCACCACGAGGCCGATGACGAAACTCAGCATGAAGCCGATCCTCATCGCGGGTATTAGCTCGAACCGCGCTATCAGCAGGCCCGCCATGTAGGGGGCCACTATCCTGATAATGTTGGGGAGCGCGAAGTTGAACCCGAAGAGCTTCCCTCTGTCCCCCACGGGGATGCTGTCCGCCATTATCGCGTTCATAGCGGGCACGTAGAAGAGCACCGCGTTCTGGTAGACCATGGCGAAGGCCGCCCACTGCCAGCTCGGCGCCAGCAGGTAGACGACGAAGCTGGAGACGTAGAGCAGCGTCGAGTAGGCCACAAGCTTGACCCTACCGCTCTTGTCGGCGATGTAGCCCCCTATGGGGTACAGTAACATGGCACCGAAGCTGCCCAGCGCGTTCATCAGCCCGATCGCAGGCACCGTCGCGCCGAGCAAGAGCATGTAGCTGCTGATGAAGTTGTCCAGGTTGGTGTCGGACATGCTCCAGATGGTGCGGCTCATGGTTAGCACTAACACGTTCCGCGGGATGAGTGACTTCTTCTCGGTTTCCTGCAATTAACCCGACACCGGTTTAGGTACCTTGACAGGTGTAAGATGGTTAAACCTTACGCAATCCGAATCCATAACGTTGGCATGGTGCAGAGCTCGTTTTTCTTAGCGGCCAAGAAAAGTGTTATACTGTCACCGGATGTGATTTGGCTGAGTGAGACACATGGACGAGGAGAGCTTCATTCACCCCTACATTCCCAACTCTGTGCCGGAGATCAAGAGAGAGATGCTAAGGTTCATCGGGGCTGGGGGCGCCGACGAGCTGTACAGGGAGATGATCCCGGAGAGGCTGCTGCTCGGCAGACCCATGGGGCTCCCAGAACCCATCCTCAGCGAGCTGGACCTGAAGCGCCACGTCGAGTCCATCCTCTCGAAGAACAAGACAGCCGAGGAGTACGTAAGCTATCTGGGTGCCGGCTGCTGGAGACACTACGTGCCCAAGGTATGCGAGGAGATCGCGAGCCGAAGCGAGTTCCTCACCGCCTACGCGGGGGGCAGCCACAGCGACCTGGGCAGGTATCAGGCCAACTTCGAGTTCCAGAGCCTCATATGTGAGCTCCTTGGCATGGAGGTGAGCGGCATCCCAACCTACGACTGGGGGGCGGCCGCCGGGAACAGCGTCAGGATGGCGACGCGGCTTACCGGGAGGAAGGAGGTGCTGGTGCCCCAGAACGTGAGCCCCGCCAGGCTGAACATCATACGCAACTTCTGCGACTCAGCCTCGGATGCCGGCCGCATAGACGTCAGATTGGTCGACTACGACGCCGCGACGGGCATGGTGGACATGGCTGACCTGGAGTCCAAGGTTTGCGAGGACACGGCCACCGTATACTTCGAGAACCCCAACTACCTGGGCGTCATCGAGGCGGAGGGGGCGTCCATCTCCGACGTGGCACACGACAGCGGCGCCGAGAGCGTCTGCGGCGTGGACCCCATAAGCCTGGGGGTGCTGGCGGCGCCCAGCGACTACGGCGTGGACATAGCGTGCGGCGAGGCCCAGCCTCTGGGGATACACATGTACGCCGGCGGCGGAAGCTGCGGCTTCATCGCCAGCCGCGACGAGGAGCGGTACGTCGCGGAGTACCCCTTGAGGCTGGTGTGCATAGCGGACACCGCCGTCGAGGGCGAGTACGGTTTCGGGCAGGCCCTCTACGAGCGCACCAGCTACATGGCGCGGGAGAACGCCAAGGACTGGGTGGGCACCACCACGACCCTCTGGGGGATCACCGCCGCCGTCTACATGAGCCTCCTCGGACCCCAGGGGATGAAGGAGCTGGGGGAGACCATCCTCCAGAAGAGCCACTACGCGGCGGCGATGCTCGGCGAGCTGGACGGCGTGGAGGTCCCGTTCAAGACGTTCTTCAAGGAGTTCACGGTCACCTTCAGGAAGTCAGTCAAGAGTGTTAACGAGGCTCTCCTCGGCCACAAGATATTCGGCGGAAAGGACTTGACCGCGGAGTACCCTGAACTGGGCGAGGCGGCCCTGTACTGCGTCACCGAGATGCACAGCCTCGGCATGATAGATACGCTTGGGGCCGCCCTCTGGGAGGTGCTGGCGTGAAGGTGAGGGAGTACCACGCGCCCAGATGGAGCGAGCCCATCATCCACGAGCTCAGCACCAGGGGCGAGAGAGGCTTCGTTCCACCCGGAGCGGAGCCCAAGATCAGGGCGAAGGTGGGGCCGGCGGAGGGGATGGTCCCTGAGGCCATGAGGCGGAGGAAGCCCCCTGGGCTGCCCGAGCTGAGCCAGGCTCAGGTGCTGCGTCACTACCTGCGGCTCAGCCAGATGACGCTGGGAATGGAGATGGAGATCGACCTGGGTGTTGGCACCTGCACCATGAAGTACAGCCCCAAGATCAACGAGGAGCTGGCCGCGCTGATAGAGGACGTCCACCCCCTCCAGCCGGAGGAGACCATGCAGGGCATCCTGGAGATAGCGTACGAGTTCGGGGACGTCTATCTCCGGGAGATCAGTGGCATGGACGCGTTCACGTTCCAGCCCCCCGGGGGCTCGGCTGGGTGCTACAACAACGCCCTCATCATGAGGAAGTATCACCGGGAGAACGGGGAGCCTGAGCGGGACGAGGTGGTAACCACCATTTTCAGCCACCCGTGCGACGCCGCGACCCCCGCCACGGCGGGCTTCAAGGTGATCACCCTGTTCCCGGACCCCGAGACGGGGCTGCCGGACACGGAGGCGTTGAAGGAGGCGGTGGGCCCCAGGACGGCGGGCTGCTTCATCACCAACCCCGAGGACACGGGCATCTTCAACAGGAGCATAGATGAGTGGACGGGCATCATCCACGACGCCGGCGGCCTATGCAGCTACGACCAGGCCAACGCAAACGCCATCATGGGAGTCACCAGGGCCCGTGAGGCGGGGTTCGACATGCTGTTCTTCAACCTCCACAAGACGTTCAGCAGCCCCCACGGCAGCAGCGGCCCAGGCTCGGCCGCCGTCGGCGTAACCAAGGAGCTCGAGGAGTACCTCCCGGTGCCGGTCATCGTCAAGAGGGACGGGGCCTATCACCTCGACTACGACCGCCCCAAGAGCATCGGCAAGGTCAGGGACTTCATGGGCAACCTGCAGGTGGTGGTGCGGAGCTACGCGTGGTGTATGGCCATGGGGGCCAGGGGCCTCAGGGAGGCCGCCGAGGTGAGCATGATCAACAACCAGTACCTCGTGGAGAAGGTCAGGCGGATTAGGGGCGTCTCCCTTCCCTTCAAGGGGAGGCGGTTGGATCAGGCCCGTTGGAGCCTCGAGAAGATGAAGGAGGAGACAGGCGTAGGGGTAGGCGACGTCAACCGCCGGATCATCGATTACGGTGTCCAGAGCATGTTCACGAGCCACCACCCGTGGCTGGTGCCCGAGCCCTTCACCCCGGAGCCCTGCGAGACCTACAGCAAGGCCGACATAGACTACTGGTGCGCGGTGCTGGAGAGGGTGATCAATGAAGCGTACAGCGACCCCGAGCTGGTCAAGACTGCGCCTCACAACAGCAGCAACCACAGGGTGGTGTTCGACGGCTTCGACGACCCGGAGCGTTGGGCCATGAGCTGGAGGGCGTACAAGAGGAAGGGGGGAAAAGAGTGAGGCTGGAAGGCAAGGTAGCGGTCGTGACGGGGGCCATGCAGGGCATAGGCGCCGGCGTAAGCCGGGTCCTGGCCCGCAACGGCGCCACGGTGATACTCACAGACGTCTCGCCGAGGGTAGAGGAGACTGCTAGGAGCATAGCAGAGATGGGCTACTCGGCGGAGCACCGCGTCATGGACGTCACCGACCCGGAGCAGGTCAGCGAAGTCTTCGAGGAGATAACGGGGAGGCATGGACGCGTCGACGTCCTCGTGAACAACGCCGGCATCTACCCCCGGAGGAGGCTGGTGGAGATGGACGAGGAGTTCATCCACAGGATGTTCGAGGTAAACGTGTTCGGCATGTTCAGGTGCGCCAAGGCGGTGCTCCCCGGCATGATGAGGCGGAGATACGGCAAGATAGTCAACGTGAGCAGCGTCACGGGCCCAAGGGTGGGGGCGCCGAGCGGTGGCCAGACGGCGTACGGCGCCACCAAGGCGGCGGTGATAGGGTTCACCAAGGCCCTCGCCCTGGAGACGGCACAGTACGGCATCAACGTGAACACCATCCTCCCAGGTTACATCCACAGCCCAGGCGCCTATGGGCTCAGGGGAAGCGAGGCCCCCGACGACGCAGAGGAGAAGATGAGGGAGTTCGGTTACAAGATACCTGTGGGCCGCCAGGGGTCCCCCGAGGACGTGGGCAACCTTGTGCTGTTCCTCGTCTCGGACGAGTCCAGCTACCTCACGGGCTCCGAGATAGTCATCGATGGCGGCAACATCCTCCAGGAGGAGTACCTCGGCCCCTACAAGCCCAAATAGGCTACGGGGTCAGGTCCGAGAGCCGCGCGGGGCTCATCTCACTCTGCCTTGATGAGGGTCCTTCTCCTGTAGCCCGTGACCACCTTGTAGTAGCCCCTCAGTTCCTCGTCCAGCGCCGGGTCTCCGGTGTCCACGCGTAGCGTCCGCGCCCTGAGGGTAGCCAGCTTCTGCGGCGTCGCTAGTATAATGATGTTCTCCTTGCCCACCTTCCTGATGACTTCGGGGCTTATCTGCTGGTTCCCCCTGCCGAAGATGAATCCCTGGCCCCCTATGACGGTGACGACGATCTTCGCGTCCCTGCCGTCGAGGTGGGCGAGTATCTGCTCCTCGTTGGCGTCCCTGGCTACCTGCTCGCCGTCCATCAACAGGTCGACGCCGAGGAGCGTCTTCTCTGCGCCGAACTGCTCCACCACCGGTCTGGTGGATGAGCCTGGGCCCACGATGTAGAGCACCCCGGGCTCCATCTCGTCGGTGATGTCTGCTGCTATCGCCTCCAAGTCCAGGGGCTCCTGGCTGACGCCTCCCTCCTTGCTGCCCTGGAGGTACTCTGGGGCGTAGGGTATCTTCATGTAGCCGTGTAGCCGCGCCGAGAGCCTGTTCTCCCTGAACGCGTCCTCGTCGATGTCCATGACCTCTGCGTCGCGGGTCTCCGAAGCCTCGCCGTTCAGGTAGCTGGCCGCGAGCCTCCCGGCCGCCGCTGGGGTGACGGCGTACACGGCGGAGTGGATCTTCACGCCCGTGGGGATGCCGAGGACCGGGATCCGGGAGTCGATGGCCTCGTAGACGTCGCGGGCGGTCCCGTCGCCGCCGGCGAAGAGGAGTAGGTCCACGCCCAGGTCGGCCAGGGCGGCGGCCGCCTCCTTCGTGTCCTCGGCCGATGTCGCTCCCGCTGTGATCTCGCCTATGACGTTGGGGTCTAGCCCGGCTTCCCTTGCCTCGTCCTCTCCCATATCGCCCGAGTAGGTGTACAGCTCGAAGCTCGGCGAGCCCATCTTGATGGCCTGAAGAGCCTGCACGGCCCTGGCTGGCGACTGGGGCTCGGCTCCCAGCTCCCTCGCCCGCCTGAGGGTCTCGGCGCCGTCGCTGCCTTTGAGACCGACTCTGCCTCCCATGCCGGCGATGGGGTTGACGATGAGCCCCAGTTTCTTCAAAGCGCTCAGTAAAGCGTTGCATGTCAGGTATTTAAATATGGAATCGCGTCGAATAAGCGGCGACGCGGTGGATCGACGACTTTGCTTTTCCCTTATCGTTGGTTACTTACGATAAGCGTTTTTTCGGGGGTACGCGGCGGTGCCGTGGTTCGGCGAGTCGGCGTTTCCCTTATAATTGGTTACTTGTTATAAGCGTTTTTTCTAGATTTCGGTGTTATTTCATTAATCTTAATTTTTTTATCGTTTTTATATAAAAATTACATTTTTCTTGGTATAACAGTTAGTTTTAGCTTAAATAGTTTTTGTAATTGTTTATTTATATTTTTTAGCTATGATTGAATAGAAGTTTTATACAAAGAGAATTATGGTTAACCTCTGTTTTCAGTCTCTCGGGTAGATTTATGGATCAGGGCAGGTCAGTCACTTTATTGGCTCTTTTAACTCATACCTCCTCAGGAAGCTTTACCGGGAAACAGCCCGAGACGGCGACGAACTAGCGGAAGCCGAACAGCAGATAGACTAGGAGCGCTTCAGACCCATCATCAAACCCATGTACACCAACGACACGGAGCGAGGCGGCGGACCTAACACGGATGAGGTCTCGATGGTGCAACTATTGGTGCTCCAAGCATGGTACGGGCTTTCAGACCCGGAACTGGAGTGGCAGGTTAATGACAGGTTGAGCTTCAGGCACTTCCTCGGGTACCCGGAGAGGGCTCCGGACTACAGCACGGTGTGGCGGTTCAGGGAACGCCTCGCAGAGACGGGGCGTAACAGGCTTGTCTGGGCTGAGCTGCAGCGCCAGCTGGACAGGAAAGGCCTCAGCGTCAGGAAGGGTGTCATACAGGACGCATAGTTCATCACCGCGGACCCCGGTCACGCCCCGACGGATAAGACTCGCGGTGAGGAGGCCCGGACCCGTTGGAGCAGGGATTGCAGCTGGACCAAGAAAGGCGGCCACTCATATTTTGGGTACAAGCTGCATATGAAGATGGACTTGGATCATGGTCTCATCAGTGACTTGGAGACGACGACTGCTTCGGTGAACGACAGCCGGGTAGACCTTTCTCTGCCCGGTGAGGTGGTGATCCGGATTAAGGGCTATCAGGGCGTTGTGCCCCGTGGCTGGAACGCGTCTATGAGGCGTGGGGCACGGGATCACCCGTTATGCATCTGGGACAGGCTCAGGAACAGGCGTATAAGCGGGAAACGGTGTCTTGGGGAGCAGCCGTTCGCCGTGATTAAACGTGTGTTTGGCTCTGGGCATGTGTTGGTGACGTCGTTGCCCAGGGTGCGTGTGAGGATGGTGTTTGCGTGTCTCTGTTTTAACCTTGTTCAGTTGGGTAGGCTGGGTGGATGCTATGGATCTCGTGGGGGAACCATGTGAAAACGGGTGTTTGAGAGATGATGAATGACTGCGGATGGCTCTGGAGCTTGGTGATTGGGTGAGTGGAGAACTGGTTAAACCAGGAGAGTTGACTGGTTTGATGATGCTTCCACCTCAAAAATGCATAAAAGGACGGCAGCTGAGAGAAAACAAAGAAAATCAAAATCATCTTCTTTTTATTTGCATACTTTGGAAGAGGATTCTATTCATTCCTAGTCCTTAGATTCATTGAGGTTTCGGCTTCTACATGACACCTGTCGCTATTATCACAATGGCAGCCGACATATTCCCTCAAACAGAGAGAAGCAGGGTGATGGGCGTATACAGCATGAGCTCAGGCGTTGGACAGCTCGTAGGGCCAATATTCGCTGGGAGGTTTATTGACGCATCCAGCTTCTTCACATACTTCATCCTGAGCGGAATATTAGTAGCGGTAAGCTGGGTGGTAATATTCCTATTCGTTGATGAGACGCTGGAGGAAAGCAGGAAAACAATTTACGAGACAAATCAGGGAGGCGTAACTGGATTTATCTCAAACATCAGAGGACTCGGCCTCACCGTAGCCATATTTTTCATAGCAGTACTAGTCTATCGACTCGGCTTAACCTCTATAAATCCCTTCTTCAGCCTATACCTGAGCGATGAACTTGGAATAGATATGACACGCATGGGTTACTTCTTCGCAGTCAGAGCCCTCGTTACACTAATATTCGCCCCAATAGCCGGCACCCTAGCCGACGAGTATGGACGAAAACCAGTATTCCTAGGTGGCTTGGTGTTACTAATGAGTACGTTGATGGGCTACTATTATGCATCAGCCTTTGAGATCATACTAATTATTCGCGTATTACAGTCGATAAGCAACGCCATACTGCAGCCATCGTCAAGGGCGTACATAGCGGATCTATTGAGTGAAGAAAACCGAGGATTCGGGCTAGGATTCTACACTACTTTGATGAGTGAGGGAAGTACCATGGGAGCAATATTCGGAGGATGGGTAGCAGACGTCTATAATTTCAGCGCCCTCTTCATAGTGGGAGCAGCCTCAGCACTAGTATGCTTAGTCATTGTACTACTCAAGGTGCCTGAAACTATGAGAAAACCTTGTACCATTAAGACCCGTTGAGCGTCATGAGAAGTCAAACAGGCTTATGAAACTGTCATCGCCTCAACCAGTTTGTTGATCTTCGCCCTCAAGTCGACGCCCTGCTGCCTTATGAACCTCCTCCCCGTGAACTCCCTCCAAAGCTCCTTCACCAGACCTTTTCTGATATCGGCCAGAACAGATTCCAACCTTCTCCGTATGTGTCGAGATAGATCGTCTTGGTCGCAGATTTTCCTGAATCTCAACACATCTAAAGCGTCAAACGAATCAAGGATTATCGCGATGGCGTCGAAGTGATCCCTTGGCCTCTCTGTCATCAGCTTCATAATCACCACATCTTCAACAGGCGCGACCTTTACACTCACTTCGAGGCCCCTATTCTCCTCGAGGGATGCTCTGACGTTGATTTCGTTGGCCTTGACGAATATGTCCTCAGGTAGCTTGTACTCCCGCTCTGTGCTCCAGTCGATCACCTTATCTACCGAGATATGGAGGTCGATGGAATCCCCGTCGACCATCTTGCTCCCCCTCACACCAAACTCCGTCCTCTCGAAGCCGTATCCCAGTAAATCGAATATACCGTGTAGAGCCCCCAGATCCCTACTAGTGGTGAGGAAATCCATGTCTTTGGTGAACCTCCAGCTACTGGGATCGGTGTACGCCCTCACGGCGTATCCTCCGATCAGTATGAGGTCTACCTGGAACTTTCTGGCTGTCTCGTTTAACCTCTCTAAATCTTCTAGGCTGATTGACTCTAATCTGCTCTCCTCACTTCTCTTCAAGCTCAACACCTAGATCATCTAGCACCTTCCGTATTACATCTCTAGGTAATATCGCCTGAAGGCCCCATCCTTCGCTCAGCTCTCTATAGCCTTCGAACCTCTCCTTCGCCCTTTCTAGTTCGTCAATCTCCTTAGGGGTGAGCAGGGCTTGGTGCGCCAGCTTGTTTTTCAATTCCATGAACCTGGATAGGAATATCTCATCTCTTGGGAATACCTCGCTGCTCCTCCCAATCACGTCTTTCTTTATATATTCGATTATCTCCTGTCCGACCACGTGTCTCTCTGCTTCAAAGTTGATGGCGTCCAGCAGAAATCCAAGCTTTCTCGAAATACCTGAGCTCCTCGCGAGGCATACAATCCCTTCAGGTCCACACCAGACGATTCTACATTTGTTCAGCGTGATAATCGCGACGGCTTCGATTATGCTCGTCTGGGGCTGTCTTTGTAAGAGTTCTATCACGAGGAACTCGGGCTTCTCTATATAGTATCCCCTATCCGTCGTCTCCCTTATGGTTTCGATGGGCCTTGAAGAACTCAAGAGTCTGACATAGTTTCTCACCTTCCTAGTCTCTATCACGCCGCCGAGGAAAACCCTGGTCTCTTCGTCCGTCAAGACTGCTATCCACCTCCCCTCGTCCCGGGGCTCTATCTTGACCTCGATGACCTTCGGCGGGTTCATGTAACGGTGGTAGTGGTAGGCGGCATGGCTGCCCGTAATAGCGTAGGGCAGCCTTTCGCCGATGAAGACGAATCTCTCCATCAAGGTCTGCTCTCTCATCTCCTCCTCTTCCATCAGGGAGTAAAGTCCGATTACAAAGGCGATGTCCTTGGGGGAGATCAACCTGTAGGTTCTCGCCCTATAGTCGACCTCGCTCCTCTCCTTGTTCACAAAACCCCTCTCCTCCAACTCCCAGAGAGTTTTCACCGTCATGCTCCTGCTTAATCCGAGCTCCTTTTTCACGTCGTTGAAGGTAAATACCTCATTCTCGTACCTGCTCCAGAGGGTATTGTAGTTCCTTTTTAGCCATTCTGGCATCTCTTTACCCATCCAGACCACCGGTAAACCATTTCATTTGCATTACCAAATTAGGTAAACTAATTTAAATAGTTTACCAATTCAGATAAACTAATTAGTCATTGCGGGATTTAGGCCTGAAGTGCGCCAGCCTGTAACGTAAATTATGTTCCAGTCGCCACCGCAGTGGCCCTTGTAGCCTAGGAAGAAGGGTCTTTTTTCCTCTCCCGACCCTGGCCTCCGGGTCAGACAGGCCGGTGAGGGGGTTCTGGGGGACCCGTCTGCTCTAGGCCTCGATGAAAGATACGTCTTGGGCCACGTCCTTCCTGACCTTCAAACCCTTCGCGTCGAGCCGGCGCTGCAGCTCAGCTCATACCTTCTGGTCCTTACCGGTCTCCGCGAGACGTTCCCTGAACCGCCACACCGTCGAGTAGTCAGCCGCCTCCACGGGGTAACGTGACTCATCTTATGAGACTCTAGGAGGCTGCCTTCGAGCTGCTTCTCGTTCACGTTGAGCGATGCCTCCACGTGGCCCAGCGGGAAACCCTCTATGTCCACGAGGAACAGGCTCTGATAGCCAAGCAAGAAGCCTTTCTTGCCTCTGCCCACCCGTGCATCCGGGTCTCCTAGGCCGCGTCTTGTGTCGTGGGGGGTCTCTGCTGCTCCATGCTTGAAGGTCTGTGCCGTCTACGCAGGCGGCCTGGATGAGTCCAGCGGATGAGAGTGGCTGGGAAGATCTATGTCTGAGGGCTTCTCTGCGGAGCCATGCTTCTATGGGTCGGAAGCCTTCTGCTCCTACTCGTTTCTTCATCTGGGTGAAATGGGCGTCACAGGGAGACCTGTCACCGTAGCCGCAAACCCGGCGTAGGTAGGGATTCCTCCTGAGGCGTTTCACCAAGTCCTTGATGTATGGTATCTGCTCCAGCTGGCGTAGCATGAGTGCTTTGAGGTCCCATTCGGGGTTGTACTCGACGGGTCTGCCTGGGCCGTGTTTGTGTAGGCATGTCCAGAGGATGGGTTGGATCGGAGTAAAATCCACGTTCTCGAAGAGTAACTTGGGAGAACCTGCCTCTGTCACTTGTCCTCAGGATGATGTGAGGTAGCTATCCCAATAAATATTGAATTATTGAATTCGCCTGCGCGCTTTTAATCAACATTTTTCGCAATGGGTCTACTAGCTGGTACTGGAGCTTGCTCAGCGGCATACACTGCGAGGGCTAGAGCCCAGAACCTGTCTTCGTTGGTGCCTGTGCTTCCTCAAAGTTGAGCCATAACACAGTGATTCCTCCTAAACATCGTAAATGATACGTAATTTTTACAAATACCTCCTACTTTTTTATAATAAAAACAGAAATTTGAGAAACTTACCAAGGTCTTTAAAACGCGGGAATATCGCAGGGACTTCTTCGACGTAGCGTCTGTGCTCTTCACCAAATCTTTCTATTAACTCCTCATCCTCTAGCCTTGCCTCGAGGAGGAAGGGGATGAAGACAATCAGAGCAGTGAGAACAGCAAGTGGGTTGTTTCTCAACACGGCGAAGCCTGAAGCCATGCACAGATCGCCAGCGTACATGGGATGTCGAATGTAGGAATAGACCTCAGAGCTGACTCTCCTTCCCTCCTCAGGGAACATCATATAGATCGTTAAACCGTGGCCTACCTCGTCAAAGCCGGATCTGTGAATATGCCACTCTAGGAGAAAGCGCATCGTGATGAGAGAGGCGCCCAATACGATGGCAAGCCAGAAGGGAAGTAAAGCCGGGCCTTCTACTAAGAGAGGGTGAAATAGACAGGCGTTCCCGGTCACGAGCATCAGCATGACGAAATGGAAGAAGAAGTGCCGATATGCTAGTCTTCCGTATTTCTTTCTGTACTTCCCAGCGTTTTTATATGGCCGTAGGAAAAAGCCGAAAATATGAGCGCAACAATTAGCTGACTGATCAAGGCTCCATACCTTATGAGGCCATCGAGCCACCAGAAAAACGTCATTATCCCCAGGAAAATTAGAACCCCAACGACAACGATGACCGCCGTCTTCAAGGGGTTCCTAAATTCTGGAACCTTCTCTTTTAGTAAGTCAAAGCCCGTCTTCTGCGTCATCTTTTATCATCGGTAAAATATTCCTAACACACTTTAACACTATTGGGAATAGCGTCAGAAACTGTCTCTTATCAAGCAACTATGAATATTACGGCAATGGTGAAGTGTAATAAAGTGAATAGAGTAGTGTGCCTTTCATGTACCAAAACTAGTCAATGTAGCTATAACGACCACATCCTGATTCGCAATGTCGTCGTTGACTCGTAAGATAATGATCGTATTGTATTATTGGCTTGGTAGAGGAGATATGTTCCATGCTGATCCTTGTTACCTCATTGTGTTAGGATGAAATTTATCTTGTAGGGCTTTAACCTCCTTGTGTGTATGTGCCAATATTAGTTCCTATTTTGCTTAAGTAGGAGGATTCCAAACGACCTGAGTGGTTAGGTTCAGGCCCTGAGGGATCAGTCCTACGTGGGTTCGAACCCCACCCCCCGCACCACAGGCACCACCCACCGCTATTTCGGTTTCTGCCAAATCTTGACATCCTCCACGTCGGTGACGTACTGGAAGCCCTGCTCTACGGCCTCCTTCGCCTCTTCTATGGTGCGGGTCACTCTGCTGACGAATTCACGGTTCATTGAATGTTCCCTTCGAATGTACATCTGAGTCGTGCTCATCTGGGTGTGTCCTGCCCTTTACTGTACCTCAAATGGGTCATTGAACTTGTAGCTGCACTTTGTGATGTAGAATGTTCTGAACGTCTTGAAGTTGCATTTCAGTATCTCCGGTTCGTTCAGTTCTAGCGCTAGTTTTACCCTGTGTTTCCTGAAGCCTCCTCTGAAACTGTCCAGCGTTCCTTTCTTGAAGATGAACTCTGACCCCCTCGGGAGCAGCTGTATCATATTCAGGAGCTTCTGCGATAGCGGTAAGGTTCGTGGATTTCTGTTTTTTATCGGTGTTATGTTGACGTGTCTGGTTTCAAAGTTAATATCGCTCCATTTTAGTAGCCATGCTTCTAGTGAGCTCAGACCTGCCTCAAGCAGTAATTGACAAAATGGTTTGTACTTGTGGGGTACTCCTGCGATTATCTGTTGTAGGATTTCTTCTGAAGGTAAATACTGTGGTTTCTTTACACGCTTGTACTTTGATGCGTTTTCCCATTCCTTGTTAAAGTATAGAACGTGAAAATGCTTGTATGCGTGAATGATGTTTCTTTTTCTTCCTTCTGTCATTTCGTCTTTGCTTGCCAATTACTCTTTTACAGAGTCAGGGTTGAGGAGATCCACCGAGTTATTTAACAGACTCTGGATAATCCTCACGTAGCCGTCAATCGTTGAAGGTCGTAAACCCTCTTTCATCAGATGGTGTTCGTACAGCTCTATTATCCGTGAACTGTCGTTATCCCCCGTAGTCAGACCTAACGAGACTACGGTCAAGTTTTTCGACTCCGTTATGATGTCGCATACTCGACAAGAATGATCTTGTTCATCAGAGGATAAGATCTTTTCTCCTCTAAAACGATATTCACATTTATTGCAAACATATCTCTGAACATAGCCGTTTTTTATCGGGACTGACCCGTCTTTCCAAATTTTTTCACTATTACATCTAGGACAAACTAGTCTTGTACCTTCACCTCCGCTTGTTGGTTCATTGACTATTGTCACAGTCTTGTTGTTCGAATAGACAATTTTAAGCGACTACTATCCTCTTTACTGACATGCTAAGTAAACTCGTTAGTATAGCAAAACGAGAAGACTTTCAAGATCTAACTGGACTAACTGAAAAGCAAATACAATTACTCTTTTTCTTATTATTTAGTGATAAACAAGAATTCACTTATGGACAATTGAAAAAAAGTATTAAATCAACTCTAAATATATCCTTTAATGATAAAACCTTATCAAGAAGCCTCAGTAAACTCGAAGAAAAACAGATAATTACTTGGATTAGAGCTGAGAAATTTCAACGTAATGAAAGCTCTACTATTTTTTTGAATGAAATTAAGACTGGTGAAAAAATTGGAATACAAAAACAGGCAAGAGAAATGCTCCGCGAATTTGAAAATGTAAAAAATAATGCTAAAATTATGAGTGAAAAAGATATCACTAATGAATTAATTGAATTGGCCAAGAATCAGGCTGGTGCTTCACTTTATCTCAGGTTGCTTCACATTAAGGGTACTTTTGATGAAATACAGACTAGTTTTGGTTTAATACTAAGCCAAATTTTCTTTGAATCTAACCAAGAATTGTATATTAATGAAATCAAAGGAAGAGATGAAAAATCGATGAACGCGGTTTTAGAATACTTCTTAAATTCAGGGATTGAAATTTAGTAATCCCGAGTGCATATTAAAATAGCTATTTTTTTTAAAAAAATCAGCTACGCGCGAATCAATTTGATTCTTCCTTTTGTTTTTTAAATTAGTATGTTCAGATAAATCTATTAAGTTCTATAAGAAATATTAATTGTGATCTCTTCATTCAATCCAATAAACGATGAAATAGTAGACTTTTTAATGTCTAAGAATGGTGAAACTGCAGAATACGATTTTAAATATCTAATAAATTTGAAAAAGAATTCAGATTTTGTAAAGATAGTTGAAGATATTTTTGCTATGTCCAATTATGGTGGGGGATATATTCTATTTGGTTTTAAAGAGCGTGATGATGTTGCAGGTTATGAACCATTAGGATTACCAGAAGGGTTTTCAGTCGATAGAGCAGATGTGCAGAGAAAATTTAATTCTTTTTCAAATGAACCCTTAGAATTACATTACAAAGAATTTACTAGAATAATAGAAACAGAAACAATTGATGAGCTAAGGCGATTTTCTATACTTTATGTTCCACCAAGTCCAGTAGAACTTTATCCTATTAAAGATGGAACGTATGTTGATGAACGAGGAAAAACGAAAACTTTGTTTAGAGATAAAGATATTTTGATACGTAGAGGAGATATAACAGATAGAGCAACTCCAACTGAAAGAACTTGGATAAAAAATCGTGTAAAAAATCAAAGTTTTCAAATAGGTATTTTGAGTGGAGATGCGGATGAAATAAATGAAAATATTTATAGTAATATATTTGAAGTAACTCATATTCCTAAAAATATCTATGAGTGTTGTTTGTATGACCGTAATAGACTATATGAGTTTAGGAATATAGCAAGATTAAATAATGTTGCATTTATTTCTCAAGGAGATTTTGTGTATTCTTTTGAAAATTTAAATGTAACTTATTTTGATGATTATTTTTATAAGACAACCCATATCACTCATAAAACGAGTGATTTTTTTGATAATAAAGATAATGAAATTTTATTTAAATGGTTGTTAAACAGTGAAATTGGTCTATATTTATTAAATAAAAATTTTCGATATGATAAAAAGTATAAAAATACTTACTTTTTCCTTAAGCTCTCAAACTCAAATGAGAGAAAAGTTAGTTGGCAATCAAGATATAGAAAGGCCACAAGATTTGTTGTAAGATATTCTTTTGAACCAAAATTGGAACAATATGTATATAGACATGATGCATCTGAATTTAGATTTGTAGATATAGGAGAAAAATACTACTTGGTTGTAAAACCGAGAATTATATTAAGTTATGATGGATTTAATTCTACGCATGATTCTAGGCAAGGTCCAATTATTACTAGACTTCTTCATGATGAATATAATGATAAATACCTTAATAACGTATTATTTTGGATATCACAGTTTGAACAAGAAAAAGATGACATCATGTTAAATAATAGAATAAAAATATCTTCAATACCTGTTATATTGGATTTTAATAAAGGTATTAGATATGATAGACCAAAAAAGGAATTCAAAGATAGAATAGAAGAAATGTATTTAGTGAGTGATTAAAATGTCGTTTTATACTTTTTTTGTAGAAGAACCAGATTTAATATTTGGCGGACAACAAGAAGAAAAAGACCCTAAAACTGGATTGGATCGATATGGTCCATATTTTGCTGAAGATGAAAAAACGTTTAGTCCACAACAAGCTAGAATTGGCTTAATTGGAACAGTCATACAATATTTTTAATGAATAGAGTTTTAGAATTAATTAAAAACCCCATAAAAAGCGATAGCAATAATCAATGGCTTTTCCCTGATTACCCTGGAGCTTCTCATGATAAAGGAATTCGCTGTGATTTTATTACTTCTAATACATGGAATGAAAGAATATACAATCATGAATTAGAACAGATAATTAAAATTGATGATGCTAATGTTCGAATTAATAAGGCTGTAGAATTATATGCTAATAAAATTGAAACTTTACTTATGGAGGGAACAGGTCCCGATGTAATAATTTGTACAGAACCTTTGGATATTGAAAAATACTGTGGAATATCTGAACACACTCGGGGAGCAAAAAGGCCTCGTTTTACAGAACTTGAAAAAAGGGTAGCTAATTTTAAAGAAAGTGGACAGAGCTTTTTGGATGATTGGATAATTGATATTGGTGATGAAGAACATGATGAAAAAGATGACTCAGACATATATTCTGAAAAAGAGAAAAGTTACGATTTTAGACGTGCTTTGAAAGGTCGTGCTATGAAATATGATCCTCCCACTCAACTTATTCGGGAAAGTTCTTTAGAAGGAACATTAAACTGGTCAAAAAACATTGGCTTGCAACATCCATCTACTTTTGCTTGGAATCTATCCACAGGCCTTTACTATAAAGCAAGAGGACGCCCATGGCGATTAGCTAAACTAGAAGAAGGTACATGCTACGTGGGTATTTCGTTTTACAAAAACAAATTAGACCCAAGAGAAAATATCGAAACATCCATGGCACAAGTTTTCACTCATACAGGCCAAGGATTTGTTCTAAGAGGAAGTGATGTTATTAAAGATGAATACACAAGAGATTATCATTTGAGCTTATCACAAGCAGAGACTCTTTTGGGTGATGCTTTGAATTTATATGAAGAAAAAGTCAAAACAAAACCCAGAAGAGTTGTAATTCATAAAACTACATTGTTTAACGATAATGAAATAAATGGTTTTAAAAAAGTGATCAATAAAATACCCTATGATTTTGTTTCAATAAAAACTGAACGAGATTTTAAATTTCTTCGAACTGGTAAATATCCTGTTTTACGAGGAACTGCGATATCCCTCACAAAGAACGAATGTCTATTATACGCTACAGGTTACACACCAAGAATTAGGACTTACCCGGGTCACAGGATTCCTTTACCACTGCACATTATTCACAATGGGGAGTCTGAAATTAATACTATTTGTAAAGAAATTTTAGGTTTGACAAAATTGAATTGGAATACAACACAGTTTTCCACACAATATCCAATAACACTTGAATTTGCTATGCGTGTTGGACAAGTTTTATCTGAATTACCTGAAGAATGGGAAATGAAGAATCACTATCGATACTATATGTAATTTTAATAACAGTTGTGCGTGGTATTATCTTACATTAAATAAAAAAGGTCATTCATCCCATATTTCCAAAGGTTTTCCTATTTTCTGAAATTCTCTAATCACATCAAATATACATTCTCGAATTGAGTCATTAAATCTTTTATAAATGACACCGTTAAAATCAGAAGGTAATTCGATATCACCATTCAATAGACAACAAACATTATTTCTACCAAGTTTTCCTAAAAAAAAACCTAATTCAAAAATTACATTTTGTCGAACTCTGAATTTTAATTCTTTTGATCGCTTTCAAGTGAACCTACATCATCAGGAGTCAATATAATAAATGCATAACTTACATCGGAATTCTTTTCAAATTTTTCAATTATTGTATCGCCGCCATCATCTTGCTCCTTTAATATTATTGGTATCAATCCTACATGATGTTGTAATACATAAGCTAATTCATATACTGGTTTTTCATCCCTCCCATGAACAATAAACACCTTTCTCCGATCAACTTTAACTTTTTCCTTTTCTGGTATCATCTTATGCCAGTTTATTAATTCTGTAATTTTAGTTCCTTTTTTCCATATATTATGTTCATCAATAAGTTTATTTTCTGTCTGATAAATACCATCTAATTCATGATAAAACAAGTCGCCGTTATAATATTTTACTAACCACTCAATTAACTCATTTTGTAATAAATTTATTTTAAAATATGTTTTCCAATTATCAAATCCATGTAAAACTCCATACTGTATATGGTAGAAAGGCACGTGTGTCACCCTCAATCACACACACGAATGTTCACTCTATTATAATTATTTGCTGAAACACATAATTGGATCATAACCTCCAGTGCATTCACCACATTTATAGTCAAAACAGTCTCTGCATGTGCATTTATCTGGTCTTTTTTGGAAATGTATATTCCATAACAGAGGATCTATTTTCCCTTCCTTAACCAGTCTTCTCCACTTCTTCAATCTTTCATTAACCAAAGAATTCACCTCCTTTTTTGTAAAATGGATCTGTTGCTACCCAGTACAAGAAAAGCTGAAAATGCGAAACAGCTGTTGTAATAGCTTGACGGAAAGACCAACCATAGAAATAGAAAAACCTCAGAAAATAGCGTTTAATTCGGGTCCACTCACGGACAAATCCGGGAAAGACCCAGTGACGGGAAAAGCCCATATGATAATCAGAGTGATGTCCGAGATAACCCATTAAATATGAGGCAATCCCACGGTCCCCATACATTAAACGGATATCTGCAATCTTAGCTCCATGAATCTCGTCCCAAGTATCAGAAAGCCACTTCTGAGGAATGAATCGGCCTCTAAAACAGCAGTGAATAACGCCTCCCTGCCCTTCTTTAGTACGAATCTTACAATACTCAAATTCACCAAATTTTCTTCGTATACGTTTTATCAAGACCTCAAAATGCCTGTTTAACAGTCGAGGATTACTTTTCGTGGAACTGGTTAGGGTCATGAACCGTAGTTTTCTACATTTATACTTCGCAAACTGAATGCCACTCATCAAACGATTATAGAGTCTTCCACGTTTCCGGCTTCTAGCCTTCTCGCGTTTTTTATTCTTGATATAGTTGAGGAAGCTCCGAGCCTTGTTGTCGCGGCGAGTTTTGACGGTATGATCAAGTGAAGTCTGTATACGTCCAGCAGAGAACTCCCCGATGACCACCCTGCCCCGGTGGATCCGCAGCTGCTTCATGGGTCCACGAGTCACGGCGGGCGGATCCCCCGCCCCAATCATGCGAGTCAAGGCGAAGCCCTCCCCGCCCCTGCGGGGTCAGCCCTTCGGGCTGTAAAATCGCCCCGCTGAAACCGGTGAATCCAATAGTCAAGCGTCCGGGCCTGCCACCAGTACCCAGCATCACCCAGAACCCGCTTATTATCCAGCGCATGCTGGAGCAGTGTCTTAGAATTCGCGTTGAACTCTTTACCTTGAAGTACACGAATCGAGTAACTCAGTAACCCATTAGCCCATTCAACATTTTTTTGAGACATGACACAGGCAAGTAGCCTGCCCTAGACGATCAAGTGAAAAAAGGAAGGAAAGATTCGGGGGATAACGTGTATCTACTTGGGTTCGAATCCCACCCCCCGCACCATAGCTAGACCCACCGCTATTTCGGTTTCTGCCAAAGCTTGACATCCTCCACATCGGTGACATACTGGAAACCCTGCTTAACGACCTCACATTCTTCTTCAATAGTGTTAGTCACTGTCGGATGTGCTTGAGTCGTACTCATCTTAGCTCTGTACTGTGCCTCGAAAGGGTTATTGAACTTATAACTGCGTTTTGTGACGTAGAATGTCCTGAATGCCTTGAAGGAACAGTTCAGTATCTCTAGTTCATTTAGTTCAGCTAGTTTGCCCTGTGCTTCCTGAAAGCCTTCTCTGAATCTCTTTAGTTTACCTCTTTTGAAGATACACTCTGACTCCCCTCGGAAGTAGCTGAATCGCCTGTAGCAGGTTATAAACTCGTATCTTTGTGTTCTTTCCTCATCTGTGTATCTTTCCACCCTTTTTTAACAGTATTTGCGTAGCATCCGAATCTTCGAAGGTTCCATTGTTACACTCATATTTATATAATCGAGATGATGCTGTAAATTATAAAAATGGTCAACATGTCTGTACGAAACCATTGATGATATTCAGATATTTAGAATAATGGGGACATTCTATGAACCAAATAAAATTCTCAGCGAGGAAGAAGCCTCTTTTGTCATTCTTTTTACTATCATACATTATCTCATGGGGGATTTGGATACCTCTAGTGATATACTATTATCTGAATCCATTTTCAATATCATTCGAAGGTACGCCTATTCAAATTATCATTCTCGCGTTTACTGGCTTGTTTGGACCTACCTTTGCGGCATTGATTATGGCTTGGCTTCAGGATGGGCCGAGAGGAATAAGAAAACTACTTTCAAGATGGAAAATAGTGCGCGTCGGGATAGAGTGGTATCTCGTCGTTCCCGTAATTAATATTGTGACGACTTTGGCTGCGATCCAGTTTAATGTAACGTTTCTGGGAAGGACGCCTCAAGTCAATTGGAGTTTATGGTACCTGTTTTTCACCGGTTTTCTTCGATGGATGATTTTAGGTGGCCCGATAGCCGAAGAAACAGGGTGGCGTGGATATGCGCTTCCCCGAATGATGGTGTCACATAACGCCCTAAAATCTAGTTTGATTCTTGGGGTCATATGGGGATGTTGGCACTTGCCACTACTTTTGATTCCGGGTTTAAGCGTTCCTGTGCCTTTTGAACCATCGATTCTGCTTATCTATGTTCTCAACGGGATGTCGCTTTCAGTCATCTTTACGTGGTTATATAATAACACTCGGGGAAGTGTATTCATAAGCTATCTTTTTCACGCCGCGGTTAATTCAATTCCCACTACATTATTGACGATCTATCGTTTCGGAGCCCCAGAAGTTGCTTATCTGAATACCATCTGGTTGATCGTCATTGGAAACTGGGTCCTTGCGTTGATAATCGTAGTCTTCTTTGGTTCGACATATTTATCGCGTAAATTCAAGGATGACTCCGATTTTAGAGTCTCAGTCGGAATACCGGAATCTGTAAAACGATGATGATCTTCTTTTAGACTAACATATATTCAATAGTAGACTCGTAAAGGCTGTAGGTTCCTCGGCTGGAAATCACATGGATATAAAACCTAGAAAGGCAACGGCTAGATAGCCAGGTTTAGTAATGCCTTCCTAGTCGTTTCTGGGTATTCCCTGAGCAGCTTTGAGATTATGCGTCCTGCGATGTGTGCCTTGAACTTTTGCTCGTTAAACGTTATGCGGTAAACCCTGTGATGGCCACCCTTCCCAGTTTTCTCCGTATAGGTGAGTAGCTCTTCATCAACCATGTCGTTGAGATAGTTGATGATGCTGGCCCTGCTGATGCTTCCTTCGAGGCTCTCGTTCACGTTGAGCCACACAGATCTGCTGTTGGCACCCTCCGGTTGTATGCTCCAGAGGTAGCGCAGCGACTCTCCCTGCCAGTCCTTGAAGAACATGGCTAATCCTTGTTTTCCTGAATCAAGTGATAATGGCATCTTGGTTCCAGATGGATATTATATTTAGAATTATTTAACATTTGAATATGTTTCAGCTAAGGTTGATTCTTCGCCAATCATTTCACCTCTTTTACACCACAATGGAATAACTGCTAATCGATAATGCTTTTCAACACAGATTGCTAGACAGGCCAGATGAATTACTGGCTAAACATCGACCACTCCACAAGGATCGCTAAACTCCACAAAGAGACCTGCCGATACTGTACTCCACATGATCAGCACTCCAAACCCATCAACCAGATGAACAGCAGCGGGGGATGGTTCATGTTCGAGTCAGCAGAAGAAGCACAGCAATTCTACAAGGACCAGAATCTTGATCTATTCTGGCAGCCATGTAAAGTATGCCAACCGGAGTAATACACCTAACCATAAATTTCAATTTTCCACATGGAACAGTGGGCTTACATATGCAAACGCGTTAGGAATTATATTATTGTAAAACAAATATTATGCATGGTTAGAGTATCTAAGGATGGAAAAGGGAAAACTCTCTACATAAAATTGAGCGTATACCCCTGCGGGACTGCTGACCCAACGAAAAATTTGACGATCTCATGTCCAGATAAGGACACTCGATTTAAGACAACCCTTTCAGACAATGGATTACAAAAATTTAGAGAAAACATCCTCTCATTCTATGAACAATACATCCTAAATAGGGGATAGTGAATCAACTGTCGCGCGCGGGCAGATTCAATAATTGTGTGTAAAATGGTTTTAATCCTTATTTTATGAGTTAAGGACAATCCCGGCGCACGTGTGGATCCTTGAAGTCGTGACAGCACGCTCTTTTTAAACAGACCCGCAGGTAACTACCCTTATTTTTACTTAACCATAAGTATTAAGCGGTGATGCGCCCCATAAAATGTTGTATAAAGACCAGGTGAGGATGAAGATTGGTTAGATTAAGGAAGGATACAAAAGCTATACCTTTTCCTCGGAGACCTACGAGATCGGAGCTAGAGAGATTCTGGATGAAGTTACAAGAAGATATTCTTGAATGCAGGGAAGTAATGCCGAATAAATCTGAATTTGACAGGAAGTTCGCAATTTTAACATATGATTCTTTTGAAGAGGCATGTGAAAACTATAGAAGGTTTAGAGATAGTATCTGCAGAGGAGAGGAATATCAGCTGCCTGAAAAATATACAAAAATAAAGGCTCTTGGAAAATCTCTAGAAGATGAGATTGTAATAGTCACGAGTCGAGTATATAGTTGGTGCACAGGCCGCTTCAAGGTAACTGATAAAAAATTTTCAATTGAGACAATAATCGAAGAGGTTTTTGAAGTAAGAGGAACAAAGCCTAGCCCACTAATTGTAAAAAACGCCTTGAAAGATGCTTGGAGACAACATAAAGGAATCGTCCTAGAAAATGAGGATGAGTTATCTCATTTTCATCTAGTAACTGTGCCTAAGGAAGACTTGGAAAAAATTATTGGAGAATCCATTCCTGAATATATTTGAAAATTTACAAACTCGCACATAAGGCTCCTATAGTAAACGTACGACTAGCCAGAGGGCTAGGGCGGTTCCAAGTCGGGTTCGCCGCGCAAATATTAAGCGGTGATGCGCCCCATACAATGGTGAGATGGGTTTGAAAAAGGGAAAGCGTAAGCCAGCACCGATAAAGGATAAAGTACTGCGTCTTTCAATTGATTTAGGAAATGCATTAACTAGCTTAGTTGATAGGGAGGAAGATAAGGATAGGATATTGAAGGAATTTAGTAGGCTTAAAGATGGCTTAGAGCGAGCATACTTTTCCATCGTAAACCCGTCGGTGATAGCGAGAGACCAAAAATGGATCAGTTACTATTACTGGTTTGAAGTAGAGAGGCGACCACGCTACATAGAGATTTTCAAGGGCAAGCGCCCTATAAAAGAGGGGCTTGAAGACTATAGAGGATATGTTGTTTTGGAAGAAGGAGGATACGTTACCGCATCAAGCGTTTGTGAATGGATGGGTTTGGATTATGGACAGGGTGCCGCGACTAGATACCTCTGGAACTATTTGAATAAGGTAGCCGATAAGTGGGGCGTCGAGAACCCCGGAATGACATATGACGATTGGATGGGAACGTAGTTGCACGCCCCCGTAACTTTTAAGCGGTGATGCGCCCCACGAGAACTTTTGATGCGGGGGGTAGGTTTGAACTATCGACCTTGGGGTTATTCGTGTTGACTTGGATCACGTGTAAGCTATTGTTTTTAATCTTCCAGCAGTTCCCTTCGTGCCTTGTCTATGATCCTCTCCGCTATTGTCCTACTGAAGACTTCTTCATCAGAAGCGATCTTACTTGGCTCGTACAGCCGCTTCCAGCCCCCCTTCGTAGTTGCCTCCCTGTAGGCGAGGAAGCCCTCCACCGCCATCATTTTGAGGAAGTTGATGGAGGATGCCCTGCTCATCGGCGTCTCCGACCCCCGGAGGTGGGCGTGGGCCATCCTGCTGTCCACTTCCCCGTTGAGGCTCCAGATCCACCTCATCAGCTCCGCCTGCCAGGTCAGGAGCACCGTCTCCAACCCCCCCTTATCCAGGTCGAACTTCATATACCGTCCTCCGTCAGAGGCCGAGCCTCTCCCTTGTCCTCTCCCATGACTCGAGGTAATCTCCCCGGCTGAGCTCCTCTTCGAGGAGGAGGTCGACACCGTGGTTGAAGCTGATGGCCTGCTCCAGGCCGTGAAGGAATCCCTCGTAGAACGATGGAGCAGTGGTATCAGTGTCCTGTGTGTGATGGCTCTCGGTCTTGGTGTGGAGATCCTCCTGCAGCTTGGCCATTGTGTGGACGAGGCGTCGGGCCAACCCTTCGTCCGTTAAAGCGTCGGCCGCGAGCCATACGATGTAGTCGCGAAGGACGCCAAGTGTGACCCGATCCTCTGAGGTCCTCCCAGGGTGAAGCCTTACTGCCTCTGCAATTATGCATCGTAGATTTATCAAGTCGTGGTGGAGGTGCATCTCTATCGCCTGCATCATACTGATGTATCCTCTTTTTCGAGTTCGTCCAGGAGACGGCGGACGGCATCATTGATGAACTCGGTGCGGTCCCTATACTCCTGCCTCCCTACCGCCTTCTCATCTATCTCTTTGATGAGGTCTACAGATAGAGGTATGGGAACGCATTCCCCACCGTCCTTTTTCATAGGTATAACACCCTGCTAACGTATACCTATTAGTGATATTAAAAGTATCTGTCCGTTACTAATAACGTATTTATAATAAATGTGACGAAGTTTAAACGATCTCCGATGAAAAAACTGCCTAAACACGTCTCGGTCAGCATCCCCCGCGACCTCATCGAGCGAATCGACAAGATTATAGAGTCATGTCGGTACGGGTACGACAGCAGGCCCGAGTTCATCAAGGAGGCCATAAGGAAGAGGCTCGAGGAGATATACCGAGAAGAGGCCATATCATAAACTGATTATTCCTCTTTCTCGAAGAGTAGCTTGGGAGAACCGGTCTCCTTCCTATCCTCCAATATGACAGAGACTGCCCATCCCAAATAAAATCATAAATTATTTAATCGGCCTGCGCACGCTCGTAACCCTTAAGCGGTGATGTGCGCCAGCGCTACATATGCGCCCACTTTATATAGGACACACACATAGCCCTTAAATGATACACACATGACTGAGCCAAATAAAATAGATATCCAACGGAAAGTGTGCAAGCTTATAGAAACACGTCAAGACTACGCGGAAATTCTTGAAAGAGCGGTAGCTATTGAGAAGAATCCCCCGAGCGAATTCGTCGCCAATTATGGCTGGGAATGGGACCAAGTGCAGGCTCATCCAGGGAAGCTCACCAAGATGATAGCCGAAGGCGTGTTGAAGGTCGGATACAAAAGCAATCGATACAAACACTACCAGTTGGTTGACAAAGACGAGATCGCCAAGGCTTTGAAAAGTTGTACCTTGAAATAGACGGAAATATCTATGGTGGAGAGAAGTTGAGCGACAAACATCCAGCTGGGGCGGCTATCATCGGCGGAGTGGTCGGTGCATTGGTTGCTGGAGGCATCGTCTGGTTATTTATCCGACCAAGAGTCGAAAGCCTTGAGAAAAGAGTAAGTAAGCTGGAGAGCTTGGAATTTAGAGTTCAGGAGTTTGAGGCAACATACCATAGTGATGTCAAGAGGATTGATTGTGAATACCAGTTCCTCTGGAGTAAGATAAAAGACTTAAAGAAAACCACATCTCAAATCCCAGAGATGAGAGAGAGACTCGAATTTCTACTTTCCAGACTTGAAACAGTCACGGACTCTAAGCTAAGAGAGAAGGGCTACCGCCTATCTCATGTAGTATAAGATTTTAGAGCTGGTCATGTTGACAATTAGGGTGAGCCAGGTCGAACCCACCCGATAAGATGATGTGCGCCAGCGCCACATATGCGTAACCCTTAAGCAGCGCTTATAAACGTTAAATTAAGATAAACGTTAAATGGGGAATAAATCCCATCCAGTGGTGGAGGGCAATTAATGTCTAAGAAAAACGACGAACGGAGATCCGCAGAGCAAATTATGAAATTAGGAATAAAAATTATTGGGCATAGAGCCAGCTTCCCCATCCTCCATGAGGGAAAAAGAGGCGAGTATCTACGTGGCTGGGAACGGGCTTTACACTGGGTAATGCATGGAGAAGACCCGCCAACAGAATTTCTAACGAAGGATTTCACAAAGCCTACGCGCACGACATCAACGATGTAGTATGCGTTGGAGGATGGCATGGTGGAGGTCGAGCTGATCGATGTCGCTCAAGGAGGACTATGAAGCAATCGTCGACGCGGCTGAGGAGGCGCTCTCCCGGGAGAGATACGCCCTCGAAGCCATGAAGAGATGTGGCGTAACCCGTGAAGGCCTCGGCTTGGCGCAGGAACCTGCTGTCTGTGGGACGCTGGAAGACATCATCGAAGCCGCTAGAGGCCGGAACTTCGACGCGGTGATGTCCCTCATAGGGGATATAGATATCCCTCAGGTGAAGGAAAAGCTATTACAACTGCTGGACGAGGTCGAGTTCAAGCCCTGCACTCAAGGCGGCGTGGAGGATAATTTATGTTAAGCATTTTTATTTCATATTCAAGGAACGATAAAGAATTCGTAGAAAGGCTGACTTCTCGGCTTCATTCACAAGGATTATCTATTTGGATTGATGAGAAACAAATAAAAGTTGGTCAAAAAATATTACATAGGATAAAGAAAGGTATTTTAGAAAGTGATTATTTTCTAATTGTTGTTTCGAGAGCTTCTGTAAAATCCAATTGGGTGAGTGAAGAGCTAGATTCTGCATTATACGAAGCTATTTCTAATAAACCAGATACGATTCTACCTGTGCTTTTGGATGATGTATCGATACCTAAAGAGTTGCAAAACCTGAAGTACGCCGACTTTCGAAATGGATTTGAACAAGGGTTTCAAGAGTTGATGCGAGTTTTCCAGATTGATGAAGATTATTTAAAGCTTCTTCCTCGATCTGAAAGGAAGAAGCTTATTCAAACATTATTAAATACCACTGACAAATGGGGTGAAATGCCAGATAAGATCGTAACACTAGTTGAGGACGAATCCTACCTCTCTATATTTGAAGAAAATCTCGAACTCAATCAAAAAAAACAAATCGTCTACAACTCAGTTGATGCAATAAAGTTACTTGCAGATTATTCGTATGATCATAGAATAATTAAAAGTCATTCTTCGATTTCTCCTCTGATTTTACTTTACAAAGAGAGCAAAGATACTAAGTTGAAAGGAAAGGTAATTGACGCACTCGCTGCAATCGGATCAAAGTCATGCTATGATTTTTTTGTTACGATTTTGAATGAGGAAAAAAACCTAATGCTAAAAGCTGCAATCTTCACAGGCTTGTGGATAATGTCGTCATCAGGAGATTTTTCTGACTGGAGCCCTACATTGCTAAGGATTCTTCATGATTATACAAATTGGCCTGTTGAGAAATGTTTATACTTTGACTATGAAAAAGAAGAAAGTGATTTCCGCTTCTGGGTATTTCGGTGTATTGCAGAAGCAAAAAATCGCTTATCGCTACCATATGTAGAACGATTCCTAGAGTCACACAATTGGCCACTCTCAACTTTAGCTGAAGCAGCTGCTGCGCATTGGCATATCACAAAAACCACGAAATACATTGACATTCTAAGAAACTCAGAGAGTCAAGGGGTAATGAGTTCTGCTTTTATAACTCTGGAAAAAATCAACAAAGAACAAACAAAGAATCAAAGGAAAAAATAGTTACTCACGTACTTATGGAAAAAAATGCGTGTGCATTAAAATGGTTACTAAATTTTCGCGCGTAAGTCTTAAGCGGTGATGCGCCCCAGAACTGCCTTTAAATCATAAAAAATGGATTAAAACCATTTCACATAATTATTGAATCCACCTGCGCGCGTTTGATTCGATAAATGTAATGTAATTTATATTTTTCTTTACCTCAAGTGGGGTGAAGCCTCTTTTTTTCATATTTGCGCGCGCAGGATTTATCACGACAAATAAAAAATTAGTATATGATATTCTCTTTGGGGGATGAACTGTATACCGTTATCAGCATCCTTTGAAGAGGGATGACGATATGAAGCCGAAAATGCTATTCACCCTTTTCATCATAGCCGTGATCACAAGTTTTCTTCCTATCTTCCCAAACCCTAAGAAGGATGACGGACTAAACAAATTCAACCCTCTCGTGCCTTCTAGGGTGAACCTTTGGAAGTCCCTAAGCGGTAGTGGGTAGGCGCACACACATTCACGCCGGAAAAAGCCTTAGAGGAAATAAAGACGCTCTTTTTAGCCTTCTCTCAAGAAATCAAGACCTAACCAGTGTCTAAAATGTCTTTTCTGAAAAAGGAATGTGATTATGCCACTGGAAGCACTGATAGGAGTCAACGTGTTTACTAACGACTAAACTGTGATCGGTTCAACCCTCTTGGATCAAGAGTAGAGTTATCGAGAGATGAGGATAAAAATATTCGAAAAGGGGGATGATGATATCACCACCGACGGCAAGGGTTCGAACCTCACCCTTTACAATGAGATAATATCCCACTCCATCGAGGAATAAACGATAATTTGTGCCCTCGCATTCTGAGAAGATTATTTATAATGTTCACCCAAACCCGATCATGAGATTAATGTCCGCAAAAGCAATGATCCTTAGAGAGGCGTTCGAGTTTGCTTTCTCAGCCCTGGAAAGAACTCTCGAAGGAACAGATGAAAAAGAGTATACTCACAGGCTCACCGAGGCTAGTAACGACATCCAATCCATTCTTAACCACCTGAGCAGGATGACAAACCTAAACATACCGAGAATAATAAAAGGAGATTTAGATTACACCCCAGATCACTGGCCAATTGATTACGTTGAGCACAACTATGGTTTAGATAGATTGATGGGTGACATCATCGAGGGCAAGGAGAATGTGCTGGAAGGCGTTGCGGGGCTATCCGAGAGACAGTTAGAGGAGGTAATACCTCTCATGACAGGTCCTTATCCGCGTAAGATAGGGTTATTCGCCTATATCGGTGAACTTTTCCACCACAGGGGTCAAATCGCCTTCATCAGAGGAACGATAAAGCGCTTAAAAGAACGGAACCCCGACTTCTTGAAATAAGCCTTTTGCCTAACACCAGCGGAAATATCTCCTGAAACATCCATGCATGCACTTGATAATCATATGACTGATTCAAACAATCTATCGCGGAGCATTGAAACTCATCTACTCCGAAGAACAAGCAAAACATCCTCATACACCCTCTAGCGTAAACGATCCCCATGAATTACTGGCTACCGGTTATAATCGCCGAGTCGGAGCAGGCACTGGAGAGGGCGGGGCGAGATCCTCCCAGCCTCTAGCCCTCGCATCCGAGGAACCTGAGCACCGTCAGCGCCAGCGTCTCGACGACGGTGGTGAGCTCCTCAAGGCTCACAGACTCGTTCGGGCCGTGAGCATCTCGCACGTCGCCGGGGCCGAACACCACCGTAGGGATGCCGCCGACGTTGATGAGGAGCCTCGCGTCCGACGCGTAAGTCATGCCCTCGTAGACAGGGTCGACGCCGGTTACCTCCCTGTATGACTCTGCCACAGCCGATACGATGGGGTGGTCGACTGGTACCATCGATGACGCGAAGCTGTACCCGTCCCACCGGACCTCCGGCCTGTTCCCCCTGAGCCACGGGTCGCCGTCGGCGATCTCGCCGATCCCGGCCTCCAGCTGCCTCCGCGCCTCCTCCTTAGATTCACCAACCTTCACGCCGAGACGCGCCTTAAACTCGACCCGCTCCGGGACGGTGCCAGGCCAGTCCCCGCCCACCACCGTGCCCACGTTGAGGGCGTAAGGAGTATTATACCTGCCGTACAGCGGGTCGTCGACGCCGTCGTTGCGCTCACGCTCAATCTCCTTTAGGCCGTTGAACAACGTGATGAACTTCTCGATGGCGCTGACGCCCTCCTCCCTTACGCAGGCGTGGACACCGCGCCCCGGAACCGTGACGGTGAAGCTCATGGCCCCCGCGATCTCCGGCGCGATCTTGGCTTCGGTGGGCTCCATGATGACCCCGGCGTCCGCCGAGTAGCGGAGGCTGGTGGCGAGGGCGCCGCACCCCCCGTCCTCCTCGCCGATGACGCTCGCAAGGAGAACCCTGCCTCTGGGCTTGACGCCGGCGTCCATCAAAGCCTTGACGGCGAAGATGCCGCAGGCCAGACCCGCCTTCATGTCCGCCACGCCCCGTCCGTAGAGCCTGCCATCCCTAATCGTCGCCTCCAGCGGAGGCGTATCCCAGTTGCCCCGCTCCCCGGGAGCCACCGTATCTATGTGTCCACATAGCATGAGGCTGGGCTCGCCTTCACCCCACGTGCCGACGACGCCCATCCCCTCGTCCCGGGGGATGCTCATGCTGTAGTCGGGGTGTCTCCTGAGCTCGTCGAAGTCGATCATCCAGGTGTCGATGTCGAAGCCGAGGCCCCTGAGCTTCTCCGCCACCACCTTCTGGGCCGCCGTCTCTTTTCCCCCGTAGCTGGGGGTAGGGACGAGCCTCCCGATGAACTCCATCATGCCTTCGTGGTCGATGCTGTCCAGCACCCGCCGCTCGGAGTCGTTCATGGTATCAAGATGTGTCACTCTCTAAATATGGGCTTCGAAGGATTCAAGCCTTGACTCTTGGGTGCAGCATGGGCACCCTCTCCCTATACTCGGCGTAGCACTCCCCGAACTCGTTGACCAGCTCCGCCTCCTCCTTGCGGCAGACGATGTACAACAGAAGCATTATGACGGGGGACAGGAGCAGCGAGTCCCTCGCCGACAGCAGCACCGAGACCCCTATATGCGCCAAGAACCCGCCGAAGTACTGCGGATGCCTAACGTGGGCATATACCCCAGTCTCGACGACGGCCACCGGCCTATGGGTCTCGGAGACCCTGAGCCCGAGTTCCATGACGCCGCCGACGCCGAAGAATACGGCGGGGACGAGGAAAAGGGCGGATACGATGAGGTGGGCGAGCGTCGCCTCAACGCCCATCAGCCGAAGCGTTGAGGAGCCGAAGGGTATGGTGAAACTGTTCTGCGGCGACACCCATAAACCAATCCAGTAGATGAACATCCCCCAGCCCGAGGCCAGTCCCAGGGCTTCGCCCACCCGTCTCCCCCTCTCAACCCCGAAGCGCATCTCCAGACGCCTGTGCTCCACCGACAAGTAGTAGAGGGGGACGTTAAGCGTGAACGCGAGGAGGCTGATGATGAGCCAGTTCAAAGTCAAATAGACTCCGGGCTCCGGGCTTATAGACCTGCATCCTCATCCGGGAAAAGATTAAGACGGGTGATGCCCCTCTTTCGGTGTCTGGGTGAAGTGTTTGAAGGCGGTGGTGAAGTCCAGGCCCGAGCCGGGTGTCGAGGTGATGGACATGCCCATCCCCGAGGTGGCCGACGAAGAGGTGCTGATCAAGGTCAAGGCGGCCGCCATATGCGGCAGCGACCTGGGAATCTACAACTACACCCCCGCGTACATCGGCATGAGGCTCCCCGTGGTCATGGGCCACGAGTTCGCCGGCGAGGTAGCCGAGACGGGCACACTGGTCGAGGGATACACGGCCGGAGACAGGGTGCTCAGCGAGTCCGTGAAGGCCTGCGGCGGCTGCGGCTTCTGCAGGCAGGGCATGAGCAACCTGTGCGACGGCTCCACCCTCTTCGGCATCCACACCGACGGCGGCTTCGCCGAGTACGTCGCGGTCCCCTACAAGCTCCTCCACAGGATGCCTCCCGGGATGAGCTACGAGGAGGCAGCCCTCGTGGAGCCCCTCAGCAACGCGGTTCACTTCGTCAACGACGTCACCCCTTTCAGGTCAGGAGACCTCGTCGTGGTCCAGGGCTGCGGCCCCATAGGCCTCTTCAGCGCCCAGCTCTTCAGCCTCGGGGGCGCGAAGGTGGTCATCTCTGGGCTCGGCGTCGACGGGGTCAGGCTTGGGATCGCTGAGGAGCTTGGGTTCGAGGCCGTGAACATAGACGAGGTCGACCTCGTGGAGCACGTCATGGAGTTGACTGGCGGGACGGGGGCCGACGTGGCCTTCGTGGCCGTGGGGGCGCCTCCTGCGGTCAATCAGGCCATGAGCCTCGTGAGGAAACGTGGTGCGATAACGGTCGTGGGCATATTCGGGAGCGACGTGCCGGTGGACTTGACGTGGCTGGTGAGGAGGGAGCTCACGGTGGTGGGCGCCTACGACGCCAAGCCCGTCAACTTCCCCACGAGCATCGCCCTCATCTCCGAGGGTAAGGTGAACGTCCGTGACGTGCTGACCCACAGGTTCAGCCTCGACGACGCCGAGGAGGCCTTCAGGGTCGCCCTCGACGGGACAGGCGGCAAGGTGGAGTTCACTCCCTGATGAAGAAGGACGGCTACGCCTCGGCCAACTGGGCCGATTTCCTGCGGCGGCTTCCGGGCCTCTTCGTCGGCCTCTTCTTCTTCGCTCTAGGCATAGTCATGACTCTTTACGCGGACCTGGGGATGGCGCCGTGGAGCGTGCTGCATGTGGGCCTGACGAAGTACACGCCTCTTACGTTCGGGCAGGTCAGCCAGGTAGTGGGTCTCGCTGTGCTCGTCCTCGGATGGGTGCTCGGCTTTCCTCCAGGTTTCGGGACCGTGATGAACATGTACTTCGTCGGCTACTTCATGGACCTCATCATGGCCTGGGGCCTCGTACCCATGCCTCGGAGCCTGCCGAGTCAGCTGGCTCTCCTGATGGGAGGCATCCTTGTTCTCGGCGCGGCGTCTTTCATGTACCTCAATCCCAGGCTGGGCGCAGGCCCAAGGGACGGGCTGATGATGGGCCTCGTACAGAGGCTGGGCAGACCCGTCTACCAGGTGAGGGGAGCCATAGAGGTCACGGTGCTAGTACTGGGCTACTTCCTAGGCGGGCCCGTGGGCGTCGGCACCCTGATCACGGCGTTCACGACGGGCTACGCCGTCCAGCTCGCGTTCAGGCTCGGGGGCTACGACAAGGATGCCAAACACATGGACCTTTACAGCCTCGTCCGCTATCTCCGCGGCTCGGGGCCCTGAAGGGGAAAACGTATTCTACTCTCAGGCTAAACATGACTGGATAGCCACGCCGAATATCCTTGGTATGTCATGGAGTTCAGGGCATACAAGTTTAAAACATACAAAGAAGTATACACGCGCGGCTTTGATCGAGGTGCGCGCGGGCGGATTCAATAATTCGGTGTTGGTGGCTTGATCGGGGCTTTAGAGCTGGAAAACAAGCCGCTATACTCCAGAGTCAAACCGAGAACACCCCACAAGTTCATGGACAAGGGCCCATAGACGCCGTGAAACCCCTTTTCCATGTCACCAGGTGAATGGTATCCTCTACCCAACCCGGACCCTCCCCTGGCTCAACCCTTCACGCATAGAAGGCCACACTCTGCCTATGCTCCGGCCGCCCCATACCGTAAGCCGCTATACACACGGCGTAAGCCACCATCAGCACCAGACCCACATGGATCGAAGCGTTCTCCAGGCCCTGCCAGGTGAACTGGCTGTAGGCGATCCTCTTCTTCACCCTGCCGTTGAGGCTCTCAGACATGGCCCTCATCCTCTTGTAGATGACCCTCTTCCACTCGGGGCCCTCCACGTCGATCCTGTCCTTCACCGTGAGCACCTCGGGCGGGTTCTCCCTGCCCTTCAGGCGCCTCCAGGCGATGAGGTGGTCCACCTTCCGGGCCTCCAGGGCTTGGAAGATGTTACTGGACTCTAGCTGGCTGTCCCCGGCCACCAGCTCCACCTCCAGGTCCTCGCCGAGAACCCTGTCGAGGAGAGGCTCCATCAGCTGCTTCTCGTTCACGTTCAGCGGTGACTCCTCGTGGCCCAGCGGAAAGCCCTCGATATCGACAAGAAATAATGACTGGTAGCCCAGCATGAAGCCCTTCTTGCCTCGCCCCACCCGGGCGTCCGGGTCTCCCAAGCCTCTACGGGTGTCGTGAGGGTCGCGGCTGCTCCAGGCGGGCAGGTCGGTGCCGTCTACGCAGGCAGCCTGGACGAGACCCGCTGCGCTCAGAGGCTGGGATCTTCTATGCTTCAACGCTTCCTTCCTGAGCCATGCTTCGATGATGCGGAAGCCTTCTGATCCGATGCGTTTCTTCATCTGGCTGAAGTGGGCCTCGCAGGGTGCCTTGTCTCGGTAGCCGCAGACCTGTCTGAGGTAGGGGTCTCTTCTCAGCCGCTTCACAAGGTCCTTGATGTATGGGATTTGTTCGAGTTGGCGGAGCATGAGGGCTCTTAGGTCCCACTCGGGGTTGTACTCCACTGGTCTTCCTGGGCCTTCTGTGTGGAGGTTTGTCCAGAGGATGGGTTGGATCGGGGTTAAATCTAGGTTCTCGAATAAGAGTTTGGGAGAACCTACCGCCTTCACCTTATCTCAAGTTGATGTGAGGTAGCTATCCCAATAAGAATACTGGATTATTGAATTGGCCCGCGCGCGCGGTGAGAGGGGCATACGCCTTGGCTTTACACCTTCCCGCCTTGGCCTTACACCTTCCTTTCCTTGTTTGTCAAGAAGTCTAACACTTCTCTGATCGTGTTGAACCTCATCGCGTTTGCACATGATACGTGCTTGCCGACAATTAACGGTAACCCTGCCTCCTTAAACATGGGAATATCGTTTTCTCCGTTTCCTACCGCTGCTACCTCCTCTTTTTTAAAGCTATACATCCTTTTCACTTCCGCGAGTCCTACTCCTTTGTCGATGTCAAGCGGCAAAACATCAATACTTCCAAAACCCATATAGGCATGAACTCTATCCGCATATTGACTGACAACTTCTTTAGTATAGGATATTACCTCAGACCGTAACGAAGGCGTCTTCGAGAAAAATGAGAACTCCACCTTGTTCGGCTGTTCCCACAGTGAATCGGAGAACTTATTCCTGACTTTATCAATTATCTCATACATCTCATGAGACCTTTCAGATAGCCATACTTCCTTGTTATCGGCAATATCTGCTATAACACATCCATTTTCAGCGATAATTATGGGTCTTTTTATGCCTAAATCTCCTGCTAATCTCTTTAAATATGAAAGGTTTTTCCCTGAAGATAGAGAGATTCTAATCCCGATATCCTCAAGATGCCTTATAGCCGTTGATATATCATAGCTTACCGGCTCATCAAAAGATGTTAGTGTGCCGTCGACATCAAAAACGATGAGATTGAACTTCACGTTGAACACTTAAATTTTCAGTTGATTCTCTTCGTAATATAAATTAAGTTTCTAATCAATGGAATATAAACCAAGCCTATAATCCTAAGCAGCTACTAGAAATAATCTAAAAACTTTGGATAAACCGTCCTTATATCCCATCTCCACTTCGCCTCGCAGATCGTTCTACTCATATTTTCCCGGATCTCAGGGGTCAACAGCAAGCTAACAATCTTCTCAGCCAGTCTCTCCGGCTTATACGAGTGAAGCTTGAATCTAATACTATCCATGTAATTGAACCACTCAATTCTGCTATAATCAAACATGCTGCCCGTAACTCCATCTTCCACAAGCTCATTGAATGGCGGTGCATTAACGGCAACCACAGGTTTATTGAATCTATATGCCTCAATCAATGGTAATCCAAAACCCTCAGATTTACTTGACGAGACGTATATGCAACAGCAATCGTACAATGCATTAACCTGCTCAGCGGTTAACACTCCATGGCTGCATGTGTTCCAGATTCGTTCAATTCCCATCGAAGCTGACAGCTCTAAAGGATCGCAGAATCTCTCCTTTACCTTCTTCTCCACTTCGTTAAAGTAGGTTCTTGGCTCCGAATGTAGCACTAGAAAGCTATGTGGCACTGCTTTTTCCACAAACTTGTATGCCTCGAGTAGCTCAGGTATCCCCTTCCTCACGTCGTTGCTTGCAATCGTAAGTATCATCAGTCTGCCGTCGATTATGCCCTTAACCTTCTCTTCATATTCTTTGTCTACATCTCGGAACGACACGTCGACTCCATGGGGTATAACACCCGCGACCCGTAAACCAACATCTTCCAGTAATCCCTTCACAAATCCGCTGACGGCGACGATTTTGATGTTCTTTGCTGTTTCTCTGCTGTCCGCATCGATGATGCTGTGCCCCTCTGTAGGCCCATAGAGAACCACGTCACTCCCCTTGAGCTTATTTGCGATAAACTTGAAAGTACTGTCCTTAACTGTATCTACGACGATTACTCTACCCCCAGGTGTCGCATCCGAGTAATTGAGGACCGAGACATCATAACGAGCGCTTAGTACTTTTTTCAAGTCTAATGCCACGTTTCTGAAGGCCGGCCAAGCAAGGTTAGTGACGATTTTTAGATCGGTCAAGGACTGCTCCAGCGCCTCTTTCTCCCCATGGCCTTGTTGTGGACTTGGCTTTTTGAACCTGTAAAAATCTTCAAAATTTGTTTAGTGAATTTTGCAGGTGATTCAGGTGACTTAGCTTCCAGAGACATGAGGCGAGAAGACAGGTCGGCAGTTATCTTGGTCATAGTGAACTCTTTACCCCTGTTCATTGCATTCATAGAGAGTTCGTCTCTCAACGCGGGGTTGTTCGCCAACGTTTTAATCGCCTCGGCTGCACCTTTCAAGTCGTCTGGGCCACTGACGTGAATCCCATCCACGCCGTCTCTGACGAGCCATTTTTGCCCTCCGACCGCTGATGTGATTACGGGGACCCCGCAGTACATGAACTCGAGCTGCGTTAAGCCCAATGCCTCCATGCGGCTCAGCAGGAGGTTGATGTAAGAAGCTCTCATGAGCGCCACCTTGTCTTCCTCCGAGATTTCCCCGACATAGCTTAGGTTACGCAACTTTTCTGCTCCCTTCCTCACTTGCCTTTGTTGTTTTAAGGGGTAGCCTGCTATTACGAAGTGCACGTCCTCCAACTTACTCGACATCTCGGCTATCCTGACAACCGCCAAGGGATTCTTTCGCTCCTCTAATGTGCCCACGTATGTGACAAGTTTGGCGTCAGGAGGAATAGAATGCCTCTCGAGAAAACCCGCTGGATCCTTTGACTCGTATTTCTGGAAAGGCTCCTCGTCGACACCACCAGGATAGATGTGGCACCTCTCTGCCATTGCGCCCATGGCGACCATCTGGTATTTCTCGATTGGAGTGGTGCAGAGGACGATGTCCGCGGTTCTGAAAATGCCTGGGAAGATCATGTGGTTCCAGGCGATCCTGAAGGCTCTCTCAATCGTGCTGTAGTGTATTGTATCGGGGGGGTGATAGTGCGGCATGTAACAATAGATCACGTCACCAACATCTAGGCCCTCGATCTTCTGGTTCCTCCTCCACTCAACGAACGTCGCGATCTCCTCAGGACCGTTCCACAAGGTGCTGTGGCTGATGATGACATCTAGGCCAAACCTGTCTGAGAGTCTTCCCAAGACATCGACGAAATCTCGGAACATTATGCGACGTGGAGGCCAGGTAGAAACGTATCCGTTGACTCTGATAAGCGGGAATGGAAACTCGCTCCTCTGAAAGTAGAGGTAACCTTCATTGCTTCGCTCAAGCTCGCTGTACTTGGGGATGGGCTTATTGTCGTGGTATGGCCCCGTAATCAAGAATGCTTGATGCCCCTGTTTGACCAGTTCTCGGGTCATCCTCTGGGCTACGAGTTCCTGACCCTTTGTGAAGCTCGTCTGGTACATCACTACACCTATATTCATTATTGCGATCCTCTTTTCCACTCGATTCGATTCGTGAATTCCTATATCACGGTAATTAGTTCGTTGAAAATACCGTTAGTTAATCCTTTTTTAGCTATATTAAACCTTCTTTTTTATCGAAGCGCCGACCCAAGCCGTCTTTTAACCTCCCCAAAACGATATGCTCATAGCAGCGGGGAGGCTGTATGATGGGTCTGGGGCGAATAGACGCAGATTTATGATATTGATTTTTATATACGGCTAGAATGATTTGAAAGGTAGCAATAATGTGTAGACTTCTCTCGTCCAGTAATTGACATGATGAGAGCAGGTTTACAATGGATAAGCCGACGACAAGACTGGACATTAAAAAGCTAAGAAAAACCCTAAGAAAGATAGGAAGCCTGCGCAGAAGCAACCTCTCCGAGAAAACCAGACACAGGCTCAGAATCATCAGCTGGTACGGCCGGAAAAACGTGGAAACCATCTGCCGCTTCTTCGAGATCAGCAAGAGCTGGTTCTACCGCCTCCTAAACACCTTCCTCAACGAGGGCTTGAAAGGCCTCATGAAGAGCCCAGGGAGACCCAGAGGATCCATCATCCCGGACCCCTTCGCCCAGGAGATCAAACGAGTGAGGAAAGCCAACCCGCGGATAGGCTCCAGGCGCCTCAAGTGGCTTCTCCAGCTGAGGCCCCGCCATGCGACGGTTCACCGGCTTCTCCGCTCCCTGGGACTGGTGAAGGAGAAGCCCTACAAGAGAAGAGTGTGGAAACGGTTCCGGGCAGACGCGCCTAACAAGCGGTGGCAGATAGACATAACGGAGACCCTCCTCCACGGCAGAAGCCTCTACAAGATCACAGTCGTAGACGATCACAGCAACTACCGCCTAGTAAGCCAGCTCTCCTGGGACGCCACCGGAGCCACGATAGCAAGGGTCCTAGAGGCAGCCATACGGAAGTATGGGGCCCCGGAGGAGCTTCTGTCTGATAACGGTGCCCAGTTCAGGGGCCGGAAAGGAGGCACGACCGTGGAGGTGGGAGAACTCTGCAGGAGGTACGGGATCAGGCAGGTCTTCACGTCCCCCAACCATCCCCAGACCATCGGTAAGGCTGAGCACGCCCACAAGGATGACAAGATGGAGTTCTTCGATGGGGTGAAATTCGAGACGGTGGACGAGGGCCAGTGGAAGCTGGGCATCTTTGATGCGTGGCAGAATGGGTGCCCTAACAGAGGGCTGGAGGACCGGCCTATCCCTGTGCCAGATGACATCAGCGTCGAGCCCGTACTCCTCGATGAGGCTCACCGCCCGGCTCACCCTCTCCTCTTCACGCTCCACGGTCTACCCCTGCCTACCCAAGCGTTTCACAGCTTTATATGCCAATTAGGCGGAGGCTGCCACTAGCCTAATAGTAGCAACTCCGCCTCTCAACATAAAAGAGATATCCCCTTAAGCTATTCTATTGGTGGTTCACGTGAAGGCCTTCATATTGTTGAACACTGAGCTCGGGCAAGAGGAGTCCATCATAGGATACTGTTCAGTCTTTTGTCATGGATTATAGAGGGTTATGATTCTTGAAGTATCTCTCCAATTGTTTTTAGTCTAATATCTAGTCCTCTTCTGTTCTTGGCTCTGGCTGCCTCTTCGTATGCTCCTTTGGTGAAGCTGAATGCAATTATCACTCCACGTTTTTTATTCACTCGCTGTATGGCTGTTTCAAAGTTATCTACCACATTTCTCCCAACGCTATCTGACTGTTTCACCTGTACGGGGACATCAAGTTCTATCCAGCCATCTATCCCAAAGTCTCCTACCATTCTTTCACTAACTCTTCCATGTAGTTTTCTGAATACCCAGTTCTGGAACTCAAATGGCTGTATTTCTCTTAACTCCTCTAGCGTTTGAGGGAGTCCAACTATCTGATAATTTGCATAAAATTTCCTTAACCTGTCACCCATCAGTTTACATGCAGTAGGGGAAATGTCGATACCAATCCACTGCCTCTTCAAGTTATGGGCTGCAACAAGGGACGTACCGCAACCGCAGAACGGGTCAAGCACTATATCCATTGGATTCGATGAAGCGTTTATTATTCTTTCAAGAAGTTCAACGGGTTTCTGTGTGGGGTACCCTAGGCGTTCCTTAGAATGTGCAGATATTGGCTTAATATCGGTCCAAATATCTTGAAGCAGTAGTCCCTGCATTTCGTCTAAATATCGTTTGTATCTTGGTACGCCTCCACGTTTTTCAGGGAAATATATCCTTCCTTCTTTAACTAACTCATCAAGTTTCTGTACCGTGAACTTCCAGTGATTTCCACGTTTAGCTGGATCGATACCTCTCCACGGTTTCCCAGAGTCTCCATCTCGAACCCCTCTAGCCATTAGATCAGATGAAGTCCATCTTCTCCCATCAGGGTCTTTATAACGATAATATTTCTCTACATATTCTTCATCATAAGGCACAAATTGAGGGTTAAACACGTAGTCATCTGTCTTAGCGTAAAATAATAGACGGTCATGGATTGCACCAAATTTTCTAACGGTTTGTGACCCCGAATGTGCGGATGTGCGTTTCCAGATTATGTTATTAACCATTCTGTCCCCAAATATTTTATCCATTAACACTTTCAGGTAGTCGGCTGCATGGCAATCGCAGTGAAGATACATTGATCCCGTGTCCTTAAGTACACGGTGGCACTCTCTTACCTTTGGCTCCATCCATGTTATGTAGTTCTCTATCCCGCCTTTCCATCTGTCTTCGAAGGCCCTTTTCTCGAACCCATCTCCCCAGATAATCTCCCATTCTTCATTGGTGAAGAACGGTGGGTCAGCGTATATTAGGTCAACTGATTTGTTGGGGAATCTCATCATTATATCGGTGCAGTTGCCACAGTAGATCGTGTTTGGTTGAAAATATACAGCCATGCTATCGAACTATTTATCCTGTGTAAAAGTTTAAAACTTGGGGTGCTGCCCAACACTATTTTATGGTACTATCAAATACTCATCAATGGACACCATGGTGTCCATAGTTAGATAGTAATATGACTCTTGATTTTTCTCTCCCATTCGGCTTGAGATAGTACTCCCTTTTCCTCAAGCAGCTGCACCAGGCTTTCAAGCATTGTGCTTAGTAGCTCGACCTCTTCCTCAAGTTCATTTTTCGTTTTAATCACATGGCTCACCCTTCTTCGTCAGATAGCCTTTCTCTCCTAACCAATTCATGATTATGGTTCTAAGCGTGTCGCTCCGTCCCTCGCCAAGTGTTCCACAAAGTTCTGTATCCACCATGCTAACTATCTCATCAGGTAAAGACACCAATACTTTCTTCACTACATGTTCACCTCCATCTGAATCATATCAATAAAGGGGTCTACTCCTTGCTCAGTGATCTGACTGCCTATAGGGTCTGCTGTGTTAGGTGCATTGGTAACCGCCTCTTGCTTGGTGGCTTCTTCAATAAGCCCTTTCCATGTGTTTGGTACATTCATCCTTGCTGCTTGTGCCGGTGTCTTGTTGCCTATGCTCTGGTGTGGTCTAACACAGTTATAATGAACCGACCATCCTTCAAGTAGTAACTTGGTTGATTCATAGCTGTGCAGTCCTCTCATGCACCGTGTTCTGTCTTTTAGTGTTCCATGTAGACGTTCAACCGAGTTGTTTGTTTCTCTTGCCCTTATCCCAACTCTCTGTACTAGTTCTACCCTTTCTGCTTTGTATCTGCTATAGAAAACCTTGTTAAACGCCCCCTTGTAGGCATTACAGCCATCAACGAACACTGCTTTAGGTCGTTCCTTGCTCTGTTTTAGCCCTTTATCGAATATCGCAACCGTGTCTTCGAACGTTCTTGTGTTTGAGATGTGGCTTGCTACCATAAACTTGGTGTCCTCGTCCATCATCTCCCAGAACCAGATGTTCCTTCCCTCGCACTTTAGCATTGTTTCATCTTCATGCCATAGCCCCGATAGTACAGGTTCTTGTTTGTTGACATATTCCTTCACTAGCTTAGAGTATTTCTTTATCCAGTTGAGGATAGTAACTTGGCTTACGTGTTCACCAAAGAGTTGTTCTAGGTTCCGCTGAGTTTTCCTCAGTGAGAGCCCATCATAGTAGAGGTTAAGTGCTGCTGCAATGATGTGCTTTTTACTCTGCATCTTTGAGAAGTTATCGTTCAGATAGAATCTGTGACCACAATCCTTGCACTTGTAAACTTGTTTTCCTTTTACCTTCCCGTTCTTGACGATTTTTTCAGACCCACAGTACTTGCAGCCCATCACTCTTAACTTCTACAGGTATCTTGTAGGATACCCTACATATATATCTTGTGGTATATCCAAGGGATACCCTGCAAAACATGATAAAAATTTATAAACCTGTATATTCTAATAATGTTAATTGAAAACAGTATAATGCCGTATGATTTAGGGGAATGATGTTGAAGAAGCCCATAACCATTACTTTACCAGTTGAGTACCTAGAATGGCTTGACAAAAAGGTTCAATCACACGATTACGGCTCGATAAGTCACGGAATAACCTTACTCATTCGTGATGAAATAAACCGAGAGGAAGCTAATATAAATGAGTGAATTAAGTGAGATTAGAGAGCAGTTTGTCATTCTTTTACTGGGATCAACCGATGAACCAATCCCCACTATACGACATGTACAGAAAGAGATATTCATTCTCTCGAAAATTCAACCTAAAATTCAAAACCTGTTCCAGTTTGAAAAACACTATGAAGGCCCATACTCTCAACTCTTACAGGAATCAGTCAGAGACCCAAGACACTATGATAGAGCCTATCATGTAACTTCCCGTGACAGCTTAATTCTACTACCTAACGGACAAACTATTTATGACAATCTTGTGCAACAAACCAAAGATGATAGATATTTTCTATCTCTAATAAATTCACTAAGATTGATAAGAACTATCTACGATAAACTATCTAAAGATGAACTATTATTCTTAATATACGACACTTACCCTGAGTTTATCGAATTTTCAAATGTTTACGATAATCTAGTTAAGAACGTAGAAAGAAGAAATAAAATTATTACTAACTTGCGTCGAAAGGGTTTGATTACTAAAGATAGATTCGAGGAATTGATACAAAATGATTCCTAGTACAGGTAATTTCATAGTAGCTGATAGTAGCTTCTACATTTGCTTTTTACATGACATTCAGAAACCAGAAATATTGCTTCTAATGTTACGTGCGTTTGATTTTGCGATGGGGGACAAGGTTCACTGTGAAATTAGTAAATGTATTGATTATTACTTTATTCGGGATAATGAACACATAGTAGTAGTGTCTGACATAAATTTTTCAGAGGTACTTAAACCATTTTTCAGTAAATACGAAAACGAGAAGGGTGAGGGTGAGATAATAGCCCTAGCTGTATTATTATACGGTATGGACAGATTAAATACGTTCATTCTTGATGATGATGGTCCAAGGGAATTTGTTGAAAAAAATCTAACGCATATATTGGGTTTAATGACTGGCACAGTTGGGTTCGTTGGTAAATGCTTTTATGAGACACATATCCTTGAAAAGGACCGTTCTCTACAGGTTCTATCAGAGATTGAGCACTCTAACTTTAGGGTATCACAAGAAGTTTTAAGTGAAGTAAGAAGTTTGATAAATGAGGGATTTGGGGTCTGATATTAATATCCGTGAAGTAATTGAAGACAAGACTTCTGAATTTTGTATAAAAAAATTTAGGATAGGAAACACTAATTTTGAACGTCCTGAAAAAACTCTAGATGCCTCACACCTATCAAGAGATGTATTTAACTCGATTAAGGACAATTTCAAGTTCCGAGAAGGAACAAAAGTTATTGGCTCTTTTAATACTCTCTCGAATTTATACTATCAATACGAAGACTCGCAAATAAGACAATATTTCTTTAAGAAAACTTGGGTAGACATACCTAGTGTAATGAATTACACTTTGAACTTTAATCCTTTTATCAATGGTAGATATACAAGTGAGATGCGTGGATTCCTTGATCGATACTACGTTTTTTCAGACCTTATATTAACAGTACCTAATATAAGAACAGAAAAAAAGATAACAAGAAAGACGCCAGAAGGTAAAGAAAAAAGAGAGAAAAAAACGATAATCAGCAAAGAGGATTATATCAGATTCGTCGATACATCATACGAATATTTGGATAGAAAAAACAGTAAACCAATATTTGTACCAATTTCGTTAAGGATGAAACTGGGAGAAATGAAGGAATTGGTTGAATATTATCTAAAAAAAGAATACTTTTACTACTGGGTAGACTTTGATATGAAATCTATTAACGAAAATCGTATAAGTGATCTGAGACACATCTCAAACCTCATAAGAGAATCAGGTTATTTTGATAAAACTGTGTTTTACTTCACAAACCTCAAACGCGAAATAAGGATTAATGCAAAAGATAACCTTAGTGAAGCCTCAGACGTTCTTTCCTCTCTCACGGGTGCCAGTTTAATAGGCGTAAACAGAGAATCAGGATATAAACCCTCACCTACACCGACTCCTGAACCTAATCAAAGCCCTATTTACGAAGAGCTTGATCCTGTCCCACCAAATTATAAATCCAGATTACTAGACATCAGCAGCTATTACTATGTAAAAACAAGCGACCCAAATTTCATTGAAAAAAGAAATTACGTTCCAGCAAACGCTTTGAGGATAAATTCAGAGTTTGGGAATCAGACAGACCACTTCTTCGCCGAGTTAAGTATGAGGGATTACCTCAGAGAGAAGAGAATGCTAACAAGCTATCATGATGGAGGTCTGCTGCGTGAACTTATTTCTAGACAACCCTCTTTGTCAAAGTTCATAGACTTTTGGAAGCCCTAGCCTCCATTTACTAAGTTCATGACAAAAGACTGAACAGTATCCGACTTACATCAGCTTCATGACCGCCCGCGCAGGCGAATTAAATAATTCACTGTGTTTATTGGGGGCCTGAATCCTCTGATTCTTGATGAGAAAATCTAAGATCGGTTCCCCCAAACTACTTTTCAAACACCTGGATTATAGCACCGATCCAACCCATCCTCTGGACAGGCCTCCACAAGACAGGCCCAGGCAGACCAGTACAGTACAACCCCGAATGGGACCTCAAAGCCCTCATGCTCCGCCAGCTAGAGCAGATACCCTATGTCAAGGACCTGGTGAAGCGCCTCAGACGAAACCCCTACCTCAGGCGAGCCTGCGGATACGGGAGCCGAGCCCCATGCGAAGCCCACTTCACCCAGATGAAGAAACGCATCGGAGCAGAAGGATTCAGAATAATCGAAGCCCACCTCAGAAGAGAAGCCCTCAGGCTTAGATCTTCCCAGCCACTAGCATCAGCAGGACTCATCCAGGCTGCATGCGTGGACGGCGCCGACCTCCAAGCGTGGAGCAGCAGAGACCCCCACAACATCAGACGCGGCCTCGGAGATCCTGAAGCCCGTGTGGGCCGGGGCAAGAAGGGCTTCCTCCTCGGATACCAGAGCCTCTTCTTCGTCGACATCGAGGGCATGCCTCTGGGCCACGTGGAGGCGCCGCTGAACGTGAACGAGAAGCAGCTCGTAGGCAGCCTCCTCGACAGGGTGCTGAGCGAGGACCTTGAAGTGGAGCGTCTCGCCGGGGACAGTCAGTTCGAGTCCCCGCAGATCTTCGGGTTCCTCGAAGGGCTGAGGATAGACCCCGTCATCCCTTGGAGGAGGATGAGGCGAAGGGTGAACCCGCCCAGCGTGCTCTCGGTGAAGGACAGGATCGATGTGGAGGGCCCCGAGCACCTCAGGTGCGCTTATCATCGGTTGAGGGCTCCGGCCGAGGGCTTCATCGGCAGGGTGAAGAGCAGACTCGCCTTTCAGCGGCTTACCTGGCAGGGCCTGGAGAACGCTTCCATTCCTGTGTGTCTGGTGCTGATGGTGGTGTACGGTGTGGCTATTGCCGCGCATCGTCTGGGACGGGCTGAGCTGGGGCAGAGTGTGGCCTTCTTCGCGTGAAGGGTTGAGGTGGGGGTGGCTGGGTGGTTAGAGGATGCCATTCATCGGGTGATGTGGAAGAGAGGTTTCACGGCGTCATGGGCCCTTGTCTAGGCTCTAGAGGCGTTCTCGGTTTGATTCTTGAGTGTGGGGTGGCTTGTCTTATGGCTTTGAAGCCTCATTCAAGCCACTGACATCGAATTATTTAATCAGCCCGCGCGTAATGTGTTGATTTGAAATTATTCGTGTATATCTGAGATGTGGTATCTGGGGGTATGGTTATTGAATTTGTATAAATACTCAGATAAATAATATTACAAAAACGTTAGGTGCTGTGGCTAGATGCTTCGCGTAGCGCTGCGCGAGCTTCCGGGATCACGTGCGCTCGCGGGATAGGTAGATACGAATAGTAAAAGAGTTAGATGATCGTTCATATAATATGACGATGGGGTATTGGAACGGAGTACTCAGATTTCATGAGAATATATCTAAAGATTACTCCAATGGGGAAGGATTAAGAGCGGTTCGTTTTCTTAAACATTTTTTTGAGGAACTTGGTTGTGCTGGATTTCCTCTCGACCATCCGTTAAATAACAGATTACTTTTTGGTGCTGAAGTAAATTATCAATGGTTAATACAATACGCTAAGAAACTCCATACAGCAAGTTCACTTTCAGGATTCGAAGAAATAGCTACACGATTAACCGATCAAAGAACATTTCTAAATGCCAATAATGAGATTGAAGTTGCCTTAAAATTCCATTTAGCCGGATTGGATGCTTCCTTCGTGCCCACAGATTATAATCATCAGACACCTGATATACTGTTAAAAATAAACAAGAATGAATATCATGTTGAAGTTTCTTCATTAAACCCCCCAGACCAAGAGTCACTTATGTGGATGTTTCATCCCCAGCTCGTTTCTCTCACATTCTCTAAGGGATTCGTTTCAGGGGGGCTCATCAACAGAATCCCAAACAAAAAAGTACTTACTGAAATAGTGAATCAAGTGAAAGAAAAAACTGAACAAATCAAGATAACTAATGAATATGTAAAATTAAGTTTTCCAGGGTACGCGACTATCTATATCGCGCCACGTGATAAAATGAGTGAAATACCAGAGGGATGTAGGGGCATGTATACATTTGCTCAACCTCCTCGCAGATCGATTGAAGGGAAAATACGGAGAAAAATAATTGGAAAGCATGTTCAAATTTTTTCATCTGGCAAGCCCGTTTTTCTTTTTCTCTATACTCAAACAATAGACGCCAAGATGCTGCACGAATATTTCAACAAGATAGCCGATAATGTCGAAGTAATTTTAGCTTCATATCCAGCATTGTTAGGCTTAGTATTGACGGTACCTCATCTTAGATTGGGTGTTGTCTCTTCCCTAAGCTCTGATTCACTGAAAAGAGAGACAAAAAATAATAAAGTATTTCTTGAATCTGAGGTCGGAAAATATCAATATGAGAGCTCCATTATTTGGAAGAACCTACATGCAGATCAAACTTTTCCTTCGGAAATATTGTACGCAATGGAAAATATTTCCTCTAATTCAAACAAGTTACTGCAATTACCATCACATTAACCGCGCGCGCTCAACTATGTATCCTTTTTATATCTTATTTCGTAGGATGTGTGGTTAATATGGCACGGTTAATTGAAGTTGAAGGAATCGGTAAAGTTTACGCAGAAAAACTCAATGCAGTTGGAATCGCTACCACTGAGAAGCTTCTTGAAACAGGCGGATCTAAAAAAGGAAGATCCAGCATGGCTGAAAAAACGGGGATCTCAGAGAAGCTGATACTCGAATGGGTAAACCTCTCAGACTTATTCCGAATCAAAGGAGTAGGAGAACAATACTCTGATCTTCTAGAGGAAGCAGGTGTGGACACAGTCGCAGAACTCGCCAATAGAAACCCTGAGAACCTGTATAACAAGATGATTGAAGTCAACGATAAGAAAAACCTAGTAAACAGAACCCCATGGCTAAGCAGTGTTAAGAGCTGGGTGAAACAGGCAAAAGAGCTACCTAGAATGGTAGAATACTAGGGTATCCGAGATGTCTGAGGAGATCCTCAAAGATATTCTTGCAGAGGTCAGGGAGATCAAAGAGGTTTCGATACCAGCTCCTGCTCCACCCGCTCCGAAACCAGAGGGAATGGTTGAAGAGTTCAAAGTATTTCTCTCAAAATATGGCGTAGTAGGACTAGCAGTAGCCTTAATCATAGGCGGCGCCGCTGGAAGGTTGGTGCAAGCCCTCGTAAATGATATACTGATGCCGATAATCACCTTCTTCATACCCGGTGGTGCATGGCAGGAAGCAACCCTTACACTAGGCCCCATTGTGCTGCTGATCGGTCACTTTGTTGGTACGATTATTGATTTCCTGATAATAGCATTCGCCGTATTCTGGATAATGAAAATAATAGAAAAAACACCACTAAAATAACCCACTTTTTTCGAGTTTGCTAGGAAATAATTTTTAAGCGCGCTACTCCTTTGCCATGAATGCATTCTATATACTCGTGGGACGAAGCTTCGTGGGGACGTTGTCTGGCGGCATAAGTAATCCACCGGTTAATCCAATGGTTATCTGTAGCTTCTGGTTAGGATTAAAACTGTTTGCTTGTCAATGTTTGTGGGGTTGTACATATATTATGATGAATGAGGGATTAATTTTTTATTGCGTGTAAATATTCTAGTTCAGGGTTTCATATGTGGGGTGAGCCGAGAAAGAGGACTCTAAGTAGTCGTGATCGTCAAATATTGTGGGAAAGAGCAGGACATAAATGCGAAGCTTGTGATCAACCAATTACTTTTATAGAAATGCAAGTTGGTCACAAGACTGCTTACTCTAAAGGAGGAGGAATCACACTACGCAATAATGCGTGTCTTTGTTACAAGTGTAACAAACTTCAAGGAACAGACTCTTGGTCGAAGTTCCTTAAGAAACTGGGTAAAACACGTCCATCTGATGAAGCAAAAACCATTTTGAAGACTCTCACGGTTCCACAGCTCAAGGAGCTAGCAAAAATGTACCATATTTCAGTCCGAGGAAAAAAGGTAGAAGGCTTCTTTGAGGATACCATCAGACCTCCTACTAAGGCTCAGTACATCTCCGCAATCGCTAAGAAGGTTTCACCGCAAGACATCAGTTCATCCATTAAGGATATTCCCACGCCTGTTAAACGAAAGAAAAAGAAAAGAAGCACATACTAATCAGAAGAAACCTGCACGCGTATAGCCAATTGGCAATATTTTATATACATCTGAATATCTAACTAAGAGATCATGAACCTCAAAATGGACCTATCTAAGAAAGGTCTTGATATGTTCTTTAAAGACTATCAGCTAGAAGCCGTCAAAGTACTGTGCATTCTTAAGCCTCCCCGGGGAGAAGAAGCCAAATTCAATGATTTTCCCTGACGTTCATTAATTCATATCAACAGCGTTACTTGATAGTCAGGATCACTCCGCAAGATGCTTATTTAGTAGGATTTTGATCAGCTTCTTCGTATCCTCGGGACTCTTGACTTCTTCACATTGGATGTTCATATCTTTAACAGGTCGGTCGTTCCCCCCAGGGTACAAGGCGTCCCCGACGAATAATATGTCACTAAGTTTATAACCGTAGAGCTCCATGAATTTGCCTACGCCAAAGGCCTTGTCTATGCCCTTTCGCGTGACATCTATGGACGTGGTTCCACCGAGGCGGACCTCAAACTCCGGGATCTTGCTGTCAAGCAGCTTTTTAATCGCTTGCCGTTTTCTCTGATCTGGGTCCCATTTCTCCTTATACTCCAAAGGCGCCTCTTGCCCCAGGGCACTAAAGGTGATCTGGGTCTCCCGGTCTTCAATCATCGGTCCATATGTTGTTTGAGGGTTGTGCCCGTAACTAATGAGGGTCTCGTTTAAAGCAGCGATGATCTTGGTTTTCTCAGCTTCCACCAGGAGGTTCTGGAACACGGGCGTCCACTGTCCATTCTTATAAGCGTACATCCTGCTTCCACAGGTGGGTAGCAGGTACAGGTTTTCGTACCCTAAAGTCAAGTAGGAGACCACTTGCTTCATGAACTGCTTCAATGAGGCCCCGCTGATGATGGCCACTTTCTTGATCCTGAGCAATTTTTCGAGTAGTAACGCCATCTCAGATGATAAAGGCGCTTTACTCTCAGCGAGCACCCCATCAAGATCAAAAACAAAGACAGGCTTGTCTGAATATTCTAGTTTATCAGCAAGCAGTTTTGTAGAATGACACATTCTAGTAGATTGCCTCGTTGATTCAAATATATTTTTTGGAAAATAATGAAAATAAATTGAGTCTAGGTGATCAGGATAATTCATTGGGCGCGCCAGGCTGTTGCGATATTTCTGGAGTTAACATTTCCGTGCAACAAATATCCGAGCTTGGTTTAGACTCAGCTGAAGATGGAGAAACATGAGGATGTAGCATCCATCCTCTCCAAGCTGAACCTCCAACACATAGAACAAACCATCTCCCATCCATACCATCAGGAAGGGCCAGGCAGACCACCAAGACGACCACTGGGCATCTTCAAGGCACTCATCGTGAAGCAGTTGAGAAACATCCCCAGCGACAGGGAGCTCTACCGCCGGCTATGGAACGACGAGGCCCTCAGAGAGATCTGCGACATCGAGGAACGTGAGAAGCCCTACCACCCATCCCAGCTCACCAGGTTCAGAAACAGGGTGGGAACAGAGAGGCTCGAGTGCGTCATGGCCAGCCTCCTAGAGGAACTCGTTGAAGAAGGCGTCGTTAAAGGCGAAAACCTGGCCCTGGACGCCACCTTCATCAAAGCCTGGAGCAGACGAGACCCTGCGGACGACAGCCACGGCCTCTCTGACCCTGAGAGCCGCGTGGGCAGAGACGGCAAGACGTATGATCTGGGCTACAAGGCTCATGTGGCTGTGGACGTTGAATCTGATATGCCGGTGGCCGCCGTCGTGGCATCGGCTAACGAGAACGAGAAGAAGCACGCCGAGGAGCTACTAGGTAAAGCGTCAGAGGTGGTCGAGGGGATTAAGGCTGTGGTGGCGGACAGCCAGTACAGCAGCGAGAAGGTTAGAGGCTTCGTCGAGGAGCTTGGGGCGAGGCCTGTGATTCCTTACATGTCTAGTCATAAGCGTGGGGAGATGGTGCTCCGGGTGGATCGGTTCTTCAGGGTCAGTGGGCCGGAGGAGGAGAGGAGGATATATGGTTTGGGGAGGGCTTCGGTTGAGAGGGTGAACTCCAGGCTGGATCTGGTGGGCTTGGGCGGCCTTAGGCTTAGGGGTTTGAAGAATGTCGCGGTTCACGTGTTGCTCTGTTTAATCGTGATGCTGATTGTGGCTGTGGCTGCTGTTCGGCTTGGTAGGCCCTGGAAGGCTAGATCATTGTCTTCGTTCTGGTGGTGAGGAGGTTGACTTGTTCATGTAATTTAGCAACACGCTGGCGCGCGTTTATTTATCTGCTCGCTAGCCCACCTGTGATTTCTCCGCCATCTATCACGAAGTAGTTTCCTGTGATGAAAGTAGCTTCATCCGAAGAGAGGAAAGCAAAGAGGGCTGCAACCTCGTCAGGTCGCCCCACCCGCTTTAGAGGTACCTTACTCTCGAATTCGTGAAGCATCTCAGGGGTGTATTCCGCCTCTTGCATGGGCGTGAGGATGAAGCCAGGGCATATCGCGTTCACTCGTATCTTCGGCGCTAGTTCCAATGCCATGGAGCGCGTCAGCTCGATTACGCCCGCCTTCGATGCGTTGTAGTCAGCGTAGAAAGGATACCCCATGATGCCGTTAGTCGACCCCATGTTCAGGATCACCCCGCCGTCGCCGTCAAGCATCCTTCGAGCGCTTTCCTGGGCGACGAAGAAAACCCCGTTGAGGTTGACGTCCAGCACTTTACGCCATTCTTGTGGCGTGATATCCATGAATGTATGTCTTATGCTGATCCCCGCGTTGTTGATGAGCACATCCAAGCCACCCGTCATCTCGTCCAGTTCACCGAATGCTCGCGCCACGTCGTCCGCATCCGATACATCTGCTTTTATTGTCCCGCTCAGCGAGGGCAACTCGTCCTTTATCCGGGTGATTGCCTCATCGTTGATGTCCATGACGACGACCCGGCTGCCCTCCTCCAGAAACCTCTTCGCTGTTGCGGTCCCGATCCCACCGGCCCCGCCGGTTATGAGAACTCGTTTATCTTTCAATCCCTTCACGATCTATTCACACCGTTCCGGCCAGACCCCCTCCATCCACAACCAGCGCTGTGCCTGTTACATAGGAGGAGGCGTCGCTCGCCAAGAACAACACAGCACTGGCGATCTCCTCTGGTTTTCCTATCCTCTGCAAAGGACGCTGTTTAGCCTCTGCCAGGAACTCCTCCCTGTCAATGCCTAGTTGCCGAGCTTCGCCGTAAAGCATAGGCGTCTCCGTGTCCCCTGGACAGATGCAGTTGACGCGGATGTTCTGTGGGCCATGGTCAAGAGCCATCGCCTTGGTCAGAAGAACGACGGCTCCCTTCGATGCACAGTAGGAAGCCGCTTTCTCTCCACCCACTAGCCCCCATCCCGATGCGGTGTTGATGATGACGCCACCACCTGCTTCGGCCATGATAGGTATCACATATTTCGAAAAGATAAACGTCGACTTGACGTTCGTAGCCATCACCTTGTCCCATTCCTCCTCGGTTGTGTCCACCACGGAAGCGCGTCGAATGATCCCGACGTTGTTGAACAATACGCTGATCTTCCCGTGTTCCTTCAAGACTCTATCAACGGCCGATTGACATTCCACCATGTTTGTCACGTCACAGTGTAAGAAGACCGCTTTTCCACCGCTTTCGACGATGCTTTGGACAACGGCCTGACCATTGGGCTCATCGATGTCCACTATCGCAACCGTTGCTCCTTCTCTGGAGAAAAGAAGGGCCACCGCCTTGCCGATGCCCGAGGCGCCGCCGGTTATTATGACAACCTTATCCTTCAATAACTCGCGAGGTATAGGTTCACTTAAAGTTTGCATGGATACGGCTTCTTTTTTAAAAATAAAAGATTATCCGCGCGCCAGCTCGTTTATTTGCCTATCTTCCTCTTGTACGCCCTCCATGTCACCGCCCATTGAGATGGGTCGTCCAGCGGTTTGTGGTCGATCTTGTGGATGGTGCTGTTATGAGGCGCGGTTCTGACGATCTCAGGATTCGAATATGCCTCGTCGGAGACGTGTCTCAGTACCTCGATGTACTCGTCGAGGTCGGACTTTGAGTAAGACTCGGTCGGCTCAAGAGTGCAAGGCTCCGGGACTATCCATGGATGGTGGCTCGTCCAATAATGGACGCCAAAGTCCGCGGCCCTGATACCTATTTCCTCTGAACGAACACCCGTGTCTTCCCTCAACTCCTCCCAGCTATACCTGACCTGCTCGATCCGGCGCTTGCCCTTAGCGTAGGGAGCGCTCACTCCCTTAATCTGCAGCACCTTGTTGAGGAGGTAGTTGTTGTTTAGTACCGCGATTTCGGCGACTTCTCTCAGGCCCTTCGCGCCGAGGCTCATCACCCATGCGTAGGATTTCAGTACGACGGGCGCCACGCCGTAGAAAGCCCTGACTTTACCGATGCTCTTAGGCCTGTCATAGTCAAGATAGTACTTGACGCCATCGAACGCCACGACGGGAACGGGCAGGTACTCTGCTAGCTCTTCGGTTACACCAATGGGACCTCCCCCCGGTCCCCCACACCCGTGGGGCGTTGAGAACGTCTTGTGAAGATTAAACTGGCAGAGATCGAAACCAGTATCCCTCGCCCTAGTTATCCCGATGATGCCGTTAGCGTTCGCCTGATCGTATGCGCAGAGGCCCCCGGCTTCATGGACGACGTCAACGAACTCCTTGATCTTAGGGTTGAATATTCCTGTGTCCTCAGGATTCGTTATCATCAATCCGGCGGTTCGCTCCGAGACCGCCGCCTTCAACGCCTCCAAGTCGGGATAGCCGTCCTCGTCGGGATACAAGGTGATGACCTTGAACCCGGCTACTCTGGCGCAGGCGGCGTCCGAGGGATGGGAGAAGATCGTCGTGATCATCTCATCCCTTTTTTCGGCCTCTCCCTGTTCCTCGTGATATGCCCTTATGATGGATGCGTTCGCGTATATGCCCTGGGAGCCTGAACTGGGCTGGAGGCTGAACTCGTCCATCCCCGAGACCTCCTTGAGGATCTGTTTGAACCTGTACATCACCTCCAGGATGCCCCCAACGGTCCCCTCGTCCTGCAGCGGGTGGATCTCGTTCATCTTGGGGGACCTGCTCAGGTGTTCGTTGATCTTCGGGCTGTACTTCATCGTGCAGGTCCCCTGCCCCACATCGATGTTCAGGTCCGTCCCAAGGGTCTCCTGCGACAGCCTCATGTAGTGCCTGAGGACCCGCGACTGGGAGACCTCAGGTAGCTCGGGGGGACGCTTCCTCCGGACGCCTTGGGGAATAGACGATAGGACGTCCCCGACCTCACTCTTCAAGTCTTCCTCGGCTTCGGGCACTAGGATGCCTCTCTCCCCCTCCTGGCTCAGCTCGAATATTACCTCCTCATCCCACTTGGCCTGATGGAACCTCCTTATCTTCGGCCGTTTAGCCGTGATATCCACCACCATCTAGCCGACGACCTCCAGTATCGAATCGTGCAGTTTATCGATGTCCCCCTTGGTGTGTACCTCTGTGACGCAGTAGAGCGCGCTGTTCCCCAGCTCGGGCATCTCCCGGGTCAGGTCCTTTCCCCCGAATACTCCATGACCCAACAGCGCTTTATTGATCTCCTCGACCGTCTTCCCGTTTTCATCGAAGTTCACGACGAACTCCTTGAAGTGGGTCGACCCGAAAACAGGGGCTTTGACCCCCTCGATCTCGGATATCTTCGCGATGGCGTAATGCGACGTCTGCATGATCCTTTCCCCTATCTCCTGCATGCCCTTCGGCCCCATTAGGGCGAGGTAGACTCCCGCGGTTATGCCCCACAGAGCGGTGGCTGTTCCTATGAACTCCTTTCCCTCCTCCCGGAGTGCGAAGGAGGTTCTATCGTAGTAGACGTCGCCGAAACCGTACTCCCCCTCGACGGAGGTCGTGGTAATGCCGAACAGCCTCGAAGGATACTCCGCCACGTACTTCTCCTCGTCCCGAGTCGCTATGAACCCGGCGTGGCCCCCGCCGTATTGCATGTGCATGCCGAGGGGTTGGATGTCTCCGCAGACGATGTCCGCTCCGTACTCGACAGGGGGTGCCAGGACCCCCAGAGAGATGGGGTCTGCCCCTACGATGCATACTGCATCGTGGTCGTGGACGATCTTGGATATCTCCTCTCCCTGGCCCTCGATGAAACCTAGGTATGAAGGGTTCTGAAAGTAGACGGCGGCCGTCTTCGAGGAGATCTCTGATGACAGGGATTCGAGGTCTAGCTGACCGGTCTGGGGGTCATAGCTGAGCATTCTGAGCTCTACCCAAGGCTTGCAGTAGTCCTTGATCTTCGACAGTTCGTCGGCTCCAATCGTTTTAGGTATCAGCACCTCCCGTCGGCCCGTGATCCTCACAGCCATGAGGATGGAGGTAGCTGAAGCCTGCATCCAATCGTACGTCGGGACGTTGACGACGTCCATCTCGAGAAGCTCACCCATCATGCTCGCATACTCGAAGAGGGCTTGGAACCTCCCAAGGTCGTCGTAGGGCTCCCCCGCGTAGGCCGTCAGAAACTCGCCCCGCTGGTTCACCTCATCGCATATCGCCGGGACGTAGTGCTGCCAGCACCCGGCTCCCAGGAAGTTTAGATATTCATTGCACGTCTTGTTCTTTGAAAGGATCCCCTCGACGTGTCTCCTCAGGCCATATTCGGAGAGGAAAGGCTCAGGTAGATTCAGGTCTTCCCTGAGCCTGAGGCCCTCAGGTATATCAGCGTAGAACTCGTCAACGCTCTCCGCCCCGACCTCCTTGAGCATTCGCTCCTTCACTGCAGGCACGGAGTTCGGGATATATGGATAAATAATGTGTTTATCCTCTTTCATGTAATTTCACCTAAACATTGGAGAACGCTTGTTTAATTGTTTTTAGGAGGACATTGATCTCTGAATATCCTCTGTGTTTATTATCTAATAAAAGAAATTGCGCGCGGGATTTCAAGAGACGGGATAATCTGCGACGCCGAGAAGGCTGGATACGATCTGGTTGAGACATACACGTTCCTGCCCGAGGACAAACATACGTCCCGAGTCGCAGGCACTGACAAAGGCCAGCACCCGCGCGCGTGGGGATAAACTTTACCCCCCCCGAGAACTTCGTTCTGGAGGAGTGGAGGGCATTACAGATGCTCTGGCTGAGGTTGATGTCAAGGTTGAGTATGCTAAAAGGGTATTATTGAATTTTAGTAAAAATATTTCAATGGCATTTCTTGTACGAAAATCACTTTTCTGTATTGATTAAATTTTTCTTGATGGAGAATGTCAGGATTGGAGATTGGTTACGGTGAAATATTACCATAAAAACTTACAAATCAACCTGCTTCGCCTGGAAAGGTTACATACCTACCAAATGGAAACCAACCAACTTCTATGGGGATATCTTTTACCGCCATGTCCTGACCAAGATAATTAAAACGAGTGTCAGGACCACCTAATTTTTCAACTACTTTATTGATGGCATAATCTTTTGTTATCCAGGGAGCCCAAACTAGTAGTAATAAAATTATAACAATGGTAAGAATGATGGTCTTACCTCGTTTTTTAGTTCTTAAAATCACCTACAAGAACTTCCTCCTACTACGATATATTCAGAAGCATCTAGCCAAACTTCGTAGAAATGCCCGGGTCTTTTCGCTTGTTCAAATCTAATGACCCAGCAAGGTCTAATCTCCCTAATTTCAGGTCTATCCCATTTAAGCATCCTATCCCAGATATCTAGCCTATCCCATTCAACATCCGATTTGAGTACTATATCCCAGTAGAAATTAGGTTCCTTCTCTTCGTGCTTGATGAACAAGACCTTTCCAGTCTTTTGACCCACTCCATCGAGAAAATCTCTGCCGATTTCGATGGCTTGTTTCTCAGAAGGTGTCACATACTTTGGGAAAGGAGTCCTTGTTAATGGAACGATTACGAGTTCATAGGAGTAATGGTACATCCCTTTTCTACCTAAGTAGAAACTCGAACCCTCATTACCTGGGAGAAAGTATATCGTTTCTGCTCCAACCGATTTTGCTTCTTCGATGAACTGTGCAAGTGTGTCTATTGATACGGGGGCTTCTTGTTGAGGTCCGATAGGGGACTCTAGCTTTTCCAATTGAAACCCAACATCAACGATTTCTTGCTCGGTATCTCTCACTATTTTTCTTAGCCACCAAGCCCGATGACCTATCCTTGCCCCAAGAAAGATAAGAGCCAATATTATCACCACAATCACAAATCTGGCTCTTCCGATGTTGATTCGCTCCGATGTATCCACCATTACTTTACCAATTTCTTGACTGTAATATAATACTAAGTTTTAGAACAAGCAATAGAATAGCAATAAGTTTCTTGAAATCACTCAGATGCTGATTCTAGTAAGAATTAGAGGTGTAAAAATATTCATCGATTTTTTTTCTTTAAATTACGATTTGAGGTATATCTTTCCCTGAAAACAGGTTTAACAGCCCTTACTGTCCTGACTTTCAATAATCAGCTAGTACCTGCCCTGACTTCCCATTCTGCACTCAGACATCAAAAACAGCCCAGAACAGCCCGACGTTTTCGGGGGGGGGGATTAAACTTTACCCCACACACAATAGGATAGATGTTGGATGCAACGTTGTTATCATACTATTGCACTATGCACGCGGGCCAATTCAATAATTCACTGGGGTTTATTGGGGGCCCGTGTCCTCTGATTCTTGATGGGAAAATCTAAGATCGGTTCCCCCAAACTACTGTTCAAACACCTAGATTTAACCCCCATCCAACCCATCCTCTGGACCGGCCTCCACAAGACAGGCCCAGGAAGACCAGTGGAGTACCACCCCGAGTGGGACCTCCGGGCCCTGATGCTCCGCCAGCTCGAGCAGATACCCTACATCAAGGACCTGGTGAAGCGCCTCAGGAGGAACGCCTACCTGAGGCGGGCCTGCGGTTACGGTGACAGGGCCCCCTGCGAGGCACACTTCAGCCAGATGAAGAAGCGCATCGGGGCGGAGGGCTTCCGCATCATCGAGGCCTGGCTACGACACGAGGCCCTCAAGATCAGAGCCAGCCAGCCCTTGGCCGCCGCAGGCCTCATCCAGGCCGCAGGCATAGACGGTACAGACCTGCCCGCCTGGAGCAGCAGGGACCCCCACGACACGAGCCGAGGCCTCGGCGACCCCGACGCAAGGGTGGGCCGGGGCAAGAAGGGCTTCATGCTGGGATACCTGTCCCTCTTCCTCACAGACATCGAAGGATTTCCGCTCGGCCACGAGGAGTCCCCGCTGAACGTGAACGAGAAGCAGCTGATGGAGCCTCTGCTGGACAGGGTTCTCGGCGAGGACCTGGAGGTGGAGCTGGTGGCCGGGGACAGCCAGCTAGAGTCCCAGGCCATATTCGATCTCCTGGACAAGCTGAAGATGAGCCAAGTCATCGCGTGGAGAAAGCTGAAGGGTAGGGAGAACCCGCCCGAGGTGCTCACGGTGAAGGACAGGATCGACGTGGAGGGCCCCGAGTGGAAGAGGGTCATCTACAAGAGGATGAGGGCCATGTCTGAGAGCCTCAACGGCAGGGTGAAGAAGAGGATCGCCTACAGCCAGTTCACCTGGCAGGGCCTGGAGAACGCTTCGATCCATGTGGGTCTGGTGCTGATGGTGGCTTACGCCGTGTGTATAGCGGCTTACGGTATGGGGCGGCCGGAGCATAGGCAGAGTGTGGCCTTCTATGCGTGAAGGGTTGAGCCAGGGGAGGGTCCGGGTTGGGTAGAGGATACCATTCACCTGGTGACATGGAAAAGGGGTTTCACGGCGTCTATGGGCCCTTGTCCATGAACTTGTGGGGCGTTCTCGGTTTGACTCTGGAGTATAGCGGCTTGTTTTCCAGCTCTAAAGCCCCGATCAAGCCACCAACACCGAATTATTGAATCCGCCCGCGCGCAAAATCATTTAATTTAACTCCCCAGTTAATATAACCTGAATTATTTAATCAGCCCACGCGCAACGCTTCTTGATTTATTTATAAGATATAGGATTATAATTAGTATGGAACCTCTAAAATCAATTATATTAAATTTGAAAAGTGAAAATATTCATGACTTCTTTTCTCTCCTTTTTTGGACATTACGAGACTTTGGTTGTCTATCTAGTTCAGATTATGTATATCAAGATGAGTCGAAAGAACTGCATGAAATAAGATATGAGATTATAAGCACTCTATCTTCAGAGGCAATAGATAAAGATTTATCAAAATATATTGGTGTCTATATCACATTAAAACTCGTTTATGATATAAAAAATCCAAATGAAAATGAAATTCAAATATATGCACAAGAGTTGGATCATAAAGATTCTTTTATGAAAGGAATTCCATGGAGGCTAGAATTGATACGGTTAAATAAAGTTTCAATAAAACTATCATCGAAATCAGTTTTAAAACAAATGAAAATATTTGATGAATTAAATGAAGAAGAAATAATAGTTATGAGCTCAAACATAGAAAATGCTATTTTATACACTAAAAAGTTAATTGATAAAGGACCATCTATCGAACATCATACAGGATTATTTTTTAATAGTTATAAAGATTTTTTAGATGAATATTATATAATTGATGATTATATAATTATACCCGCACATACAAAAATAGAAGGAATAGGTGACGAACACATATGTATTTCAAAAATATCCAGTGAATATTCTCGGAAACATTCAGAACGAAGAAATTTCGGGGAGTTATCTTTTATTGGTATGTTACTTGGACTTATTACTAATCGTCATTTTACTTTGTGTGAATCAGTACCTAAAATAACATGTGAGGAATTGAAAATACCAAATTTTAGAATTTATTCAGAAAAAGCTTCAGACTCAAAATTGCTCGAGTTTAAAGAAAAATATCCTAAGGGTGAAATGAGACCAATAGCTAGAAAGGGCGAGTTTGCTTATAGCAATATTCGATTTCCTGATGATACATTAGACTTGATTTTACAATATAAGAATCTGTCAGATAAAGTTAAAGAAGTGTTCGAGGATACTTTAAGATGCTACCAATTATCTCTTGATCTTTATGAACATTTTCCTACATTCAGTTTGGTAGCACTTCTTTCTTCTTTAGAATCTATGATAAAATTAAGTGAAATTTCTATCAAACGTACTGTTGGATGTCCTATATGTGGATATAGATATTATCCAATATGTCCAAAATGTGGAAAACAATATTCATTAGAGGGAGCAAAATGGAAATATCTATTAGAATTCATCAAAGAAAACAATTCATTGAATGAAACTGAAGAGGAAGAATTATCGACCATTCTTGAAGAATCATATCATTCAATAAGGAGTGCTGCGGTTCACAACGCTAAGTTAAGAGGATTAGAATATGACACAGAAGAAAAAATGCGTTACTATTTACCAGATAGTTCTCAATTTGTGCCCTCTTTTCTAAAACTTGATTATTATTATCGTTCACTAAAAGAAGTTGTAGTATCGACCCTTTTAGAGTGGTTAAGAAAACAATGAAAAAAACACATATAACGAATGAGAAAACATCTTGTCGTATCAAACTGATTCGCGCGCCACATGCCACTTGTACGCACCGCGCGCGCAAATATAATCTGTTTTATATTGTCTATCAACATAATTTGAAACATGTATGACAGAGATAAAATAGAGTCAATCATCCCTGTTTACGAGTCATTTCTCCAAGAGAAACGAGACGACTATCTTAATCATATTATCAAATATCGTAAAATGCAGGACAGGTACATTGGGAAAAACCTGAATCTCTATTCAAAAGAGCAGCTCCAAGAAATCAACGACAGCTACGACGGCTTAACGCAAAAAATATTGTACACACTTATTCAGCTTGATAAAAATTGGGCAATGCACGGTTATCACACTATGAAAAACCTTCATTATTTAGAGAATCCACCAGAAACAGCTGAATGGAATCAGACTGATTTAATTATTTTCAACATGTTCATTGAAACATATTTACTCCTATCCAGATCACTTCTAGATAGCTACATGAGGCATGTTACCCTTGTCTCAGGAAAAAAGAACGTGGGTTTGATGCGAGTAAGCAAGTTCAAGAGGCAATTGAGATCCGTAGACTCTGCTTTCACGATAAAAGGAGAAGCGATGTTAGATTATTTTGAGAAGAAAGTGTTTGGTGAAAAGAGATGGGGTTCCTTGTTAAGGAAATGGAGAGACCAAATTGCTCATGGTAAAAACATCAATTTGAGGTATCAAGAGCCTGAAGATTCCCGTTTTTTAATCCATCTTTATTGGCCAACATTAGAGGGAGAACCATTTTTTGATTTTTGTCAAATGGTCTATAATGGAATATTCGATATGATCTGCGACACTTCACAACTATTATTCGACATAGAATGGCAGGCAGGCCCTCACAATCAAATTACTTGAGAAACTGCACGTCCGTCCGTCGTTTCGTGTGTGTGAGGGGGTAAAATTTACCCCCCGGCGTCTTCAGTTAACAATGCAACCTTCATTGATTTGAGTGCCCCTCATGGCGTTTCAGGAGCGAAAAACGCTTAATGTGGCGTCGCCTTAGTTTTGTGAGGATTGAGGAGTTGTTCAATCAAAAGCTCATAGACATGGTGAGGTCGAGGTTTCCGAGAGCGGAGAGGGATTTCAACGGTAGGAAGCGGGCGTTCCTGGACAACGGGACCGGGACCCTCGTAGTGGGGAGAGCCGCAGAGGAAGAGGCGAGGGCGAGGGTCGACCACAGCGCGAACGTCGGCGGAATCTTCGACGAGTCGAGGGGGGCCAACGAGGTCATACACGAGGGGAGGGCGGCGGTCGCCGACCTCCTGAACGCCCCCTCCCCCGAGGACATTGTCTCAGGCGAGTCGGCGACGAGCCTGATGTTCAGCCTGGGCTACGCCATCGGGAACGGGCTCACCGGCGAGAAGAACGTCGTCGCGACCAGCTACGAGCACTACGCGAACCTGAGCCCCTGGCTCGAGCTCGAGAGGAGGGGCCTCGTCGAGGAGGTGAGGCTCGCCGAGATCAAGGAGGACGGGGCGCTCGACCTGAGCCACCTCGGCAGCCTCGTCGACGAGAAGACCTGCGTGGTCTCAGCGTCGGCAGCGTCGAACGTCCTCGGGACCAAGACTGACCTAGAGAGCGTCGGCAGATTAGCCCGGGAGGCCGGGGCGTACTTCGTCGTCGACGCCGTCCACCACATCGCCCACGGCCCCATGGACGTCCAGGCCCTGGACTGCGACTTCCTCGTCTTCTCCGGCTACAAGTTCTACAGCCCCCACGGGAGCTTCATGTACGGAAGGAAGGAATGCCTCGAGGAGCTGAAGCCCTACAAGGTGAAGCCGGCCCCGGGTTACCCGCCGGACAGCTGGGAGTGGGGGACGAGGGACCAGGCGAAGTTCGCCGCCATCAAGGGCGCGGTCGACCACCACGCCTGGCTTGCAGAGCAGGTCGAAGGCGAGTTCAAAGGGAAATTCGCCGGCTACAGGGGCAGGAGGAGGGCGCTGAAGGTTGCGCTTACGGCCGTGGAGGAGTACGATAAGGGCGTCTCGAGGGCGATGCTCGAGGGCGTCGGAGACGTGCCGGGGCTCAACCAAATGCCGCACGTGAAGGTCTACGGCATCACGGACCCCGGGAGGGTGGACGAGAGGGACCCGACGTTCTCCTTCGAGGTCGAGGGCGTGTCCCAGGACGAGGTCGTGAGGCGCCTCTGGGTCGACCACGCCATCGCCCTCAGGGCCGAGGACTTCTACTCCAGAGTCCACGAGTACTACGAGAGGCCCAGGCTCATCCGCGCCAGCTTCGTCCAGTACAACACCCTGGAGGAGGCGGAGGGCCTGCTGACGGCGCTGGCGGAGATGAAGGTCTGAAGCCAGCCTGAGAAAAAACATCTCTCCCTAAGAGACCGCCGTCCCCAGGCGAGACCTAAACCCCCAGTCCAGTGGGTCTAGCCCGGCTACCCGGGGAGACCATCAAGGCCAGCTACGGCTACAGGCTGAACAAGAAGCTGACCATCGACTCTTTGTCCGCGCTGGGTGAAGACGTGGGGTTCACGGTGGCCGAGTCCAGGAGGCTGCAGGACTCGTTCTACCTGGTCCTCAGGAAGAGCTAGCCCTCGTCCACTCTCCTCAGGAACCCGAGTATCGTCGGGACGGCTTCGTCGGTTCTCTGCTTCAGGAAGCCGTGACCCGCGCCGGGTATCTTCACGAGCTCGGCGCCCGGTATCCTCTCTGCCAGGGTCTCGCTGTTGCCCGGAGGCACGAGGGCGTCGTCTTCGCCGGTCATCACCAGCACAGGCATCCGTAGGCTGGGCAGCCGGTCGTATGAGTCGAAGCCTGCTATGGCCTGGCTCTGCCTGTTAAGCGCGTAGTCGGGCGTCGGGTGGTCCACGTAGGTCTCGTCCAGTATGAGAGCCTCCAGGTTCGCGTCGACGTAGTCCCTGGGGTAGAGGAGGTACAGCAGCTTCACCGTGCGGTCCCTCTCGGTCATCTCGGGGAGCGGGTAGGCGATGAGAACGAGCTCCGTCTGCACGTGCACATCCGCGTTCACCCTGTGGAGTCCTCCCGGGCTGGTTCCGCACAGCACCAGGCTGGACACCTTCTCGGGGTGGTTGACGGCGAAGGCCTGGGCGACCATGCCTCCCATGCTGAACCCCATGACGTGGGACTTCTCTACCCCGATGGCGTCGAGTAGGCCCGCCGTGTCTACGGCCATCATGTCCATGGTGTAGGGGATGTCCGGCTTGCCGCTTCGGCCCGTGCCCCTGTTGTCCATCATGATGACGAGGTGTTGCTCCGCCAGCATCTCCACCATGCGGCTGCTCCAGCTGTCCACGCTGCCTCCCCAGCCGTTGATGAGGGTGAGGGGGCTGCCTTCTCCCCGTGTCTCGTAGTAGACCTCTACGTCGTTGACCTCTGCCTTGGGCATATGACCTGCTACAGGTCAGATCGGAAAAGTTTTTTCCCAGCCGACAGGTGGCCCATTTTCACGTGTCTCTCTACGCGCCTAATCTGAGCATCGTTTAAAAGTAAAGCTTGGGCTGGGATCCTCGGTATACATGCGTGAGGAGTCTGTCCTTGAGTGGGTGCGCAGGAACAGGAAGAACGATCTGAGGGTTAGAGAGGATCGTGTTTTTATTCGGGAGCGTCCCCGGAAGCCGTCACGGCCTCCGGCGTAGCCGCCACCGCGTCGTGGTCGGGAAGGATGTCCTCGACGTTCCTGACGGCGTCGAACAGGAATCCGCCCAAGCCTGTAGCGGCCCCGATGAGGCCCGCGACGACGAAGATGAGGGCCATCCCGGCGCCTGGACCCGGGCCCACAAGCCACCCGAAGACAGGGGCGAGGGAGCCCCCCGGCATCATCGCGGGCTCCATAATCCTGTCGGCTAGGGGTCCCGCCACGAACAAGGCCACCGGTTGGGAGGCCTGGGCGAGGAGGGCCCTAGTGGAGAAGACCCGGCCCTGAAGCTCCGGTGGCACCTTGCTCTGCCATATGGCCTGGTTGCTGCCGTTCACTATGGGGTTGAACAGCATCATGAGGAAGGCGCCGGCGGCCCACATGGGCAGCCCCCTGCCGAGCCCTATGAGGGTGAGCCCGAGGAGGCTGCTCAGCGCCAGCCCGGAGAGGACGCCGTGCACCTTCTTCTCGGGGCCGCCCCATGCGCTGAGGAGGAGGCCCCCTCGCTTCCCGCGCTTATATGGTGGGCTCACTTATGTTGAACACCGTTTGTATTCACAAGACGTGACCTAGTCCAGGTCCTCGGGCTTGGGCCGAGGGGGGCGCCGCGGTCGCTGCCGAGGCGATTCCTTGTCGACGTCTACGCGCTTGGCTATGCTGGACGCCATCTTGATGGCGAGCCTGCCGCTCATGGTGATGAGGTACCTACCTCGCCTCTTCTCCTGGACGATGAGCCCGGCTTCCTGCAGCACGTCGAGGTGGCTGCTCAGGGTGCTGGGGCTGATCTCCTTGAGGGTGTCCTGTAGGTCGCTCACGTATAGGCCACCCCAGGTGAGCTCCTTCAGAATCCTTATCCTATGCTCGTTGCCCAGGGCGCTCATGACGGCGGCTGTGCGCTGGACCTCGCTGTCGCTCATCACGGTGGGCCTTTCCCTCGGCGGCCGGTTCTCCCGGAAGAGGCTTCTCTCCAGCTCGCTGGTCACCCCCTCCATGACGTCCTCCACGAAGTCGCCTATGTAGTCACCCAGACGGTCCCCGAAGTCGTCGCCCAGATGGGCCCCCTTGATCTTTATCCTCTTCCGCGGCTTGCGGCGCCTGTAGTAGGGCTCGCCCTCGTCGAACCACTCGTCATCCGTTTCCGGCTCTTCCTCTTGAGGCTCCTCCTCCGAGACCTCGACGGGAACTTCTTGGCTCACCTCATCCTCCTCGGAGACCTCTTCATCCTCTTCTTGGGGCTCTTCGAGCTGCTCGGATATCCTGAGTAGCTGTTCACGCAGGAGGTTGACCTCCTCCCTCAGCTTCATCCTCTCATCATTGTTTTCAGACACCAAAACACATCCTATTCGTTTATCTTCGATGTTTATTCGATTATTATCGAATTGAATACGATTACAATCCTATTTAAGTCTTATGGGCGTAGAGGTGAAAACCATGTATAGCGAATACAGAGGTTAGGCCTCGGCCTCAGCACCAGTACCCCGACGGGAGGTCCAGGTAGGACTTGCCGTCTGAGTCCCAGACCCTGCAGCCCTCGCTTCTCGTCATAACCGTATCCCTCATGGAGAGGGTCTTCCAGATACGTATGGTTCAGCTTAGAACTGAGAATATCAGAGAACAATTAAACGTATTTCGATTAACATCCTTAGCTTTCCGACAACGTTTCCAGAGAAACGGGTGAGTAAAAAAGGGAGTTATGCCTCGAGGAGAACCCTGCGCTTCTCCTCGGGTATCCTGCCGAGCTTCTCGATCTCGGCGACGTACTCCTCGATGAACTTGGGCAGCACCTTGAAGATGAGGAGCACCATGGGTCTGAACATGACGCGCCTAGGCTCCACGCCCAGCCCCGAGAGCTCCTCCCTGAGCTTCTCCACCAGCCCAAAAGGCGAGGCATGGTACCTGAAAAAGAAAGAATAGGGATTTTACTCGACCATAAGGGGTTGTGCCCCTTTTATGGCGTTTATCTTCTCTACCAGCCTCTGATCCGTGACCCTGTGGCTGCCATACTGCATTTCCTCGAGGCTGTAACCCATGGCTAGGCCGAGGAGCTGTAGGTAGAACAGCACTGGTATCTTGAAGTCGAGTCCTGTCTTACGGGCAGCCATCATCTGGCCTGTGTCGAACTGGTTGTAGCACTGGGGGCATATCACGGCTATGCAGTCGGCGTCAGCCTTCCTCATGTTTTGGAGCCGGTTCCTGAGCCAGTCGTACCCTTCTTCTTTGTCGCCGTAGGTTCCTATGCTCCAGCCGCAGCACAGGTTCTTGGTATCATATTCTACGGTGCTCGCTCCCAGCAGCTCAACCAGCTCGTCCAGTACAGCGGCGGCGGATCCGAACCGGTTGGAGAAGTGGCAGCCGGTATGGGTGGCTACCTTAAGCCCGTTGAGGGGCTGTTTCACCAACTGTTTGATCTTGCTGGCTCCAACGTCTTCGATGAGCACCTCTACGAAGTGACGTACCTTGGACTTACCTGTATACCTGTGACCCATCTCAGCCAGCACCTCGTTTACCCGTGCCCTGAGCTGCATGTCCTCCAGCTCCTCGATGGTGTGGCCCAAGGTGTAGTAGCAGCCGTTGCACAGGGTGACAATGTCGAGTCCCTGCTCCTCTGCTTGGCATATGTTTCTCGCGGCCATGGTCAGCCAGGTCAGCTTCTCATGTATGCTGAAACCGGTGGGCTCTGGGCAGCAGGTGAAGCCGTCAACGTCAACGAGTTCAACGCCCAGCTCCGGGAATATCTTTCGTGCCACGTACTCGAGGTGGGGAGCCCTTACAGGGATAAAGCATCCTCTGAAGAAAGCGTACTTACTCACTGCACCTCACCTCCATTGGCCTCCGTTTCATCATCTTTCCTCGTCTTCTCGGCGATGACCCTCAGCTCCGAGACATCAGCTTCCTTGAGCTCAGGTAACCCGAGTTTGCTGCGCATGTTGTGTGTGCGAGCCGATAGAGGGTAGACTCCACCTGTTTCAACCACGTTATCGATCACACCCTGAACCAGTTCCTTGGCGAGAGGCCTGAAAGCCCCCGTCGGGCAGACCTCAACGCATGCCCCGCATGACGCGCAGCCTCCCTCCATGAGAGACTCGGATACACCTGAGACTATCTCGGTGTCGTAGCCTCGTCCCTTATAGTTAAGAACCCCATAGTGTTTCAGCTCGTTGCACGCGTTGACGCATCGCCCGCAGAGGATGCATTTATCGGGCTCCCTGATGATTACGGGGTTCCGTTCATCGACTGGCTCTCTGGGCCGCTTACTTGTGAGTAGGGGCTTTCTATCCGGTTTTATGCCTAGTTCCTCCGCTAGCTCTAGTAGCACGTTCTCCCCGTCTTTCGTGAGGCTCTCCGGGTCGGTGTTCAGGTTATCCAGCAGTAACTCAACGATGACTCGTCTTGACTCTAGGACTCGCTGGTTCCGCGTCTCCACCTTCATGCCCTTGCTGATGGGTGTAGTGCAAGCTGCCTCAAGCCTGTCGTTTCTTCCCACATCGACGACGCATACCCGGCAGGCTCCTGTCGGTTTGAGCTTGGGATGCGAGCACAGTGTAGGTATATGCATACCGTTTTCCTGTGCAACCTCCAGTATCGTCTGGCCGGGGTTTCCTGTCACCTTTTTTCCGTCTATGGTTAACTCTACGCTCATCTACCACACCTCCTCTATCGCGCCGAAGGGACACTTGGCATAGCACTGCCCACACTTGATGCATAGATCTGGGTCGATTACAGCCTTCTTCACCTGTTTACCCGTCTCCGGGTTCACAGCCTCGTCGAAGCTTATCGCCCCAACAGGGCACTCAGATCGACACAACAAGCAGCCTTTACAGAGCTCAGGGGACACCTGGTATCCCTTGAGGAAGTGTCTGCATCGATGCGCCGGGCATGCGCCGCCGGTGATGTGAGCCATGTACTCGTCCTGGAAGTAACGGAGCGTGCTAAGTATCGGAGTGGGCGCGGTTCTCCCGAGGGCGCAGAGCGACGAGTCAGTGATGGCTTTCGAGAGCCGCTCCAGCGTCGCGATGTCTTCAATCGCCCCCTCTCCCTCGGTGATCCTTTCAACTATGTCCAGCATGGCCTGCAACCCGATCCTACACGGGGTACACTGTCCACATGACTCAGCGGTCGTGAAGTTCAGGAAATAGCGGGACAGGTCAACCACACAGGTGTCCTCGTCGATAACTATGATTCCGCCGGAGCCCATTATTGCCCCTGCTTCCTGAAGAGTCTCGTAGTCCAAAGGCAGGTCAAGCTGGCTCTCGGGCAGACAGCCCCCCGAGGGGCCCCCTATCTGGACCGCCTTAAACCGTTTCCCGCCGGGTACCCCTCCACCGATGTCGAAGATGAGGCGCCTTATGGTGGTACCTATTGGGACCTCGGCCGCGCCCGTCCTGACCACGTTACCTGCAAGACAGTAGACCTTCGTGCCTTTGCTCTTCTCGGTGCCTATCTCCGTGTATTTTTCGGCTCCCTCAACGATTATGGTTGGGACATGGGCGAGGGTCTCAACGTTGTTGATGGTGGTGGGTTTTCTCCAGAGACCCTTCGTGGCGGGGAATGGCGGTCTGGGTCTGGGCATAGCCCTTTTACCCTCGATGGCAGCCATCATAGCGGTTTCTTCACCGCATACGAAGGCCCCCGCGCTCAGCATGGGCTTGACGTGTAAGCTGAACCCTGAGCCAAGGATATTATCTCCCAGTAGCCCGTACCTCTCGGCGTCCTCTATCGCCTTGGCGAGGTGCTCAGCCATCAACGGCTTCTCCGCCCTTACGAAAATGTAACCCTGGTTAGCGCCTATGGCGTAAGCAGCAATAATCAAGCCTTCAAGAACCCTATGGGGGTCGCCTTCGGCTGTGAGCCTATTCATGAAGGCTCCGGGATCCCCCTCGTCGCCGTTACAGATCATGTACTTGACGTCGCTTTCGACCTGTTGGCAGAACTTCCACTTGAGCCCCGTGGGGAACCCTGCCCCACCTCTTCCCCTGAGGCCGGACTTGGAGACCTCGTCTATGACCTCTTCGGGGGTCATGGTCGTGAGTACCTTGTGTAGGGCCTTGTAGCCTCCTGAGATGATGTATTCCTCGATGGATTTGGGGTCGATGACGCCGCAGTTCTTTATGGCGTCTCTTTCCTGGTACTTGAAGAAGGGCAGCTCGTCGAGGAGAGGTACTTTTTCTTCGCCCTTCATGCCGGTTTTTTTTCTGACGGCGAAGGCCCCTGAGACATCCCCGGCGAGGTATGTGTCCAGTATCTTTTCGACTTTATCCGGGGTCACATGGCTATATATGGCGGGGGTGCCACCTTTCCGCTCGATCTCCACCATTACCTCGGCGTAGCATGAACCCATGCAGCCGGTCCGCACCAGCTTCGCTCCCGGCTGTCTCACATCTAGCTGTCTTTTCAGTTCGTCATATACTGGCTGGGCCCCGGATGCGAGGCCGCATGTGCTTGTGCCAACGGTTACCCTGAGCCCTGTTCCCCCGTACATGATCTCGTCTTTCGAAACCGGTATTTTTTCGAACAGGCTCATCCCTGTGCCTCCTCCCTGTGCTGAGATAGAATTCGCAACATCTTCGCCTTGTCGATGTTCCCGTAGAAGGTTTCATCGATCTTCATGACGGGTGCTAAGCTGCAGGCGCCCACGCACCTGACCTGCTGGAGCGTGAACAGCCCGTCCTTGGACGTGTCCGAACTAGAGGTTATCCCTAGCTCCTTCATCAGTAACTCGTAGACCTCCAGAGAGCCCTTCACGTGGCAGGCGGTTCCCCTACAAACGGTTATCAGGTGCCTGCCTCTCGGCCTGAGCCTGAACTGGTGGTAGAAAGTGACCACGCCGTATACGTGGCTGGTGGGCAGCCTAAGTAGCTGCGACACCCGCTCCAGCGCCGGCTCGGGGAGGTAGCCAAGCTCGGACTGGACGTTCTGGAGAATCGGAATGAGCGCGCTTTGAATAGGGTCCTCGTTGCGATAACGTTCAAAGACGCGGTCAACGACTCTATGGCTCTCGGTCGCCTCTGACATGTTTTTTACCTTCGAATCTCCTCATATACGCTGCATCATCTTATAATGATTTGTTAAATTCCTTCCTGCAAAAGCTCTGGTTTCAGCAACGTTGTTAATAGAAAGGAGTAACTTCAAAAAGACCTCGCATTAGTCTCGGTGGTTTAGTATACTACAAGCTGTACTTCGAAAAATGGATACACCCCCTCCACTTTCTCTTCGAATACATGGGTCCTAAACGTACCTCATACCCACTCCAGCCTAAAGGGAGTAAGGAAGGCCGCCGAAATATGCTTACAGTGCGGAGTCTGCTGTACAGTCCCTGAATACGGGTGCCCTGCCCAGTACGACTCCCAGTTCGACCCAAAGTACACCTACGTATATGACTGCCTGGGTCACCAGCAGCCGGCCAAATACCCTAACGTCTGGCAGTGTGTCAGTTGCCACAAGTGCGAGGAGATGTGCCCCTATGAGGTGAGCCCTGTTGCCTTCATAGAGGCTATGAAGATATGGGCTCTGGAGGAGGGACACGCCCCTGATTCAATAATCGGAGAGATAGAACAGGTTGTAAATACTGGTTATGCCTTCCCGTTGACTTCTAACACTGAGAGGCAGAGGCAACAACTGGGCTTAGAGCCAATAAGAGCTAACGAGAACCTTAAGGCGATAGCGAAGGGGACTGGGCTTCTGGAGGACCTTGTTCACCTCCTTGGCTACGTCCTCGTCGTCGAGGAGCTTCTTGGCCTTGTTGAGCATCTCTCCGCAGGCGGAGCACATGGTGACCACCGGCAGCCCCTTCTCCTCCGCCAGCCTCAGGTTGACCGCCGCCATGGCAAGGGCCTTGGTCTCGTCGATGGGGTAGACCCTGCCGTTCTCGGCGAGGATGTCCATGAGCTTCATGAGCGCCGGCGGCGCCAAGCTCCCGGGCGATGCTCCTGAGGAACCTCGTATCCGCCTTGGAGAGGTCGACGACGGCATCGGTAATAACCATATTTGTTCCTATTATCGTCACTTGGGTGATTAAAAACCTTGAGAGTGGCTCGGAAACCTTATGGAGGCTGTCCTGTTTCCGCGGTGTGTCTGGGAGGTTTTCGCCGCGCGAAACACTTTTACCTTATTGACTTGTTGAACATGTTTGCGTGGCCGCTGTGGTGTAACGGTAGCATACGGGCCTGTGGAGCCCTCGGACGGGGTTCGACTCCCCGCTGCGGCCCCATCCCGCGCGGAGGTCGCCCAGCATGGTCAAAGGCGTAGGATTGAGGTTCCTATCTCTTAGGAGTTCGTGGGTTCAAATCCCACCCTCCGCACCAAGTCTCGAACTTGACTTTGTTGTTTCCTAGGAACGTTTAATAATATTGTAAACAATTTTGTTTACGATCTACGTTGACTCAGGTCCAGTTGAGGCTGCCCCAGAAAATGATCGAGGAGATCGATAAGTGGGTCGAGGAGGGACGGTTCAAGAGCCGGAGCGACGCGATAAAGACCATAATAAGTCTCTACGAGGAGCGGGAGAGAACCAGGGAGTTCCTGGTGATGCTCAAGGCCAGGAGCGAGGAGGCTGAGGAACGCCCGGAGATCCTCATCCCCCTCGAGGAATAGAGGTGACGTACACCGTCCTACTCCACCCGAAGGCGGCGGAAGAGCTCAACAAGATCAAAGAGCCCACGAGGTCGAGGATCAGGGAGAGGCTGACGGAGCTGCGGAGAGACCCTGAGGCGTCGGGGAAGAGGCTGAGGTACACGGGTTTCTGGAGCACAAGGATCGGTGACTACCGCGCGATATATGAGATCAAGAGGAATAGGGGGCAGGTGATCGTCCTCTACGTGGGTCACAGGAGAAACGTCTACGACGATTTCTCAAGAATATTCTAGACGAGACCCGTTTTCATGCATCGTTTCCGAATATCTATGGTACCAGCGCACAAGCCGGATAGAGAGCATGGGTTCGAATCCCACGTCATGTTAGCGCACTTTTATTAAAGCTAGGATGTCGTTATATGAGTTTATAAGCAAAGTTTAAAAAAGATAAAGCTAGAAAGGCCTCTTTTTTGTGTTTTTTTTAATATAAATTAGTAGTTAAATATTATCTTTATAAAAAAAATTAGGGGGCTAACAATTTTTCTATGACTCGCCTTCCAAGATCGGTAGGCCCGTAGAAGGAGTACTCTTTACTCGGTTCTGTTGGTGTTTGGTAGGAGTTATCGATTAGACCCGCTTTCATTAGTTTATTAAGATGATAAGCGCAATTTCCAGGTGTAAGTTCTCTTTCTTTCAATACTTGCGAGAAAGCCATTCTACGCTTCTCAACTAGCATTAACAAAATGTTGAATCTCTCAACATTCTCAAGCGCTGGAAGGACATTCAACCATTCATTTGTACTTATCATCTTTTTTAACCTCTTGAGTCGTTCTCGGAGAGGACTTAGAGTGAGCTTCGTACTGCCATATAAGTTTTGTGGATTTAGACTCAACTCTAAAACCCTAGATAGAAAGTATTATTACTTAATATTAAACGTTTGTCACTATGCCAAATAAAATTAATTTTAAGGAAAAAATTAGAAATCGACTTTACGAAAATTCTCTTGGTCCACGAGAACAAAGAGTTGCAGTACTAGGTTCATTTGATACATGGTCATATATGCATAAAATATGTGTAGATTTAGTAAATTTGAAATATAATGCGATTACGAGTAGATTTGTTTATCAACAACATGATGATTCTTCGCTTGAATATTATAGAGTTCCCAGAGATCCAAGTGACATTCCAATAGATATAGAAAAATATAGCAAGGAGAGCGGATCTACGTTAAAAGAAGAACTTAGTATTGATATGAATACTTTTCTTAAAGAATATGTAATAGATATTTGTGATAAGGCAATTATTATATATTCTCTTCCTGCTGCCCATTATAATGAAGCTGAATGGTGTAAAGATTTAGCTATTAAAAGAGATTATAAAACATTAGGAATTACATTTGTAAGAAAAATAAAAGATGATAAATATTGTAGAGAGTGTTTAATTGATGACCAATTAGATATTGCATATTGTAATGGGAGTAAAAATGCTTGGAAATGTATGGATAACCCGGATTGTCCCTTTAAACATCAAGGTATAGCTAAAAATCAATTAGAGTATTTTTTACTGTATAAAAATAATATGACATTAATGGCTATAGAAAAAATTGAAAAAACAAAACCCATAATTAATAAATTTCTAAAAGGAGAATTAAATATTCCTACTAGAAAAGATTATATATATGAATTTAGATATGATTTATCTAAAACTAAATTAAAAAAGGTACAGCATAATATAAATAAATTAATTAAAAGTAGTGAAGAAGAATTAAATAATTTTTATGAATATATTGATTACTACTATAAACCAAAAAAAGATGATGTTGATACATGGTTAACCCGAGATAGAACACTCAGAATTAGAGAATATACTAATCCCCATCGAACTAAAGTGGATGTATTTTCTTGTGAATTGGTGTCCAAAAATGAGGGGTTTATCACTTATGACCCATTCGGCATATTAAAATGGTATCAGGGTCCTAAAGAAAGGGCTGAAAAACTATTAAATGATCATCATATGGATTTTTTCCTTAAAGTTATAAAAGAAGGACATTACTATAATTTAATGGATTCATTTCCATCAAAAATATTTTTAGAAAATATATCTGTGGAAACACCAGATCAAAAATATTATGATTACGGAAAATCTATTGAAATAGAACTATGGACAGATGATATAGAAAAAGCTGATGAAGATATTCTTCCTAAAAAAGAACTTTTAATTGAAAAACTGGATTTAAAAGGATGCAAGCATCAAAAAAATCCAGTACAAAAATTCATCGTTGAGTGGTTAAAAAAATAATAACAGTAACAAACAAAGATATACAATAAAGGACAAGAAAAACTAAATCTTATTAAATAAACATCTATCTATAACTAAGTAAGTGGCACCAGCGCCCAAGCCGGATAGAGAGCATGGGTTCGAATCCGTCTCCGCGTCACCCCGTGACATTCTTGCCGATTGCTTGATTCATGTGGTTAGCCGGTTGTATTTCCTCAGGGCTTCCACCAGCCTGTCGTGGGGTATCGCGTACACGGTGTTGCCGTTGATACCAGTCATGGTCTCCGCCGCCACCAGCGCGTTGACGATGGCCTCCTCCGCCGCCTGAACCGTGGCCAGGAACAGCGGCGAGGCGCGGTCGTTGGACAGCATCCTCAGCTCCGACACCTTCTCCTTCCCGTGGACCCCGGGGTTCGCAGTGGAGAAGGCGATGAAGATGTCCCCCGAGCCGTCGCTGCCGATGCCGCCCACCCTCGATGCCCCGAGGGGCGATCGACGCGCCAGCCTCTTCAGCTGGTGGGGCAGCATGGGGGCGTCCGTGGCAACGACGACGATAATGGAACCTCCGCCGCCCTTCGCCTCGCTGATGACGGGCATATGGTCCGGTATCTCGCGGCCCACGGGCACGCCGGCGACGGTGAGAAGCTCCCTCGACCCGTAGTTGGCCTGCACCAGTACGCCCACGGTGTAGCCTCCCTCCTCGTCGGTGAGCCGCCTGGATGCGGTCCCGATGCCGCCCTTGAACTGGTGGCACACCATCCCGGTGCCTCCGCCCACGTTGCCCTCCTCCACGGGGCCCGGGGAGGAGCCCTCAAGCGCCTCGAAGACGTGGCGCCTCTTCACGTGGAACCCGTTGATGTCGTTGAGGCGGCCGTCGTAGGTCTCCGCGACCACCGGGAGCGACCAGAAGGACTCCGCTACTTCGGGGTCCCGCGTCCTCTGCCTGAGTATCCACTCGATGACGGCGTCGTGGACCACGCCCACGCTGTGGGTGTTGGTGATCACGACGGGGCCCTCGAGGAACCCCGACTCCTCCACCCAGGTCGTGCCGGTCATCTCCCCGTTCCCGTTCAGGCAGGACCACCCCGCGAAGACGGGGTCGTAGTCCCTGCCGCGGGGCAGGATCGCCGTGACGCCTGTCCTGACGGGGCCCTTCCCGACGACCAGCCTGCCCTCCCCCGTGACGATGGTCGAGTGCCCGACCATTACTCCCTCCACGTCGGTTATCGCGTTGTAGGGGCCGGGGGTCCCGTCGAAGGGGACGCCCAGGTCCCGCGCCCTTATCTTGCCTCCTCTTGAGCCTCCCATTGAAGACACTGTTTCAAGATGGGTTCTGGGAGATTAGTAGTCTTCGATTACAGCAGTCCTTCTTCAGAACTGAGGCACGATACGAGCCGCCTCATACCTTGTTGATGCTATGGCTGTGCCTCATCTTCTTGATGAGCTTCCTGTTTTCACGGATCATTCTAGGAAGGTGCCGCTCACCTGGCTCATGTCTCGGCCTGGTGCCCCCCCTTCCCCTGGATCTGAGCTTCTTGGTCACCATGATCAAGAGCTGCATATCATCCCTCAGCCGGGGATAGGAGTAACGCCATACGGTGAATATTTTCCGGGTCATGTCGTCCTCCACGTCGTGGAGGATCCAGTCGGTGAGTCGCTCCCTGTCCCTGTCGGTGAGGATGTACCTGCGCATGGCCCCGTTACCCTTGGCGGGTGAGATCAGATATGTGGGAGCCTAAAAGCTTGGTTTGACTCCATGAGGTTTGGTTAACGTCACTCTTTCTGGCACTCGGGGCAGAGGTAGACGTGGCCCCCGCCGTGGGCTAGCCTCTGTATGGCCGCGCCGCACCGGGGGCAGCTCCCGTCCTTCATGTTGGGGCCCATCCTGGGCGTGTACCCGCCGCGTTTGCCGTGGAGGTCCGTCCACCCGTCCTTTCCGCCCAGGCTGAGCCGCTCGTCCATCATGCTCTTGATGGCGTCGTAGAGGCCGTGGGTCTCGTCATCGGTGAGGCTGCTGGCCTTCCGCTTGGGGTGGAGCATCGCCCTGTATATGATGTCCTGGAACGCGCTGTTGCTCACCCCCACCATGACCGCGTCTTTTCCCACTAGAAGCGGCTTCAGCGCCCTGTTCTGGCTGCCGAACGCCTCCTTGAAGTACTCGTAGGTGAACCCCGGGCTGTCGGGGGACACGGCTCCGTGGAAGTCCCGCCTGTACGTGTAGCGCTTCTCCAGGTCCCCGGTCTCCGTGGCGGATACGACGCCCATGTTTGTGAGCCTCACCGTGAGGGCTGAGCCGTCGGTGAAGCCCAGCTTGAGGTGGTAGCTGGGGTGCTTCTCCCCAGCCTCGTGGTACTGGACCCTGCCGCCGTACTCCGGGCTTATGACTAGGTTGGCGTCTCCGCTGAGCCTCAGGTGGACCGTGTTGCCCCCCGACTCGGCGCCCAGTATGGTCTCTCCGTCGAGGATGCCGTAGTCGGCGAGGTCACTGTTCATGAAACCGATTCTCTGGAGCTTCTCCGAGTCCATGACTTCGTGGGACGCAACCTTCTTGCCCACCAGGGTCTCGTTGATCTGCTCGGCTAGTATCTTGGCTTCCTGTAGCTCGACGCTCATATACGCACCTATGTTTCAGAGCAGCCTGACATGTTTATATGCTGTGCTGGTTTACCAAAAACATAAATCGCCGTAGTTGGCTTTACTGCTGTTAGCGGAGGTCGCCCAGCATGGTCAAAGGCGTAGGATTGAGGTTCCTATCTCTTAGGAGTTCGTGGGTTCAAATCCCACCCTCCGCACCATCCTGATATTCCAGATAATCTATTCCCTCGTCTGTGATCGAGATGGATGCCCAGTCATTCTTGTGGAATCCAGTGTGAAGCTCCACAAACCCTTTTGACTCAAGGTCTTTGCACGCTTTCTCTATCTCTCTTGGCTTATCATTCACTGACTTGAATAATATTTTTCGCGAGACCTCGCCCGTATCAGAGAAATCTTGGGGTAAGTTGTCGAACAAGTACCGAAGTATTTCTTGATGGATTCGTTCAAGCGACATTCCTACATCAAAATATGCGGGTAATAATATCTCTTCCCACTCACTCTCCGACAGGGTGAGTTAGAACATCGAGAACCAAGAGTTCTTCAATGGATAGCTGCGTCGTCAAAAAACCTGCATTTAGATGGGATGATTAAAGGAAGATATCGATACAACTGTTCCAGAAACTCGGATACCTCCGTGCGAGAGACCGTTTAGCATGGTCAAAGGCGTAGGATTGAGGTTCCTATCTCTCAGGAGTCCGTGAGTTCAAATCCCATCTCCTGCATAAAATATTTTATTAATTAATATTAAATATTGATAATTGAAACATATACATAAACATGAATCATAAATCGAAAATATCCAAAGATGAGGCAATTTATAAAATACAAGAAATAGCAGGTTATGGTGTTGCTTTTTTTAAAGCTAATCAACTAATAATTAATAATAATGAAATTTTTTTATCGGTTATTTATGACGAAGATTTTTTTCATATAGAAAGCCATCTTAGGAACTCTAGCATTATATTAACTGAATCATTAGGATATTTATTATTAAAAGAGTTAAGTAAAATGAATATTGGTGTTTTTTATTGTGAATGTATTGATAATTATTTGAAAATTGATTTTGGAGTAACTGAATATATTTTAGCAAGTATGTATGTAGATACCTATGATTTTTTAATAAGTATAGTTAAGAATGTTTATGAAGATTTACATAGTATAAGAGATGTTTTTAATAAATATCGAAAACATGAAAAAAATATTGAACTTATTAATAATTTATGGAATAAGGTTATTAACGAAAATGATTCTAATATGAAAGGTAAATTATTTGAAATTTTTATAACTAGATTAATTGAAATAGATGATAATTTAGAATTATATAGGAAAAATATGAAAACTCGGAGTGAAGAAATAGATGTAATAATAAAACCGAGCAATAAATTAAGCATATGGTCTAATATAAATTCACCTCTAATTATAATAGAATGTAAAAATTGGAAGAAGAAGGTTGGTTCAAAAACTATTAGAGATTTCAAATCAAAAATTGAAAATAGATCAAGAATAATATGTAATCTAGGCGTATTTTTTTCATTATCCGGTTTTTCAAAAGCGGCATATGACGAGGTCCTCGGTTATAGAAACTCGCCTATTTATCTTATTTTAGTAGATAAAAGTGATATAAAAAAAATACTTAATTCAAAATTGACCATATCTGAATTATTAGAAAATAAATTAATATAACCTTTTTTGGGAGTCCTTTTTTAAAAATATATCATGTAATTATTGGGCTTCGACGAGTTCACCAACTACTGGTACGCGTTTTTTAAGAAATAGGTTACATGATGAAGAAAAGAATCACATACGAGGGTATTCGGAGCATCCCGTTGTTCATACGGTTCCACAACCTCTACATGTACACACGGATCACACGGTCAATAGAGGACAGCGTGATACCGGGGGATCCGGAGTGGGTGACTAATCTACGCGAGAAGCTGGGCAACAAGAACCAACGGTACCATGACGACTTCCTGAACAACCCCATCAAACTGTTGCGTTGACTTCTTGTTGATGGATCGTTCCCTCGGCTTGATGATAGGGCTTGTGGCGGTGAGCTTCACGCTGTTCGGGTACTCTCTGGAGGAAGTGTTCAGCCCGAAGCTTAGAAAGTAAACTTTCTCGTAACTTTTCTTAACTTGCATGTAGCTTTATGATGTAACCATATTTTGCATTACATTGTTGATGCTTTATCTGAGAGTGTAACTAGAGTTCGTTTTGGGTGCGGGTAGAGGTTCATATCTCTGAGTTCGTGGGTTCAAATCCCACCCTCCGCACCACAATTATAACTGATCAACTAGTGAAGGTCACTCAGTTACATAATTACTATTTAGATTCGTTCAAATGATTTGATAACAGGTAGGGTGATCTTTTCCACCCATCTAATGGCTATAGTAGGTAGAAACCATGACCCCTACCTGAGAGCTCCATTGTACAGTAATATACAGTACTTTATGTGTATTTTGTAACTACAAAATCATCTTATTTGATAATTTAATGTTTGCACATATACAGGATGCTTATCTTAGATGTAATCCCACATCCATTAATTTTTAAATCTATATGAATTAAAATATGATTTAGTGGCCTTTATAGGGTACAATAAACATGTGTTTTCTGCTCTATATGGAGGGCATAAACGTGATAGGCTGTGGAAAGAAGAAAATGGCAGCCTGATCGTCCAAATAATGAGGTTGCAAGAGAGGAACCTGTCTCTCCTCACCCTCCGCACCAATCTTCTAAGCCCAGTGCCTCTCCGTCTTGACGGCCTCTTGGTACCCCGGCCACCGCGGCATGGTGGCGACGATGAACTCGAGGGGCTCCTCACCGGCGTTCCTGAACTGGAAACTGGTACCGGGAGGAACGCTTACGCACACCCCGGGCTCGAACCCGGTCACCTCCTCCCTATCCCCCTGCCTTCTCCACACCTCGCCTCGGCCGCGGACACAGTACCAGATCTCCTCGACGGTCCTATGGTAGACGGCGTCCGACGTCTCATGAGGCGGCAGCGTGCAGTGGGACAGCTGGCCGCGGCTCGTCCTCATGAGAACCCTTATCTCGGAGCCGTCAGGGGCTAGCTCGTCGTACTCGCGCGGCAGCCGCCTGGTTCTGAAGTCTAGGGGTTCGCCCATGATCCTCATAAGGGGCGAAGGCAGGGAAAAGGCTTCACACGCTAGTCCAACCCGTGCATGGTCCGGGCGATTATCTCGTCCTGGTACTCCTTGGTGAGCGTCGTGAAGTAGGCGCTGAACCCCCACACCCGCACCAGGAGCGACCTGTACCGCTCGGGGTTAGCCTGGGCGTCCCTGAGCGTCTCAGAGTCCACGACGTTGAACTGGACCACGGTGCCGCCCCCGCTCATGAACGCCCTTATGAAGCTCTCAAGCTTCTCCACGCCCTCCTCGCCCATGAGTGCCGTCGGGTGGAACCTGAGGTCCAGCGCCGTCCCCTCGGGGGGACGCAGCGCGTAGACCTTGAGTGCCGAGTTCACCGTGAGCGTCGGCCCCGCCTTGTCGGTTCCGGCGACGGGGGAGAGGTGGGTCGAGACGGGGTCGCCGGCGTGTCTCCCGTCCGGGCTGGCCGACGACCTGATGCCCCGGCTGACGTGGTGGAACGTGAATATGCCCGGGTAGTAGGGGCCGCCGCGGGGGTTCCTGTGCCTGAGCACCTCGTCGATGAAGTGCCCGGCGACCCTGACGGCTATCGCGTCGACGTAGTCGTCGTCGTTACCCCACTTGGGCACCCTGTTCAGGGCGTACTGTCGGAGCCGCTCGTCGCCCCAGTCGTCCATAAGCATCTCCCTGAGCTCGCCGAGGGTTATGAGCTTCTCGTCGTAGACCATCCTCCGTATTGCGGCGAGGGAGTTCACGGCGGCGGCGAAGGCCTGGCCGTTGCACCCCGTCCAGTTGTAGCTGCAGCCGCCCCCCGTCTTGTCCACGGCCTTCTCCAGGCAGCCCTCCAGGGTGCTCGACAGGAAGGGGACGGGATTGTATGCGGCGAGGCCCTCGTCTTTTCTGTTTCCCTCCTCGACGGTGGCGGAGACCATGGCGTCGAGGTTATCGAGGTACGCGTCCATTAACTCCTCGAAGCCGCCGTAGTCCCTCACCTCGGGTTCAGGGGGCTCGGGTCCGCCCGGCTCCACGAGGTACGGTGGGACGCCGAGGGTGTTCTGGACGCATGCTAGGAGGTCGACCCCTGTGTGCACGGGGTAGAAGTCGCCCTTCCCCGGGAGGATGATCTCCTGGCAGCCGTCGCAGCTGTAGAGGCGGGCGTGCTCCATGGGGACACCCATCCGGGTCAGCCCCTCGATGATGGCTTCGTCGTTGTAGAACACGGGGAAGCCTCCTAGGCCCGCCTTCACCATCTCAACGCATTTCCTGAGGAGCCGGGCGGGTGTGCCGTCGTGGAACCGTACGTTGAGCTTGGGGTCCGCCAGCCGCAGGCGGTGGGACGCGTCGAGGCACATGTAGGTTAGGGTGTTGGTGGCGTCGAGGCCGTCAGGCCCCTGACCCGCGAGAGTGATGTTCCTGCACGTGTCTGTGGTGAGGTCTGACTCGAAGTTTAGCTTTATCCAGAGACACTCTAGGAGCCCCTGGGCCTCGCCGAGGGTCGTCCCTCCCGCGTCCAGGTCCCTCTCGAGGAACGGGTAGAGGTCCTGGTCGAACCTGCCTATGGGGATGCAGCTCTGGCTCTCGGCGGCCATCGCGAGGCAGCAGAACCAATACAGCTGGAGGGCCTCGCGGAAGCTCCTCGGAGGCTCGGTGGAGACCCACAGGCAGACATCAGCTATCTCCTTGAGCTCCTCCCTCCTGGCCTCGTCCCGGGTCTCGTCTCTGAGCCTCAGTGCCTCGTCTGTGTGCCTCCTTATGAACTCCGTGACGGCGTCGAGGGATACGAGGACGGCCTTGAGGAACGCCGCCTTCTCCCCGTCCTCCTCTAGTTCGGCTAGTCTGGCGGCGGCCTCATCCTTTACGCCCCGCAGCCCACACCTGAGCACCTTCTCTGTGCCGAAGGGGACGTGGCTCGTGAAGCCGCCCTCCGCGACGCCCATCTCCTGCGCCGCGGCCGCCTCCTCGTCGGTGAGGTACCCTGGGTAGAACGCCTTCTTGTGCATGGTCGCCGGCTTCACGGGGAGCATGTACGCGCCGCCGAACACGTTCTCCCCCTCATCCAGGGCGCCGTAGAGGGTGCGGAGCCCCACGATGAGCTCGTGGTCCATGATGACCGCGGGGGTCTCCTCCAGAAGAAGCCTGAAGGCCCTCGCCTTACGCACCACTATAGGTTCCGACGGATCGGCGCCATGGTCCCAGATGGATAGATACTTCACGGTCCTGTACTCGGTGTGTCTAAGCCTCCTGTGGGCCTCGAGAAGCAGTTCTATCCGCCTAGACAACGCCATCATAGAGTATCTGCAGGGACCATATTTTAAGCCGAGCATGGGGCGGGCCCTGAACCCTTTATGTCTCGGTGAAGCCGGCTATGAAGCCAGATAAACAGGGAGTTAGGTGCAGGCGCGTCTTTTGGCCATTGTGCGGTCGTAGACCATGATCGTCTCACCGCTTCTCCTGAAGAACTGGATGGGCGTCACGGTGTCTACCCCGTACAGCTTGAACTCCTTGGGCTCGCCCTCCAGGTCCACGGGGATCAGGGGCCTCGTGTAAGTCCTCCTGCCGAAGCTCATGGTCAGCTCGAGGATGCCGCCGCTTCTGGCAACCTCGTAGCTAGACGTGTCCTTGAAGGTGGAGTAGGTGCCCGTCAGGTCGTCGAGGAGCCTCGTCCTCCTGAAGTAAGGTATCTCCAGATGGTCCCTGCCGGCGAGGAGCGCAAGGACGTACTCCCCGATGTCCTCGAGGAAGTAGCCTCCGTTGGCGAGGACGACGACTCCAACGCCCTCGTCCGGTATGATACCTATGTAGCCGCTGGAGCCGAAGACGCTGCCGCTGTGGTGCACAAGGCTGTGGCCCAGGAACCCCGTCTTCACCCGCAGCCCGTAGCCGTAGTGGCTGTAGCCTACCCCGTCGTAGGGTTCCTCGGTGGTCCTTACCTTGGGCTCCATCATGTCCCTAACGGTCTCTGCGCTGGCCACCCTGACTCCGTCCAGCTCTCCGCCTGAGAGGAGCGCTGTCGCGAACCTGGCCATGTCCAGGGCGTTGCTCATGAGCCCCCCGTCGGCTATCATCTGACCGTAGGGGTACCTGGTGGCAACCTTCTCGCCGTCCCGCGAGGTCACATAGGGGGTGGCCACGTCGTCGTCCTTCTCTACGTCTTCCTCGTCGAAGGTGCTCCTCCACATCTGCAGGGGCTCCAGGATGTTCTGCTTCACGTACTTGGCGTAGCCGACGCCGGAGACCTTCTCTATGATGGACCCAAGTAGGATGTATCCTTCGTTAAGGTATGCGTGGCGCCGGCCTGGCTGGGACAGGGCCCACTCCTCGGCGCCTTCCATGAATACCAGGAGATCGCTTGGGCTGGAGATGGGGAACCATGCGTCCGTCGTTCCCGTGGCCATCCCTAGGGTTGCCTCGGCGTAGCCAAGGGAGGGGAAGCCGCTGCTGTGGCTCAGGAGGTGCCTAACCAGTATGGGCTCCCCCATGGGCCTGGCGGTGAAATCCACGTATCTCTCGATGGGGTCGTCGAGGCTTATGAGGCCACTCTCGCAGAGCTGCAACGCTGCTAGAGCCGTGAAGCTCTTGGTGACGCTGCCTATGCAGTATGTGGTCTTCTGGGTCGCGCTGGTGCCCTTATCAAAGTCTCTGAAGCCGAACCCGTTGCTGTAGGTTACTTGGCTGTTCTCTGTGACCGCGATGCTGAGACCCATTATCTTGGCTTCGTTCATACGTTTGAAGATGTAGTTCTGCAGTTCCGGTATTCTTTCCTTGAACGTCATCGTCATCGCCTTCCATGTTTAAACTACCTCGCTTAATCGTCTCCTATAAACGAGGATCAATATTCGGGTTTTGGTATTGTGTTCCACTATCCGCTGAGGGTCACCTCTTGAAGACATGTAACTTAGCTGGTTGCACGGCTCAGACGTTGACGAGAAACACAGTGGCTAGGGTCATTTGGAAGGCTAAGCTCTCTCCACCGGCTGCCTCCGGATGGTCTTCAGTTTCTCGGGCTTGGTGCGGCGGGGGTCACCCAGGTATATCTCGTGGTGATGACCGCGTTCCCTGTAGCCCTGCTCCCGTATATAGCCGTGGAGCAGCTCTACGGTGGGGCCCTCCTCGCTGTAGGGGCCGACGTGCATTATCTGGGCGCTGAGGCCCTCATTGAAGGTCTCCAGGACCACCTCGTCGACCGCTGATCCGCTCCTCTCCCTGACGTCGGGGCGGACCTCATCCAGCATCCCGGGGCTGAAGTCGGGCTGCCGGATCATCGACTTCCAGAACCACGCAAAAAACTGTGAGAAAAGACCACTTTACTCCGCTTCCGTTTTCAGAGCTGAATGATCAGTTTCGCGCGCGCGATTATATGTAAAATGGTTTTAACTCCTATTTGACAATTTGAGGACAGATGCGAGCCTCACATCCGCGCCTTTCGTCATTACAATGACAGCCCTTCTCGTGGCTGCAATGATGACGTAACCTTTCAAAGGGGATGATAGCAAGCCCCTTGTACGGGTCCAAGAAGGCGCGCGATGCTCAGCTATATGTACTTATAGTTGGGCGTATTGATTACAACTTGTAGGGAGCCATTATCTTTGCTTGAGAGACCAGGGTTCATAAGGAGACATTCGGTCTGGGTGTTCTTATCCGTAATATTAGCTGTGACCGTTTTATTGTCGCTCTATGTCTTATTAGGTTTCAACATCAATCAGACGATGTACCTTGAGAAGGCTAACTTGAACTGGTTCCAGACCGTCTTTTACAGCAACTACGTCTTTTACATCTCGGCGTTTCTGGCTCTTTTAGTGATCAATCCCTTTGTCGGGAAAAGTGACCTGTATGAAGCGTATGACAGCATCCAGCAATATGCCCAGATGATGTCAGCCACATCAGGCATAGAAATCGACGTCTCTATACCAAACCTGAAGATTAAATGGGGGAGGTCAACCTGGGCCCTCTGGCAGATGGTTAAGTGGGTCATCGCTTTCGTGGTGATAGCAACATCCATGGAGATTCCCTTCGTCGGCCCTTTCATGAACGTCTTCTACATGATGATCAAAGGCTTTGGTAGCTGGTCTCAGGTTCCAAGGATATTTCTGCTGGCTCTCCAGCCTGCGTCCGGTGCTGAGTGGATCAGTTTGATGCCGACGATCGAGGTGCAGTACCGCTTCCTGTTCATAATGATCCTAACGGTCTTCGGAGTGATATCGGTGCGGCTTGCCCTGAGGGCGTTTAAGGATTTCATCGATGCCAGGCCTGCGGCGGCGATGAGGAACGTCTTCATCATCTTGACTCTCATCACGTTCGCCTTCATCTTCGACGCTCCTTACTGGAGGATGGACATCACTACGCCGCACTATTATTACATCGCATTGACGCTTCTCATCAGCTTCCTGGCACTCTCCATAATATACCATCGGGGAGGCTCCCCACTGCAGCTCACTGACATTGGGAGGAAGAACATCTTCGCAACGGGGATTATCGTTGGGTTAATTGGAGTAATCGCGATAAATGGCGCCCTAATAGCGGTCTACAGCTTCAACTGGGACAACAATTGGGCCGCCTATGAGTGGCTCCCCTTCACCTCGAAGCAGATAGAGGTGACCAGGTGGGCCGCCGGCATCGACTCCATAGTCACCAGCCCCATCGAGCAGTATCCGACTGGTAATGAGACCAAGATCCTGAGCCTGGTCCGGCAGTGGGACTATGATTCGGCCCTCACCCGGATGGTGAACATGATTCCTGTCAACTGGCTTAAGATTCCGACTCCGGACATCGTCTACGTTTACGGGAAGGAGTACTGGATCTCTCCAACCACCATAAAGTACCCGAGTGACGACTGGATCAGCAGGCAGCTCATCTACACTCATGCCTCGAATATCTTCGCGATCGAGAGCCACTCGGGAGAATCGGTCCCGATCACAGAGGCCTTCCATCTGAGCAAGGAGCCCAAGATATACTATGGGGAGGAGATCTCTGACATCGTTTATCCGAAGGTGAAGGGATTCAACGAGGTGGAGAACATCAGCTACGCCGGCGAGCCGGATTACGTTCTGTCGGGGTGGCAGAGGATGCTCTGGTTCCTCGCTCAGGGGCAGCTGGGCTTCGCCTTCGCCCCACCGCAGGAATCGATTGAGATGCTCTACAACCGAGAAGTCGTGAAGAGGGTCGAGAGAATACTGATCAGTGGCTTGAAGATCGATCCTGATCCCTACATCGTGGCCGGCAACGACAGGGTGTACTACGCGATGCAGGTCTACGCGCAGTACCCCATGAACTCCAGGTTCGTCGCCAGCGACTACTACAGGTTTTTCGCCTTGATTCTCATCGACGTCGAAAACGGGGAGATGTCGTGCTACACCGTCGGTCAGGACGACGGGTTCCTCGTGTCATTCTACAGGCAGTACTACCCCGACTGGGGTCCCCCGCCGGACTGGCTTATACCCCAGCTGAGATACCCCGAAGCCCTCCTGGGAAGCGTTCTCTTCAGTATACCTGGACAGCTGGATATAGATTTCATCTACCATGTGAGAGACCCCTATGTGTGGCGTTCGGGGTCGGACTTTTATGAGAGGCCGCCTGGAACAGAGGTGAACTACGTCATCCTCACAGAGAATGACAGCGCCCGTTTCGTCGGGGTTCAGCTGGCTGAGTACAGGGGCTCCGCCGGAAAGAACCTGGCCGGAATGTACATCATCGGCGGTGGCTCGGACCTGGGGGAGACCCAGCTGCTGAGGGTCTCCTCGGGCAACGGTACCTCGTCCCTCATCGGCCCCACGGGGGCCGTGAGCGCCTTCCAGACGAACAGCGAGGTGAGGGAGAAGCTCACGCTCTACGGCAGCAACTACAAGCTCGGCAACAGGCTGCTCTACCGCATCAATCAGCGTCTGTACTACTTCATCCCCGTTTACATCACCTCGGGCGGGGGCATAATCACCAAGATGCCGTTCATAGGGGTAGTGGACGCCCTCACGAGGGACGTCGCCATAGGGATCGATTCGGCCTCCGCCTTCTACAGCTTGACGAAGCAGGGCCCGACCGGGCAGCCCGGCGAATCTGAGCGGATCGACGACACCTACGCGGCTTTCACGGCTCGAGGCTATGCGCCCTTCAATGTGACGGCCGTGAACCCGGAGGTGTTCGTGCAGGTGGCCAACATAACCTATGTGAGCATACAGGATAGGCAGGAGATGGAGTCCACGGTCACATCTTTCGTGGATGACTACGTCAGTGTGTATGGCCCGGACGTGTACAGCTGGATATCGGACGGGGACACGGTCAACTATGGCGTCTTCAAAGTCACTCCGAGGGGGATAAGGGAGCTACACTACATCAGCATAGTGGTGAGGTGACCCGCATGAAACATGAGGAGGCTGAGCTGGAGGATTTTGAGATCTGGTTGAAGACCAGGTTCGTAGATCAGGTCTGGATAGGTGGGCACAGCTTCAGGGCGACGAATGAGGGCGCGTTGGAGGTCGACGGGAGGCGCTACACCGAGGAGGAGGCCGGGCTGCTGTATCTGATGCTCACCTCGAGGAATCCTCTGAGGGTCCTCGGTGGCAAGTTTCTGATCTGGGAGAGGAATGGGACGCTGATAAAGATCCTTCAGGTCACAGCGGTCATTGCGTTGATAATCGTTTTCATAGTGGTCAGAAGATGAGCCCCAAACGGGCTCAAGACCGTTGTTTTACTGTGATTCTCTGACTGATTGCCGTCGACGCAGGCTGCCTGCACGAGGCCGGCGGCGGTCAGCACTTCTCAATTGGGTGTCTGATGATTGTCTTCAGTTTCTCCGGTTTGCTCCGTCTTGGATCGCTCATGTATATCTCATGGTGGTCGCCGCGCATCCGGTACCCCTGCTCCGTGATGTAGTCGTGGAGCAGCTGGATTGTGGGGCCCTCCTCGCTGTAGGGGCCGACGTGCATCACCTGTCCGCATAGGCCCTCGTGGAACGACTCCAGCTTGACTTGGTCCACCATGGCGCCCCTCTTCTCGCGGACAGAGGGACGTATCTCCTCAACCATCTCGCCCGTTACGAAGTCGGGCTGCCTTATCATGCTCTTCCACCGCCACTGCTCACGCGGCGCCGGGTCGTTGAGGTCGAAGACGCCGCCGTCCACCCACCAGAGGCCCTCCAGATGCATCACCTTGTAGTCCCTGCCCTCGGCCTTCTGGTCGAACTTGAGGGTGTAGCTCACGCCGTAGAGGGCCATCATAGCCTGCTGATACTCTTCGCCGTTGGGGTCTCCCTTCCCGAGTATGGTTAGGAACCTGCCCTCGCTCGCGTCGATCATCTCAGGCTTCCTCTTCGCCGTGTAGAACCTTTTCAGCTCCTTCCTTAGGTCCAGCTTGGTCATCCTAATGACGTTAAATGCGTCTGCGGCTTTATATGCTGAGAGTCTCCCCCGGGGCAGACCCCATGCCCTTAGAAGGGCTCCCGCGTCCAGGTGGTTGAGCGATGAACGTCGACCAGATACCCATCGGGAGGTTCAGCACCGTGACCAGGCTCACCCGGAAGGCGCTCCGTTACTACGAAGCCAGGGGGCTCCTGGTCCCTGAGGCCAAGGACCCGTTCACGGGCTACAGGTACTACACCGGAGACCAGATGCAGAGGGGCGTAAAGATCAGGCACCTCTCAGACCTGGGGTTCACCGTCGAGGGGATGGCCGAGTACCTTGAGGCCGAGGAGGCTGGGGACAAGGAAAAGCTCTCAGCCCTAGTCGAGGCCAGGCTTGAGGAGACTGAGACGGAGCTGAACCGGCTCAGGCGGGTCGCGTCGTTGCTCGATCGTAACCACACCATGGAGTTGATGAAGGAGACCATGTCTGAACCTTCGTTGAAGATGGTGCCCGGCGTCCGCGTCATAAGCAAGCGGGACAAGGGGCCCATAGGGGAGACCATAGGCAGGCTCATAGGGGAGATCATGGGCGCCGTCACGGCCCCCGACAACCAGGCCAACTTCGTTAAGATCGTGGGGCCTTTCATGACCATCTACCACGATCATGAGTACAGGGAGCTGGACGCAGACCTGGAGGTGGCGGTGCCGGTGACCGGCAAAGTGACCTTGAGCGACCCAAGCCTGGAGGTGAAGAACCTGCCTGGGCGCAGGGTCGCCTGCCTCGTCCACAAGGGCAGCTACGAGACCATAGGGCCGGCCTACGCCAAGCTCTTCGAGTACATATTCCAAAAAGGCTTCGAGATGTCAGGGCCCATGATGGACGTGTACCTCAACGACCCTAACACCGTGGCGCCCGGCGAGGTGCTCACCGAGATACAGGCCCCCATAAAACCCTAACATTTTTTCTATGTGTTCAAATCCCTAGGATAATAAGGAATTTTCATGCCATCGAAAGATCGGTAGGGCCATAAATCATTCTTTTATCATAAGATGTTTTTATGATAAAACCCTTTAACCTAGTGCGTATGCATAATGACCTTTGTTCGATAAAATTGAACAGGTGTTCTATTACCTAGGGTTATATTATTTTAGTGGTTATCAAGAACCATGAAAATCAGGAGGGAAAGATCAAGTAGCCAAGGGGATATAATCATAGATGATGAAAATTCATTATCATCCCCTAGGTTTATACCTCGTATCTGTGATTCTGTTCTGAAGATCTTGGAGCGCGGAGGCGTGTGGAGGAACGCTGTTAGGTTTACCGTCGTGTTCCTGACAGTCATCACGCTGGCTTCGGTCTTCCTCTACCAGCCAGAGGAGGTTGCGCCGGCGCAGCTGGCCCCATCCGTTTCCGTCGAGGAAGCCGTTTATGAGGGGCTCATCGATCAGGAGGACGGCCCCCTCCACGACTGGGACGCTGATCCCTCCGGTCCCAAGGTGCTCAGCCTGGACGTCATCGACCCCGTGTCCGCCGAGTACGTGGAGACGTACATACTGACCAACAGCAGCGGAGGATTCTACAGGATACATCCCAGATACAGCAGGAACGACCCTGTGTGGGGCTACTGGGGCACCAAGCCCGTCAAGGTCACGGGTAACACATCGGAGATCAAGGACTTCCGGGGCGTTGCCGTGAAGGTGCTTGAGGTGGAGCGGATAGAGTTCTCCGAGATGGGGCGGTGGTACCGTGGCATCCTTTCGAGGAAGCATTTCGACTTGGCTCCATACGCCTTCTACAAGTCCGGTGGGAGGAAATCGAATCCAACAGACTTGATGATCTCCTACAGGATACTCGACGACAGCGACCAAGTGGCCATGGAGGTGCCGCTGGCAAGCCACGAGGGCTACCTCTACTACATCCCCATATGCGGCACGGGGCAGCCCATCGCCATGTTCAGCTTCAACCAGACAGTCAGGGTCTACGGGTTGATGATGCCCATAAAGGAGACCACCGGGACAAATATGAACGCCCTCATGGTCTTCGACGCCACCCGGAGCACGTGGTAGTAACTGGAACTATCGCCTGAACTGTTTCCAGAACAAGCGTTTTAACGTTTTTCAGCTAAATCAAACCCATGACGTCGAACAGCATCGACGAAGAGCTCGTCACATGGAACAAGATACTGGACGAGATCAGAGGAGACTCTGAGCTACTGATCAAGGACCTGCTGGAGGGCGTAAGGTACGTGGCCGCCGCCGGCGTGTTGGTCATCGCGCTCGGGCTCTACGTCCTCTTCATCGGCCTCCGCTACGGCAACCTTGACGATCCGGTGTTCATACTGGGGATGATCTTGGCCCCGGGATCCAACTTCGTGGTGGGGGCATACAACATCAACAAGTATATACAGCTGAGAAGTAGGTACAACAGGCTCTTCGAGCTCCAGAAGAAGCTGAAGAAGTGAATAGGTTGAGTGTACGCCGCACCCCCGACGTCATAGCCCTGGAGCTACTGGATGCCGTCGATGAGAGGGGGGAGGCCACCAAGTGGGACCTGGTCAAGGTGCTGGGCAACGACGCCCAGTTCAAGAAGTGGGTGGAGGACTTCATGCTCCCGGAGAAGGTGTTAGCCGAGCGCAGGGATGGCCGCAACTACTACTACACCAAGACTGAGCGCGGCGAACAGTTCCATAGGCTCCTGAGGAGCGGCAACCTCATCAGGCTCTTCAACAGGGTGAGCGGCAGGCGTCTCCGGTAGGGCGCCCAGCAAGTTCTATAAACCGAGGCGCGGACCCTCAACCGATGACCATTGTCGTTCTACCTGCACCATAAGAGCTGGGTCACCATAAAGGAGGAGGCCGGTGACACAGTCATCGTGCCCTTGGGCAGCATGGAGCCCCACGGCGCCCACAAGCCCGTGGGCTGCTGCTACCTGCTAGCCGAGGCCGCGGCCAGGGACGTGGGGGAGAGGACCGGCGTGCCGGTCACCCCGGTGATCCCCTTCGGCGTATCCGAGCCCTACAAGCACTTCCCCGGCACCATGACGGTGAGCATGGAAACCCTGAGCCGGTACGTCTACGAGGCGTGCCTGGGCCTGGCTAAATGCGGCTTCAGGAAGATAATCTTCTTCAGCGCCCACGGGGGCGACAACCTCCCCGCCCTCAGGGAGGTCTCCTACAGGCTCAAAGAGGAGGCGGGGGCCCTCTGCGCCGTCATCCACGTCTGGGGCGTCGTGACCCAGATGATCCCCAGGGACTTCTGGGGCCCGGGCCTCAGGATGGGCCACGGCGGCGAGCCCGTCACCTCGGTGATGCTGCACCTATACCCCGAGCTGGTGGACATGAGCAGGGCCGAGCTCAAGCCTCTGAACCAGCCGCTGGAGGGCCTGGAGACCAGGAGCTACGGCACCCACGTGTTCGACGGCCACCCTCAGAGCGTCTA
>Ga0307378_10000232_pt1 | contig 104281 bp, 85 predicted proteins | sample UN1MG_FD_202238 | JGI IMG/M metagenome (GOLD analysis project Ga0307378, IMG submission 202238) | Soil microbial communities from Risofladan, Vaasa, Finland - UN-1 | ecosystem: Environmental > Terrestrial > Soil > Coastal area > Acid sulfate soil | place: Finland: Risofladan, Vaasa | collected...
ACATTATGAAAAATAATCATAAAAATCAACTTTCAAAAAAAATATTGAAAATGGTTTACAAATGCCTGACTTTTATCTTTTTACTTTTGTCTTTTATCTTCTGCATGAATAATGCAGGCTATAACAGAAGACCATAGATTATAGTTATGGCTGTTGTGATAAATAATCACCATTTTGTGGATGAAATTCTTTAACCAAAAACAATCCTTAAAGAAATACTGTGTACCTTGATGTCAAAATTGCAAATTAAACACAAATCTAAAAAAAGGAGGCAGTATGAATACTATTGAAAAAGCTCTGATGCATGGTTTATTTGTTCATTTGCATCACAACATTGATAAGGTAATTGATTTTAAAAGTTTCGAAGAATTGAACCGCCAGATTGACAAAATCTGGCCGGGAGCTCTGGTGATAGGCCCTGAAAAAAACGATGATGCTGCCGTTTTCCGGATCCCGGGTATGAATGGTTATGTAGTGGCCAAAATGGAAAGCCATTGTTCACCATGTGTACCCAGACCTTATGACGCTGCAGCTACCGGCGCCGGCGGAGCGATGCGTGATGTGGTCGCAATGGGCGGTAAGCCTATTTTTCTTCTTGATTTTATCGGTACCAGGCCTCTTGACCAGGAAGTCATAGTGGGTCCCTGTGGTTTTACCGGACATTGCACCTGCGGTAAGTGCAAGGTTATGACCAGCCAGGAAAGGCTGAACATAATGGTCAGAGGATTAAGGGATATGTGTGAGACAATGGAGGTGTTCATTGTCGGAGGCGGATTTTCCACTTCATTTTCCGATATTGTCCCGGCTGTTGTTGTGTCGGTAATAGGTAAACTGGTCACCGAAAAGCCTCTTACCAAACCTGCAAAAGATGCTGGTGACAAAATTATAATCATAGGCGTGACAGGAAATGACGGCAATGATACTCTTTACAGGGCAGGCCTGGTAACGGAAATGCGTCCGGCAATAGCTTTGTTCAAAGAGGAGAAGACCGCCCTTGAAGCAGCTATGGCCGCTTTCGGCACCGGGAAGATAAAGGCCTGTTCCGACCTTGGTGCTGCAGGTATCGGAGCAGCAGTTTGCGAATCAGCCAGATATGGCGGACTGGGAGTCAGGGTGGATCTTTCCAAAGTGCCGGTTTCAGTTAAGGATATCACCCCACAGGAGATCCTGATATGCGAAACCCAGGCCCGATATGTGGTTCATGTTGCACCGGAAAATGTTGATGAGGTATTAAAGGCCATAAGATCCAAAACTGATAACGTGACAGTGATCGGAGAGGTTACCCGGGATGACAGGGAGGTTTTTGAATATAACGGAGAGGTCGTTGCCACTATTCCCAATAAACCGTCAAAAGAGATTATTGAAGAGTTGAGAAGCGGTAAATAAGATTCGAACAGGAGCTTAGCACAGGGTAATTGCTAAAGAATTCTTCAACCAGTTCAGGGTGGTCAGGAAGCTTACCGAAACCATGGACAAAATATAAGTTGTATTTTTCAGTAACATTTTTTAATTAGAATGATCTAACTATATTTGCCTGTCAATATCTGAAATGGATAATAGAGCTGTTTTCCAATAATAATTTCTAAATGATGATAATTTTTTTCAATAAAAGCATCAGCGATATACTTACACGATTCAAATCCTCTGAAACGGAGGGTCTTACATCGGAAGAAGTAAAAAGAAGACTGGAGGAATACGGGTATAACCAGCTGGAGGCAAAACACAGGAAAACCTTTTTCCATATGTTCATTGCCCAGTTCAGGAGCTTTATGATAATAATCCTGCTGATTGCGGCTGCAATATCAGGTGTTGTTGGTGTCATGCAGGGAGAAGGATTGCTTGATACATTTGTGATCCTTGTCATTCTGTTATTGAACGCATTTGTCGGAGCTTTTCAGGAGAGGAAGGCGGAATCATCGCTTGAGGCTTTGAAAAACCTGGCAGCCCCTGAAACAAAGGTGCTCCGTGATGGCGTGGTATCAGAAATCCCTACAAGGGAGCTGGTTCCTGGTGATATTGTCATCCTTGAAACCGGTGCGGTCATACCAGCAGACCTGAGACTGATTGAATCAGTAAACCTGAAAATACAGGAATCTGCACTGACAGGTGAGTCAGTCCCGGTGGACAAACATACTGATCTTTTAGCAGGTGATGATGTTGCCCTGGGTGACAGGATCAATATGGCTTTTTCGAGCGGTATGGTGACTTATGGCAGAGGCCGTGGCATTGTCGTTACAACAGGCATGCAGACAGAGGTAGGCAGGATTGCCGATATGATCCAGCAAACTGAGGATACAGGGACACCCATGGGCCATCGCCTGGAAAAGCTTGGAAAAGTACTGGGAACTGCAGCCCTTATAATCTGCGGAGTGATATTTCTTGTCGGTATTCTTTATGGCAACTCTGTCCTGAGCATGTTTATGACGGCTGTCAGCCTCGCTGTTGCTGCTATCCCCGAAGGTCTTCCTGCAGTTTCAACCGTTGTACTGGCAATAGGTGTGCAACGGATGGTCAGACGCAATGCTATAATAAGGACACTCCCTTCTGTTGAGACACTGGGAAGTGCTACAGTAATATGTTCCGACAAAACAGGAACGCTTACCCAGAATAAGATGACGGTTGTTGAAGCATATGTAAACCACAGGAAAGACGTGATCAACAGGGTTGATCCTGCCAGCGTTCTGAATGATGAGGAAAACAGGCTTCTTTCAATATCGGTTTTATGTGCTGATGCCCGAACAAGGATCAGTGAGGATGGCAAATTTGAATTTACCGGTGATCCTACTGAAACGGCACTTCTGGATTTTGGCATCTTATATGGAATGCACAAGGATGAAATGGATAAAAAATATCCCAGGATCGCTGAGATACCTTTTGATTCTGAGAGGAAACGTATGACAACTGTCAACGGTCTCTCAGAAAAAAGCACACGTGTCAATGTTAAGGGAGGCCTGGATGAAGTCCTCAGTGTATGTGATAAGATTATAATACATGGAGAGGTTGCTGCCATTACCGGAAATGATATTGAACATATACGCAGTGCCAACGAGGCAATGGCTGATTCGGCACTGAGGGTACTGGCAATGGCTTACAAGGATCTGCCTGAATCTCCGCAAAGCGTAACAATAGGAGAAATAGAAAATGGCCTTATTTTCACGGGCCTCCTTGGAATGATTGATCCTGCAAGACCTGAAGTTATTGATGCCGTGTCCAAATGCGAAAGGGCAGGTATTCGTCCTGTAATGATCACCGGAGATCATAAAAGCACAGCTATGGCAATAGCCCGTGAGATTGGAATATACAGGGATGGAGACCTGTCAATTACCGGGTCTGAGCTGGAAAAACTCAGTGATGAGGAATTCATCGAAAAAGTTGCCCGATATTCAGTCTTTGCCAGGGTAGCTCCTGAGCATAAGGTACGTATTATAAAGGCCTGGCAAAAGCATGAAGAGGTTGTGGCCATGACGGGTGACGGAGTAAATGATGCTCCGGCTCTTAAACAGGCTGATATCGGAGCGGCGATGGGCATCGTGGGAACTGATGTTGCCAAGGGCGCTGCTGATATGGTACTGACAGATGATAATTTTGCGACAATAGTATCAGCTGTAGAGGAAGGGAGAAGAATTTATGATAATATCCTTAAAGCTATCCAGTTCCTTCTCTCCACCAATATTGGTGAAATATTCCTGTTGCTGATCACTTCAATCTTTAATCTTGGGGCACCTTTGCTGCCAATCCACATACTCTGGATAAACCTGGTGACAGATAGTCTGCCTGCACTTGCACTGAGTGTTGATCCGCCTGTAAAAGACATCATGAACAGGAAGCCTAGAAATTCGAAGAAAGGCTTTTTGACCAGGGGAATGGTATGGCGCATTATGTACCAGGGTATAATGATCGGGGCAATTCCTCTTGCCGCATATCTTATAGGATTGCATGACGGGGGGCAAATTCTTGGTCAGACAATGGCATTTACAACACTCACCTTTGCCCAGCTTATACATGTACGCAACCTTCATTCAAATACAAGGTCGTCACTGGCAATAAGCCCGTTAAAGAATAAACCTCTTATCGGAGCTATATTTGCATCTGCGGCACTGGCATTGCTTGTTCTTCTTGTTCCGCCAGTACGCGAAGCATTTAATTTTACAGCCATGGATGGAAAACACTGGCTTATCGTTATGCTGATGTCATGCATCCCGCTGGGGGTGGTTGATCTCTTCAAACTGTTCAGAATTAACGGAACAAGAGATGAATAGACAGGCAGTTCAGATAAATCAAAAGAAATATTAATACAATCAATCATGATCAATAAATAAAAACTATCTAAATTCCTTCATTATGAAAATCAAAGAAAGTGTGCTTATTATTTCTGCATTAGTGCTAACCGCTGTAATGTCATCATGCGCACCTGATAAAAAAATCACCAATGCCGAAAAGTTTGGCTACCCGGAAGGGAAAAAAGTCATACTTCTTCATTGTGATGATGCAGGTATGTGTGATGAAGCAAATATTGCAGTCCGCAATTATTTTGAAAAAGGAGATATCCGGTCAACTGCTGTGATGGTACCATGCCCTTATGCTGAGGCATTGATTGAGTGGGCAAAGACACAGGAATCACCCGACGTCGGGATTCACCTGACGCTAACCAGTGAATGGAAGGATTACCGCTGGGGACCTGTCTCCGATCCTGCAAAGGTACCCGGACTTATTGATCCCGAGGGAAAGATGTGGCATGATGTCCCTGATGTGGTAATGCATGCTTCCGTTGAAGAGATCGAAACTGAAGTTCGCGCCCAGATTGACAAAGTACTGGCAATGGGCTTCACTCCCACTCATATCGATACTCATATGGGAACTCTTTATGGTTCTGTTGAATATCTTAAGGTTTTCCTGAAAATTGCCAATGAATATAATATCCCTGCGAATGCGATTGATCTTTCCGACCCCAAAATAGCAGAAGGTTTTAAAAATGAGGGTTATCCAATCACCGAAGAGGTTGTGGGATTGCTTGATCAATACACATTGCCGAAACTCGATAATTTCTCCAGCGTGCCTGATGGAAGTTCGTATGAAAACAAACGCGATAAATTTTTTGCCCTTCTCAATTCCCTGGAACCTGGTGTGACAGAGATCATTTTTCATCCCTCAGTTGAAACCGATAATCTTAAGTTCATCACTAATTCCTGGCAGCAGCGTGTATGGGAGTCCCGGTTATTTTCGGATCCCGTTGTGAAGAAATTCTTTGAGGATAACGGTATAATAATTACCACCTGGAAGGAAATAATGAAAAGGCACGGAGTCTGATGTCAGTCATTTAAAATATAAATAGTCCCCTAAAAAAACAAAAGAAAAATTATTTTTGCTTACATAATTTGCGGACAATATTAATTTTATCCATCTTTTGGGAAAATTTTGACAATTAAGTGAGAACAACTTCTAATGACTGAGAAGAGGACCGCAGTAATTATAGGAGCCGGTACAGGAGGAATTGCGACTGCATTATACCTGTCAAAGAATGGTTACACCGTAGATGTCTTTGAAAAGAATTCTGAGCCCGGCGGACGCTGCGGACAGATAATCCGTGATGGTCACCGTTTTGATATTGGCGCAACGATGTATTTGATGCCCGGCATGTATAACCAGGTATTTGAATCACTTGGGATAAAGTTTGAAGAGGGCAGTGAAATCACTCCGCTCGAAAACCTTTATAAGATATTTTTCGATAACGGTGAGGAGCTGGCTTTTACCACTGACAAGGAAAGGATGAGATCACAGCTGGAAAAAATCGATCCTGGCAGTTATGAGAAATCAGCAGAATATGTTGCAAAAGGCTATCAGATCTATCTTGAAGGAATGGATAAGCTGATAGGACGTAATTTCTTTAATATCTTTCAGTTAGCTAATTTTAAAAATATAGGTCTTCTGCTCAGACTGAAAACCTATATTTCCAACTGGAAATATGCCAGGAAATTTTTTAAGAATTCCCGCCTTCTGATGGCATATACCTTTCAGAATATTTATGTAGGACAAAGCCCGTTTGATTCCCCGGCCCTGTTCTCAATGATCCCGGCAGCGGAACTGACGGAAGGTTCTTTTTTCCCGAAAGGCGGAATGTATGCGATTATTGAAAAACTCTATTCTTCTGCAGTTTCATACGGTGTCAGATTTCATTTTGACTCTCCTGTAGCTAAAATCAATGTCAGAGGCAAGAATGCTGACAGCATTTGCCTGGATGACGGCAGAGAGTACAGGGCTGACATAATTGTTGCCAATGCCGATCTGCCGTATGTATATCGCAAATTACTGCCTGACAGGAGAAAATCGGCACATATTGACAGTTTGAAATACTCCTGCTCCGTGATCTGCTATCACTGGGGACTGGACAGGTTTTATCCGCAGTTCGATCATCACAATGTTTTTCTCTCAGACTCTCTAAAGGGTGGTCTTGACAGGATCTTTATTGATAAAACCGTTGATGATCTTCCGACATTCTATATCCATGCGCCATCAAGGACTGATGCAGATGCTGCGCCCCCGGGTCAGGACACACTTTCGGTTGCAGTTGGCGCCGGTCATCTCGATGCCGGAAAGAGCCAGGACTGGGAAATGCTTAAGAAAAAAACCAGGGATGCGCTAATAAAACGTCTTGAGAAATTCGGCCTTGAGGATTTTGAAAAGCACATTAAGTTTGAGATATGCTATACGCCTGAAAGCTGGGAAGATTATTGCAATATCTCAAGGGGTTCTGTCTTCGGGAGTCTCAGTCATAACATATTGCAGATGGGTTACTTCAGGCCGCACAACAGGCATGACAGGTATCATAATCTATACTTTGTGGGAAGCAGCACGCATCCGGGAAACGGAGTGCCGAATGTACTTTTGTCAGCAAAGCTTGTAAGCGAAAGGATCTTATTGGAGCATAAATCAGAATAAATCATTACCAAACTGAAAACAGGAAATGAGTTCACAGAGAGATGAGTTTCTGGAAATCTTTAACTCAATAGATTTCCACCAGATAATAGATCATCCGAATATTTTAATAGCTGCCCATTTCTGGGAAGAAGAGAGGTATCATGCGGCTAAAGTCTGCTACAAATTTTTACGCGCCATCGATGACCTGATTGACAATTATAAAGCCAAAAATAAATTCATTGCTCCCGGAGACAGAAAAAAGTTTATTGCAGATGTTGATGAATGGCTTAAGATGCTGGCATTTTCAGGCGATGCTGATCCTGCTCATAAGGAGCTTGTGAGTACAATCAGGAAGTTCAGGATACCGGGGTGGGCACTTGAATCTTTTGCTAAGTCGATGATCTATGATATCAACAATGATGGTTTTCCTTCACTTGAAGCATTTATTGAGTATGCCCAGGGAGCATCTGTCTCCCCTGCTTCAATATTCGTTCATCTTGCCGGGCTGGTGAAAAAGAACGGACGGTTCAGTGATCCTCTTTTCAATGTGAGGGAAGCTGCAACGCCCTGTGCTTTATTCAGTTATCTGGTTCACATAATAAGGGATTTCCAGAAAGATCAGCTTAATAACCTGAACTATTTTGCTGACGATATTACTGCAAAGCATCGATTATCAAGGCATGATCTTAAGGAAATTGCCTGGAATCACCCGGTCAGTAATAATTTCCGTAACCTTATAAATGAATATTATCTTCTTGCAGATAAATACCGCCTTATGACTTATGAGGTAATAAAGAAAATATGTCCTCTTGTTGAACCAAGATACCGGCTGAGCCTGGAAATAATTTTTGAGCTCTACCTGATGGTATTTGAAAGGATTGATGTCAGAAATGGAAATTTTACATCAGAGGAATTAAATCCCACTCCTGAAGAGACAAAGGAAAGAGTGTATAAAGTCATCCTGAATTTTACAGGGAATCTTTAGAATGCCGAAACAAATCCGACATTTACTCTCCCATACTGTGTGCCCGAGAGCTGATAAGTAAACTCCGATACCAGCCGCATGTTGCGCCTTAGCAGATATCCTGCATGCAGTGTTGCAGCGGTATAATCGAGGGCATTAACATCTGAATCAACCCAGTTAAATAATCCCGTCAGATACCATTTACTCATATCTCCCCTGGGTGAATAAATTAACTCAGCAAATCCACCCTGCGTTTTAACATCTTCATAATTCACTGCGTCATTCGCATCAAAAACGCGTGAATCGGTTCTGAATACGTACTGGGCATTCAAAACAAATATATCGTCAAAATTAATCCTGATATCAGGACCATACATCAGAATTTTATTGTTGAATGTTTCAATTGTGTCACTTAGACCCTCTTTACCGGTATATGCAAAAACGCCAAATGATAGTTTATCACTTATCTTCTGGTTGATCCTGAACATGTAGTTTTTGTATTTATCTATATCAAAAACCGACCAGTCAAGTCCGCATCCGTTAAGTACTTCTACAAGTATTGTCGTTCCGGCTGAAAATGGTTTTTCCAGCATGATCCCTCTTTCATATTTTAATGAAGCTGAGGAATTTCCTGGTTTTGAATCATAAATAGTATATCCTTCAAGGGTATATCTGAGCTCTCCTTTAAACAATGGATCGGAAGCCTGAAACTGGCCGATATAAAAGTTGATACCGGTTTTAAAAAGATCCCTGTACATCAGGAAGGCATCTTCAACTCCTACAATTTCACCACCCTCGGTCAGTAAAAAATAGAAATAATAAGATAATTTATCAGAAAGTTCGCCGCCTGACAGTATCTTAAGAATATAAGGCGATGTAAATTCTGCTTTTCCCGAATTATCGAAATTAATCATGGCATGGCCATCAAGGCGGAAAGCTAAAGGAAGCTCCCTGAAAAGAGAGAGTCTGTCGTCACCTGTCTGAATGAAATATCTTGGCGATTCATATTCAGTGAGTCTGAATCCGTTTCCTGCAAACTCCTCTCCAAAACCTTTTAATCTGGGCATAGCAGGTGAATGGCACACCTGGCAGCTGATCTGGTACTTTCGGGCAAAAGCCGGGATAGCGTAAATGTTCTGAGCAGGTACCAGAAAAAGGACAGCAAGTGCAAGCGTAGTTAAACTGAGACCGGAACATTTTTTCATTTAAGTGATTTTTATAACTTATTTATGATCAGATTGTTATTGTAGTATCTGTACTTTGGTCGAATGTTCATTTACTACCTTTATTTCAGATTCGTCAGCCGGCACCTTAAGAAAATCAGCGACCGGCTTCACAAGGAGCTGGTAATTCAATACTGCCCTGACAGTCATTTCACCGGGAGCAACGTCAAATGGCAGGCGGAATGTGAATTTCTCCACTTTGGTCTCCCTGGGACCAATGCGATAATCGACACCCTGTTTTGCAGTATTCCATTGCATGATGGTCATCCGTCCTTCAGGATCAAAATAGGGCATCCTGAATATCCTGTTCCCTGCAGGTATGCCGTCACGCTGAACCCCCTTGAAATCGGTCAGTCCCAGAGGGAGTCCCATATCCTGGTAAGCCAGATAATCTCCTGATATTGTATATTCCTCCCCTTCAAAACCTTTCTTGTCTACATTCAGATGGTATACCTTGCCTTTAGTATCCGTTGCTTCAACTTGCAACCATGCAATACGGTCTTCCACTGATCCTGTAGGAAACTTATGCCCGGTTTTCTGGTTAAAAAGAGCTACCGTAAAAATTATATTTTCCCCGGGCTCTGCTTCACGTATATCCGGTTGGATCCTTAGTTCTATTGTTCCTCTTATCTTTCCCGGATCATGTGCGCCATGGAAAAGATGAAGCCTTGAATCATTGTATGGCTTGGTCATGAGGGCATTAAGAAATGGCCCTCCTTTAGGCATATGACAATCCTGGCACCTTATGTTCTCTGCGGAATACGGACCTTCTTTCCACTCAAGCTGAGTACTTTTTACCCATATTCCGAAGGGATTTTTTTCATTATGGCAATTCCCGCAGAATTCAGTGGTCTTAAAAAAATCATTTGTAATTATCTTATGTGCCGGTGATTCAACTGCAGGAGTACGTACCGCATTTTTGGTCATCCCCGGCCTGATGAGATAACTGAAGTTAAAAGGAGGATCTGTCTGTGCAGACTGGGTCAGATGGCATACTTCACATGATACGGATTCATTGGCCATGCTTTTCTCCGATGGACGGGGCGGCGGAAACTGGTTCCCGCCTATAAACGCCAGTGGTGTATGGCAGCCGTTGCATCCGTCAACAACATTTTTGATCTCGGGATTGGCATTTGAATGTCCAACAGCCAGATCAAAATATTCAATTTCATCCCACTCATGGGTATATGCCTGCGACATCATTGCCTGTGCCCATTGTTCATATAAACCGGGATGACATGAACGGCATTTCTTTGCGGACTCAAAATCTTTATAGGCATACTTGCTTTTCAGATCTTCCTGTGAGGCTATCTTGCTGATAGTAAATGCAGTAAGAACTATAAAAACTATCAATACCGGAATAGTTCCTTTTATGGTCTTCATCCTGTTTAGCTTTCTCATACGGATCAGGTTTTTAGACAGTTACAAGATACGAAAATTTCATTAATCATGCATCATCTGATCAGTTATTTATAATTGAACTTATTTAATAAATATCTTTGGTTAAAATAAAGTTGTCTGGTTTTACACGGATTCCTGAGGAAAATTTTATGATGGGGTTGAAATATAAAATTATTATACTACTAATACTGCTGGTTCCGGAACTAAAAGCCTCCTATAGATCAGAGATCTATAATGCTTACATTAACAACAGGATGGATCTCTGGAAAGATGTAATGGACAGGATCGATTCTATTGAAGATAAAGGTTATGACCTGGTCCTGGAGCTGGTAAATTACCAGTATGGTTATATTGGATATTGCATCGCTTTTAATAAGAAAAATGAAGCCAGAAATTATCTCGACCTTGCTGAGGAAAATATCAGCTTTCTTGAAAAGCAAAAGTTCAGGTTGTCTTCTATATATGCATATAAATCTGCATTTTATGGTTTAAGGATGGAGTTAAACGTCCTTACAGTTCCTTATTATGGATTAAAAAGCATTAAATATGCAAGGCTGGCTCTTGAGGCGGATAGCACTAATTACCTGGCATATCTTCAGAATGGAAATGTACAGTTTCACATGCCTGCTTCAGCAGGCGGATCGAAAAAGGAGGGAATAAGGTATTTTCTTAAAGCCAGGGAAATCCTCGAGAAGGATTCAGATAATGTTAAAGAGAACTGGAATTACCTCAACCTTCTGACAGTTATAGGACAATCATATTACACACTTAATGAATATTCTTCAGCCAGGGATGTTTATGAATATATTCTCCTTCTGGAACCTGAATTCACTTATGTCAGGGATGATTTATATCCCGGGCTTTTAAAGAAAATGCCATTCTGAAATACCCCTTTTGCACCTTTGTGCTTACCTTTGTGATACTTTGTGGTTATACATTTTACCATAAAGGGACACAAAGGATAACTCTAAGTAACTCAAAAGAAGTCTATGAAGAAGACAATACTATTAGTATCATTTATATTAATTGTGGCATGTATCCTGGAGGCTCAGAAACCTGATCCTTACAGGCCTGATTTCAGCTCTCCGGCAAATATAAACGGCATGAGCCTTGTATGGAATGAGGAGTTCAATGAGGAAGGGAAACCTCATCCTTCATCATGGAGATATGAGATCGGATATGTAAGGAACCGCGAACTTCAATGGTACCAGCCGAATAATGCAAGGTGCACCGGCGGATTGCTGATTATTGAAGGACGTAGGGAAAAGATCAAAAATCCTTTTTATACTCCCGGAAGCAGTGACTGGAAAAAATCAAGGGAATATACTGAGTATACATCCTCAAGCATACAAACGAGGGGGCTTAATCAATGGCAATTCGGACGTTTTGAGATCCGTGCCAGGATTGATACTGCCTGCGGCTCATGGCCGGCTATATGGACTCTCGGAATCTCCGGAGGTTGGCCTTCAGGCGGCGAGATTGATATAATGGAGTTTTACAGGGTCAAAGGCGTGCCTACAATACTTGCAAATTTTGCCTGGGGAACAGAAAAACAATCTGTGTCAAAATGGGATGACCTTAAAAAACCATTGTCGGATTTTACAGCAAATGATCCTGACTGGAGAAGGAAATTCCATGTCTGGAGGATGGACTGGGATAGTCTATCAATCAGGATCTTCCTTGATAACCAGCTGCTGAATGCTGTCAGGATCAGTGAGACCGTTAATCCTGACGGCTTCAATCCGTTCCTTCAGCCTCATTATCTTCTGCTGAACCTGGCAATAGGAGCCAACGGAGGCGATCCGTCAAAAAGCCCCTCCCCGATCACTTTTGAGGTAGACTGGGTAAGGGTGTACCAGATCCCCTGAACAATCTCTGAATCCGATTGTTCTTTATTTCGTATCTTTGCAGTCCACAAATGGTTTATACTAAAATGACACCGGTTCCTGCCCCGATGGAAAAAATGGATGGCCGCAATCTGTATTACACATTTATTGCCGGGGCAAAGAAAGTTATTGAAAACCAGATAGAACTTAACAGGATCAACGTGTTCCCGGTTAATGACGGAGACACCGGTACCAATCTTGCTTCCACAATCAGATCAGTGATTGAATCGATTCACCCGCACAGGTCATATAAAATAACCTTAGACCGGATAGCGGAAGCAACTCTTTTGAATGCAAGGGGAAATTCTGGGATAATATTTGCCCAGTTCTTTTATGGTCTCAGTGTTGAAATCGGTGATTTTAAGTCTATTTCACTTCAGCAGTTTGCTGAAAGCATCCAGCGATCAGTAAGGTATGTCTATGAAGCCGTAGCTAATCCGGTTGAAGGCACCATGCTTACCGTTATCAAGGAGTGGGCCGAATATATTTACAGGAGCTGGCAGAGATTCACCGATTTCAATCATTTAATGGTAAGCTCATACGAAATTCTTAAAAAATCGCTTCTCGAGACAAAGTCAAAGCTGAAAATACTCGCAAAGAATAATGTTGTTGATGCCGGAGCTAAAGGATTTGTGCTCTTTGTTGAAGGGATAATTGAATTTATCAACTCAAGGAACATAAAAGAGCTTATACTCTCAAAATCAGAAACATCCTCATTCCCTAGAATTGAAGAAGTAGTTGCTGAGAATGTTGATTACAGGTACTGCACAGAAGCAATTATCAGGAATAGTCCTCTCGGGAATTCAGCTCTGAAAGAGACTCTGGCCAGATACGGTGATTCTGTTGTAGTTGCGGGTTCCGACAGGATCAGAAGGCTTCACGTACATACCAACACTCCTGCCGAACTCTTTGATGAACTAAGGAGTGCAGGTACTCTTACATTCCAGAAAGCTGATGATATGATCCGGCAGAGCCAGGCTGTCTATGACAGGAAATGGAGGATAGCCCTTGTAACTGACTCCACATGTGATCTTTCACAGGAACTTATAGACCAATACCAGATCAATATGCTGCCGATTAATATAAGTTTCGGCGAAAACCATTACCTGGACAAGGTTACCATGAAACCTGCTCAGTTCTATAAACTTCTGGATGAGTGTCCTGATTACCCGAAATCTTCACAGGTTAATGAGGCTGCATTTGTAAATCTTTATTCACACCTGGCTTCACATTACGACTCAATAATAGCAATTCACCTGAGTGACAAGCTTAGCGGGACATTCAACAGCAGCCTGAAAGCCGCGAGATCAGTAAGCAGTGAATTCAACAAACCTGTAACTGTAATTAACTCCAGGAATCTCTCAGGCGCCCTGGGATTGATAATCCTGAAAACCGCGCAGGCAATTGAAGCAGGAATATCGCACCATCAGATCGTTGAAATGACGGAGGAATGGATTAAAAACACGAGAATATTTGTCAGCGTCAGAACATTAAAATATATGGTCCGTGGCGGCAGGGTTTCTGCAGTAAGGGGTTTGATTGCCAGGATACTTAATATCAATCCTATCGTTTCTCTTGATGAATCAGGAAAGGCTATAGTATTTGACAAGTCTTTTAACCAGAAATCGAACATGGAGAAGGTGATGACACATGTCATCTCAGCCGGCCGGGAGAAAAAAATTTGGAACTATATCGTTCTTCATGCCAATAATGAAGATGCCGCAACTTGGTATTCTGAAAAAATGGAAGACCTCACCGGGAAGAAACCTGTTTCTGTTGTCAATATTTCTCCTGTAATCGGAGCGAATGCCGGTGTAGGTGCTGCTTCCGTGGCGCTCCTCTATGAATAATATTTCTGCTATGACTTTCTTTCATATCTATCTGGAGGCATTTGCTGTTATCATGATTATGATGACCTTGCTCTGGATCCTAAGCGTTTTTATTAAAAATGTAAGCATCGTCGATCTCTTCTGGGGATTTGGCTTTGTAATTGTATCGTGGTTTTACTTCCTTCTTGGTGACGGCAATGAAATAAGGAAAATCATCATAGCCACTCTTGTCTCTGTCTGGGGATTAAGGCTTTCCGCTTATCTATCCTGGCGGAACTATGGGAAAGGGGAGGATTTCAGATACAAACAGTTCCGGAAGAATTATGGTGAAACCAGATACTGGTGGATAAGCTTTTTCCAGACATTTCTTTTACAGGGTATGCTTATGTGGCTCATCTCGGCACCTCTTCTCGGAGCTCAGTATTACGGGCATGAAAAACCTATAAATGTACTTGACTGGATCGGTATTGTCTTGTGGATCACAGGCTTCGCATTTGAAGCCGGCGGAGACTGGCAGCTTGCAGCCTTCAAATCAAAACCGGATAACCGGGGAAAGGTTCTGGATAAAGGATTCTGGCACTATACTCGTCACCCCAATTATTTCGGCGATTCATCGGTATGGTGGGGCTATGGATTTATGTGCCTTGCCGCAGGCAGCTGGATACCTGTTCTGGGATCTGTTTTAATGACTCTATTGATAATAAAGGTTTCGGGAGTTGCATTACTTGAGAAAAGCCTTAAGGAACAAAAGCCTCAGTACAAAGAATATATTAAGAAGACCAGCACGTTTATTCCCTGGTTTCCTAAAAAATAGTCTCATAAAATCACACCTATGAAAAACAGAATATTTTCATTAGTATTCCTGGCTTTCCTGCTTCTTTTTAATCAATGCAGAAACGAATCGAACGACAATACATTTAAGGCTGATATAATTGTCTATGGCGGCACCTCAGGAGCAGTGACCACTGCAGTTAAGGTCAGCAGAATGGGCAGGTCCGTTATCATGGTTTCTCCCGATAAACACCCCGGGGGATTATCTTCATCAGGACTTGGATTTACTGATACCGGCAACAAGGAAGTTATCGGCGGACTGGCAAGGGAATTCTATCAGCTTGTTTTCGATCACTACCTGAAGCCTGAATCATGGAACTGGCAGAAACAATCAGAATACGGCAACAGAGGTCAGGGAAATCCGGCAATCGACGGAGAAAAACGGACCCAGTGGATCTTCGAACCGCATGTTGCAGAAGAGGCTTTTGAGAAAATGATCGCTGACAATAAAATTATACTGTTCAGGGATGAATGGCTGAACCGGGAGACAGGAGTTAAAAAGAAGAGCGGGTCAATAATCTCAATCGAAACGCTTAGCGGAAAGATCTTTAAAGGGACAATATTCATAGATGCCACATATGAGGGAGATCTGATGGCTGCGGCAGGAGTAAGTTATACTGTCGGCCGCGAGGCTAATAATGTTTATAATGAAACATGGAACGGAGTGCAGAAGGGAGTATTCCATCATGGCCATTGGTTCAAGGACAATATTGACCCATACAGGATACCCGGTGATCCCTTAAGCGGACTTCTTCCGCGGATTTCATCAGAAGTGCCCGGTGAAAATGGTACCGGTGATAATAAGATCCAGGCATATTGCTTTAGATTGTGTCTGACACAACACCCTGATAATAAAGTGCCTATAACAAAACCCGAGGGGTATGATTCAACACAATATGAGCTCCTGGTGAGGTTATCAGATACAAGATGGAATGAGTTTTTCGGGAAATACGATCCCATACCCAATTTTAAAACGGATGTAAATAACCATGGCCCTTTCAGTTATGATAATATTGGGATGAACTGGGATTACCCGGAAGCCTCATATGAAAGGAGAAAAGAGATCATCAGGGAACATGAAACCTATCAGAAGGGATTGCTCTATTTTATGGCAACTGACAGGCGTATTCCTGCAGACGTGAGGGAAACAATGAATAAATGGGGTTATGCAAAGGATGAATTTGCTGATAATGGTAATTGGCCGTATAATATTTATGTCAGAGAAGCAAGAAGAATGATCGGTGAATATGTCATGACCGAGAATGATGTCCTTGGAAAAAGAGAGGTGCCGAGACCTGTCGGAATGGGCTCATATACAATGGATTCCCATAATGTTCAGAGGTATGTTACACCAGAAGGATTCGTTCAGAATGAGGGTGATCTTGGTGTCGGGCCGGATCGTCCTTATCAGATTGATATGGGATCAATAATGCCCAAAAAGGCAGAGTGCAGCAACTTGCTTGTTCCGGTTTGTGTTTCCAGCTCACATATCGCATTCGGTTCAATCAGGATGGAACCCGTATTCATGATCCTGGGACAAAGCGCAGGGACAATCGCAGCAATGGCTATTGAAAACAGCAAGAACATACATGACCTTGATTACAACGATGTAAAGGCAAAGCTTGAGTCTGAGGGGCAGGTCCTGAGTTACATCATACCTGAGGACCAGAAATAATAACTGTTTAAAAATATCCGGTTTGCATCATAAATATGAGATTGAAATTTCATATATGGTTGTTCATTTCAGTTTTTATATCTTTGGCATCCAAATAAAATCTTAATAGTGAAATTGTGTATTTTCGCCGTCTGATACTTATAATCACCCTTCTATGTTCTGTAGCTGTAGCTTTCAACCAGACCAGTTCCAGCCTTAAAGAAGCTATTGTTATAAGCCATATTTCACAACCTGTAAATTTTGACGGTATTCCTGATGAAGAAGCCTGGCAATCGGTTGATCCTATCAAACTTATAATGTTTGCCCCTGTTTTTGGTAAAGAACCTACTGAGATGTCAGATATCAGGTTGGCATATGATGATAAATACCTGTATGCAGGGGCGAAACTATATTATAAGGACCCGTCCATGATCAGGTCGGCCAGTTATAAAAGAGACTATCAGGGTATGGGTGGCGACTGGTTTGGTTTTATTCTCGACACCTATAATGATAAAGAAAATGCTGTTATCTTTTTTACCACACCTGATGGATTGAGATTTGACGGTAGTATCGAGAGAGATGCGGTTATAAGGAATCCGGAACAGATGCCGATGAATTTAAGCTGGAACACATTCTGGGACGTAGCAACACAAAAAGGTCCCGAGGGATGGACAACAGAAATGAGGATTCCGTTATCGAGTATCCGTTTTCAGGAGATCAACAATGAAGTAAGAATGGGCCTTATTATACAGCGATGGATACCTGCAAAAAATGAAACGGATCTGTTCCCTGCCATACCTCCGAACTGGGGTGGGGTCTCTGCTATGAAACCTTCCCAGGCTCAGGAAATTATACTTCGCGGTGTAAAGGCAGGCAAACCACTTTATATTGCACCTTACGGTCTGGCCGGTTTTGAAAGTACTTATAAAATAAATGAAGATTGGACAGAGTACGTAAAAACAGATGATCCTGTGTTTGATGCAGGCCTGGACATTAAATATGGCCTTACCAGCAATCTTGTCCTGGATCTGACTGCCAATACCGATTTTGCCCAGGTTGAAGCAGATAATCAGCAGGTTAATCTTACCCGCTATTCACTCTATTTCCCGGAAAAAAGACTTTTCTTCCTTGAACGTGCCAGTGTTTTCGATTTCACCACAGGAAGAAATGACAACCTGTTCTATAGCCGCAGAATAGGATTAACCGACCCCGATGAGTTCGGAAACCAGGAGCCTGTTCGTATTTACGGTGGTGCAAGGATCACCGGCCGCCTGGGGAGATGGGATGTGGGATTACTGGATATGCAGACAGCACCTCTCAAAATGAAGAACTCATCCGGAACCTATAATGAGATACTACCATCACAAAATTTTGGTGTTATGCGATTTCGTCGCCAGATAATAAATGATAATACATATGTCGGGGCAATAGCAACCAGTCGTCTCGGGGCAAACGGATCCTATAACCTTGCTTATGGTGTTGATGGCATTTTCCGCGTCTTCGGTGAGGATTACCTGGACATTAAATGGAGCCAGACCTTTGAAGATACTGTAAGTAATACATCAACAAAAGAACCTTCCTTGTTTACTGTTTCATGGGAAAGACGGGCAAGAAAAGGTCTGGGATATCAACTTGGTTACTTGCAATCGGGCACTCATTTTAATCCGGGCGTTGGCTTTGAAATGTTAAATGACTATACTTCAGTTAATGCTGCATTAAGTTACGGGTGGCTACCGGGAGAAAAATCAAAACTCTACAGTCACTCACCGCAAACCAGGATGTTTTACAGTACATATATTGATGATGGTTCATTTATGGGTTTTACAAGTTTTTCCGGCTGGTCATTTGTGACAAAAAACCAGTTGATGGCAGATATTAACGTGGTATACAATGCAGAAAACCTCAGAGACAGCCTCGAAATAAGCCCTGGTGAAGTTTACATACCACCCGGGAAATTTAAATATGCCAACCTGTGGATCATGTTTGTTACCCCTATGTCTAAACCCTTTTATGTAAGTTCAATGATCCAGACTGGGCAGTATTATGATGGTTTAAGGTTTTCGATTCAGCTGGAACCAACATGGAATATCTCCAAACACTTTGAGCTTGGAGGAATATACAACTTCGACCACGTTAATTTCAGTAAACGGGATGTTATATGGACTAATCATATCCTTGGTATTAAGGCATTATACATGCTTAATACAAAACTTTCAGTAAATGCCTTTATCCAATATAACAAATCTGTACATGAGATCATTACAAACCTGAGGATACGGTATAATCCAAAAGAGGGAAATGACCTTTACATCGTTTTTAATGAAGGCCGTAATACTGACCTTACACGGTTCGAACCTAACTTGCCAGTTTATTATTCAAGGGCAGTGATGGTCAAATATACTTATACTTTTAACCTGTGACAATTCCTGTCTGAGAGGGAATGAAGTTATCAGGTAAAAGATTGTCTTTATCCCGGTTATGTATTTGTATGCCTGTCCGAAGGAAGCATTATCCGCTTATTTCAGATCAATCAGGTATTTATATAATTCGCTTTTTGTTGACAGAATTACGGTGGTGGTTGTGTCAAATGTCTTTTCAAATGTCTCCATCGATTTCATAAAACTGTATAAATCCCTTGAAGCAGCTGACTGGTTATAGGCATCTGCATAAATAGCAGTTGCCCTGGCATCCGCCTGTCCTCTTATTTCTTCGGCCTTCCGGTAAGCTTCCGACTGAATTGTTTTCAGGTCACGTTCTCTTTCACCGTTTATCTTTGAAGCCTCACCCTGTCCTTCTGACCTGAATTTATCGGCGATACGGAACCGTTCGCTCTTCATTCTTTCATAGACCTGTGTCTGCACTTCCGGTACATAATTGATATGTTTCAGTCTTACATCCAGGATTATGATACCCAGATCGCTTGCCCGCGTATTACCTGATTTGAGTATGCTCCCCTGTATTTTCAGTCTTCCCTCTCCTATATCGGCAAGGGTATCACCTACCTCTTCTCCAATTGCCCCTGATGTCATTGGTACCCTGTTCAGGCTTCGTACAACCTCAATAAGATTATGGTTTGCAATATAATCGCGTGTTTCGCCGTCGAGGATATCTGCCAGCCTTGACATGGCTCCGCGTTCATCTGTAAGTCTTTTAAAGAACTGCAGAGGATCTGTTATCTGCCAGCGGGCATAAGTATCTACAAATATGAATTTCTTATCCTTGGTGGGAATCTGGTTGGGATCTCCGTCCCATTCCATAAATCTTTTTTCAAAATAATTGGTTCTCTGTATAAAAGGAGCTTTGATCTTTAATCCGGGAGTGATCTTTGGTTCCCCGATGGGTTTGCCGAACTGAGTAATGACGACCTGTTCCGTTTCCTTTACCTTGAAAACTGTTTCCATGATAAGGATGAGGGCTGCCAATGAGATAAGGATCTGAATTATGAGTTTTTTGTACTTCATGATTTCCTGTTTTAATTGTTTTTCATCTGCATCTGCAGGAGAGGAATCACATTATTTCCCTCCTCATCAGCAATGATCTTGTTTCCCAGCTTAGGGATCACGCTCGCCATTGTTTCGAGGTATATCCTTCGTTTGGTGACCTCCGGGGCTTTTATATATTCCCTGTATAATGCATTGAATCTCGCTGCCTCGCCGAGAGCATTGTTTACTCGTTCAGTGGCATACCCTTCGGCTTTCTGAATGGTCTCCTCCGCCTGTCCACTGGCCTTTGGTATTATCTTGTTATATTCCGACCTCGCCTGGTTTATCAATGTCTCCTTTTCCTGTTGTGCCTGGTTTACAGCATTGAAAGCATCCTTCACCGGATCAGGAGGATTAACATCCTGAAGCACCACCTGTTCAATTTTTATCCCGAGGGAATATTCCGTACACAATCTCTGGATCTCTTCCTGAACACTTAATGCTATATCAATTCTCCCGACTGTAAGCACTTCATTAACAGTTCTGTCACCGACAATTTGCCTCATGCATGCTTCGGAAATATCTCGCATGGTATTTACCGGTTCCCTGACCTTAAAAAGGTACTGGTATGCATCAGTGATACGGTACTGGACAACCCATTCCACATCAGCAAGGTTAAGATCGCCGGTAAGCATCAGCGATTCATCCTGAGTACCCAGTTTCGTATACTGCGACTGGATCCCGGTGCTTGTGGTACGGAAGCCAAATTCCTCTTTGTTCTGCCTCTCCACCGCAACCTTGTACACTCTCTCAAGGACAGGGATCTTAAGGTTTAGTCCCGACTCTTCCTGACGGATGTATCTGCCAAAACGAGTTATTACACCGACCTCTTCAGGCCTCACCTGAAAGAAAGTCAGCCAGAGAAGAACGATAAGTATAATGCCGTAAAAGGCATACCTGATATAGGGCACATACTTGTCCCACTCCGGTGGTTTACTGTTCCTTTGAAATTGATTATATCCCATCTATCTGACATTTTGTGATTTGTACAAAGTTAACATTAATGGTAAATTATCTCATAATTATATGCTTCAAAAGGATTATAATGGAATAAAATGAGTTTAAATTTGTCTATCGAATATATAAATAATATAATTTTCTTATGAAAAGGACATTAATCACTACTGCTATTGTTGCTGCAGCTATAACCCTGGCGTTGTTTGTGTTCAACAAACTAATCTCAAAGGATAAAAGCTCAAATGTATATGCGGAAGCTAAAAAAGGATTTTTTGAAATTACTGTAGCTAATTCAGGAGAACTGTTAGCTGAAAAATCAATTGACATCAAAGGTCCGGAGATCTTCAGCAGCAACCAGGCTTTTGGAGGTGGACGCGGAGGACAAGGCGGTCACGGGAGAATGCATGCAATGGATTTTGAGATTCAGGATATCATCTCTGAAGGCACCATGGTAAAAAAAGGTGATTACATTGCCCGGCTCGACAGGACGGAGTATGACAATACCCTTAAAGATGCGATTGAAAGCCTTACGACTCTTAAGGCAAATCTTGAAATGAAAATACTTGATACCACGGTGACACTCACTGATCTTCGGGACGATATTAAAAATCAGCAATTCGTTGTTGAAGAAGCTCATATCACGCTTGCGGAATCAAAATATGAACCTCCTGCCACAATACGCCAGGCTGAAATAAGCCTCAACAAAGCACAGCGCGGACTTGAACAGCTGAAGAAAAACTATGAACTGAGGAGGGCTCAGTCCCTGGCTGATATCACCCAGACAAGACAGGCACTTGAAAATGGTACAGAACTGGTGAATGCCCTGCAGGATTTCCTTGCACAATTCACAATCAGAGCTCCTTCTGACGGCATTCTGATCTATAAAGAAGACTGGAACGGAACCAAAAGAAAGGCCGGATCATCCGTAAATCCTTTTGACCGGGTTGTGGCCACGCTTCCTGATCTGACAACAATGATCTCGCTGACATATGTCAGTGAGATTGAAGTAAACAAAGTGAAAACAGACCAGAAAGTTATCATTACTATTGATGCATTGCCGTCAAAATCGTTTACAGGTACCGTGACCAGTGTTGCAAATATCGGGGAAGTATTGCCTAATTCCGATGCAAAGATGTTTGAGGTCCTAATTAAGATTGACGGGACCGATATGGAGCTCCGCCCTGCAATGACCACCTGGAATAAAATAGTAATCAATACTGTTGCTGATGCCGTATATATTCCTACTGAATGCATTAATACGGGATCTGACAGCATTCCGTTCGTTTATACCAAAAAGGGGAATAAACAGGTGGTGATCGTCGGTGAAATGAACGACAAGAATATCGTAATAAAAAGCGGCATTAAACCCGGGGATGTTGTTTATGCCGTTCAGCCTGCAGAACCCTGGAAATTCAAGCTGACAGGGGAAGAGCTTATTTCCAAAAACTAATAAAGGAGCCGCGTTAAAGCGGCTTTTTTATTCATATTAACATTTAGTCAAAATAAATTTGATTTGTGTCAGTAACTGTCATAACTTTGATAATCAGTGAAAAATCTGTTATGATATTTTTATATCCGTTTAATTAATAAGGAGGTCAGAATGCTTAAAAAAGATCATGGTAAAATCAATGTCAGAAGACGTGATTTTCTTAAAACAGCCACGGTGGCAGGAATTGCAATAACAGTACCGGTTGCAGGCATATATAAACAGGATCCTGAAATAATAAATGGTTGGTATAATCGTCTTGCGGATGCCCTCAACAAGCTTCCGAATTCCTTCCCAAGAACGGAATCGAATATTGAAATTACCCTGTTGAAAAAAATATTCCTGCCTGAAGAGGCATATCTGGCCGGATTTCTGACAGGGAAGGCTGAGCCTGTAAGTGTAATTGCCCGGAGGGCTGAACTTCCCGAAGCAGAAACAGCAGATCGTCTGAGACTTATGATGGAGCGTGATTTTGTAAGAGGTAATTCTGCAAAAGGATTGTTCAGGCTGGCTCCCTTCATTGTTGGTATATATGAAAGTCAGCTTGAAAGAATGGATCATGAACTTGCCCATCTTTTTGAGGAATATCTCGATCAGGGAGGAATTGAAATTATGAGGCCGCAGCCTGCTATCCACAGGGTAATTCCCGCTCAGAGTGCAGTTAAGACTGAATGGATACTTCCCTATGATAAGCTTCGTGAACTTCTTTTATCATGCAACACCTTCAGGGTCAGGGACTGCATTTGCAGGAAACAGCAGGATCTTGAAGGAATAAGGAAATGTTCTTTCCCACTTCATGTGGAGCTTATTTTTTACAAAGGTCCTGAATCCCCGGAACCGCCTTCTCCTCCTTTCGTTACACGCGAAGAGGCTCTGCGAGTCCTTGATGAAACCGAAAAAATCGGGCTTGTCCATACTGTAAGCAATGTTGCAGAAGGAGTTGTTTATGTTTGCAATTGTTGCGGATGTTGCTGCGGCATATTGAGGGGCATAACGGAATTCGGCATAGAAAAATCAGTTGCGGCAGCTAACTATTATTCAGTAATTGATCCGGGAAAATGCGAAGGATGCGGAACATGTATCAAAAGATGCCAGATGCATGCTGTTTCTGCCGGAAGTGATGAGATTTCAGTCGTTGACAGGACAAAATGCATAGGTTGCGGTTTATGCGTGACCGGATGCTCATTTAAGGCTGCCAGGCTTGAAAGGAAACCTGAAGAAGAAATTGTAAATCCTCCGGAAAATTATACCGCATGGGAGCATGAAAGACTGGTAAACAGGGGATTGATACCACCTGCATAATTAACCTGAAGTAATATTATTTTTTATGTCTCCTGTCAGACAATTACCTGCTGAATGTATCATATTTTTAGATTATTCTTAATTTAGTGCTAAATTTTAAAATAAAATGAAACCCATTCCACGAAGAAAATTCATTCAGAACACTGCCCTTGCCGGCGGCGCTCTGCTTTTCCTTCCCGCGTTTAAAGCCTGTAAGTCACCGGATACCCTGTTAGCCGGCAACTACTTCCTTAAAGAATTCGGGATTGATGAAACTCTCTGCCATAAACTCCTGGCAAAAGCATTATCCAAGGGTGGCGATTTTGCCGACCTTTATTTCGAGTACACTGTGTCAAATTACCTTGGTCTTGAAGATGGGAAGGTAAACCAGTCGTATGGTGATATCTCATTAGGCGTTGGTATCCGCACCGTAAAGGGCGACCAGATAGGTTATGGCTTTACTCAGGACCTTACAGAGGAATCAATGCTTTCGGCGGCAGCCACCGCAGCAACGATCTGCGACATGAATGCTGCATCAGCAGATTATTCATTCAGCCTGCTTGAAAAAGGCAATTTTTATCCTCTGCCTCCTGATTTCAATGGAATTCCCGGCGCTTCAAAACTGCCGTTGCTGCAAAATGTTAATGAAAAATGTTTTGCCCTGTCACCTGAGATAGTAAAGGTGAACGCCGGCTTTCAGAGTGGTGCAAAACGGATTTTGATTGTAACAAGCGACGGCATCATTGCTGAAGATCTGATTCCTTCAGGGTACTTATATGCTTCAGTTGTTGCTGAAAGAAACGGTAAGCGTGAGCAATCAGCCTGGAACCTTGGCGGCACCCGTGATTTTTCTTTTTATACTGATAAAGTTGTCGATGAAATAGTCGCAAAATCGGTTAATAATGCCCTGAAGCTCTTTGATGCCATACAGCCTCCAGCCGGTGAGATGCCTGTTGTACTCGGACCGGGCGTGTCAGGAGTGCTGCTTCATGAAGCAATCGGTCATGGAATGGAAGCTGACTTTAACCGTAAGAAGACCTCCACCTACAGCACCATGCTGGGCAAAAAAGTGGCAGAACCGTTCGTGACAATTATTGACGACGGAACAAATATGAACCTAGCAGGAAGTATCAACATGGATGATGAAGGGACCCCGGGAAAGAAGACAATACTGGTTGAGAACGGAATTCTTACAAGCTACCTGCATGATAAGATCTCGGCTAAATATTACGGCGTTGAGCCGACAGGCAATGGCCGCAGACAGGATTTTCAGAATTACCCTGTACCCCGAATGCGTAATACTTATATGCTTGGAGGTGATGCCGGTGCAGAAGATGTCATTAAACAGGCCGGTAACGGCATATATGTGGAAGATGTAAGTAACGGACAGGTAAAGATAGGAGAAGGTGATTTTGCTTTCTATGTTTCCCAGGGACGTCTGATTGAGAATGGAAAACTTACCGCTCCAATCAAGGATGTGAACATAATGGGCAACGGCCCGAAAATGCTGACAAATATTACAATGGCGGCAAATGATCTTGAATTGTACCTTGGAGGAGCCGGGCAGTGCGGCAAGGACGGGCAGGGTGTTCCCTGTTCATTCGGATTGCCTACTTGCCTGGTAAAATCGCTTACTGTGGGAGGAACTCAGCAGAAAGGAGGCAGGTCATGAAAAATAAAAAAGAACAACAGATGAATTTCCGGGACCTTGCAGACTGGGTCATCGACCAGACTCTGAAAGCCGGAGCAAATGATTGCAGGGTAAATCTTTCAAAAAGACGACTGGTAAATATAAATTACCGGGATCGTAAGCCTGAAGTCATTAAGGAAGCTACCACAAAGAACCTTTACCTTGAAGTGTTCATCAATAACCGGAATGCCGGACAGTCAACACCTGATTTCCGGCAGTCAACTCTTGCGGGATTCATTAATGATGTAGTTGAAAGCGCAAAAATCATGGAGGAGGATCCTTTCCGCACTCTTCCTGATCCGAAATACTATGAAGGAAGATCGACAGATGATCTTCACTTGTCTGATCCTGATTACGGCAGCCTGACACCGGAGGACAGGCACTCAATGGTTAAAACTGTTGAAGAGGCATGCCTGCAGGTGGGCGGAGATAAGGTAGTCTCGGTAGAGGCTTCAGAATATGATGAAAACTATGAGGAATTCATTAAGACAAGCAACGGTTTTGAAGGCTCGGTCCAGAATACATTCTGCCAGGTGGGAGCTTCAATGACTGCACAGGATGAGGGCGATCGAAAGCCTATGGGTAATAACTATATCAGCTGCAGGTACAGGAGTGATTTACCTTCTTTAGAAGAGATAGGTACTGTAGCAGCTGAGAGAACCCTCGACCTTATGGGCGGAAAAAAGATCGCTACAACAAAAATCCCTGTTATCCTTGAAAACCGTGGCGCAGCCCGAGTGTTAAGCGGTCTGTTTAATCCGATGTCAGCCAGCAGTATCCAGCAAAAAAGATCATTCCTGGCTGATAAAAAAGGGAAAGCCATCGGCAGCAAACTGCTGACCCTTACAGATGATCCCTTTCTCCTGCGTGGTCTCGGTTCAAAATATTACGATGGCGACGGATTCCCTGCCAGAAAACGCGATCTCTTTACAGAAGGTGTTGTGAATGAATTTCTTGTCGATTGGTATTACAGCCGCAAATTAGGCTGGGAGCCAACATCCGGATCAGTTTCAAACATTATTATTCCTCCAGGAGCAAGGAGCGTTGAAGAGATTATCAGGGATATTGGCAGGTGCATATATATCACCGGTTATATCGGAGGAAATTCCAATTCAACAACAGGCGATTTCTCTGTTGGAGTTATCGGCAAGTTGTTCGAAAAAGGCAAATTTGTACAGAACATTGCTGAGATGAACATAGCTGATAACCATTTGAATTTCTGGAACAAGCTTGTGGAGGTTGCCAATGATCCATGGATCTACAGTCAGGTAATACTACCGAGCCTTGTGATTGACGATGTTGTTGTGGCTGGGATCTGATTGCTCTTTCATCCTTCGACGTCGGTAGCGAAGTCGATAGAGAATGAGGACTCTCATACTAAAAAAGCCGCGAAATGCGGCTTTTTTATTGATCTGAATAATTTTTATTCGTACTTCAGGGAATCAACAGGATTCCGCGAAGCTGCCTTAAGTGATTGATAACCTACAGATAAAACTGCAACTAACACCGCTATTACTCCGCCGGCAAGAAAACTGACAACACCAATGTCGGTCTTATATGCAAAATTCTTCAGCCACCAGCTTATAATTCCGTAAGATAACAAAGCTGCAACTATAAATGAAATAAGAATCATATTCAGGTATTCCAGAGACATTAATCTCACAATACTGCCTGAAGATGCTCCCATAGCTTTACGAATACTAATTTCTTTGGATCTCTGTTCAGCGGTAAAATTAGCAAGACCGAATAACCCGAGGGAAGCAATAACAATTGCTAAAAGAGTGAATACAAGAAAGATTTTGCCAAGTTGTTGTTCTTTGCGGAATTTTGCGCTGAAATCATCCGTCATGAATGAATAATCAAATGAACCTCTGTTGGGAAATGATTTCCATTTGGCCTGGATCAGATTTATCTTTTCGCTTATGTTGCCGGGTGTTAGTCTGACAAGAAGATTGTTCCCTTCTTTCCCCTGGAAAATAATAAGAGATGTGACTTCTTCTTCCAATGATTGAAAATTGTAATCTTTTACCACACCGATTACTTCCCGTACATCTTCATTATTCTCTTTCCAGAAAGTCTGGATCTTTTCACCAACCGGATTGTCCCAGCCAAAAAGACGGGCTGATGCTTCATTTATTACAACTCCGTTTACATCAGAGGAAAATTCTTTTGAGAAATATCTTCCATCAACCATTGACAACTCAAGAGTTGACAGTAAATCTTCATCAGCAATGCAATAGTTAGAGCCACGTTCCTGAGTATCCTCCCCCACAGGCCGGAAAATATCAGAATAACTGACATTGGGAGGAACAAGGTTGCAGATACTTACATTTTCCACCTCTGTCATTTTTAGTAATTCTTCTTTGAAAGCATTTTTATATGTCCCTAATGATTCTGCATTTTTAATGACTATTAAATTATTCTTGTTGAAGCCTACATCTTTATTCTGTATATACCTCAACTGTTTATATATGAGCAGGGTACAGATAATGAGGCCGGTTGACATGGTGAACTGAAAGATCACAAGAATACGTCTGATCCCTTTGCTTCTCATTCCGGCCTTTATTCTGCCTCTAAGAACTTCAACAGGCTTGAATGATGTCAGGTAAAATGCCGGGTAGCTGCCTGCAAGTATGCCGATGATTATAACCAGTAAAACAATTGTAATCAAATAACTAAAAGTGTATAATGACCTGATGGTAAGCAACTTGCCTGAAAGCACATTGAATTGCGGTAGAATAAGTGCTAAAACAACCTGCGCAAGTAACAGTGATACCAGTGTGTACATTACAGATTCAGTCAGAAATTGGGTTCGAAGCCTGTTGACCGAGCTTCCAAGAGATTTTCTTACTCCAACCTCTTTTGCCCTCCCTGAAAATCTGGCGGTCGACAGGTTCATGAAATTGATACATGCAATGACAAGAATGAATACTACTATTCCAACAAGCAGGTAGATCGTATTCATGTTGCCACCCGGCTCCAGGTGAAGATCAACCTCCGGTTCAAAATGGATATCCAGTAATGGCTGAAGATAAAAACCATAAGCCCCCCCTTTCTCCAGGAATTCTTCAAACGATATCCCTAAATATTGCTGTGCCTGAGGACCAATATGTTTTTTTACCAGTTCCGGAATTTGGGAATCAACATTTTTCCAGTCTGTGTTTTCACCGAGTTTAATATATGTAAGCAGGGAGTTGCTTACCCAAACAGAATTACGGCTGTAATCCCATGATTCCATGGAAAGGATCATACTGAAATGGAAATGCGAATTCTGAGGAGGATCCTCAGCAATACCGGTAACGGTACATGCCCATTTTTCATTTCCGAATTCCAGGTTCTGACCGATACACCTGTTATCACCGGGCCCGGTATACCCGAATATTTTATTTGCCGCGGTCTCGGTCAGTACAATGCTGTAAGGCTTGTCCAGAACTGTTTTAGGATCACCTGTAAGAAGGGTGAAGCTAAAAAAATCGAAAAAATTGGAATCTGCAAGTAATACTGTTCTTTCTGTAAATGAATCTTCGAGATGTTCAACAGACATATCCTTCCATAGTGCTATCCTGCATGCCTGCTCCACCCCGGGAATTTCTTCAAGGAATCCGGCAGCAACAGGCGCAGAGGAGTAAGACGAGTTAAACTCCTGGCCCGACATTCGTCCCATGAGATTAACTCTGTAAATCCGGTCGGCATCTTTATGAAATTTGTCATAGCTGAATTCATCAACCACATAAAGAATGATCAACAGACATGTAATTAATCCAATTGTAAGTCCGGTTATGTTAACAAAGGCATAGAATTTCTGCCTCCGGATGTTCCGTAATGCAATTTTCAGATAGTTAGATAACATTAGTTATAGTTTTAGTAATATTTTATTTATAAGCAATCACTTAAATTACTTTAAAAAAGACGCTGCTTATAAAAAAGTGATGCATGACTAATCAAATATACGAAAAATTCAAGGTCTGGTTCTCCAAATTACTACCCCTTTTCCTCTGATCTTGTGCAGAAAAATCTTTCCCTTTCTCTTTTAGTTAAGAAACTCCATTGTACGACCTTTTTGCTAAACTGCTCGACATTATGGTTATCTTTATTGATCAAATCTTTATTAAAACTTTTTACTCCACCTCATGAAAAAAATATCCGGTTTATTGTTTTTTGTATTTTTTTCTGTATGGATCTCAGCTCAAAAGCCTCCGTTTTATAAGAATTTCACAGTGTCGGTTTACACAAGGGCCTATGAGGTCCGCGATATGGCCGACCAGAAGAAGCTTGAAGAATCCTGGAACCTCATCAGCCAGCAGGTTAAAATCGACAAGATATACCTTGAAACCCACCGTGACCAGTTAATTGTTGATGAAAAAACTCTTGAATCAGTAATTAGGTTTTTTAAATCAAGAGGGTTGAAGGTAGCCGGGGGAATTACCTATACCATTGATGAAAGCAATAACTTTGAAACTTTCTGCTATTCCAACCCGGAACACCGCAAAAAAGTAAAAGAGATTGCCGAGTACACAGCAAAACATTTTGATGAATTTATCCTCGATGATTTTTTCTTCACCAGCTGCAAGTGCGATTTGTGCATAAAAGCCAAAGGCGACATGAGTTGGACCGATTACCGTCTGAAGCTGATGACCGAAGCTGGCCGCGAGCTGGTTATAGATCCCGCCAAGGCAGTCAACCCGAAGGTAAAGGTGGTCATCAAATACCCCAACTGGTATGAACATTTCCAGGGACTGGGCTTCAATCTGGAGACACAGCCTGGCATGTTCGATGGCATCTATACAGGTACAGAGACCCGTGATCCGGTCTTTACTGATCAGCATCTTCAGCAATATTTAAGTTACCTGATCGTCAGGTATTTCAATAATATTGCCCCTGGCCGTAACGGAGGCGGATGGGTCGATTCCGGAGCCTCTTTTTACATGGACCGTTATGCAGAGCAATTCTGGCTCACACTCTTTGCCAAAGCTCCTGAAATCACAATGTTCGATTACAGGCAGCTCCAGACTCCTGTCCGACCGCAACTCAGGGCATCATGGCAGGGTAACCAGACCAGCTTCGACTATGATGAAATGATGAAACCCATTCAAACATCCGATGGGAAAACCATTACTCCTTCAACCATAGCCCGGGCTGCCGGAATCACATTTGAGAATGTGGATAAGTTCCTGGGATTGCTGGGCAATCCTGTCGGGGTGAATAGTTACAGGCCATATCATGCCACAGGTGAAGACTTTCTGCAGAATTACCTTGGCATGATCGGCATTCCAATGGATATCTCTCCGGTTTTCCCCACAGAAGGGAAAATGATCCTTCTAACTGAATCAGCAAAATTTGATCCGCTGATCGTGCAAAAAGTTAAGGAACGTCTTCAGGCAGGTAAGAATGTGATGATCACATCAGGTCTGTTGAGAGCCCTGCAGGGAAAGGGCATCGGGGACATTGTTGAGCTTACATATACTGACAGGAAGGTCATGGTCACCGATTTCAGGGCCGGATGGGGAAGAAACTGCAAATCCTCACAGGAGATACTCATCCCTCAGATCAATTATCTGACCAACGATTCATGGGAAGAAATCACTGCAACAAAAGGTGCTACGGGCTGGCCTATCCTCCACAGAGCGCAATATTCCAAAGCATATCTTTATGTGCTTACAATTCCTGACAACTTTTCCGATCTGTACCAGTATCCTGCCGATGTGCTGAACCGTATACGTGCTGTTGCTTCAGTGGATTTCAATATTAAACTGGAGGGTCCTTCACAGGTGAGCCTGTTCTGTTATGATAACGGGACCTTTATCGTGGAATCATTTCTTCCGGAACCTGTAACGGTTAAGATCATTGCTAATCAGTCTGTCACTTCGATCGATGATTTGCTCTCAGGAGAATCTTTCCAGGGTACAGTTGTGCCGGTTCCTCCCTTCATGAGCAGGAGGATTGATCCCACACGAAGCTTTGAAATAACTATTAAACCGCATTCTTACAGGATGTTCAGGACACAGATGATGAAATAATTCCGTAATAAATATTATAATTATCTTTTTACAAATAAGTACTTACTTAAAACATGAATTTTATGAAACGCTCTTTTCTATTCTGGCCTCTTGCTGTTCTCTTGTTACTTTTTACCTGTACACTTAGTGCGCAGGAAGAGTATCCCAATGAAGGAATGCCTATCAGAGATCTCGATGGTAATGTTTACAGGATCATTATGACAGAGTCTGGCGTGTGGATGGCTGAAAATCTGAAGACTTTTAAACTCAATGACGGCACCACTCACTGGAAGGCTCCGAATGAAGGTGCGACAAATGAAATATTTTTTACTGCGCTGCCTGCCGGAGAAGTTTCCTATTTTTATACTGATGCAGAGCCGGGAACCAGGACTACCTGGTGGACATCCACAGAAGACCGTTTAAACCTCGAGCCAGGAGAAAAAGCTGCAAATGCAAATATTGTAGGCCTGAGTTATAACTTTCACAGCAAAACTATGGGCACTTATCAAAAAGAATCAGCACTGCCTGTCCGCTGCAAAATGGATGATGAATAAGGCTTTTCAGGTAAAGGTTTGCTTTCAGCTAACCGTCAGCTGAAGCTGACGGCAATTGAAATCAAATTCTCCTCTTCTCCCCATCCCGCCCTCTCCCCCTCCCGACAAAAATGCCGTTCTTCGCGGCATTTTTGTTGACTCGCCTGACTTTTGTTTTCGCAGTTTATCAAAGCATTTGGCAGTTTCCCAGAGCATGAGATTCTAATCTTTGGTACGAGTGATAGGATATTTGTGGCAGCATATAAAATTATTAAGCATCTAGGTGGCCTGCTCAGAGTGAATCTTGCAGATGATAGTGATAAGATTAATTCATATCCTGGAGTTAAAATAGAGGTCCAAAAGAAGAAGTACAAGTATCCATTAAAACATGAGCCTGATTACTGGCTGGTAGATCATGTCTTCATCAGGAAATATTTTGCTAAAGGTCTTGAACATAATTTTGAAAAGTTTAAACTGGCTCCATATTTGCCAAGTGCTTAATTTATTTAAAACAGATTAAATTTACGTACAGAATAACCGCACAAAGAGGTGATATTATCATTATTGATGGTAAAGAATATCCTTTATTCACTAATCCATTAGAAAATTACTGGACTAAAGAGAATCCAAAACCACCCATAGGATGGCCAATGACATCTTGTTGGCGAGGTTACATTGCAACCTGGTATTCCGGGGAGTTAAGGATTCCGCAGGGGGATTGTTTACACTATGAACATGGTGGTTATGAATCAATCTATGAATTAGAATGGTTCATTAGCATAGAGAAAGGCGATGTCGTAAGTCTAAGATATAAAGCTAACTATGCGCAAAACATCTAGTCCCGTCCATGGGAGTGTAATTGATTGACGCATAAAAATAAATTTGACTTGTATTATATTAATCTCGTACCTTTGATATAGAATTTGCCCCCGCAAGTTTTTTCAATGTCTGTTTGTGTCTAGATAATTCTGTTTGTTATGGCATTTTACTATTCACTTGACAGGACTAAACCTGTTGATAGGAGGATTGCTGAGCGATTACTTCTATTAAAAAATAAAATAAGAGCTCCATGGGATTCATAAATTGGGGTATTTAACAAATGTCAGATCATTTGCCAAAGCGGATTGAAGTAAAGACTGATTTCGGGGCAGAATATCTTAAAGATAAGACAATTTAATTCATGATAGTTTATTTATCTTTTTAATCGAAACATTATGTCATTTTCAGATGAAAAAATTCAGGAGGTCTGGGAAAAGGGCAAAGTATTTCTCGGATACAATAAAACTAAATACCGAAAAGATCAATGTGATGCATGGATGAGCAGAACTGATTATGGTAACAGAAAATCTATCCTTGGATGGGAGATTGACCATATTATACCATCATCGAAAGGAGGCAGTGATGATATATCAAATCTACGTCCCCTCCAATGGGAAAATAATGCTTCAAAAGAAGACGATAAGCTTGTTTGCGTAGTAACCTCTAATGATAATAAAAATGTAGAGAAACGTTGATCAACTAGGTGTTTGGGTTGCTCTCTTTATGTTGCATTTCAGATTGCATAGGTCTTAGGTATACAACATAAATCGCAACCCACATTGTTTATAAAGGCTCGCCTGCGGCATCCAATTTTAATCTAATAAAAATAAATATTTATGGCTTCGAAAAAGTTAGAAGAATTAACCACCGACCAATTAAAGAAAAAAGATAAAGAAAAGACTAAATTGTTGATATTCTTTGCAATAATTTATTCTGTTTGCTTTATATGGATGTTAATCTTAAGACCAAACATAGTGATCTTTTTTACTCCTGCATTAATTGCATTGTTACCTCTGGCCAATGGAAGGAAAAAAATAAGAGAAGAATTAAAGAAAAGAGTAAACCAGGCTTAATATCCAGGTAGATCCAGTAAAATATTTGGATTACATTTACTCAACTTTGGCTTTTTTGATTGATTTAACCAATCCAACAATAGCATAAGGAATTGCATATAACATCCCAAGTAATCCAAAGCCTATAGTCCTCTCCGGATTAGAATTTATAAAGGCTAAAATGCCTATTAAACAAAATGAGAACCAAATAATCCCCAAAATTGACATTATTTTCATTTTATTCCATTTTAAGTTTGTTTGTCAAAGATTTAACTTTATTCAGCTAAAGTAATTGCTTTTGAGAAATAACACAAATATTTTATATTGCTACTGACAACCTTTTAATTATTAGAATGATTTTAAAAGGTCTGAATAACAACATATAAGGCCATTTCTAAGCCTCTCTCGTCCTGAAATAGTTATGCTATAGCCAGGATTTTTTCTCCATAAATAGGGTGTCTTTCGGCCGCCATCATTACAATCCGTTTTGCCATCTGGCTGTATGAATAACTGGTCATTTCTAATGCCATGGCGAAGCTGGCATCGATGCTGATATCGTTGTTGGGATTGATATCTAAGAGGTAGAATTTATCATCTCGCAGGCGGAAATCGAATCGGGCATAGTCAAGGCATCCGAATTCTTTCCATGTTTTAAGAACATTCTTTTCCAGCCTTTTAAAAAGCTTTTTATCAAGAGGTGCAGGTATCAGGGATAAGATTTTTTCGTAATGTTCCGAGCCGGGGATAAACTTCGAGTCGTAAGTACATAATCTTTTACAGGGTTCGCTGAAAGCCGAAAAACTCATTTCTACCGGAGGTAATATTTCAGGAGGGTCATTGTTCCATATCGACACATGGAATTCGCGGCCGTCAATAAAATCTTCTACTAAAGCCGGTTGTTTTAATACATCGTTCACAAGTCGAATCTGTTCCAGAAGTGAAGCTGTATCGTAAACTACCGATTTTTCGGTGATGGTAAGACTGCAGTGTTCACGTGACGGTTTAACAATAGCAGGGAAAAGGGTCCAGTCAGCAGCCTCTTCCGGAGCAAGCACTGCTCCGTAAGGAACTGTGATATCAAGCGAAATAAGAATTTCTTTTACCTTCTGTTTATCGTAGCTCAGGTCTATCAAATCCGGCACGTTCCCGGTATAAGTGAATCCTAAATCTTCAATAGTTTGCACAACTCTTCTTTCGCTGTACGGGATACCCGGCAAGGTTTCACAGAGGTTAAAAATAATAGTATCGGCAGGATTATATCTTTCCAGTATTCTTTCCAGATCCGGGTCGTTCAGTTCTTCAAGATATGTTTCAATTCCTTCGTCTTTCAGCGATTCAAAGAGCACCTTATTTGAGTTTCGGACATCGCTGATTTCGAAGTTATCCCAGACTGGATCAAGATCGTATAGTACAAGAACCTTCACAAAAACTGTTTTTTCACGAAACTAAAATAAATGCATGAAAAAATTTACGCATGAAAAAAAAGTTGTAAACATAACCATGACTGTTTATTCACAAAATCGATAATTAATTCTTCAATAGCATTGATTAACGTTTCGTAGTCAATATTTTTTTTTGTAATCGTTGGCTATAGCAGGGCGGTATATTTCATTTGCCTGTCACGGTTTTTGCAAACAGTTCCTGCTCTCCAGACAACTAGACTGACATGACATTCACCCTACATATAACAGCTAAGAGCAATAATTTCTATACATGTATCAGGATTCCCAACATGCAAGCAAGAGTTTGGCAGCTTGACACATTAGACCTTTGACTGTAATATTTTAGTATTGGAATTTTTCTATATTTACTACATGAACGAAAACAACGAAAATGACGCCACGCACAAGTCAGAAATAAACGCCGCTATAGCGTTTACACAATCGTTGTAGCGCATTAAAATAAATACAAAAGCAAATTATATTATTATGTTTTGTAAATTTACTGGACAAGCAGCAGAATAATGATTCTTATTGATCTATAAATACAATTTAAATTAATTATTAACTAAAAACGGAGGACAAAATGAAAAAATTAAAATTTCATTACCAAGTTGCTTTTGTATTATTGTTGCTTTTAACTGCTTTTAGTTGTGCCAAACAAGAAAAGAAGCCTTCAGTTGAAGAAGACATCGCTGCAATCAATGAGCTTTACAATCAGTATTGTATTCATGCTAATGCTGGTGACCTTGATAACTTTCTTTCCTTGTGGGAGGACAATGCGATAAGGATGGATCCAGATAAACCTTCCATTATTGGAAAAGAGAACATAACAAAATTTTTTGAGCCTTCATTCGAACTGTTCAGTGTTAATGTCGCGGTATATGGCGATACAGAAATTCAGATATCAGGAGATATGGCATTTTCTCGTGGGACTTACACATTATCATTGACGCCTAAAGAAGGAGGTGCAACAACTACTTTTGATGGTAAATGGTTGGATATTGATAAAAGACAGACAGATGGTTCCTGGAAGATTTATATTGATATGGTCAACTACAATGGCCCTCCTGTTGTTGAATGATAAACATCAGACTGTAAAAACAATATCTTTTTGATTCAATTTTTTGATTGCTGTACAATTAGAAACTAACGCGCTACAACATTGTATAAACGTAATGCGGGCTGAAATATTAAAATTGAACATTTTTACTCCTAATAAACTTTGGTGCAGTCGGACAGTAAATTGCTTCGAAACCCGCACAGCACGTATACGAGACCGTTAGTGGAAAAGCCAGTAGCCTTGACCACCTTTGGCCGGAGTAAATTGACCATCCTTGGCCGGAGTTAAGTGCTTGTTTCTTAGTTATGTATGTTGTTTATAATTTGATCGGCCAAATGTGGTCAAGATGTCCGGCTTTTGCACTAATCCTTGCAAATATTGCCCTTTCTTTTGATAATCAATTATCAGAAGCATACACTTTAAGAGGGATATATTTTAGTGAAATCGGGAAACCAGAACAGGCTATTGAAGAATTTGATAAAGCAATAAAACTCAACCCAAATGATTGGGTGGCTTACTATGAAAAGGGGGACTTCTATTATGCTAACGATCTGCTTAATAATATTAATTATCTTCAGAAAGCTGCATCCATTAATCGTGGTCCAGAATTACCCTCTTTATTAGGAGGAGTTGGGTGGGCGTATTATAATGCTGGATTTCCTGATAAATGTAAGAAATATCAGCAGGACAAATTGAAATTAGATGACGATTCATTGGCATATTATTCTTCTTTAGCTCGTTATGAATTCTGGCTTGAGAATTTCAATAAATCTATCGAATATGCACTAAAATGTTATACGATAGATTCAACTGCTTATTTATTGCTATATTATTTAGGAATTAATTACCAATGGATTGGTCAGTATAAAGAATCATTAAAATATTTTAAAAAGTTACTTGAAATATTAAGAACTCTGGGCAATGTAAATTTCAGTAAAAACCTTACGCACCGTATAGGATATGCTTACTGGCAAAATGGATATAAAGAAGAGGCTGAATACTATTTCAATGAACAAATTAAATATTGTAACAAGATGATTGAATTGAAGCGATCATGGGGACGAAATTTATATACATATTATGATCTGGCAGGCGTATATGCTTTCAAAGGAGAGAAAGACCAAGCATATAAAAATTTAAGAATTTTTAATCAAATCCAACAGATACCTTTTTGGATGTCAATGTTAATGAAAACTGATCCTTTATTCAACAGCATAAGGAATGAACCAGAGTTTCAGCAGATTGCCAAGGATATGGAAGCCAAATATCAGGCAGCGCATGAGAGAGTAAGGAAATGGCTTGAGGAGAATAATATGTTACAATAATATTAACTTTATGATAGCAGATGTAGGCAAAGAGGAGTATTTTTAGAGATCTGTACAAACTGCACCTCTGTATTAAGTTGATTATAAGCGTTATGTGAAAATAGTTCAGTCCCTACCTGAGCTTTAAAGTCATTTCCACACACCAAAATCCCTCATTTCAAGTTCCCCCGGGGACTTGGTATATACAAACTAAATAGCCTATTTGTTTCAGTATAGTTTCAGTAAGGCTATCAATAAAAAAGCGCATTCAGTCATATTATCACTGTTTGCGCTTTAAATTCGGTTGACCCACCTGGGCTTCCCGATTATTCCTCACTTCGTTCGTCATGTCGGGACAGGCTTCTCGCCCAGTTTCCTCCCCTTCAGGCCACTCAACAAAGAAGCCCCGTTTTCGCGTGGCTTCTTTGTTGACCCACCTGGGCTCGAACCAGGACTCTGCGGAACCAAAATCCGACGTGTTGCCAATTACACCATGGGTCAGTAAATCATCATCTGACGCTGCAAAATTATAAAAATTATTGATTGGGAAGTTACCCCCGCATCCGGTTATTATCCTGGGTGAACAGGGTAGGTTCGGATTCTTCCCATAATGTTGGATGTTCTTCGTCAAACCTTTTCAGAATGGCTTTCATTATGGTCTCCCTAAAGAATTCCGATTTATTTCTTATCCTGTAGCGGTTGCAGAAAATGTCCAGAGCTCTCATTTCCCTGTCATTCAGCATAACGGTGATCCTGTTTATCCTCTTTAATTGCTCCTCTTTATAAACCAGATGTCTCAATATTTGGAGATTTCACGATTATCCGGCTAAATTATAAAATAGCTGACTCCCAGCTAAATCCCCAAAAGAACAGTTTTAAACACAAAAAATCAGCCAGAGTGTATCTGGCTGATTATCATATTAATAATATATTGACAACTTTATCGCAATACCCCCCTTTTAATTCCCCCCTGAAGGGGGGATGAAACCCACATTATTAACCAGATTCAGGCAGAACGGGGTTTGTCGCCCCCTTCAGGGGGAGATCCCGCTTTAGCGGGAGAGGGGGTTTATGCCTTATCAGCACTCCCAAGCACATTCACAATCTTATGCTTGTAAAGGTCCTTCAGCTTGTCACGTGCCGGACCCAGGTAATTACGCGGATCAAATTCGCCGGGCTTCTCAACAAAGACCTTGCGAATGGCTGCTGTAACTGCAAGACGGCCGTCACTGTCAATATTTATTTTGCAAACAGCCGATTTTGCAGCCCTGCGCAGCTGGTCCTCAGATACGCCGGCAGTGTTTTCCATTTTTCCTCCATATTTGTTGATCTCGGCCACAATATCCTGCGGCACTGAAGAGGCTCCATGAAGTACAATCGGGAATCCGGGAATACGCTTTTCACATTCCTCAAGAATGTCAAAACGAAGTGGCGGAGGAAGCTCTCCGGGTTTTACCTTGAATTTGAAAGCACCATGCGAAGTTCCTATGGAAATTGCAAGAGAATCGACACCCGTTTTCTTAACAAAATCTTCCACTTCCTCAGGCCTGGTATATGATGAATGTTCTGCTGAGACTTCATCTTCAATACCGGCTAAAACACCAAGCTCCCCCTCAACAGTCACATCAAACTGATGCGCATACTCAACAACCTGTTTTGTTAATCTTACATTTTCTTCATATGAGAAATGTGATCCGTCAATCATCACTGAAGAAAATCCGGTTTCTATACATGACATGCAGGTTTCAAATGAATCGCCATGATCGAGATGAAGCACTATGGGAATTGCATAACCAAGCTCTTTTGCATATTCCACAGCTCCTTTTGCAAGATACTGGAGCAGGGTCTGGTTGGCATATTTACGTGCACCTTTTGAGACTTGCAGTATCACAGGAGATTTTGTCTCCACACAGGCACTTATTATTGCCTGCATCTGTTCGAGATTATTGAAATTGAATGCCGGAATTGCATATCCGCCTTTTACGGCACCCTTGAATAATTCTCTCGAATTCACTAGCCCTAATTCTTTATAATGTAGCATAATTAATTTGTTATTTACAGCAGCACAAGATAGTTATTTTTCAGAGAAATAAGTCTGTCAAATTAAGATAATAACTATCTTCGTACACTAAATTTCAAAATTTAAACTGTCTTGATAAATAGTATTAAATGCAACATAATCTCTTCATTCCCGTATTTATTAATATAACCTGTATTATCATTTTTATAACGTATATATTAAAATGAAAAAGATACTTTTTTTCATAATTACTTTTCTTTCAGTTTCTTCCGGCTTTGTCAGGGCGCAGGAAAAACTCTGGTCGCTTGAAGAGTGCATACTGTACGCCATTGACAACAACATCCAGATCAAGCAGCAGATCATACAGACAGAATATCAAAAAAATGCTCTTGATCTGGCTAAGCTGAAGCTTCTGCCTACATTGAATGCCAACATAAATCATGATTATACTTTTGGACGGGCATTAAATTTACTTGAATATAAGTATGTGGATCGCAATACAGTTTATGATTACTTCAGCCTTGGTGGTAATATAACCTTGTTCAACGGATTGATCAATTATAACACTATCAGGAAGAACAAGTACGAGCTGCTTGCCAGCCAGGAGGATCTGATGAATATAAAAGATAATATTTCCCTGAATATTGCACTTGCATACCTGCAGATACTTTTGAATAAAGAACTGCTTACAGCTACTAATAACCAGCTCCAGATAACAAAACAGCAGATTGAAAAAACGAGGAAGCTTGTTGATGCAGGGAGTTCTGCTCGAGGGAATCTGCTTCAGATTGAAGCACAGGCTGCACAGGAAGAAGTACAGGTAATCAACATGAAGAACCAGCTTGATATTTCTTATCTGACACTTACTCAAATGCTTGAACTTCAATCTCCGGAAGGGTTTGAGATTGTCATGCCTCAGATAAGTGTTGATACAAATACAGTTATTACAGGCAATATAGAAGAAATATTTTCTGTTGCAGCCAAAAACAGGCCTGAAATCAGGAGTGCAGAATTAAGACTTTCATCATCAGAGTATGACCTTAAAATAGCCAGGGGAGGCAGATCACCCAGGCTCACTTCAAGTCATTCGTTTGGAACAAGATATAATTATATTTTTAACGACACATCCAATATTGAATTTGAAGAGCAGATAAAAAACTACAAGAACTGGGGACTTGGATTTTCGCTTTCAATTCCTATACTTAACGGCTGGCAGGTTAATAAGAACATAAGTAATTCGAAACTGGGAATTGAAAACTCACAATACTCCCTTGAAGCAGCCAAAAAACAACTTTACAAGAGTATACAGCAAGCGTACGCTGATGCTGTTGCTTCCCTTAAAAAATACACCGCAAGCATGAAGGCTGTGGTATCCATGGAGGAGTCGTTCAGATATACAGAACAGAAATTCAATGTGGGAATGGTTACACCGGTAGATTACAATGCAGCCAAAACACAGCTTCTTAATGCCCAGTCTGATATGGCGCAGGCAAAATATGAATTTATTTTTAAAACCAAAGTCCTTGACTTTTATAAGGGCTTACCACTTAATTTAAACCAGTAAATCAACTTTATAAGTAGCAATAAAATGAAAAGCAATAAAATACTGAAGATACTGATTATCGTTGTCGTAGTCCTTTTAGTTTTTGCAGTTATTGGAAAGAAGGCCGGCTGGTTCGGTAAAGCGGTAACTGTCAAGGTTGCAGTTGAATATGCTGAAAAACGCATAATCACCGAAACGATAACGGCTAATGGCAAGATACAGCCGGAAAAAGAGGTAAAGATCACTCCGGATGTTTCGGGTGAAATCATCGAACTTAATGTAAAAGAGGGTGATTTTGTAAACAGTGGTCAGCTCCTTCTCAGGATCAAGCCAGATGTCTATATTTCACAGCGTGACCGTACTGCGGCAGCACTAAGTTCGGCCAGGGCACGGCTTGCTCAGGTTGAAGCGCAGTTCAAACAATCGGAATTATCGTATAACAGGACAAAACAATTGTACGAGGAACAGACGATTTCCAAATCGGAATATGAGCAGGCAGAGGCCTCATACAACGTGGCCAAAGCAGAGGTGGATGCGGCAAAGTTCTCCATAACCAGCGCCGAGGCTTCACTCAAGGAAGCCAATGAGAACCTTATCAAGACATCCATTTATGCACCTATGTCCGGTACAGTCTCTATGCTGCTTGTAGAGCTTGGAGAAAGAGTGGCAGGAACAAACCTTATGGCAGGTACCGATATACTCCGGGTAGCTGATCTTTCACGCATGGAGGCTCAGGTCGAAGTGAATGAAAATGATATCGTAAGGGTCAGCTTTGGAGACACAGCCATCATTGAAGTTGATGCCTACCTTGATGAAAAATTCAAAGGAGTGGTCACTGAAATAGCCAACTCTGCCAAAACCACCGGAGTATCGGCTGACCAGATCACAAATTTTGACGTAAAGATCTTTGTTCTTCCCCAATCATATGAGAAGCTGGCTTCCAAAGGGAATAATCCTTTCCGGCCCGGTATGTCTGCAACAGTGGATATTCAGACAGAATCAAAAAAGGATGTTATCACTGTTCCGATTCAGGCAGTAACGACACGTACCGATACTTCAAAGGTTATTTCCTCATCGGCTGATGAAGAGATACGTACACTGGTTTTTGTTACTGACGGAGAATATGCTATTGCAAAGGATGTCAAAACAGGGATCCAGGATAACAACTACATAGAGATAACTGCTGGTGTTGAGGACAGTGCACGTGTTATATCTGCTCCCTTCAGCGCCATCAGCAAGAAATTGTCCGACAGCACACTGATCGAAATTATCAAAAAGGAAGACCTGTATAAAGAGAAGTAGACAGTAAGGTATCCTGTAAAAGAAAAATGATAATCTGCCTTGAAACAGCGACATCTCTATGTTCTGTTGCATTATGCGACAGCAATGGATTAATCTTATTGAGAGAAAGTGCGGAAGACAGATCGCATGCTTCAGGGCTTACGGTTTTTATTCAGGAGCTGCTGAAAGAAGCAGGAATAAGAGCTGCAGACCTGGAGGCTGTTGCCGTAAGTAAAGGACCCGGATCATATACAGGATTGAGGATTGGTGTTTCTGTAGCAAAGGGGATGGCCTACGCAGCTTCAATTCCGCTGATAGGGGTTGATACAACCTGTTCAATGTTCCATGGTTTCATTTCTTCAAAAACAAACTTGAATGAAACGGATCTCTTCTGCCCGTTGCTTGATGCGCGCAGGATGGAGGTTTACTATTCAGTCTTTGATTTCTCAGGAAATGTAATAAGAAACACCCGGGCAGAGATAATGGATGGAGATTCATTCAATGATCTGCCTGGATCCTCAAGGATCTTCTTCTTTGGCGACGGGAGTGACAAATGCAGGGATATAATAAAAAGGGGAAATATCATATTTGACGAAGATTTCAGGATATCCGCTTCGTTCATGCAAAAACCTGCATACGAATCGCTTAATGAGCATCGTTATGAGGATGTAGCATATTTTGAACCTTTCTACCTTAAAGATTTTTTAACAACCAAACCTGTCAGAAATATCCTGGGAAATTAATTGGCCCGTTAATTGCCTGCGATTTGAATACTATGAAGAAGCTGTTTTTGATTTCACTAATTTTTCCCCTGTTGCTGGTTCAGGTAACAGGACAGGTAAAATCATATCAGCCGGGAGAGAAGATTTCATATGTAATTCATTATGGAGTAGTCACCGGAGGCATTGCAATCCTGGAACTGAAGAAGGATGTTATAGAAGGAAAAGAGGTATGGCATTCCGTGCTGGTTGGAAGAACGACAGGTCTCGCAGACGCTATATTCAAGGTCCTTGATATTTATGAAAGCTACATGGATCCTAAAACCGAACTTCCGGTTTTATCGGTCAGGAATATCAGCGAGGGCAGGTACAGGAGGTATAATGAGGTGATATTCGATCATAAGACAAGAAAAGATTCCGCAATACTTGTTAGCGACCTTACAGGTATTCATATTGCGCCACAGGGTATTCACGATATTCTTTCATGCTTTTACTGGTACAGGAACCGCATTTTCCCTGATATTGACAAAATTAAGAAAGGAGATGTGATCACAGTCGTTACATGGTTCACCGATGAACTATATCCCATCAGGATGAGATACCTGGGCACTGAAGAGGTTAAGACCAGGGCAGGCAAGCTGAAATGCCATAAGTTTAATCCGGTAACAGAAAAGGGAAGGCTTTTTAAAACCGAGGAAGATGTCTCCTTCTGGTTTTCGGATGATAAAAATTTTTTACCTGTTAAGATACGTTTTGATATCTTTGTGGGATCATTTATGGTAGATATGCTGGATTACGAGGGTCTTGCATATCCTCTGGACATTAAAAAGAAATAGTATTACTCAGTAATTATTGTTAAATTTATGGCAAGTACGGCAGATTTCAGGAATGGACTGGTAATTGAATTTAATAATGACCTCTATTCCATTGTACAGTTTCAACATGTAAAGCCAGGCAAAGGACCGGCGTTCGTCAGGACTAAACTCAGGAACATTAAGACTGGAAGGATAATTGACAACACATTTTCCTCAGGCACCAAAGTAAATGTGGCAAGGGTGGAAAGACGACCCTGCCAGTATCTTTACAAGGATGATATCGGTTATTACTTTATGCACCTGGAAACATTTGAGCAGATACATATTGAGGAGGCAGTGATTGATTATCCTGAATTTCTTCTTGAAGGACAACATGTTGAGGTGGTCGTGCATGCCGATACTGAAAATGTTCTTTCTGTAGAGCTTCCCCAGTCTGTTGTACTGGAGGTTGTTTATTCGGAACACGGGCTGAAAGGAGACACGGCAACAAACGCCTATAAGCAGGCAAAAATGGAAAACGGAAGCATAATAATGGTGCCTCTTTTCATAAACACTGGAGACAAAATAAAAATTGACACCCACAACCGTACTTACATGGAACGGGTAAAGAGTTAGGTTCAGATATGGAAGGCAAAAAGATCCCGCACGACAGGCTCAAAATATCCAAATTCAAGCTGGATTCACTGCTTGATATTACCTTATCAATCAATGCCAACCTGCCGACGGAGGTTCTTCTTTCCAAATATGAATCAATTCTCAGGGAAAATCTCGGGATAGGCAAGATCCTCATATTCAAGCGTTCTGAAACGTGGGAGTGTCTTCTCAACGGAGGGTTTCCTAAAAGCCATGAGAAAATAAATGTGGAAGAACGTCTTCTCGTCTTTGATGATATTACTTATGTATCGTCCGACATGGATTTTGAATCGGTCGATATAATCGTACCGGTCTTTAACAATAATGTTCATCTTGCCTTTCTCTTTATAGGAGATATTGAAGAAGAGGGAGAAGGAATGAGTCCGGTGCTCAAGCATCTGAATTTCATCCAGACGATCTCAAGCATTATAATTGTAGCTATTGAAAACATAAGACTTCATAAGGAGAGCCTTCGCCAGGAAGCTCTGAAGAAAGAGCTTGAACTTGCAGCCAGGATGCAACAGATGCTTATTCCCGATAACCGCCACATGCCCCAGAATCCTGAAATAATAGTGAACGGATTTTATTATCCGCACTACGAGGTCGGAGGCGATTATTATGACTGCCTGAAGCTGTCGGAAACAAAAACAGGATTTTGCATCGCCGATGTTTCCGGAAAGGGAATATCTGCCGCTATACTCATGTCAAATTTCCAGGCCAGCCTTCGTGCACTGCTTACAGCCGATATTGACCTGGAACTTCTTATCAATAAGCTCAACTCCATTGTGGTCTCAAATGCAGCAGGTGAAAAATTCATTACCTTCTTTGTTGCCCGTTACGATCACAAAAAGAAACTTCTTGAATATATCAACGCTGCACATAATCCCCCGGTTCTTTATAATACTTCTTCCGGTGAAGTAAATCACTTGCAGGCATGCTGTGTTGGCATCGGGATGCTCGACGAGATCCCGGTTGTCAAAAAGACCGAGATACCTGTAAAAGGATTCTCAAAAATAGTCTGTTATACCGATGGTCTTTCGGAATTGAAAGATGAGAACGGCAAGGATATCGGTACAGGAGAGATCATAAGGCATATATCGAATAAGGAACCTGTGGAACAAAACTTACAGGCAATGATAAAGTTCCTGGGAATACCAGATACAAACCCCTATCTTTTTGATGATGTTTCAGTCATTGCCGCTGATCTGAGATAGCGGTCAGATTACCCTTATTATGAAATAGTTTTTCTTGCCCTTTTGCACAAGAAGATATTTTTTATTCAGGAGTTGCTCCTCTTCTATTATCATTTCGGGATTTTCAACTTTCACCTTATTAAGGCTTACTCCTCCCCCTTCAGTCATCCTTTTCAGTTCTCCTCTTGAGGCGAAAATTTGAGTATGCACGACGCATAATTCGGCAAAAGTTACGCCTCCTTCAATGATTTCCCCCTGGATATCAAAGGAGGGAACGCCCTCAAATACAGAGATGAACATATTTTCATTCATTCGCCTGAGGGAATCAGTTGTTCCTTTTCCGAAAAGGATTTGAGAAGCTTCAATGGCAGCGTTCAGGTCATCGCGTGAATGGACCATAACGGTTACTTCTTCCGCCAGACGTTTCTGAAGCAGTCGTTCATGGGGTGATTTATTATGTTCAGATACCAGGTTTTCTATCTCATCCTTTTCAAGAAGAGTAAATATCTTAATGTATTTAGCCGCATCCTCGTCAGACACATTAAGCCAGAACTGGTAAAAGTGGTACGGGGTTGTTCTTTCAGGATCAAGCCATACATTCCCTGATTCGGTCTTTCCGAATTTAGAACCGTCAGATTTTGTAATCAGCGGACTTGTAAGTGCGAATGCCTCTCCGCCGGTTTTTCTGCGGATCAGTTCGGTGCCGGTAACAATGTTGCCCCACTGATCGGAACCGCCCATCTGAAGCTTACATCCGTATTCATTATAAAGATGAAGGAAATCTGTTCCCTGCACAAGCTGGTAAGAAAACTCGGTGAACGACATCCCCTCGGCGGCTTCAGATCCCAGCCTTTTCTTCACTGAATCTTTTGCCATCATGTAATTGACAGAAATATGTTTCCCAATTTCACGGATAAAGCCAAGGAAAGAGTATTCCTTCATCCAGTCATAATTATTGACCATGAGAGCCCTGTTTTCCTTGTCCGATTTAAAATCAAGGAATTTTGAAAGCTGTTTTTTGATTCCCTCCTGGTTTTTCCGGAGTGTTGCTTCATCAAGAAGAGATCTTTCCTCGGATCTTCCTGAAGGATCACCTATCATTCCTGTTGCACCTCCCACAAGGGCTATAGGAACATGGCCGGCACGCTGGAAATGGACAAGCAGCATGACCTGTACCATATGGCCAAGGTGAAGGGAATCGGCTGTAGGGTCAAATCCAATATATCCTTTTGTTACTTCCCTTTTCAGCAATTCTTCAGTTCCGGGCATAATATCATGTAACATGCCCCTCCATTTCAGTTCTTCAATAAAATTCATAAATGCCTTTATTCAGAAATGCAAATATAGCAATGAGGGTTAAACAGAAACCTCTTCCGGTTTAAGTTCCGGTTCCGGCTCTTGTTCCGGTTCCGGTATTTTTTCCGGGGATTTTTTAAATCTGTCAAAACTTCTCATGAAATCACCCTCTCCAATAATCGGGAACAGCGCCGGGGCAACATCTGAAATCGGATTGTACAGCATTGATTCTTCTATCTTCTCCTCAGGGAGAAATGGTCTTCGTGCATCTATTGCATTCAGTATGACAAAGAAAACGCTGAGAATCAGCACTGATTTAAATAATCCGAAAACAATTCCAAGGAGCCTGTTAAGAAAACTCAGGGATACTGCATCTACTATTTTATCAACCAGAATGCCTACAAAATTAATTAACACAACGATCACCCCGAATGTTACCAGGAATGCAATTATTCCTACATACTGCCCGGTCATATCGAACCACTCGTCCAGCTTCATGGCAGTGAAACTGGAGAATCTTATTGCACCCCATATTCCCAGTATTAGTGCAACCAGGGAGGCTACTTCCTTCACAAATCCGTCAGTAAATCCCCTGATAAGTGAAAAACCGAGAATGATGATTATGATAAGATCGATCCAGTTCATTATCAAATAAATTGAAAGGATCAAATATAGTCTATTTTTAAGAAATGAGATAGTGGTTAAATGGTGTAATGGTGTAATGGTATAATGGTATAATGGTCAAATTGTATTTCCTGATTTTTTTCTTTTTGATTATTAGGAATTTACTATTAATTTTGACATAATGATTACCAGGTAATTACCCGTAAGATTCTACAGGAATACGGGCGTTCAATGTGGTAATTATTTTATTAAAAATGTTAAAATGAATACCAAAGTCAGTTTTACAGTTCTTATCAGGTTTTACAGCCTTATTTTTGCTGTTCTTTTAGCATATCCCCTGTTGGGGCAGCAGGCTGTATCTCCGCCGGTTATAACACTTATAAGTCCTTCCGTCACGGATAGCCTGAATAATTCAGGGGTAGTCACTGTAAGTGCAGAAATTGTTACCGTTTCCCCGTTGCAGACATTCCGGATAATTCACAACTCCGGAACTGTAGTGAATGAAACAGGCATGAAGCCCGAAAAGAAAGATGATAATACATATGTTATCAGCAGCTTTGTTCCTCTTAGAAAAGGTCTGAATACCATCAGCGTTGAAGCTAAAAATAGTGCGGGTATCGCATATTCAGTAACCCGTAATATTAACAGCCATCTTGAACCTTTTATCACCTGGTTTAACCCGTCCTCGGATAACACAGATATTGAATCAGGGATTGTCAATATCAGGGTTGAGATAAAGACCGGTTATCCGCTTCAAAATTTAAGTGTTAATGTCAACGGAGCTGAATCGGCAAGGGAAACGGCTGGAGTTATTGCGCAGGGGGATAATACTTATCATTTTGAAAAGAGGATACAGCTGAAAGCAGGGAAGAACACTATTTATTTATCGGCAGACAACGGGAAAGGAGTAACCAGATCAATTCCAAGGATTATTAACTTTGGTGTACCTCCTGCAATCACCCTGACAAATCCATTGGCAGCAGATAGTATAAATAATTCCGGTCTGGCGCTGGTTATAGCGGAAATTGTATCATCCACTCCATTACAGACATACAGGATATTCCATAATGGGATACCTGTAGCCGATGAGAGCATTTTGATCCCTGAAAAAAAAGATGGTTCAACTTATGTAATAGGGAGCAATGTGCCGCTTAAGAAAGGCCTGAATACAGTTTATGTTGAGTCAAAAAATGCCCTGGGAACCATAACCTCTGAAAAAAGGATTATTAACAGCCACACCGAACCTTTTGTAACATGGCTCTTTCCTGGTTCTGACAACATGGATGCCCTATCCGGAGCAATGACTATTAAAGCAGAGATTAAAACGATTTATCCCCTGCAAAATCTCAGGATTAATGTAAACGGCTCCTTTTCGGGCGATGAAAAAACAGGAGTAACTCCCCTGAATAATGATACGTATGTTTTTGAAAAGGCTGTGCAGCTGAAGCCTGGCAAAAACATCATTTATATCTCAGCCGGTAATGCAAAAGGGGCTGTCAGATCGGTTTCAAGAACTGTTAATTTTGGTTCCGCTCCGGTGATAACACTCATCAGCCCTTCTTCCCGGGATAGCCTTAATACTTCAGGTTTAAGCCTTGTCAGTGCGGAAATTATCTCTTACACACCTTTACAGACATTCAGAATAATAAACTACCCTGAAACTATAGTAAGTGAAACCGCATTAAAACCCGAGCAGAAAGACAGCATAACTTATATCATCGGGAGTAATATTCCTCTTAAAAAAGGCCTTAATACTATATATGTTGAGGTAAAAAATGCCCTCGGCACCGGAAGTTCTGAAAAACGTGTTATTAACAGCCAGAGTGAACCATTTATTACATGGATTTCTCCTCCTTTCGTCAGTTCAGAAACAGAATCAGGAGCAGTGAGAATTAAAGCAGAAATAAAATCGTCTCTTGATCTGCAAAATGTAAGGCTTAACCTTAATGGTACTGTTTTACCAGAAGAAGAAGGTGAGATCAGGCATTTGAATGATGACACATATATCTTTGAAAGAATATTGCAGAATATCCTGTCATCAAAAAATACGGTTGTTATTACTGCGTCAAATTTAAGGGGAACATCCACTTCTGCAGCAAGGAGCATTAATTATTCTTCCGGTTCAAAACCTGCTATAACTATTTCACCTACAGACAGTCTGAACAATTCAGGTATCATTCTTTTCAATGCAGAGATTGTTTCCGGGACTAAACTACAGGCGATCAGGATAATCCAGAACGGGACAATACTGGCCAGCGAATCTGCAAAAGCCCCGGAGCAGAAAGACAGTATCACATATGTTCTGAAGAGCCTGATCCCCCTGAGGGCAGGACTGAATACTTTTACCGTTGAGGCTAAAAACAATTTTGGCACTGCCAGTTCAGGAAAACGCAATATTTTCTGCCAGCCTGAACCGATAATAAACTGGATATCTCCATCTTCTGTTAGTTCGACTGATGGAACCGGAACGCTGAAAATAAGGGCAGAAATAATTACAAGCTTTGACCTGCTTAATTCCGGAGTAAATCTAAATGGTACCGATCTTGCTGCTGGTCAGAAAGACGGAATTACCCGGGTAGATAATGATAAATATATCTTTGAAAGAGCTGTGCCACTGAAAGAGGGAGAAAACAGCATAGTTCTTACTGCCGGCAATGCAAGAGGAACCGGATATTCACCTAAGCGCAGTGTAAGTTATGTGCCGGGGATTCTTTCCGAAATAAAATGGATAGCACCTCTAAATGAAAACTCAGATACCCGTAAGGCTGAATTTCCGGTATCAGCAACCATTAAAACCAAATTGGATGTCAAAAGCACAACCTTCTCTCTCAACGGAACAGAATTAACACCGGGAGACAGGTCAGGAATAACCCGTAAGAATAACCAGGAATATCTATATGAAAATATATTAACCCTGAAGCCCGGAATAAATACGGTTGAATTTTCAGCTGTCACTGCTGAAGGTACAATCAGCGCTGAAAAACGAACAATAAACTATACTGTACCTGTACTGCCCGTTCTCTCGTGGAAGAATCCGCTATCCGGCCAGTCGGAGGTGAACCAGGCTTCGATGGATATCAGGATGAATATCAGATCGGCCGAGGAACTTGAAAACCTTGTTGTTTATCTGAATGGGAAACCACTCGACAATGTCAATATAGCTAACAGTATCAGGAAGGAGGGCGAGGATCTTATTTTAGGAAGCAATGTGGTCCTGAAACCGGGAGATAATGCCTTATATGTTGCCGCCCGTAACACAGCTGGCACAGCAACATCAGAAACAAGGAACATCAAATATCTTGTACCTGCTCTCCCTGCAATTGCATGGGGAAATCCTGAGACGACTGTTTCAAGTTTCGCAACACAGACATTAACCGTTACAGCAAATATTACATCAACAACAGAATTAAAAGATCTGAAAGTATATCATAATGGCAATCCATTACTTTCTCCTCCTTCAATCAACACAATTGACAAGGAGCAGGGAGTATACCGGATTGAAGAAACTGTAAACCTGAACCGGGGAGAAAACCGGATTTATATTGTTGCAGGAAATATGGCAGGGAGTACGACTTCAGAAACACGATCAGTAAGTTATGAAGTTGCCGCAGCACCTGTTATTACATGGGTAAGCCCTTCAAGGCCATCTACTCCTGTCAACCAAAATTCAGCAGAGATCAGGGCGACAGTCAAATCATCCGAGAAGATGCAGTCGTTAATGGTTTACGTGAATGGTGTCGGATCAGAGGAGATAAGCCAGGTCGCTCCGACAGATTTACAGGGTGAATATCTGATCAGGAAATCTGTAAGTTTGCAACCGGGAGATAATAATATTTATCTTTCTGTGACTAACAGTATCGGGACAATCCGTTCAGAGGACCGCCTGCTCATCAATCCGCCTGCAAGTAAACCTGTAATTACATGGGCTACACCTTCCGACCCGAATACTGTTGTTAATTCGGATATGATAATTGTTGAAGTTTGTATCGAATCAACATCAACCCTGAAAGAGGCTCAGGTTTATGTGAATGGTATTCAGTTTGCGAGTGAAACTGTATTTTCTAGTCCACAGCCAGGCAACTGCAATTACAGGTTTACAAAACCGGTGCTTCTTAAGGAAGGAGACAACAGTGTCATTATAAATGCCATAAATGCAGCTGGTAGTGAAATGTCCGAACGCAGGACGATCAGATTCCAGACAGGCATAACGGAAAAACGTCTGGCACTGGTAATGGGCAATTCGGAGTACTCTAATACACTTGCCCTTAAGAATCCGGTCAGTGATGCGAATCTCATTGAAGGAACCCTTAAGACACTCGGATTCGAAGTCATAAAACGCATCAATGCCTCAAAAACTGAAATGGAGCAGGCTATCAGGGAGTTCAGCGAAAAACTGCCTGATTATAATGTGGCATTGTTCTATTATGCAGGTCATGGCATACAGGTGGGGGGTGAAAATTATCTGATCCCTACAAATGCCATTCTGGATAAAGAATCAGACTGCCAATGGGAAGCAGTTGGGGTGAATACGATAGTGAAGCAATTTGAACAGGTTCCGGAAAATGTGAATATAATAATACTCGATGCATGCAGGGATAATCCGTTCAAGAGCTGGTCTCGGGGAGCTCCGCAGGGATTTAAAATGCTGAATACTGTAAGCGGCACCTTTGTTGCGTTTGCCACGTCGGAGAATTCTACAGCCTCAGATGGGCTGGGTGTTAATGGCGTTTATACTGAGGAACTTGTAAGACAGATGGTTATTCCCCAGTCTATTTCCGGTGTTTTCAATAATACAAGGAGACAGGTCATGCAAAGGACCAACAACAGGCAGGTGCCGACGGAGTCGAGTAAACTTGTGGGAGATTTTTATTTTAAAAAATAAGGAGATACATTTCTCCCACTCCTGCCTTCCAGCCCTCTCCTCTCTTCCTTCCAGAGGTTAATACTATTTAGATTAGGGATTTGTAATGATAAAAAAAAGCAATATTTTTGCGCTTCCTATGGCCCCATAGTTCAATGGATAGAACGGAGGTTTCCTAAACCTTAAATTCAGGTTCGATTCCTGATGGGGCTACATGAAATTACGATTAAAGCCTTGATACACAACAATATCAAGGCTTTTTTATTTGTCTCTACTGAAGCTATACTGAAACAATTGCTCTTGTTTAGCTCCAAAATTTTCGCAATATTTAGTCCTCAGAAGTAAACATGACCTCATTGCCATACACTATATAAAAGAGATAATCAAACTCCCAGGCAACATATGCCCTGGCATAATAGAGCGTTCCGGGTATCAGGTTTGTCAGATTGCACGTAAATTCTCCAGTGCCTGTAGTACTTGCACTGATGTGCGGCCCGACAATTGCAGGATCTCTGTCTGTTCCATAGCAAATACCTATTTCAACATCGGAGGCATCGCCAAAAGATATTACATTTCCTCCAACTCGTGCAGAGCTGTTAGTGATCTCAGTTGCGGGAACAGTCGTAACCTCAGGTACTGCAAGAGTATTAATTAACACATCATTGCCATAAGAGATGTCAATGCAGTTGATTGCATATGCTCGTACATGGTAACCTGATTTGGGCTGTAACGGGGACATCATACTTGAGTAGTATTTGTATTGATTTATTTCGTTATTAATGCATTTATTATCAATAATTGTTGGATTTTCACTGGTTGCCCAGCATATTCCTTTTTCAGTTACAGGAGCTCCTCCATCATTTTTGATACGAATTTCCACTCTTACATAATAATAAGAAATATCGTAGGGATTAACAATTGTGACAACTGTCGGTTTTTCTGCCTGATTTGTTGTAAACTGGATTTCATTGCCATAGGCGGTTCCTTCACTGTTTGTTGCGTATGCTCTTGCATAATATAAGGTATTCTGATCCAATCCGGTCAAAGAGCTTATAAAGCTGCCTATCCCGGTACCATCATTTGTTTTTGAACCTGAAATTGAAGGATTTGTTTCAGTCCCCCAGCATAAACCCCTGATTGTAATTTCAGCTCCACCATCGTCAGGAATGAATCCTCCTGATATTGCTGAGTTTGTCGTAATATCGCTAGCCTCAATAGTTATAAGTGCAGGTGGCTCCTTTTCTTCCTCTTTACAGTTATTCAGAGTTACAAAATTGACAAGTAAAAAGATCAAGATCAATATTTCAAAGATCCTTTTCATAATCTATTAAGCTGATAGTTAGCATTACTAATCTGTTCTTAAATTCCAAACATCTGAATGAAAAGTCAACAGGTTATTTTAATAGTGTAAAATGCAAAATTATGAGTTCTCAAGATACAAGTCAAATTTATTCATACAGGTTAGTGTCCTGCAATTTACCAGATTTTCTAAGTTCTTTAATAATCATCCTTTGAAGGGATATTTAGCTTTTACCATTGAAGAAAATCCGAACTTCACTACAAAATAATATCTTCTTATCACACCGCGTTTCATGATTGCAATGTATTAAACAAAAACCGGTCATAGATTGAATCGTGCTACAGCCATAGTATCATCTGGGGATTTCATGCATTTAATAATAAATTTGATTTTAGCTTTGGAATGTTTAATTTTGATAAAAAATTATCAATCTTCTGGTTAACAGGCTTACGTTCAACATCGCTGGATAAGTTCCATTTTAGGCTTGAATAGAATTCCAATACTGATTCTCAGGGAATTATGAAGGCAGTTTCGTTTGGATCGGTTTTTATTATCTCTTTGATTATTTGGGGGTGTGTTAAAGAGTTTATTCCTGAAATACATCAATCGCCATACCTTATTGTAGTAGATGGATTAATAACGAACCAACCGGAAGTTTACACTATTAAACTATCCTGGTCAATTCCTGTTAGGGAAAAAACAAGTGTGCCCTTGACGGGATGCGACGTTACAGTTCATGATGATCTTGGGAATGTTTATCAGTTCAGAGAATCCTCAACTCCCGGAACCTATAATTCGGATATAACAACTTTTCAGGGAATGGCTGGTCGAACATACACATTACATATTAATACAAAAAATGCAACGCCAAAACGCTATTCCTATGAATCTTTTCCGGTTGAAATGAAACCCGTTCCACCTATTGACAGCCTGTTTTATGAAAAGGTCCTGATAAAGAGGGCCACCCTGGAAATGGTTGCAACGGAAGGCTGCCAGATTTATCTAAATACATACGATCCTGACGTGGATTGTAGATTTCTTAGGTGGGATTACACTGAGACCTGGAAATGTCAGATTCCATATGCTAATGTTGTCAACAAAATCTGCTGGATTTCAAATAATTCGAACAACATTAACATTAAAAATACTTTGAGTCTTTCTGAAAGCCTGATATATCGTCACCCCATATCATTTATATCAAACGAATCAGATAGATTATCAATTAGATATAGCATTAATGTCAATCAGTATTCATTAAGTAAAAATGAGTTTCTCTACTGGGATGATCTTGGGAAGATTACAGATAATGTTGGAGGTCTATATGACATTATACCCTATTCAATAACCAGTAATGTATTTTGCATTGAAGATCCCGATGAGCAGGTACTTGGATTTTTCAGTGTTTCAGCCAGGACTTCAAAAAGGATTTATGTCGACGAAATGTTCAGTGGATTGAAAAATATTTATTATCCGGAGTGTCTGGATGTTCTAATAGGTACTAGTTATCCCTCCTCCGGGCAAAATGAATGGTGGTGGGTCATTGTTTATTATGGCCTGTGGATGACCCATCACAAATGGTGCGCAGATTGCACCGCCAGAGGGACAACAACCAGACCGGAATTCTGGGAAGATCCGGTATATAAATAATTTTTCTTAAATATTCCAGATTCTCCTGTTGATAGTATAATTTTATACTAAGATTGAATAGCAGACAAACCACAAAAATAATTCCTTAAAGATACACTGTTATGAAAACCAAACCTTCTCGCAGACAATTTATCAAGCAGCTGCACCAGCAGTTGTCTTTATAAACTCTTTTCTTGTCATTTTCATAATTACATTTTTATAGTTAAAGACATATTACTGAATTTCCTTGAAAGAAGGAACAGTTTGCAAAAACCTTGACAAACAAATGACCTTTATTGTCAGTGTTATAGCTAGTGCTCTTTAAAAGTCTTGTTTGAAATGTTTTATCCGATATGTTCTTCCTGTTATATCAAGTAATACGAAGAATTAAAAAGTAGATATTAGATTCCTGGGGGGCTACAAAAAAAGACCTGCAGTCTTGCTGTCATGCAGTCCTGCAGGTCTTATTTTTTGTGGCAGTCTTGAGCCTGGTGCCGGTCGACTGTAGCCGGTAGCCGTTCTTTATTGCCTAACACAATAGAGTTTCTCAACCCCCTTGAATAGATAAGCATTATCAGTTATAGCGACCGACGCCCAAAACTTGTCATCAAGCCTGTTATCGGATGTATATTCAAATGTATCACCTGCATTTAATGAAAGAGTAAGACCTCTTTCATCAAAGAACCAGACCTTGTTATTATATACCCAGGGTGATGCCCACACAGCACCAAGGCCGGGGACCCTTCCCTTATATACCACTTCTCCGTCAAAAGCATTCAGGCAGAGGATTTCTCCTCCCCTGCTGCTGATGATATAAAGCTTCCCGTTGTATAAAAGCGGTGAAGGGTTTCCAATATTGGCATCAGGATTTATCCATGCAACTCCCTCAGACAGCATCCCGCTGTCTGTAGGTGTAATATCACCTTCGGCACCCGCCTTAACAGCAAATAGAAATCCCTTTACTTCCCTGCCGCCGGCATTACCGACATATAGCATATCCTGATTACCCACCGGTGAAGGAATAGTCTGCTCTCCTCCTATCTTTAATTCCCATAACAATTTACCTGTCTCCGGATCATAGGAACGTGCTGTTTTTCCTGCGGTTATCAGCTCGGTCCTGATTTTGTTCTTCCATATTATCGGTGTGCTGTAATTTGTCTTTTCATCGCGCCGGACGCGCCATTTTTCTTCACCTGTTGCCGCATCCAGTGCTGCAATAAATGAATTTTCTTCGTTGTCATTCTGAATGAAGAGAATATTCCTGTATAATAAAGGAGATGATCCTGTTCCCCAGCCCCTTTGTGTATTAAATACCCCGAGATCTTTTTGCCATAAAAGCTTCCCTTCAACATCATAGCAAAAAAGTCCGTGCATCCCAAAATAGGCATAAACTCTTTTACCGTCAGTTACCGGAGTTTCGCACGCATAGGTGCTATTAGGATTCTTTCCCGTTTTCGGGGCTCCTTCATAAGCGGTTTGTTTCCACAATTCTTCGCCTGTTTTAAGATCAATACAGGTAACCTGCCAGCGGTAAATCTCTTCAAGATAGCTCGTATCAATTACTTCCTGCTGAGGAGGACCCTGCGGTGGATTTTGTCCGGGCTGACCCGGTATGGGTCCGCGTTCCGGTACCGGATTCATTTTTATCGGAAATGTTGAAGCGATAAAAACTTTATCACCCCAGACAACAGGGGACGACCATCCAAGACCATCCATTTCGTAGGTCCATGCAACATTCTTATCATTTCCCCATTCTTCCGGCAGGTTCTTGGCTGAAGATAACATATTACTTTCCGGCCCCCTGAACTGGGGCCAGTTTTGTTTACATGAAGAAAATATCAGAATTGAAATAATCCCAAAAAGAATAATAAATAAATATCCGGATCTGTGTTTCATAACGGTAAAAATTTAATTTATAATTGGTTTAAAATTGACTGGTAAATATAAATGGATCTTATTGAATCTGCTAATTAGACATATGAATTAACCGGGAGATAATCGTTTTTTTAATAAATTTTTAATTATTTATTTGGCATTCATAATTATATTATCTTTCTTTTATGTAGATTCCTCAACAGATTTAAAATCATTTTCTATGAGAAGAGTTATTTTTATATTGATCCTGGCTGTAAATTTTATTTCAGACTATGGACAGGCTCCATCTTCCTTTAATTACCAGGCAATAGTCCGTGATGGATCAGGAAGCATTATTCCGTCAAGAACTGTTTCTTTCAGGCTAGGTATCCTGGAAGGTTCCGAAGGCGGTTCTTCTGTCTATACTGAAAAACATGTTACTGCCACTGATGATTTTGGCCTTGTCCATCTCCAGGTCGGAAAGGGAATATATGTTTCAGGGAATTTCGCAAACATTGACTGGAGCTCAAGTGAATTTTTCATCAAAATTGAGATTGATATTGATGGGGGTGAAGATTTCACTGTTATGGGAACAAGCCAGCTTATAAGCGTGCCCTATTCCTTGTTTTCCGAAACTTCGGGAAATTCTCTGGATACTCAAAACCTTGAAGGAGTGCTGAGGAAGGGAAATGATGCGAATTTTCAGAGAATCAATAATCTTTTAATAGGTAATTGCATCAAATGTGATGCAACAACAAAAGGTTGTATCCGATATGATACTATAGAAAAAAAGATACAGATCTGTAATGGTGAGGAATGGATTGATCTTATAACCTCAGCAACAGGATTACCCAATGATGCGGTTTATGTTTCACCGAACGGGGCAGATACTGCAGGTGCGGGAGCAAGAAAAAGCCCATGCAGGACAATTACTTATGCGATAGGAGTGGCTGTCTCGGAGGTGAAACCACAGGTTCTTGTTGCCAACGGATTATATAACGAAACTCTTACACTTGTTAACGGAATAAGTCTCCTGGGTGGTTATGATCCTGTTACATGGAGTCGCAACCTTGATGCTTCATATACTATGGTATCAGGTACAGATTATCTTAATAATCATCCTGTTACAATTATGGCAAATAATATTAACCAGTCTACTCTTTTTCAGGGTTTTATTATTTATGGGAGTGATGCTGTAATTTCCGGATATAATTCATATGCTGTTTATATAAACGGTTCGAATTCAGAGCTTAATCTAAGTGACAATAAGATATATTGCGGAAAAGGTGCATCCGGAACAGTTGGGAATCCTGGAGAAAATGGTCTTTCCGGAACAACAGGAACCGGCAGAGATGTAAATCCTTCCGGTTATGATGCATTTATAACTTCTTCGTCTAACTGCAATTCATCAAATAACCGTCAATATTCAAATGGCGGAGTTCTTTCAGTTTCCGGAGACAATATAAGCGGAGGGAATGGCGGAGGGAACAAATGTCCACCTTCGGGAGGTGCGGAATTCAGTGGAATTGACGGATTTGCAGGTCAGGCTGGTTCAGCTACCCGTGATGGAGCAGCTGGTATTGGAGGGGATGCCGGTGATGATGGAGAAATAAATAGTGGAATCTGTTATGTTCCGGGTAGTTCAATGGTGGGAAATAACGGATCCAATGGCGGAGATGGTTTAAACGGCCCCATTGGAGCAGGAGGACTAATAAGTCTTTCAGTAGTTCTTTCAGAACATTGGACCGGGGCTAGGGGAAGCAACGGAGGATTAGGAGGAAATGGCGGTGGCGGTGGTGGCGGCGGTGCCGGAGGGGGAGGTGACTGTATTTCGGGTTGTACTGGTGACAGACTCGGCGGTCACGGAGGTGGTGGGGGTTCAGGAGGCGGTGGAGGTACAGGAGGTTACGGAGGATCTTCCGGAGGAGGCTCTTTTGGAATATTTATTGTCAATAGCGCTTCTCCTGGTATCACAAATACATCTGTATTCCGGGGAAATGGAGGAAATGGAGGTACCGGAGGACAGGGCGGCGTTGGAGGTGTTGGAGGAGCAGGTGGTAATGGCGGTATTTGTCCGGGCAGCTGCCTGTGCTTTATGTCAGCCGGTAAAGGAGGTAATGGAGGCAATGGAGGCCACGGCGGAGGCGGAGGTGGAGGAACCGGGGGATCGTCAATTGGTATCTACTCCTACAATTCAACTATAGCTGTTGACTATCAGAATGTTGAATTAAAAAATTCATTTACCGGAGGAACAGCAGGAACTGGAGGAGCAGGAGGACTATCATATGGTGGGTATGGCGGAACCGGGCAGAATGGTTTGCTCCTTGCCTGCAGTTATAATTAGAATTTATGTCCATTTCAGAGTGGCGATCATCGGCGATTTTTCAAAATATACAAGCAAAAGCCTGAAAGACTTTATCCGCGAATCAAACAGGGGTAATATGATATTCTTTGTCGAGGACCTGCAATCTGCCATGCTGCGACTTTGATTTTTTCTTACATTTATCAGGCTATATTTTAATTAAAACTTCTCCGATGAAAAGATTCCTTCTTTTTCTTTGTGCTGTTATTCTGACAGGTTGTTCAAAGGAGCCTGTTGTGGTTCAGGATAAACCCAGAACTATAATAACTACCGATGGTGAAGTTGACGACATGGACTCGTTTATCCGTATGTTATTGTATTCCAATGAGTTTAATATTGAAGGACTGGTCTATTCAAGTTCAATGTGGCATTATGCCGGTGATGGGAAAGGGACTCTTTTCACCTCAGAAATGCCCATGACAGCTAAAATGTATGGACAAAAAACCGATCTCCGATGGCCCGGAATCACCTGGATGGAAGAACTGACAGATAAGTATGCCCTTGTCTATCCTAATCTTGTTAAGCATGATAAGCAGTACCCCGCACCAGATTATCTTAAAAGTATTATAAGAGTAGGCAACATTGAATTTGAAGGTGAAATGTCGAAGGATACGGAAGGATCGGATTTTATTAAATCAATCCTGCTTGATGATAATCCAGGACAGGTTTATATTCAGATGTGGGGCGGCACAAATACTGCAGCCCGTGCCCTGAAATCAATTGAGGACCAGTATAAGGGCTCATCAGCATGGGATGAAATCTATAAAAAAATTTCAGGAAAAGCCGTGCTGTATTTAATATTGGATCAGGATGCAACCTATAGAAACTATATTGTCCCCAGCTGGCCGGATATTAAGGTGATATACAATTCATCCCAGTTTGGCGGCCTGGCTTACTGGTGGTACAGGACAGTGCCTCAGGAACTGAGCAGGTATCTGACCGGCCAGTGGCTTTCAGAAAACATCATTTTTAACCATGGCCCCCTGCTTGAGGAATATTTTACGTGGGGTGACGGTCGACAGGTTGCAGGTGATCCGGAACATACGCACGGCGACCCGGAGGAAGCTGCCAGGCAGGGACGGGCAAAATATGATTTCCTTTCCGAAGGTGATTCACCTGCTTATTTCTTCCTGCTGAATTTCGGATTAAGAAGCTTGGAAGATCCATCATACGGAGGCCTGGGAGGCAGGTTTGTTCAATCATCCATAATGCCATCACGCTGGGAAGATGGAAGAAATATTGCTGATCTTAATCCCTTCACCGGAAAGCCCGAACCGGCATATCCGCTGGTCCGGTGGATTGAGTCACTGCAGAAGGATTTTGCAGTAAAGGCTGACTGGTGCATTAAAGAATACAGTGAAGTCAATCATGCACCTGTCGTAAGGTTAAAAAATCCGGCAAATATAGAGGTCAGCCCCGGTGAGAAGATTGTGCTAAGCGGAACAGCACTGGATCATGATGGAGACGAGCTCACATATTCATGGTGGCAGTACCCGGAGGCAGGTACTTACAATGAATCCATTATTATTGAAAATGCAGATAAAAAAACTGCTTCAGCATTCATTCCCGAGGATGCTGAGCCGGGGAATACTGTTCATCTGATCCTGGAAGTTACCGATAGCGGTAAACCAAATCTTACAAGATACCAGCGGGTTATTATTACTGTTAGATAATTCTATTCCATCACCAGAGGGAAATCATGTCCCATTGAAAAGGTGCTCGGAAACTGTTTATGCCGGATAAGATTGAATGATACCTCTGGGACCTGATCGTCGATATATGATTTTATCTCATAAACTGTGATCTTTGAATCGGCAGGAGCACCGTCAGCTTTTCCGTTCAGAGCTTCCAGCAACACATAGGTAAACACTCCATGCCCCAGGCTTTTTATTTCTGCTGATTGCTGTTCGCTTTCCGATGAAGCCATTACATGCACCCCCGAACTGCGTGACAGCTGGGCCAGGGCCTTTTCCTCAGATGCACCTCTCATTGCCAGTGTCTCAACAGAGCTCCCCGAATGACAGGCGTCGACAAAAACAACCTGTTTCAATGCCGGCAGCAACTTGAATTTTTCCTGTAATTCATCAACGCGCAGCGCATTCTGAAGCTTATCCTGCTGGTACAACCCGGTTATCTCAGAGGTGATGAAATAAAAAATCCCCCCATCAGTACTGCCATGCCCTGCATAAAAAAATACAAAAACATCCTCTTTCTTCATCAATTTGCTAATTTCATCAATTGCCGCAAGGATCTTTGCTTTAGTTGCATTTCCATCAAACAGGGTATAGGAATGTATCCTGTTAAACAGCTTTTCTCCCTTTGAATTCAGAAATGACGCGAAAGCCTGTGCATCAGGACGTGCATAAGCCAGGGTAAGGTTCTCATTCTGGTATTTATTGATCCCCACGCTTAACACATAACAATCAGAGCTCTTCTGCAATCCCTTATAGACCAGGTTTATGTTCTTCTGTTCTGATTCAATGTCTCCGTTGCTGAAGGCAGATATGGAGATTACATTTTCCCCCGGTACCAGGTTAAGGTCAAAGGTTTTCATGGCATATTGGCCCTGTTTTGTCATCCTTTTAAGGTCCGAAGCGTCAACTTCCTGTCTCTTACCGTTATGCATGACTTTGAATTCTCTGACCCCCCCGCCGTTATTTGTCACTTTGACCATTAATGATGCAATGGGGCTTTCCATTGATGATCCGTCCTCCGGAAGGATTATTTCAATTTCGGGGGGTGGTGATTTCTCAATAGCCTGGATAATATTTTGTCTGAATGATGCGGCATTATCTCCAAAAGCTTCCGTGTATAATCCCGGCCGGTAAAATTCATTGAAGAACTGACTGATGGAATAGACTTCTGTTCCCTTTACGAAAGAAATTGAATTAAATGCGCCTTCAGATGCATCAAAGTAACCCTGGGGATTCTTTATGAACCAGTCATTTTCATTCAGAAAGATCATTGATACAATTTCCCTCCTGTCCGCCAGATTCCATATCCTGACCGATCCGTCCTTGCTGCCGGAAATTATATATTGAAGATCCCCCGTTATATTAACATCTCCCACACCACCCTGATGCCCGGTGAGTTCGCAGATCATTTCTCCTGTTGATGCATTCCACTGCTTAACAAGAAAATCATCACCCCCCGACACAATATATTTTCCCGAAGGATCATATTTAGCATTATATACACCGCCCTGATGTGCTCTTATCTTTAAAACCTGCAATCCTGAATAAAAATCCCATATTCTTACCGTTCCGTCCCATCCTGATGTAATTATCCTGTCCCCTGCCGGATTTAAATTGATTGAATTTACCAGATTTGTGTGTCCTGTGAATACTCTTATTTCCTCTCCGGTATCTATTTCGGTGAGTTTCAGTTTACGATCGAGCCCGGCTGATATAAAATAGACTCCGTTAGGTGAAAATTTAACCTGGTATACGCCTGTCCTGTCGTGCGGAGAAACGACCTTTAAACTCTTGCCGGTTTCTATATCCCATATACAGACATAGCCTCCCCAGTCTGCCGTTGCCAGCATTTTATTGTCAGAGCTTATATCCACTGAGAATATGGCCAGCTTTTCATCGGTAAAAGTTATGGTTTGAACCGGATTGCCTGTTTCAACTTCCCAGACTATTGCTTTGCCGTCAAGGCCCCCTGTGGCAATGTATTTTCCGTCTGAGCTGAAGCAAAGGCTTATTACCATGCTTTTATGCCCTTTCAGGATTTTGTGCACTTTCCCGGTCTTAAAATCAATTAGCCTGGCATTGTTGCCTGTTCTTCCCACGGCAATATATCTGCCATCAGGACTAAGTTTTGCTTCATTGACAAGTGCTGCCCAGTACATATAGGGATCCGTCAGTATTTTCTCATCTACCTGGTTCAGGTAACCTATCAGTGTAAGCACCTTTTCTCCTGATTTTATGTCCCATGTCTCAGTTATTCTTTTCTCACTTCCTGTTATTATCTGCTTCCCGTCAGCGGTGAAAGCCAATGAAAGGATCCTGTTCTGAGAATAGCTGCCTGTTTTTAATATCAGTTTTGCTGATTTCAGATCCCAGACTTCTGCAACACCGTACTCAATTGCAGCCACATACCGGTTATCATTACTGATTGTCAAACCTTCCGGGGAACCTCCCTGCCCATAGAATTCCCTTACCAGTTTTCCGGATGAACGGTCAAACATTTTAACGGAATCCGACCGGGCTGTAAAAATGTATTTATTGTCGGAGGTTATTGAAGCTTCTGCAATACATGATGTACAGGTTGATCTTGTTTTTTTGAATTTCCGTATCTCGTTTCCTGTCTTTACATCCCACAGAATTGCAGTGTTATCACCTGCTCCTGCAATAATGAACTGCCCGTCGGAGCTAAATGTAACTGTTTTTGTTTCAGGATATTCAAATCCCCTGTTAGAATAAATATCTTTTGGAACTGCCTTGAATTCAAGAATCTTTTCTCCTGTATGGATATTCCAGGTTGAGATATTTGATTTTCTGCTTCCTGTCACAAATTGGTATCCGTCAGGATGAAATGATGCGCAGGTAAACCTGTCGTTATCAGGTTTGATACTTCTGAGTATTTTACCGGAAGCTATGTCGCGGCATATTACCGATCCATCTTCACTTACAGAAAGGATTGATGTTCCCTGCCTGTTGAATTCAATATGTACAATGTCAGATGAGTTACTGCCGAAGGAGCGGATCTGCTTCCCGTCCGAGCTTCGCCATAATATGATTGTTTTGTCTGCGCTGCCTGTGGCAATGAATTTCCCGTCGAAACTGCTGCATACTGAAGTGACAGCTGCATAATGGCCCGCCTGTATAACAGTTTCAACCGATTGTGGTATTGCTTTCCCGGGATAAACCAGTAATACAATGAATGCAACAATAATGATTTTAGCATGCATAGAATACAATCTTATATATTATAAAGTTACTGTTTTTCAACCAGTCCGGATGGAAATGACCCGGAATTAAGAATAATTGGCAGGGATTTTGTGCAGATTCTATGACCTGACCGGAACATAAAGCATACTTTAAAAATAGTATTCCTAATCAACCCTAAAAACTTAAAAAAATGAAACCAATTATTTGTAGACAATTGACACTCATTGGATTATTGATGATTTTGCTGTCCTGCCAGAATATTTACGGCCAGGATTCCACATCGCAAAAATCACAAATGCTGGATCTGAAACTTCAGCTTCTCGATTCAAAGCTCGACCTGCTTGATACAAAGATCAAATTGTGGGAAGCCAAGCCGAAAGAGCTTGACATCAGGCTTAGTGAAATTGACAGCAAGGTAAGTTCCATGGATTTTGATCCGCAGATGGTAACAAGGAAGCTCAATGAAATGGATTCATTGATGAAGATACCGCGCATAGAAGCTATCCCTTCAGAAATCCAGCCGCAACCTGTTGCTAAGGAAGAACCCGTGTTTATTGCGGAATATAATTCTGCGATCATGCTCGACCCTGTACGCCTTATGGAAGGAACCTTCTATCTGTCATATGAAAGGATCATTTCTCATTCACTTTCTTTCAGCGTGGGGGGAATGGCTACTTATTCAACTGATCAGGGTATATCAAACTATTACTTCTCAAACCAGAGTTTTGCAATTCTGGATGCATCTACCAAAGAATACAGGACATATGAAGGGGAGGTAATATCCGGTGGTGGCCTGAATGTTCAGTTCCGGAATTACCTGATGGCAAATCATCCCGGCAGGAAAAAAGCACCGCTCGGATTATATGCAGCACCACAGTTCATGTACAGAAGAATAGCAATAAAAGGAACCCAACCTGAGTATGTTGAAGTTGAGACTGATGTCTGGGAGTGGCAGGATAAGGAAATAACACAGCGGTTGAATATTTATGCAGGAGGTGTTATACTCGGATTTAAATTGCCTCTTTTCAACACACTTGCAATTGATGTATTTGCCGGTGGCAATATTAAGCTGAGCGGTTATAGTAATGAAGAGGGATTTACTAAATACAAGGACTGGTTCAATATTGATTTTTCAGGAGTCTCTCCTGTTGCAGGAATAGCTATTGGAATACTTAAGTAGCCGTTGCGCCGGTAAGCCTTTACGACATTATACCAGTTTCTTATATTTGATCCTTGCCGGTGTGGCATCGGTTACTCTTTTTCTGTAGTTCTCCACATAATCGGAATAGGTGCCCTCAAACCACACAACTTTTGAATTGCCTTCAAAGGCCAGCATATGTGTTGTTACCCTGTCGAGAAACCACCTGTCGTGTGATATTATTACTGCACATCCTGCGAAGTTTTCAAGTCCTTCCTCAAGGGCCCTCAGCGTATTCACATCTATATCATTCGTTGGTTCGTCAAGAAGAAGCACATTGGCTCCCGATTTCAAGGTAAGAGCAAGATGAAGCCTGTTTCTTTCTCCTCCGGAAAGAACTCCGCATTTCTTTTCCTGGTCGGCACCTGAAAAGTTGAACCTGGCTACATAGGCCCGTGCATTTATAAGACGGTTACCTACCATTATATCGTTTTGTCCTCCCGAAATGACTTCATAAACAGTTTTTGAGGTATCAATGGCAGAATGAGCCTGGTCGACATATCCGACAGATACGGTCTCTCCTGTCTCAAACGTTCCTTTTGTGACGGTTTCCTGTTTCATAATCATTCTGAAAAGAGTTGTCTTGCCTGCGCCATTTGCACCTATAATACCTACAATCCCGTTTGGCGGAAGGTTGAAATCAAGTTCTTCAAACAGCAGCTTGTCGCCAAATGATTTCGCAACATGAGATGCCAATATCACTTTGTCCCCCAGTCTTGGGCCGTTAGGAATGAATATTTCGAGTTTTTCTTCTTTTTGCTTTACATCCTGGTTAAGCAGGTTCTCATATGCACCAAGTCTTGCTTTTGATTTTGCATGGCGTGCCCTGGGAGACATTCTTACCCATTCCAGCTCCCGTTCAAGTATCTTACGTCTTTTAATGTTGCCTTTTTCTTCAATCTCAAGGCGTTTTACTTTTTGTTCAAGCCATGATGAGTAGTTGCCTTTCCATGGTATACCCTCTCCCCTGTCAAGTTCCAGTATCCATCCGGCAACATTGTCAAGAAAATACCTGTCATGAGTAATGCAGATCACCGTGCCATGATATTGTTTCAGTGTTGTTTCAAGCCATTGTACCGATACGGCGTCAAGGTGGTTGGTAGGCTCATCCAGAAGCAGAACGTCGGGTTGCTGAAGCAGCAGTCTGCACAGAGCCACTCTTCTTCGTTCGCCTCCTGAAAGGATATCTACCTTTGAATCGCTTTCGGGACAGCGAAGTGCATCCATTGCTCTTTCAAGCTTGTGTTCGATATTCCATCCGTCAGTATTATCTATCTTCTCCTGGATTGCAGCCTGTTTGTCCATAAGCTGCTGCATTTTGTCGGCATTCTCATATACCTCGGGGGCTCCGAAACTGTCATTTATCTTTTCATATTCCTTAATCAGGTTTATTGTCTCCTGCACTCCTTCCTCAACTATCTCCTTAACTGTGCGTTTTTCATCAAGAAGGGGATCCTGCGGAAGGTGTCCGACTGAATATCCGGGAAGGAAAGTGACCTCGCCCTGGTACTCTTGTTCTTTTCCTGCAATTATTCTCAGAAGGGTTGATTTCCCTGATCCGTTCAAACCGATTATACCAATTTTGGCACCCAGGAAAAAAGAGAGAGAGATATCTTTAAGTACCTGGCGATGAGGAGGAAATGTTTTCCCGACACGGTACATTGAGAAGATGATCTTATTGTCGTCAGCCATGGGAATGCAATTTTTTTAAAATTAGGAATAATGAGAATGATGGCAATGTATAAAAGATATTTATTACGCCCTTTCAGGGCTTTAAGTTTTTGGGGGATTTATTTACCCCGGGTTGTAACCCGGGGTTATTCATATTTTGCCGCTTTGCGGCAGTAAATCTGAAAGAGTGCGATATTTTCACATCAGCTCCCTGTAATAAGGCAGATTGATGTTGCTGTAAACAGCTCTGAAAGAGCCTGATATGAATAACCCCCGGTGTCAACCGGGGGTTTCAATCTATCAATAAGTTTCAGCTCTGAAGGAGCTGAACAAAAAATCTATTTCTGTTCAAAAAGCTTAATTGTTTCATCCTGCAGGAGCACCCACAGGGAATATACTCCCTTGAGGGTTCCGATCGGTATATTAAGGCAGCCCAGGGCTGCAACGATGATCACCAGATATCTCGCCCAGTTCTTGTATGCTATCAGGCCTATACCTCCCACAAGTCCGAGTGTCGACATAAAGCCTATAAGCAGCGGCAGGCTCAGACCAAGGATGGTGAGTACCATTCTGGGGACTTCTTCATTGCTTACAAATCCCCTGGCAAAATGGAGAGCAAAGAAGATTGTTAATGCACCAATCAATCCAAGCACACCGAATCCTATGTGTATCACTCCGACTATGGTGACGTGCTTTTTCATTTTTGATTCTCCCGAAACTTTTACTTCTTCCATGATTTTTATCATTTATTCAGTTAGTAATTTCTTCATTCCTGATCAAATGACTAGCAATTTATTCAATTGATGCATCGTTTGTTCAAAAAAATGTTATAAAGCAACCTTTTTCTGATAAATACATTCTAGTATCAAAGAGTTTTTTAATTTTGATGCGAAATAAAAACCGTATGAAAAAGAAAGTATTGTATGCTGCAGCATTTTTATTCATTGCATGGGCTGCCACATCCTGCACTGCTCTTGAGGATTGCAAGTTTTGCAGAACTGTTACGACAGATAATTCAACCGGTGATATAACTCAAGGCCCTGAAGCTGAATATTGCGGTGCAAAACTGTTAGCAATTGAAGCAAAAGGTCCGACAACTGTTTTGAATTCTACAACTGTCTGGGAATGTCGTTAATACCTGATTCCAATCAGGGTCACATCATCAACCTGGGGAGAATCTCCGCGCCATTCTTCAAATATCTCATTTAATCTTTCCGCCTGCTTCAGCATAGGTACATTGTTGAGTTCGATAAGGGTCTCCTTGAACTGGGTTGACATGAATTTTTTCTGCTTCGGCCCTCCGAACTGATCTACAAAACCGTCGGAAAATACATAGAATTCATCTCCTTTTGTTATATCAATCTTGTGAAGAGTGAATGGCTGCATCCTGTAATGTATGGCCACCGGCATTTTATCGCCCCTGTAATGAACGAGCTCATGGTTCCTTATCAGGTAGAGGGGATTGTTTGCTCCTGAAAACCAGAGTGTGTCATTTTCAAAATCAACGGTACATACAGCAATATCCATTCCATCCTTGATACTATCTTCATCAGCGACCTGGTTCAGTGATTTTATCACTCCCTGCCTGAGGTTTTCAATGATCTGGTCAGGCATAATAATATGCTTGTTGTTGACTATTTCGTTAAGCATGGTAACGCCGAGCATGCTCATGAATGCTCCCGGAACACCGTGCCCTGTACAGTCGGCACAAATAATGATCTGTTTGTTTTCAACATTGCTGACCCAGTAAAAATCACCGCTTACAATTGCCAGCGGTTTATAGAGTACAAAGTGTTCCAGCTTGTCACTGAACAGCTCAAGGGAGGGAATGAGAGCTGTTTGTATCCTTTTGGCATACATTATGCTGTCCGTGATATGTTTTTTCTGATAAGCGATCTGGTCTCTCTGTGCTGCTGCAAGGTCACGTTGCCGTTCAATCTCATCTTTCTGCAGGGATATGGTCCTGTTCTTTTCCTCCAGCCTGATATTGGCTTCTTTTTTTATTTTGTATCCCCGGTAAATATAATACCCCAGAAAACTGACAAGAAGCAGGGCAAAAAGGACAAAATAAAGGATCAGCTTCTGCTTCTCAAGAGTGGCCAGCTGCACTTTGATCCTGTCTTCCTGCTCACCGATTTTCTTCAGCTGTTCATCAATCATTGCTATCTGAACAGCTATTTTTTCTTTCTGGCTTGAGAGGGTATCCTTCTGAACCTGCACTTCCTTCATTTGTATAACTATTGTCTGCTTCTGTGCGGAGATTTCACTCTGCTGGCGGCTGATCTGCTTAAACTGGCTGTCGAGTATCTTCTGTTTCTCATTCAAGGTTTTCTCTTTCTCGGTAATCTCTTTGTCAAGACTATCGAGAAGGGCTTTTTGCTTAAGTATTTCCTGTTTCTGAATTTCAATAGTTTCAACCTGCTGATGAATCGTTTCCTTCTGAACCTCAATTTCCTTGCTTGCAATATCAAAAAGGTTCTGCCAGTCTTCTTTGGTTTTTACGGCCATAACCAGCACTTCCTGCGGAATGCTCATCCCGGCATTCTTAACTAATTCCTCATTTATGTCGTAACGCGGTTTACTGTTTACAACAATGAAATTCATCATTGATTCCCTGAATTCATAACCTTCAGTCATCAGCATAGTCTGATGACCTGCAATTTTTGATTTAATCTTATCAATGTTGAATTCCGCCGTCTTGTTCAGGTAGAGAACCTGAGTATGCTTAACGCTTTCAATGTTTTTAAATCCTATTATCTCAACCGGCTTATCCTGAATCGTTTTTCTTGTTTTTGCCAGGTTTCCCAGTTCATAAAAAAGGTCATAATCACCAAGCATAATGCCTATCTTGAAATTTGATGAATCGGCAAAACCGGGACCATAATCAATATATTTCGAGAGATCAAAAATTAACAATGCCCTTGTCGGATTATCAAATCCTGCCTGTCCACTGGCAATATTTGCAGATATATAAATGGTCAGAGAAACGATCGCTGCCCTGATAAGAAACGTCTTTTTAATCATAATTTCAGGCTGTTTTCCATTACGAAATTGCACATTTTTCTTCAGTAAACCAAATAACCGGCATATCACGCGTTTAATAACCTGTTGAAAAAATGTTAATAACTGACCCCATGTCCTGTCTTAACCTGCCAATCTTATCGTAATTTTAAACAAGTTTTTTTAATCCATATTATGGCCCTGAAAATCAGCGACTTACAGCTTGCCGATAAAAAGATAATAATCGTTGAAGATGATCAACCGTCAATCAGGTACTATGAAACTCTTCTGAAAAGCTCGGGCGCGGATCTGAAAATATTCCATAACGGGAAGGAATTCGTTGATTATATAAACCAGGAACATGGCAAGGTTGACCTGGTTTTCATGGATTTACTTATTCCGCTGATCAACGGAATAGAATGCCTGAGGATTTTCAGGAAAGAAAGGAAGAACGTTCCTGTACTGATGCTTACAGCATATTCTTCGGAACAATCAAAAACGGAAGCCTATCTTGCCGGTTGCAATGAATATGTGCTTAAGCCCATTTACCCGGAGAAGATTTTCTTCCTGATTGAAAAATACCTTAAGCATGAGGTATCACCCTCTTTTATAAGCTGATTTACGTTTTATCTTGAAACCGGCCCCTGCATCTGCAGATATCGGCCATAATAATTTTCCAGCCTGCTGTTTATCTCGTCCGCAAGTTCCTTTTTACCGTTCGCTTCACATGCATTGGCGGTTTTTGACGTATACTGAATGGCAGATTGTATCTCATATTCAGCCGAGCTGACTATATAGGGTGTCTGCTTAAGGTAATAATCAAGCTGATCATAATAATAATCGCAAAGGGCCATGGTCATTTCAACCGCTTTTTCTGTGGCACCGGCATTAAAATAAGCTTCAATGATGTCGGGCACGTAAGGATCATACGGTACTTTATCAAGAGGCAGGACCTCAATACAATGATCAAGCACGCTTACGGCTTTCTCATTTTTACCTTCGGCGGCAAGGGCTTTTGCCAGCCTTGCATAATTCAGTCTTGCCCTGACCACTATCAGTGTCCGCCTGTGATGATAATCAATATTCGCTCTTTCATCATTTGCACCTCCCCATACGAATTTGTTCATCATATTGTCATACAGGATATTCGTATCGATTCGCCCGTAATCAAGCCAGCTGTTGTTTTCTGTCCTGATTGGCACAAAGCGGTAAGCAAGACCTTCAAGCTGGAAATATTCTTCAAGTCCCATTGCATCATTATGATATCCCGTAACATAATAGATTGGCCTGTCCCAGTTATTATGAGCAAGAATATCAAGAACTATCAGCTGGCTTTTCAGGATTGAATTCCCCTTGAGCCGGATATCAATGTATGGCACGATCTTCGCTGAATCTTCCTGTTTCACGGTTCCTGATTCCAGTACTTTTTTTGCATCAACAGGAATGCGGATTGTGCGGGATGGTATAATATCAAGTATTTCCGTAGGTGAGATCTGGATCTTGGTTGCCTTGTTCTCACTGTTCACCCAGTCGATGATAGTTGAAATATCAACCGGATCTTTGGTTTTTTCAATAATGAAGACCTGGTTATTGATGCCGTCATAATATTTCCTGACCGGGAGTGTGACAGGAAGTAGATCAGATTCATATGTTTTCTGCTTCATCTGGTCAATATACCAGTCGGTATTCAGGAGCATCAGGTTGCAGACACGTACGTCAGTCCTCGCTCCCTCTACTTCCTGTGCGTACCATAGGGGGAACGTGTCGTTATCCCCGTTTGTAAACAGGATGGCGTCGGGAGCACATGAATAGAGGTAGTCAAATGCCACATCACGTGCAAGGTACCGGTATGATCTGTCGTGATCATCCCAGTTTTCGGAAGCCATCAATGCCGGCACAGCAAGAAAGCACAACAATCCTGCAACAGGTGCGGCGATCTTTTCGCCGGTGATCTTTGCTATGCCTTCAAACAATGCAAGCATTCCCAGGCCGATCCATACTGCATAGAAATAAAAAGACCCCACGTATGCATAATCCCGTTCCCTTGGCTGATTCGGATACTGGTTGAGCCAGAAGACTATGGCGATTCCTGTCATTATGAAAAGCAAAAGAATTATCCACCAGTTCTTATTGTCACGGTTAAGCTGGTAAAACAAGCCTGCTATTCCCAGGAGAAAAGGCAGGAGGTAATATTTATTCCTTGAGGTGTCATCCTTGAGCCCCGCCGGCACATCAACAGTTCCTGTCCTTGGCTCATCAAGGAATCTGATGCCGGTGATCCAGTTCCCGTTTATTGCTCCTCCTGTTCCCTGTGTATCATTCTGCTTCCCTGAGAAGTTCCACATGAAGTACCTGAAGTACATGTAACCGAACTGGTAGGTGAACATGAACTTGAGGTTCTCGCTATACTTCGGCTTTTTAATTGTTTTTCTCTCTCCCGACTGGTCCGTAACCTGTATAGGTATTCCCCTGTTCCCTCCCCATTCCCTGTAGACTTCTTCATGGTCCGGAGACTGATCGCTCCACATTCTTGGGAATAGGGTAATGAATCTTTCATCATATACGCGCTCAATATTGCGATGGGTAATGACATATTTCCCGTTTTCAAGGGCATAAACCGGTTTCCCGTCTTTATAATCAAGGGTCGGAGCGTTGTAATAAGCTCCTCTTATCAGCGGCCTCTCTCCGTATTGCTCCCTGCTCAGGTAATAATGCAGGTTAAATGGATTGCTCGGATTGTTTTCATTCAGCGGCGGATTGGCGGATGCTCTGATCATTATGATAGCTATAGTCGAATACCCGATCAGGATCACCATTAATGCCGTGAGCATAGTGCTCATCGCAACCTTGTTCCTGCCGGCAAAATACCAGGTAAATCCAGCTATTATAATCAGAATCAGAATGTTCATAAAAGCTGATTCAAAGACAATCCATACTCCGGTCAGGAATAATGCAGCAATGGCAAAAATTCCGCTTCTTATTTTATTGTCTGAATCAATTGTAAACCTGATTGCAAGAACAAAAACAGCTGCCAGGATTATAAAGTGGAAGATCATTCCGCTGTTGGGAGGAAGGTGCAGTGTATTTACAAAGAAAAGGTCGAACCTGGATGAGATTATTACTATCCCGGGCATTATACCCCATATCAGCAGTGCCAGGATAGCAAATGATGATGATATGGCAATAATTAAACCTTTCCATGAAAACTCAAATTTTCTGAAATAATATACAAGTATAATTGCCGGAATAGCGAGAAGGTTAAGAAGGTGTATGCCAATTGAGAGCCCCATCAGGAATGCAATCAGGATGATCCACCTGTCGGCATGCTCTTCATCCGCTACATCTTCCCATTTAAGGATTGCCCAGAAAACTGCTGCTGTAAAGAGAGAAGATGTTGCATATACTTCACCCTCAACAGCAGAGAACCAGAACGAATCAGAGAATGTAAATGCCAGGGCTCCGGTAATGCCGGCAGCTATTATGGCGGCAATTCTTGCAGGGCTGAACATGCTTTCTTCCCTGACAATAATTTTCCTTGCCAGATGGGTAATTGTCCAAAAAAGAAAGAGTATCGTGAAAGCGCTTAATATTGCCGACATTGAATTGGCCATTGCTGATACTTTTGTAACGTCACCTCCGGCAAAAAGGGTGAAGAACCTGCCCAGAACCATGAAGACCTGGCTCCCCGGAGGATGTCCGATTTCCAGCTTGTATGCCGATGCGATAAATTCACCGCAATCCCAGAGGCTGGCAGTGGGCTCAATTGTCAGGAGATATGTAATTGCAGCAGTAACAAAAACAATCCATCCTGATATGTTGTTGATCAACCTGAACTTCTTCATTTATACCTTGTTTTTCTAAACCTGCAATAACAGATAAGTGGCTAAAGTACTTATTTTTTTCTTACCATAATCATCTGCAAGCAACTCGCATAATTTGCTATTTTTGAGCTATGATTCATGACTTCAGGTTCAAATCACTGTTCTTCTCCGCTGCACTTCTGCTGGTATATCCAGCCGTTTCAGCTCAGTATTATAATACAGGACAGGATCCGGCTTCTCTTAAATGGCTGCAGATTAAAACCGGCAGATTTAATATCATTTATCCGCAGAATTATGGTTCAGCCGGAACAGAATTTGCCATGGCCCTTGAAAAGGCATATTCGGATCTTTCAGCATTATATCCGGAAAAGAAATTCAGAATCCCCGTTATTATCCACAATTACACTACACAATCCAACGGTTATGTGGCATGGGCTCCCAAACGAATGGAAATCTATCCTACCCCTGACCAGAACACTATTCCGCTTGATCATTCCAGGCAGCTGGCATTGCACGAGCTTACTCACGTGCTGCAGATGGAATCACTCAATTCGGGTTTTTCAAAGGCAATGTCATTTATTGCCGGTCAGCAATTCCCGGGTGCGATGGCTGCCCTGCTGCCAATGTGGTATATTGAGGGTGAAGCCGTATTCGCCGAAACTTTGCTGTCCCAATCAGGCAGGGGAAGAAGCCCTGGTTTCCAGAATTCACTTAAGGCAATTGCTGTCGAAAATGGAAAGCTCTACAAGTATGACAAGCTGTTCAACGGATCTTACCGGGACTTTACACCTGATTACTACCAGTTTGGATACCAGATGGTTACATGGGCTTTGCTGAACAATGACCCGCGGATCTGGAATAAGGTTCTTGCTTTTACTGCCAACCAGCCATTTACCATTAATCCCGTTAATATAAGCCTTAACAGAAATGCCGGAGTAACAAAAAAGCAACTCTACTATCAGACATTTGATACTCTTGCAAGATTGTGGAAAAAGGATATTGAAATGAGCGGCGCCATTGATTACAAAACAATAAACCCGTCAAAAAAATCCTCCTATGAAGGTTATTACTCAGCTGTTTATGCGGGAACCGATTCGGTTATTGCCGTAAAAACATCTTTGATAAACCCTGTATCATTTGTACTCATAAGGCCGTCGGAAAAATCAGAAAAGAAGCTGCATGTGCCCGGTAATCTTTACCCCTGGTTCCTCTCATATTCCCGTGAGAAAATCGTGTGGGTCGAATCACAGCCTGATCCCAGGTGGAAAAACAGGAGTTTTTCAGTAATCATCCTGTTTGATCTGAACACCTCGACAGCCAGGCAACTGACATTCAGATCAAGATATTTATCTGCATCGATCTCTCCTGACGGTAACCTTATCGCTTCATCGGAGAATACAACGGAAAACCGGAATAATCTGGTCCTCTTAAATCCATGGGACGGAAGTGTCACATTAAGCGTACCGGCTCCGGGTAATTCATACCTTCAGCGTCCTCAGTGGTCATCTGACGGGGGAAAAATTACTGTTATTTCCTTAACAGAAGACGGAGAAGGGATCCTTGCTTTTTCCCTTGCTGATAAAAAATGGACAACACTGGTGAAAGAAGGAACAGAAGACCTGCAGGGATCATTCCTGAGAAATGATTCCCTTTTTTACATCAGTTCAGTTTCAGGAACCGATAATGTATATATTCTTACTCCGGAGGGTAAATCATCAGTTTTAACCCGTTCAAAATTCGGGGCAACCGATCTGAATGTATCCGGAGACAAAGTTTATTTCAGCAATTACAGCGCATCCGGGAATAACATCTGTAAAGCTTCCCTTTCCGAAGCTTTTGAAACTGAAAAAACTGCAGCAGGATCCGGGGCATATCTCATTGACAGATTTGAAAAGAAAGAGGTAAAAGAGGAAAATGATCTGCTTATTGATTATACCGCTGAACCATACAGAAAATGGAAGCATCTTCTGGGGATCCACAGCTGGATGCCGGTATATGCCGATATTGAACAGATCCAGTCATATCCGGCATCAATCAGACCGGGATTTACAATAATGTCACAAAACCAGCTGAGCACTCTTACTGCTTCAGCAGGGTATGAATATTCAGCAGATAAAAGACATAAGTTTCATTCCCGGATTTTATGGGAAGGCTGGTATCCGGTCATTGAATCCCGTCTCGATTATGGAAATGAGCCGGTTATTGACCTGTACGGAGCAACTCCGGGCTGGCTCCCTTCTCCTGTAAGACCAGGTCTCCGTTTCAATAACAGCATTTATATCCCATGGACTTTCAGCACAGGAAAATATTCCCAGTATTTTTATCCCTCATTATCAGCAGAATACACAAACAATTACCTGTACCTCAAAGAAATCAGCAATTATGATTACGGGCAGACTGAGTTAACCGGACGGCTCTATTTCGCAAATTATCACAAATCGGCTTACCGTGATATTTACCCCAGGATGGCACAGATAGTTGACGCCGCATATAAATATGCTCCCTTTGACAAGCTGATATATGGATCAGATATCAATTTAAAGACTGCATTCTACTTTCCGGGTTTTTTCAGAAACCATGGGATAAGGATCAGATATGAGACAGAAAACCAGAAATTTGTCAAATATCTTACCTCAAACAAGATTCATTTCCCCCGAAGTTATAATGATATAATTTCGACTAAGCTCGATTTCCTATCAGTGGATTATGTTGCCCCGCTGGCATATCCGGATTTCAATATTGTGTCTTTTCTTTATATTACGAGGATCCGTACGGGCCTTTTTTATGATTACGCCAGGGGAAATGATAATTATTATCTGACAATTAAGGATGGCAGCAGGGTGGTCGATCATGTTAGTAAAGGAACCGAAACTTTCAGTTCTTTCGGCATTGAAATGGTTTCTGATCTATATCTTTTCAGGATCCCCTATCCCATATCAGCCGGAGTACAGGCGGCATGGAAAAGCCTTAGTGAAGCCCCTTCGTTTGAATTTATATTCAATATCGATATTTATGGTATGAGCATAGGGAAATTGCTGTGATGATCAGATACTTATTCCCCGTGCTTTATCCTTAATCAGATCCCAGGCATTTTCAACATGATCAAGAGTAACATTGGTCTGCCCTGTAACCATCCTCAGGGTGTAATGTCCGTTGAGTGTCGTATGTGAAAGGTATATACTGCCGGTATCATTCAGGATGTGATTGAGCATTTCATTGACAGTATTCAGCTTGTCTTCCGACATTCCCGAAGGATGATACCTGAAACACACAACATTAAGTGAAACCGGAGCCAGCAGTTCAAAATCAGGTTCTGAAGATATCATTTCCTTAAGGCGTGAAGCAAGGCTGATATGATATCTGATCTTTGACTGCAGGCCATTGGTCCCGTATGACCTTATGACGCTCCAGAGCTTCAGGGCCCTGAACCTCCGGCCAAGAGGAATACCCCAGTCCCTGTAATCATTAACCTGACCCCTGGTTCTTGTTTTGAGATACTCCGGCAGTATTTCAAATGTCCTGATAAGAGATCCGGTATCTCTGATGAAAAAGGCGGAGCAGTCGAAATTGGTGAACATCCATTTATGTGGATTGAAGACAAAACTATCGATATACTCCTTCCCGTCAATCATCCACTGAAATTCGGGCAAAATAAGGGCCGTACCGCCCATTGCGGCATCGACATGAAGCCATATGCCATATTCCCTGCAGATCTCTCCTATGGCACGTAAGGGGTCAACTGAGGCAGGGCCTGTTGTACCTATTGTAGCAATGACACAGCATGGTTTGTAATCCTTTTTCAGGTCCTCTTTGATGGCTCCCTTCAGTTTTTCCGCATCCATTGAAAAATCGTCCTTCACCGCAAGTTTTACGAGGTTTTTTCTGCCTATACCCGCTATCTTAACAGCTTTCTCAACCGAGGAATGGGTTTGTCCTGAACAATAAACCCTCAATACGTCTGCACTATTGAATCCCTTTTCATTAATTGTAAATCCGGTGATTTTTTCCCGTGCTGTAATGATGGCAGCAAGGGTGGCGGTTGATGCTGTATCCTGTATAACTCCCTCAAAATCATTGGATAACCCTATCAGATCGCGCAGCCAGATCATCATTTTTTCCTCGAGTTCGGCAGCTGCAGGAGATGTTTCCCACATCATGCACTGGGCGGCCAGCGTTGATGTCAGCATTTCCGCAAGAATGGAGGGAGGGCTTGTGTTTGCAGGGAAGTAGGCAAAGAAATTGGGGCTTTGCCAGTGGGATATGCCCGGCATTATTATCTCTTCAAAATCACTCATCAGGGCACTGAAAGATTCAGGATCCGGAGGTGGTTTGTCAGGTATTTGACTGAAGATCTCGCCTGGCTTTACAGTTGATTTAACAGGGTATTTTTCGACATTTTCCATGTAGGCGGCCATCCATTCGACCAACTCATGGGCATGTTTCCGGAATTCATCGGGAGTCATTCTGAATGAATTATTTTACCGATTCGGCAAGCAGAATGATCTTGTTCATCTTTACTTCAATCACTCCCCCGTCAATCTCGTATCTTTTTTCATTGTCATCCTGATCCACCATAACAACGGTACCGTTATCAAGAGTTGAAATAATCGGGGCATGGTCCTTGAGTACCTGGAAGGATCCTTTCTTGCCCGGGACCCTTATTGATTTGATATCCCCTTCAAATACTTTCTTATCAGGAGTGATGATCTCTATTTTCATCAGGAAAAAGTTTATTTAGATTGAGCAAGAATTTTTTCTCCTTTTTCAATCGCATCTTCAATTGTTCCGACAAACATGAATGCAGCTTCAGGATATTGATCTACCTTGCCATCCATTATCATATTAAATCCTTTTATGTTGTCTTCTATTGAAACGAGTGTGCCTTTTACTCCTGAAAACTGTTCAGCCACATGGAAAGGCTGTGAGAGGAATCTCTGTATCCGGCGTGCCCTGTGAACCACCAGCTTGTCTTCTTCAGAGAGTTCATCCATTCCCAGGATGGCAATTATATCCTGAAGTTCATTGTATCTCTGGAGCTGCTCTTTCACCCTTTGAGCACATTTATAGTGGGTTTCCCCGACAATATCAGCCGTGAGGATTCTGGATGTTGAATCAAGCGGGTCAACGGCCGGGTAAATACCAAGTTCCGAAATTTTACGGCTTAAAACCGTTGTTGCATCAAGGTGTGCGAAGGTGGTTGCCGGAGCAGGATCAGTAAGGTCGTCGGCAGGCACATAAACTGCCTGTACAGAAGTGATTGAGCCATGCCTGGTCGATGTTATACGTTCCTGCATTACACCCATTTCAGTTGCGAGTGTCGGCTGGTACCCTACTGCAGAAGGCATTCGTCCCAGAAGTGCTGATACTTCTGATCCGGCCTGTGTAAAACGGAATACATTATCCATGAAGAAGAGAATATCTCTTCCGCCGCTTTTTCCGTCGCCATCCCTGAAGTGTTCAGCAACTGAAAGGCCGGAAAGTGCGACCCTTGCTCTTGCTCCCGGGGGCTCATTCATCTGTCCGAAAACCAGGGCTAGTTTTGAATCCTTTAAAGCATTATGATCAACTTTCGAAAGGTCCCAGCCGCCTGCTTCCATGCTCTCAAGGAATTCTTTCCCATATGAGATTACACCTGCTTCAAGCATTTCACGAAGCAGGTCGTTACCTTCCCTTGTCCTTTCACCCACTCCTGCAAAAACCGATAATCCCGAATATGCTTTCGCAATATTGTTTATAAGCTCAAGGATCACAACAGTCTTTCCAACGCCTGCACCTCCAAACAGGCCTATTTTACCTCCCTTGGAATATGGTTCAATAAGGTCGATAACCTTGATACCGGTATAGAGAACCTCCTTTTCAGTTGAAAGATCATCATATTTCGGAGGCTTCCTGTGAATAGGATACCCGCCTTTCTTATCAAGCGGACCTATACCGTCAATTGCCTCGCCTGTTACGTTCATCAGTCTTCCCTTTATCTGCTCACCTATGGGCATTGTGATCGGTAATCCTGTTGCAACGACGTCCATTCCCCTGCGAAGACCGTCTGTTGAATCCATCGCAATGGTGCGGACAGTATTTTCGCCGATGTGCTGTTCACATTCAACAACCAGAATGGAACCGTCATCCCGTTTAATTTCCAGGGCATCATAAATATCAGGCATTTCCACACCCTGCCTTTCAAATACTACGTCAACCACAGGTCCTATTATCTGGCTGATCTTACCGGTATTCTGTGCCATATCAGTTAATTATTTAATTGTCTTTCAGAATATACAAATTTAATAAAATTTGCAAAAGATATATTTTTAACGGCATATTTTAAGATTATTATTGACTGATATATTTTAAAAATCTATCTTTAAACAGTCATGATAATATTTAATCCTTAAAAAATATTCTATGAAAAAACTTTTCCTTGGTTTAATGATTATTATTATTACGGTTCCTGCTGTAAATGCCCAGTTTACAAAAATCGGGGGCGGGACCGGATTTACAACCGGTTATCTTTTCCATGAAATGGAAAATGATTACAATAAAAGCGGACATATTTTTGCTTCATTGAAAGGCATTTATGAAATAAGCGTCCCGATACATGTCTCACCTTCCGTTACTTTTTTCATTCCTCATGTCTATAAGGAATTTGACATGAAAACTACCGTTAACACCCTGATGTTTGATATCAATGGCCATTATGTCTTCAATTCTCTCGATAAATTTGAATTTTACGGGCTTGCAGGGCTTAACGTACTCCTGGCATGGAAAAGAGAAAAGTACCTGGAAGAGGTTTTTCCGGAAAGTGATAATGCACTTGGATTGAACCTGGGCGCGGGTTCCTATATGAAAGTAACTGATCAGTTTGATATTTACGCGGAAGCAAAATATATTCTCAGCAAATATAACCAGTTCATGCTGAATGTCGGCGTGCTGATCAATATTGACTGGTTGAAAAAACACGAAGATACGGGAGGACTCTGATCTAACGATCGCGTCCTATCAGGGAGCTGGCAATATTTTCCAGCTCTTTTTTCCGTTTATATTCCACGCTCACCTTTTCAAGCAGACTGAAAGCCCTGTCAATATATTCATTGGCCAGTTTTTCCGTTATTTCTCTTATATTAAGCTGATTGTAAAGGCTGATAATTCTTTTCACTTTTTCTTCCGGATCATTATCCCTGAGGGATAATTGTTCCTGCAGTTGCTTTAGCTGGCTGCCGGAAGCGATCTCCATCGCCTTCACCATCGGGAATGTTTTTTTGTTGGCGACAATATCTCCTCCGGGTGCTTTCCCAAATACCTTTGTATTTCCCCATATATCCAGCATATCATCCTGTATCTGAAAAGCAAGTCCAAGGTTCCTGCCAAATTCGTAAAGGAGATCCGCATTCCCGTCATCGCTTCCCCCTATAAGTGCTCCTGTCTTTAATGATGCAGCAATCAGCACTGCCGTTTTAAGTTCTATCATCCTCAGATATTCATCATGACTGACAATCGCTGCTTTTTCATAATCCATGTCAAGCTGCTGTCCGGTACATACTTCAATGGCAGCTTTATTGAATATCCTGAATACTCTCAGAAGATAATTCGCCGGTGTCTGCAGGAAACACTCATTGGCTAAGAAAGCCATAACATCGCCTGAGAGGATAGCCTGGTTCAGATCCCATTTATTATGAACAGTGGGGAAATTCCGTCTTACCGGCGCCTGGTCCATAATATCATCATGCACCAGCGTGAAATTATGAAAAACCTCCAGTCCTGCAGCAGGCAAAACTGCATTATCTATCTTATCGCTGAAAAGATTACAGGCCATTAAAGCCATTACGGGACGTAACCGCTTACCTCCTATTGAAAGGATGTATTTTACAGGTTCAATCAGCTTCACGGCTTCCGTATTGTACGAAAGATTCAATAAAGCTTTGTCAATTATTTCCTTTAGTTCGGAATGATTGTACATGATTGATTTTCAACGATCCTGGTAAAAGGTATTATGGTCAGCCTTTAAGGGCTTCGGCACCGCTTACTACTTCAAGGATCTGGTTTGTAATTGCAGCCTGGCGTGCTTTGTTATACTGAAGTGTAAGCTCCCTGATCATACTTGTGGCGTTATCGGTAGCCTTATGCATTGCAGTCATCCTGGCGCCATGTTCCGCCACAAATGAATCGAGTACTGCTTTATAAAACTGTATTTTAAGTGATTTGGGAATAAGCTCCTTCACTATCTCCTCTTCTGTGGGTTCATAGATATAATCCACGGGGAGAGTACCTTTTTCACCTGGAGACAGAGATTCAACCGGGAGAAATTGTTCTTCGGTCAGGATCTGTACGGCGGCATTCTTGAAATGGTTATAAATAATTTCTACCCTGTCATATTCTCCCCTGACAAAGCTTTTCATTATCCCCTCTGCCACGACAGCAACATTATCGAATGTAAGCTCATTTAAGAGAGCATTGCACTCAGGAAGCATTTTAAGCTTCTGTTTTCTGAGGTAATCATAACCCTTTTTACCGATAGTAAGAAATACCAGGTTTCCTTTATTGAACTGGTCAAGGTACTTCTCCGAGACCTCTCTTCTTGCTTCCTTTATAACATTTGAGTTGAATGCCCCGCAGAGACCCCGGTTTGAAGTTATCACTACAACAAGGATCTTTTCGGGAGGCGATACCCGTCCATAAACATTTTCAATTTCCGATTCAGCAAGGCTCTGGGTAAGGCCGGAAAGGATTTCTTTCAGTTTATTAACATAAGGACGCAGCCGGACAATCTTATCCTGGGCTTTCCTAAGCTTGGCAGCAGAAACCATTTTCATCGCCGAAGTAATTTGTTTCGTCGATTTTACCGAGCTTATCCTTATCCTTACTGCCTTTAGATTCGCCATTTGAAATTCATTATATCAGCCGGATCAATTTGACTACTGAGGCTTATACTTAGCTGCCAGTTCAGAAGCAACCTTTTCGAGAACTTTTGTTATATCGTTGTTCAGTATGCCATCGCGAAGATTGTCGAGAACATCACGATGCTTCAGATCCAGATATTCAATATATTCATTCTCAAAGCTTTTTACTTTCTCCACCGGCACATCCTTCAGCAATCCCATTGTTCCGCAATATATAATTGCTATTTGTTTTTCAACTGGTATCGGAGCATATTGTCTCTGTTTAAGTATTTCAACGTTCTTTGCTCCTTTATTGAGAATTGCTACTGTCGAGGCATCAAGGTCTGATCCGAATTTGGAAAATGCTTCAAGCTCACGGTATTGTGCCTGATCAACTTTCAGGGTTCCCGCAATTTTTTTCATTGATTTGATCTGTGCATTTCCTCCCACCCTGGATACTGAGATACCGACATTGATTGCCGGTCTCACTCCGGCGTTGAACAAGTTTGACTCAAGGAATATCTGTCCGTCAGTAATTGAAATCACGTTTGTCGGAATATATGCGGAAACGTCTCCTGCCTGTGTCTCAATTATCGGCAGTGCTGTAAGGGATCCTCCTCCCTTTACCATATGTCTTATGGATTCAGGCAGGTCGTTCATCTGTTTTGCCACTTCATCTGACTCGATGATCTTTGCAGCTCTTTCGAGAAGGCGTGAATGCAGATAAAAGACATCTCCAGGGTAAGCTTCGCGTCCCGGCGGGCGGCGGAGCAGAAGTGACACCTCTCTGTAAGATACTGCCTGTTTTGACAGGTCGTCATAAATGATAAGGGCATCACGTCCCGTATCACGGAAGAATTCCCCGATTGCAGCGCCGGCAAAGGGAGCATAGAACTGTGATGCCGCCGGATCCGATGCAGTTGCCAGAACAATTACCGAATATTCCAGGGCACCATATTCTTCAAGTGTCTTGGCAATATTTGCTACCGTTGAACCTTTCTGCCCTATAGCAACATAAATACAATATACCGGTTTCCCCTTTTCAAAGTTGCTGCGCTGGTTTATTATTGTATCAATAGCGATGGCTGTTTTTCCTGTCTGCCTGTCGCCGATTATCAGTTCCCTTTGACCGCGGCCTATCGGGATCATGGCATCAATAGGCTTGATCCCTGTCTGTAGCGGTTGTTTTACCGGCTGGCGGAAAATAACACCCGGAGCTTTTCTTTCAAACGGCAAAATATATAATTTCCCTCCGATGGGACCTTTCCCGTCAAGTGGCTGTCCTGTGGGAGATATAACTCTTCCAAGTAATCCTTCACCAACCCCGATGGAAGCAATTCGCCCTGTACGTTTAACAATATCCCCTTCATTGATCTCTTCGGTCGGACCGAGCAGCACGGCACCTACATTATCTTCCTCAAGATTCAGTACTATTGCTTCAATCCCGTTTTCGAACTCGATAAGTTCGTTTGATTGTGCATTGGTAAGGCCGTAAATACGGGCTATACCGTCACCAACAGTAAGGACGGTTCCTACCTCTTCCAGATCTGTTCCTGTCTGAATTCCCTCGAGTTGCTGCTGGAGTATCTTTGAGATTTCTGCGGGTTTAATGCTTGCCATATTGTTTTTTCTTATATGCTAAATCTATTTTTTCAGGCTGTCAGCGTCCTGCTTTTCAGCTCTTTCTCTATTTTGCGGAGTTTGTTCCTGATGCTTGCATCGATATATTTGTCATCAATTCTCAGGATAAAGCCCCCGATAATGTCTCCATTAATTATTTCCTTAAGTTCAACTTTTGTTTTAAATGCGGACGAAATAAGCTCAGATACCTGCTTTTTCACTTTATCATCTGCTTTAATGGCTGTAGTCAACACTGTTTCACTAACGCCGTTGTATTTAAGGATTTCGCTCCTGAATACCCTGGCAATGGCAGGAATATAGCTTTCCCTGCCGTTTTTGACTACCATATCAATAAGCGCGTAAGTGAGGCTGCTGAGATCTTTCCCGAACACCTCATGAAATATCCTGGTTTTTTTTGAAGACACAATTATCGGACTTTTGAGAAGTTCCCTGATTTCCGGGACAGTACATACCTGCTCTATATGATTCATGTCCCGGTAAACCCTTTCAAGCATTTTCTTTTCAAGGGCCGACCGGAACAATGCCCGCGAGTATCTTACAGATATTTTACTGTCGTTCATTTTTAAGGCAGATTGTTAATTCTTATTTAAGTCAATATCTTTCAGATACTTGTCAATCAGTTTTTCCTGTTCTCCGGTTTTGCTCAGTTTTTCACCAAGCAATTTTGACGCTATTTCAACAGAAAGTGTGGCTACCTGTTCATGGATCTCAGAGAGAGCTTTAGTTTTCTCCCTTTCAATTCCGGTCATAGCTTTCTCAACTATTTTTTCAGCCTCCTCGGTGGCTTTTCCCTTGGCTTCGGCTATAAGTTTATCACGCACATCCCGTGCTTCCTTAAGGATTATTTCGCGTTCTTCCCTGGCTTTTCTCAGGATCGCTTCATTATCGGCCTGCAGTCTTTGCATCTCTTTCCGGGCGCTTTCAGCTGATTCAAGTGATCCCTTTATCATTTCATCTCTCTGTTTTATCGCTGCAAGAATCGGTTTCCATGCGAATTTTGCAAGCAGTGCAAAAAACAGGGAGAAGATCAATACTGACCAGAAAAGTGTTCCGATACCTACAGATGTCAGACTATTACCTGCTAAGAATGTCATATTTTCTGAATTAAGAATTTACTGATAAAAGATCCTGCAATCAACCATTGCAGGATCTCATTTTCTTTTACTTGATCATTGCTACAACAACGGCAAACAGGGCAACCCCTTCAATAAGGGCTGCTGAAATGATCATTGCCAGCTGAACCTTACCTGCAGCTTCAGGCTGCCTTGCAATTGCGTCCATGGCTGATCCGCCGATTCTTCCAATGCCAAGACCTGCACCAATAACTGCAAGGCCTGCTCCGATTGATGCCAGCGAAATTGCTGTTTGTGTTTCCATAATAAAAATTTTTATTGACAATAAAAAATTAATGATGCTCTTCAACTAATGCCAGACTGATGAACAATGCCGACAATAGTGTGAAAACATATGCCTGGAGGAATGCCACCAGTAACTCGAGGCAATCCATGAAAATCACAAAGAAAATTGATACCGGTGAAACCCAGATTGTATCAAAAATAAATATCAGAGCCAGCAGGCTTATGACAATAACGTGACCAGCTGTAATATTCGCGAACAAACGGATCATCAGAGCAAATGGCTTTGATATCATTCCTATTAGTTCGACCGGTATCATTATCGGCAGGAGCCATACCGGTACGCCGGGTGTTGCAAAGATGTGCCTCCAGTAGCCTTTTGTTCCGCTTATCTGTATTATTAAAAAAGTAAATAATGCCAGGGTCATGGTCAGCGCCAGGTTCCCTGTCACGTTTGCTCCGAAAGGAGGAGGGAACGGGATGAGCCCCATAATGTTGTTTATCAGGATAAAGAAGAATACTGATAAAAGATATGGCATAAACCGTTCATAATGCTTGTATCCGATATTGGGAATGACAACATCATCGCGTATGAAAAGGATCACCGGTTCAAGAAAACTCTGAATTCCCTTCGGATGGCTTATGCCTGACTTTTTATATGAGCGCGAGAGGGAAATGAAAAGCCACAGGCCAATAAGAGCTGCAGCCAGCATCCCTACAACCATTTTGGTCATTGAAAAGTCAAGCAGTAAATTCTCTGTATCAACCTCTCCTGCTTCGTTAACCGCCACTATCCGGCCCTCATATTCTCCTTCCCCCATTTTGAAACCCTTGTATTCATGCCCATGAGCAAGCTTGTTTGAGAAAAAGAAATGAAGCCCTGTTGACCTGTAGTACAGTATGATCGGCAGAGGAATGGCAACTTCTTTCTCCGTTCCGTCCCTTTTCTTTATCGTCATAAGATGCCATTCATGTGAGTTGCTGACGTGTTCAGTGATGAATGTGCTTGCGTCAAATTTCTCTTTCTGAGTTCCGTGTTCTTCCTGTCCGGCAACCGGTAAAGAAAATGCAAGGAGAAAGAGAATTAAGAAAAGGCCTGTCGTTAATCGCGTTTTCAAATCTGAAATTATTCTAAAGATTTGCTTTTCAATGTTTTCAATAAAATCATTACTGAAAACAAAGTGAATGTTAAATATAAAACAAAAAATAATATTACAGATGATAATCCTGTTTTTTTAGCTATAAAAAACCACAGGAATGCGAATATAAGCTCGGCGAGAAATTTAATACTTACAGCAACAAGGCTGTGCATGGTCTGACTGGCCGGTTCCCTGCCCTGGCCTCTGAAAAATATTATCAGGATCAGAAGTGAAATAAGTGTAAAGACAGCTGACGCTGTACCTATTTCGTTGTAAGTCAGGCTTATATTAAAACTTGAAATAACAAGGGATCCGGCAGCGAGCACCACCACTTCAAGCAGTGCGAGTAAAAAGACTGATTTGGCCAGCGGTTTCAAAAGCGGGATTATTTTTTTATTATGAAATCTTTAATAGCGACCCAGATTGCCGCAAAAACTCCGAGAAGCGAAAGTATTATAGTAAATACAGGTTTACTGAATCCGGCAACCTTATCAAGCTTTATACCTCCCCATGTTGCAAGGAAGATGATTACTCCCATCTGGACCACTATTCCGGAATATTTTGCAAATTCCGAAAAACCTTTATTTTCCGGGTCTTTCTGGTTCTTTTGGTCTTGCTGCTCCTCCATTTTCGTCGTTATCGCTCATTTTACAATTGCCGGTAAATTTTGCTCCGGGTTCAATAGATAGTTTAGAAGTAGCTATATCGCCAAGTATTTTAGAAGAAGCTTTGAGAATCAGCAGTTGACTAACACTTATTTTTCCTTCGACGCTGCCCGACACTTCGGAGTTTTTGCATATTACCTCCCCATTCACTTTACCTGTAACGCCGATAACAACTTTGCCTTTTGTATTAAGGGTCCCTGTCAGGGTGCCATCAATACGAATATCTCCGCTCGATTTTATATCTCCGGAAATATCGGTCCCGTTACTTATCAGGTTTATTGCAGCAGGTTCAATATCGTTGTTTTTTGCCATAGCGTTTTAGTTTTTTGAGATACAAGTTTATTAACTCACAAATATATAAACTATTGCAAGAAAAACGAAAATGCTGGTTTTAACAGAGTCCCAATAAGAGAGGTTTTTCGGTTTTGTTGCGTCATGTAATCACCCCCAACCTCCTCTCTGCTAAAGCACTACCCTTTATACACATCTTAATACTATATTGATTATCAACATACTGCAAAGGATAGAATTTTAGATTGTTCTAAAGCCGGAGGCTTTGAAATCCAATATCCCCGGTTACATCAGGGGTAGAATTGAAAGAGGAGTATCAACCCCTGAGGGTGTTGAATTAGATTTCACAAATAACAGATATTCAACACCTCCGGTGTTGTCAACAGAATTTATGACCTTACCATGGATGTGACCATGGATATTGGAATTAGACGCCTCTGGCGTCAAAGAAATGCCAGAAAGATACACACCTGTAAAAGATGTTATGGTGCTGATATCCAGGAGATTCCTCACTTCGTTCGGAATGACAGCCAAGGGATGAAATATTAGTGGAAGAAGCGGCGATTCGCTAAGGTTAAATCGCCTCTTATGGATCATTCTGATGCGAATCGCCGCTTCTTCCACTCTATTAACAACAGTTATTCTGTCATTCCGAATTATGCCGACGAAGGAGTCATAATGAGGAATCTCCCACTTATTAGCAGAGTATTATAAAGGGTAGTGCATAAGCAGGGAGAGCCTGCTCCGAGCGAAGCCTCGGAGGAGACAAAGGGCGTGGGTACATGCAAACGAACTACCTCTGATCGTATGCCCACTTCAGATATATTGATCCCCATGTGAATCCTCCGCCAAAAGCCGCAAGAATTAGTATATCACCTTTTTTCAACCTGTTTTCATATTCCCACATGCACAGTGGAATTGTTGCTGCTGTTGTATTTCCGTAATTCTCAATATTAATCATAACCTTTTCGGGAGGTAATCCCATCCTTCTGCCTGTTGCATCTATTATCCGGAGATTGGCCTGATGAGGAACAAGAAATGCAATATCTTCCGGCTTCAGATTATTCCTCTGCATTATTTCAACGGCAACATCAGCCATATTCACCACAGCAAATTTAAATACGCTCTGTCCTTCCTGGTAAACGAAATGTTCCCTGGCCTCAATTGTCTCATGTGATGCCGGTTTGACTGAACCTCCGGCTTTGATATGCAGAAATTTGCGTCCTGCACCATTAGTATGAAAAATGTAATCCATTATTCCAAGCTCCTCATTTGTGGGTTCAAGCAATACCGCACCGGCGGCATCACCGAACAGGGGACATGTGGTTCGGTCAGAGTAATCGGTTATTGATGACATTTTATCTGCACCAACGACAATTATTTTCTTGTATTTTCCTGTTTCTATATAAGCCGCCGCTGTCTGAAGGGCAAAAAGGAATCCAGAGCAGGCGGCGTTCAGATCAAAGCTGAAAGCATTTTTTATTCCGACTTTATCAGATATTATATTGGCTGTTGCCGGGAATGCCATGTCGGGTGTGACTGTGGCGCAGATCATAAGGTCTATCACATCAGGCGAGGTGCCGGTTTTTTCCAGCAATCCCCTTACTGCCTGCTCGCCAAGGTCTGAACTTCCAAGTCCTTCTCCCTTGAGAATGTGTCTTTCCTTTATTCCGACACGCTGCATTATCCATTCGTCGGAAGTATCAACCATTTTTGAAAGTTCGTGGTTTGTAAGCCTGTACTCTGGAACCCAGGCATGAATTCCGGTAATGGCTGCACGAATTTTTTCCATATCAAATAGCTTCTTTAATCTTCTGGGCCAGATTGGCGTGAACAACTGCCCTGGTCTGCAGGATCATGTTCATTATGGCTTTACGCTTTGAAACGCCATGACCAATTACAACATTGGCATTGATACCAACAATGGGAGTACCGCCAATGTTTTCAAAATCAAGACTATCAAAATATGAATCCTTGTAATTCCTGAATTTAAAGATATGATGAAATGCTTCTGTCTGTTTTACGATTACATTACCCACAAAGCCGTCACAAACGATCACATCCGGCATGGTTTCACTGAAGAGATAGTTGGCTTCAATATTGCCTCTAAAATTGATGTGAGAATATTCCTTCATCAGTTCATAAGCGGCTTTTAAGGAGGGTGTCCCCTTTGATTCCTCTTCGCCGATATTAAGCAGCTTGACAACAGGATTTTTTATTTCAAGCACATATTCTGCAAAGATACTGCCCAGAATGCCATACTGAAGAAGCACGTCCGGTTTGCTGTCCAGATTTAAGCCTACATCAAGTAAAACAGAGTGACGGTTATCAATTGAAGGAACGACCACAGCTAAAGCCGGTCTGATAACTCCCGGGATCACATTCACCGTATAGCTTGCACCCACCAGCATTGCACCTGTATTACCGGCACTGCAAAAACCATTAATTTCATTGTTTTTCAGCAGTCTGTACCCTACGGCAATACTTGAATCCTGCTTTTGTGAATAGGCTTTGGACGGGACATCTCCCATCTCTATTACCTGTGTGGTATGAATAATATCAAAATGAGACGGATCGGTTTTCATTTCATCCAGCTTCCTGTGAATGGAGTCTTTATCTCCAAAAAGCACCAACCGATCATCAGAAGACAAATGAGTGAGGGAATCTGCTGCGCCTTCAATAATCGCATCAGGCGCAAAATCACCTCCCATTACATCAAGGCCGATTCTCATGGTTTTACTGATTGGTTATACAAAGTGTCATGCAGTCGTTTTCTTCTCAACTGCAGGCTTACCTCTGTAAAATCCGCACTCAGGACATACCCTGTGGTACTTGACCGATGCGCCGCAGTTTGAACAACTGGCTACCATCGGAGCAGTAGCCTTGTAATGTGTCCTGCGCTTATCTCTCCTTGTTTTTGAGTGTTTCCGCTTTGGATTTGGCATATTTTCAGTCTTTAATTAGTGTTCATCAATTTCTTTAATTCATTCCAGCGAGGATCGCTTTCATTCTCGTCACTCACTATATGCTCCTGTAACTTTTTCAGCATCTCAGGATCACAAGTGCTGTTGCCGCTGCTGTCATCAGGATGCATTCTTTTTATAGGTAAAGCAAGAAGAATATACTCATAAAAATACTGCTTCATATCAAGATCCTGTTCATTTGCCGGTATAGTAATCATATCCGGATCTTCGTCATCAGCGATCTTGCCGAATTTAACCAGCAGCCTGCTGACACAATCGACCGGCTGTGAGAATCCACCCAGGCATCTGTCGCAAGATATATTTACAGTTCCGGAGATCCTGACTTTAAGATCAACATGGGAAGATCTTTTATCAGCTTCTACCACTGTGTCAAGTTCTCCTTCCTTTACTTCCGACTCCTCAAACTGTTCAAAAAACGCTTTGTCAATTTTAAATTCAAAATAGTGCTGTCCTTCTTTTAAACCGCTAATTGGTATGGTAAATAAACCGGACATGATTTATTTTTTTGGTTTGCAAAATTATGAAAGCTTATTCAATTAAAAAAATTATAAACAAAAAAGTAACACTTATGGGAGAAACGACAGGTTACCGTTAAAAATCAGCCATTCGCCGATTTTGTGTTATTTCAGGGCCTTTTCAGGATTATTTTTGATCCAGATTAAAATCTATGAGACATGAAACATACAGATTATAATTTACAAAGACACAGGGAACACCATCCGCAGGTAAGCATTGGCCTTTTCTTTATTGTTCTTGGAGTTGCTCTCCTGGTAGCAACCAACGATTGGTTGCACCTTGGAAGTATAAAGGAATACTTTACATGGGAAACATTGTTGATTTTTGTAGGTACGCTGCTTCTGCTTAATCTTCACTTCATTCCCGGATTGCTGCTTATGGCATTGGGTGCATGGTTCCTGATTGATAACTTTTATGGCGAAATCCCGGTGTTGATAAAAACTATTTACTGGCCGGCAGTTATTGTGCTGATTGGCATTTCGTTCATCATTTCCTCACTTGTTAAAAGGAACAAATATCAGTAAATAAATTAAAAACAAATAAATTTACAGCTATGGAAACAATAAATGATTACAGGGAGGATAACGAGCAGCCGGCAGGACGCAGGCATAATCACCTCACAAATAACAGGGTGGTAATAGGGGCTGTACTTGTTCTCGCAGGATTGGCTCTTGTTATCAGAAATACGGGATTTTTCCCCGATTTCATTGATCATGTGATATTCAGCTGGCCGATGCTGCTTGTTGCGGTCGGCCTTGTAATGACACTCGGGGCAACAGAAAAAACAGCCGGAATTATTATCATGGCTGTCGGGGGATTCTTCATGATCCCGCTTATTTTTCGTGAGACATTCCACATGTATAACATGTTCTGGCCTTCCATCTTCATAATAATCGGCATTATTTTTATTGTCACAAAGCGAAGAGGATGGGGTTCGATATCATCGAAAGGTATGGCAACCGATGATTTCATTGATTATGCAGTAATTTTCAGCGGAAGTGAGCGGCAGGTTATATCACAGAATTTCAAAGGAGGGAAAATTGCCTCAGTCTTCGGGGGCATCGATCTTGATCTGACCAGGGCAAAGCTGGCTCCCGGCAGAAATGTACTTGAAATTGCCGCTGTCTTCGGAGGTGTAGGTATAATTGTTCCTGATGACATGTTCGTAACCATTGAGGTAACTCCGGTTCTCGGAGGATTCAGTGATTCAAGGAGACTTTTTCCGGGAACAACAACTGACAGGACAAGCCAGCTGGTGATCAAAGGTGCTGTTGTATTCGGTGGCGGGGAAATAAAAAGCCACAAATAATACTGAAAATGAAACATCCTGTACTTGAAAACAGGGTACGGCTTGTGGTTTGGTGGCTGGTCTGGCTCGTTATTGCGCTGGGCCAGGCATTTTTATTTTATATTGCTTACGGGACTTTTTTGAATATCAGTATTGTTGACAGCCTGCTGTCACTCCTGATATATTCAGGTATAGCATTATCCTTATGGTATCCTTTCAACTTCTTTAACAAAAGTGAAACAAAACCCCTGACTCTTGCTTTAAATCTGCTTATTACCGGTGCTATTTCCGTTACTTTCTGGGTTCTGATCACTAAACTGATAATCCCTCTTATCCTGCCCGGTCAGGATAATTTTAACGAATACTGGATCGCGACCTTCCCTTACAGAATAGCAACCGGTGTTTTTATTTACGGTTTAACAATCCTGACCTATTATCTGTTCGTAAGTCTCTCAAACCTGTCTGAAAAGAAATCCAGGGAGGCAAAACTTGAGAGCCTTGTCACAGAGACTGAACTTAAAATGCTACGATCACAGATCAATCCCCATTTTCTTTTCAACAGTCTGAATTCAGTGAGCTCTCTTACAATTACCGATCCTGAAAAAGCAAGGGATATGGTCATTAAGCTGTCGGAGTTCATGAGATATGCGCTTTCCAAGAAAGATGAGCAGCCGGTCTCCCTCAGAAGTGAACTGGAAAACCTCAGGTTATATCTGGATATTGAAAAAGTAAGGTTCGGTGACAGATTATCAACAGAGGAACAAATCGATGAAAAATGCCTTGACATTAAAATGCCGGTGATGTTGCTTCAACCCCTTTATGAAAATGCAATAAAACACGGGGTTTACGAAAGTACCGAATGTGTCAGGATCACTACCAGGTTAAGCCTGATTGATGGTTATATGGAAATCACTATAAGCAATAATTATGATCCGGCTCCGCAATTGAGGAAAGGAACAGGAACCGGTCTGATGAATGTATCCAGGAGACTTGAATTGTTCTATGGCGACAAAGCATCAATAAAAACGACCAGGGAAAACGGGATTTATACCGTAAGTCTTTATATTCCTGCAGATTATAGCAGATTATAAATAATTACTATTTGAAAATTATGGAATCGCCTGAAAATCAATTTATTTACCCCGACCCCGGGGGGAGTAGATTGATAATCTTCGCTCCCCCCGGGGTCGGGTAAACAAAGAAAATCAATGAATTTTTATACTTTATTCCAGATACTCATATAAATTTTATTTTTAAATTTAGGGGGAACAAAGAAGGGTCCGTAAAATATAAGGCAGCGAAGTGAACAGGGAAACTAATGGAAAAGATCAGAACCTTAATAATTGAAGATGAATCACCGGCCCGGGAAATTATCCGGCATTATTTAAAAGAACTTGATTATATCGAAGTAATCGCTGAATGTACCGATGGCTTCTCAGGTCTGAAATCAATTACAAATATAAAGCCGGATCTTGTATTTCTGGATATCCAGATGCCAAGGCTTACCGGAATTGAAATGCTTGAGGTTATGACTGAGAAACCTGCTATTATTTTTACTACAGCTTATGATCAGTTTGCCCTGAAAGCATTTGAACTTAATGCAGTTGATTATCTTTTAAAACCTTTCCCGAAAAGACGGTTCCTTGATGCTGTAAACAAAGCCGTTGAAAAGATCCGGGCAGGTGCCGAAAACATGGAGCCCGGACTGTTGCTTGCAAAAAAGCCCGAATCTGCCGCTCCAGTCAACAGGATAGTGGTGCGCAAGGGCAATGCCATCAATCTTATTCCGGTTGAACAGGTCAAGTATGTTGAGGCACAGGATGACTATGTTATGATCCATCACTCTTCAGGCAAAGCCCTCAAACAACAAACAATGAAGTTCTATGAGCAAAATCTTCCCCAAAAGGATTTCGTCAGAATTCATCGTTCATTTATCGTCAGAGTACAGGAAATTAACCGTATCGAACCCTATGAAAAAGATAACCATGTTGCTGTTCTCAAATCAGGGGAAAAGCTACCTGTAAGCCGCGCCGGATATAAACACCTCAAAGAAGAACTCAATTTTTAAATTATTTAGCATCTAAACAATTTATTTTATCCTTTGTGTTACTTTGCGTCTTGGTGTCTTGGTGGCATTTTTTTCTTGCCACCAAGGCTCTAAGGCACCAAGATTCACAAAGTTGAAATAATTGAAGTTGTGTCACTCCGGCTATCTTTTCAAACGGTTTTCTTTTTTATATCTCCTCAGCTGATTTGAAAAAGGACGGTAGCGCCGGAATCTGAAAAGAGGGACAGGATCATAGCCGTGTGTTCCGCCCGGACGACACCGTAATATTCTGTTTGTACCCAGCAAGAAGCCTGTAAATGGCCCGTGGATCTTCAGCGCATCGAGCATATACTGTGAGCAGGAAGGGATGTGACGGCATGAAGGCCGCAGAAATGGTGAAATGGCATACCTGTAAACATAAACCGGAAGGGAAAGAAAGACTGAAAATATATTGTTCAGAAATTTTAACATGGGGCAAAGATAACAATTGACCAATTCCGTCTGTTATATGTGGAGGCAGCACTTGGTTCGCCGGCTATGCTTTTATATTACATTATGATCTTTACCGGAGCAGGAGAAGAATAACCCCCTTGCCTCTAAAGCGGCATCCCCCCTGAAGGGGGGACTAAACCAATTACTCACAAAAAATCAATACGGATTTATAACTCCCCTTTAGAGCCTGCACTGAGCGGAGCGAAGTGTGGTGGCCGGGGGGTCACCTATTTACCTCAAGCCATCTGGTATACTTGTGTACAGACCTCACAATGATCCATATCACTGCAGCTCCGGCAAACATATAGATCCAGATTTTTGTAAAGAAGAATTTCTCAGTAAGAAAATAATTCCTGCAAAAATCTAATACTGCGAATATTAAAAATATATTCAAAAAGCTGTTGTATTCCCGGCTGAGAACATTACGCAGCGAGAATCGAAGTTTCGGACGTATGAATTTAAATGTGAATGGGAAAAAGGCACTGACTTTCTCTGAATATTTATCATATTCATCATCGAATTTTCTTCTCAGGAATTGTTCTTCGGCAAAGATTATTCTTTCATAATAGAGCCAGTACAGAAGGCAAAAAACAACAGTAAACCAGGCAGATTTTAGAAAGAGAACCGGTCCGAGCCACATAAAAAAGTTGCCCACATAAAGCGGATGCCTGACTATGGAATAGATACCTGTTATATTCAGTTCATCAGCTATCTGACCTGCCGCCGTATTTCTTCCTGAGGTGTTTCTTGCCGCAAACCCGACCGTAGATATCCGGATTATCTGACCAAAGAGGCTGATACCCAGGAATATCATTTCATCACGCAGATCAAATATTAACGCCTGCCTGTTTCCCAGGTACATCATTACAATCCCTGCAACTACCATGAAAATAGGAAGCCAGCCCCTTCGCCTGAAAAGCCAGTTGCCGCTGTTTTCAAATTCATGCACCAGTGCCATGACAGGTATTTTAAAGATTACTGCGGCAAAAGTATTAAATTTCTAGAAACTGTATTTAACACGAAGAAACACAAGGTTGATCCTGGTTTCGGATCCGCTCATTTCAGCGTTGAAATGCTGCCATATTAGAGAAAAATCAACGTTCTCGGCAAGGGAATAGTCAAAAGAGGGACCTGCAAAATAACCTTTAAGATCAGGAAACCACATTGCCGATAGTCCCAGGTTCATTAATGGAGTAGCCGCCCATGTGAATTGCCCGAAAGCTGAAAACTCTGAAAAGGCAAGGTCCCTGGCTGAAAGATTGCCTGAATAGAAGCTTGCGATATTATTCAGCTTCAGCGGATTGTTGCAGTACATAAGCTGGATCTGCGCCATTGAGTTATTTTCAAATATTTTGTCAAACCCGGCTGTTATTACTGTAGTCCCTGTTGTATCCTTAAAACTTTCAAGTGGCCTGAACCACGATCCCTCACCCCTGAAGGATACTGATCCGATTGAGCCTGACCATCCCCCTCCTGCAACGATATCTGAACTGTTGGAGTATCCTGCCAGGAACTGGATGTCATATCCCCATTTGCTGAACCGGTATAAAGCTGCCGCAGTTACATCGTCTTCACTGTCAATTTTAGCGGCTAACTCAATGGCTGATGAAAAGGACGGATAATATTGAAGCCGTATAGCATCGCTGCCGGGTCTTTCAACATAATCAAAATCGAAAAATGAATATGCGTTGAAAATATCGTTTGGATTCCAGACAAATGTTTGTCCCCAGTTAATCCTCTGCCGCCCAATCCGTGCCTGGAATTTGTTATAATTCATGTCCAGCCAGAGCCTGTCAATGGTTGTATTCAGGAAGAATGATTTTTCATCTACAATATTCCACGACATATCAAGCCAGCCCTCATCTGTCCCGATCATATCCGAATACCCGTAATACGACCTGACCATATCACCGGTAAAGAGCCTGTTCCTTAATTCAACAGCCAGTGTTATGTTATCATTGATATACCCTTTGAAATTGAGCCTGCTGTGCAGAAGGTTCTCATAAAAGAAGGGTCCTGAGAGAGTATCAAACATTGCACTCTGCATCGTTGTCAGGTATCCGTTAAGCTCAACAGGCTTTGGTTTTTCTTCCTGTGAGAAAAGAGCTGAGTTCAGGATAACCAGAAAGGCCGGAACAATTAATATTTTCTTCATAACTGAATTTAGGGACCTGTTACTCCCTTTTTTCATCTGAAACCACTTTCCCGTCTTCAAGGGTAATTACTCTGTGTGCTCTCTTCATTACTCTGACATCATGGGTTGAAAAGATGAATGTCATCCCCTCTTCATGGTTCAGTTTTTCCATTATGTCGAGAAGCGATTCGGCTGATTTTGAATCGAGGTTGGCTGTAGGTTCATCAGCAAGGATGAATTCGGGGTGTGTTGCCAGGGCCCTCGCAACCGCTACTCTTTGCTGCTGACCTCCTGACAGTTGTGAAGGACGGCTCTTGTGCCTGTCTGCCAGCCCGACTGATGAGAGAAGCTCATCTGTCCTGGCAGTAAGTTTTTCCTTCGGCCACTTTTGAAGGTTCATGATAAATCCGATATTTTCGGCTGCCGTAAGCACCGGGATGAGGTTATATGACTGGAAGACAAATCCGACATGATCCATCCTGAAGTCAATAAGCTGTGAAGGCCTGAGTTCGGACAGACGGTGACCAGCTATCAGAATTTCGCCTCCGGTAGGCTGATCGAGTCCTCCGATAAGGTTAAGAAGGGTTGTTTTTCCGGAGCCGGAAGGGCCTACTATTACCGTAAAGTCCCCTTTATCAAAACTTAATGTTACTCCGTTAATTGCCTTCACTTCAACTTCCGTATCATGATAGGACTTAAAAACGTTATTGATTTCTACTACTGCCATGACTTTGTTGTTTTTCGATGTTTTTATTCACTTCTTATTGCCTCAACCGGATTAAGCTTCAAGGCTTTGCGTGCCGGGTAAATTGCTGATATTATTCCTGTAAGAACAATAAGAATTGTTGTTGTAATAAAAAATTGTGCATCAATGGTCGGAAAGAGGTGTGCTGAATAACCTATAGCTTCCATGCCTTCCGAATACTTCATCAGGTTTATGCCTGTTTTACCTGTGATTGCAATCACAATCTCGCTCACGGCCATTCCCGTAAAACCTCCTACAATTGACAGGAAAATTGATTCCAGCATTATCATTATGAATATTTTGCGGCGGTTCATCCCTATTGCCATCAACATCCCAAGCTCCCTGGTCCTTTCAAGAACAGCCATAAGCATTGTATTCACAATTCCGAATGCCAGGGCTGCAAGTATTATTACCATGAAAACCGCGTATATCTGTCCCATAAAATCAGCTATCATGGCAAGGTCAGGTTGAATTTCCTTCCAGTTAAGCACCTCATAATCTGTCAGTTTCTCTCTTATTTCAGGGGTCGCCCTGTCAGTGATGTCATTATCCTCAAGCCTGGCTATTACCCTGTGAAAGGCGCCTTCTTCCATTCCGGTAAGCTCCCTGATCTCATCAACGGGAACAAACAGGGAAAGCGATTCAAACATATCATTATTGGTCCTGAAAATTCCGCATACCCTGAATGCCGCTCCGGTCTGGTTATTATCAACATCAAGAAAAGTAAGAATAAGCTTTGAACCTTCCCTGTACGACCAGGCTGCTTCTTTGATCTTCCAGCTGTATTTCTGTATTTCGTCAGGTTCAAGTATCTTTTCGTACGCCTTTACAAATTTTTTATCGGAGGTGAATCGTTGTCCCTGCAGCGTTTCAATCCCGGAAATTGTTTCTGCAGGTATTCCTTCTTCCTTTAATAACGCTATTGATTCAGGAGTAATGGTATACCTGATAATATTCAGCTCTTTGGCAAGTTTCTCACCGATAAATACTGTGTTGAATTTAGTGTCTGTTTCAAAGTAACTTCCTGTTCCGGCTATTAGCTTTTTGGATATTGTGAACATCTCTTTTTCCTTGTCAACATCAATACCCGATATTTCAACACCTGTACTTTTTGTAGCCGTGGAGGCAATGCCCCTTATAATTATCCTGCCGGTTATTTTTGTTACGCCGGGAGTTGATTCCAGTGCTGAAACAACTTTCGGGTAGTCTTTTATAATATTCTGAATATCTGCACTGCTCCTGAAATCCTTATTGTTAACCTGAATATGGGAAAGTTCTTCGTTAACGGAAGCATCAAGCCTCTGCACTACAGAGCTGTTTATTGCTGCCATTGAGAAAACTCCGGCGAAAACACCTATTGTTACCGCAGTGATAACTATCAGGCTTCTCGTCTTGTTTCTCCACACGTTTTTCCAAGCTATAGCTGTAATCATTTTTTCTCTTTTTAAGCTCTCATTGCGTTAATAACATTCATCCTGAAAATCTTGCGTGTACTGAATATGATTGCGATCACAAGAATTATCATTACAACCACGGTTTGCCACAGATAAAAAGTATCCGGCAGCATAGTCGGCATTATCGGTTCAAATCCATAATCCTCATACATCCGCGCAAACTCGCCTGTAAACCTCAGGGGATGAATATTCCCGTAAAATACAATCGGCAGTGACGCCGCAACCCCTGCTGCAACACCAAGAAAGCCGATAAGGAGCATTTCAAGGGATATGACTTTTGCCAGTTTCCGTTTTTTCATTCCTATTGATACCAGCATTCCGAATTCCCTCCTCCTTTCAGCCATCATCATTAATACGGTTCCGAAGACACCAAACGCGATCACCATATAAAGTACTGCTATCATGATCATCCCGCTCTTGTTATCTGCTTCCATCTGGTTTACCAGAAGCGCATTCAGTTCCTGCCATGTCTTTATTGTCATTGGTTCAGAAACAATATTTTGCAGGCGTTTCCCGGTCTGCGAAATATCATCATCATCGTTGCTGTAAAGACTGATTACTGCTGAAGTTGCCATGCCGGGAGCTGCATAAAGTTCTCTGGCAGTCTCAATCGGAATATAAACAATAACATTATCTATATCCGGTGTAGACAGTTTGATAATTCCCTTAACCACATATTTACCTGCCGCTGTTGTTCCATGATAACCCTGACCCATCAGAACGATTGTATCACCCACATTAGCTTTCAGATATCCGGAGAGGCCGTCACCAATCAGCACTTCGCTTGCTTTTCTTCCTGTCAGGAAAGCATTTCTGAAGGAAGCGTGTTTACGGATTACAGGAAGAATGGCTGCGCTATCCTCATCACTGATGCCAAGATCAAGCATCAGGCGGGCTTCGCTGGAATAAGCCTCGTTATTGAAAAGATTCAGAAGTTTTTTTGTGCGCTCCGGAATTGAGTCTTTTCTCAACGATTCAACTGCACCGGATGTCAGTTTAAATCTGACCAGCTTATTTGCGATATTCATTACTTTATCTTCACCCTCTGGTTCAATGCCCAGAACAATTACACCCTGAGTGTGACTGCCCGAAGCTGCCAGCGCAAAGGATTCAAGCCTTGGCACAACATCATCTACATTGGGATCTTTCCTGATCTGATCAATGAGTGACTGATCGATTTCAAAGCTGTTATCAATATTAGGGTCATCAAAGTAATCCATGTGCTGCAATTGCAAGTACCCGCTGTACGATTCAATAACATTCTTGAAAAGCCTGTCATAGGCTCCAAGCTGGAACGAACGCATGACCAGTGCAAAGAAAACAGCAAAGAATATCGAGGCTGCAGTGATCAGCGTTCTTCTCCTGTTACGCCAGAGGTTCTTCCATGCCAGCTGATAGTCTTTCATTTATTCTTAATTTTCAGTTATTAAACCACTCTAGTTGCTAGTTGCTAGTTGCATGTTGATTGTTCAACCTGTAACCTGCAACTTGCAACATGTAACTTTTTTTCATCTGATAGTTTTCATATTCTGCTGTGAGAAAAAGCTCTCATCCATATTTATATTGAATTTCATCTCAACAATCCTGAGGATCGTTTTTTGTCCTTCTGTTTCGGCAGGTACCAGTTCAATCAGAGTGGGAAGAAGCCTTCCATCCATTATCTTCAGATCAGATGCAGTTTCAGATCTCACCAGATACCCGTCTTCATCGTAAAGTTCAGCCTTAAGTGCTATATACTCTTTTTCATCCACCCACCATACCTGTGATCCCCACAGGATATCGGCATCCGGCTTTGCTGTGAGCTTGATTTTATAACATGATCTCCTGTCAACCATCTCTTCTCCCTCCAGGGTATGAGTGTAATCATCAACCACCGATGACTCCCTGAGAATATCGTCATTCGTATAGTCCGATCCCATCCATCCCTGCGACATCATGGACGGGGGCAGTTTTATAAGCCTGCTGATTGCCGGATTCCAGCTCCACATTTCGTTTTTCCGCTTCAGGAATGATTGTCCTTTTTCCCTGGCCGGAGCAGTGATCAGAGTCAGGGCATAATCATCCTCCTTTGCCCATGATTTAAATTCGACGGTTCTTTGCCATGTCGGCCTGACTATAGTCATTGTCATAACGCTGTAACCTGTCTGTTCTCCTTTGAATTTCTCGTCAGCTTTTCTTATAATATCTGTGGCTGACTCTGTTTGTGCTTTCAGACACGGTCCTGCTGCCGTCAAAATAATCATGGATATAAACGTTATTGTTATGCTTTTCATGGTCTGGCTATTTATATAACTCAATTATTTTGTTAACTGTGTTCTCATAATCGGCTTCCTCTGTACCTTCCGAGTAAATGGCAGTCATTGCAAATCCCTTTATTGTTATAAGGAACATATGAATATCCAGCATGGGATCATAATCATCACCCTTAATGGTTTTCTTTCTCATAAAATAGTCAGTGATTATTTTCATGATCCTGGAAGCAAAAAGATCTTCTCTTGGTTCAATACCGGATTTAATCAATGAATCCGTTCCCAGAAATGAATCCAGAAACTGTTTTCTGACATCGCTCTGCATTAGAATCTGAACAAATAACCGCCAGAATGACCTTCTCTCCCTTAAAATCACCGATATTCTTCTTACAAAATATTCGAATTCCTCCTCTGATAAATATCCGTCACGGTCGACATCAAAATTCTTGTAAACCTCCATCACGGATCTGTTAATAATTGCTTTCAGAAGAGTCTCCTTGCTTTTGAAATAATTATACATCAGTCCTTTTGAGATCCCCGCATGCTGTGCAATATGATTAATCGTTGTAGCATGATAGCCTTCTTTCGCAAAGTGTTCAAGAGCGGTATCCATTATCAGGGCCCTTTTCTCCTCCCTGATCTCCTCAAACTGCTGTGGTGTCCTCGGTGACATAATTTTGATTAAACGTTCATTCAATAACTATCCCATTAAAAAGCTGCCTATGATTGAACGGTTAGTCAAAGATAAAAACAATTTTGTTTATTTCCAAATTTTTTTTAATGTTTTTTCCTGTGAATTGACAGAATTTAATTCCTGATCTCCAGAATGCCATTCCATATCTACCAGATTCAATTCCCCTTCAGGAATAGATTCAGCGGCAAATTTTATGATATCAGCAACATTCAATTCATCATTCCGTTATCCCAGAAATCTAATATTTGAAATCCCGTTTTAATTATTAAGAAAAGATTTTCTATCTTTATCAGTTGTACCTAAAACAGATTTACAATGGCAAGTCTCAAATTTCTTCTGGGAATGATCCCCTCAACCGCTAAAATTGAACAGGCTGAAAAGGCTCTGATAGCTGAATTAGACAAGCTTAATGCGTTTGCAGAGTCAGACACCTTGAAAAAATTTACTGAGCTGAAAGAGATGGTAACATCATCCGATTTCCTTCAGAAAAAGAAAGAGATAGAATCCCTGAGATTCAAAAATTCCGAGGAATTTGCAAAGGAGAAAGAGTTTCTTTCCCTGCAAAAAGCTAAAGATATTGTGCTTTATTTCAGAACCGTTTCCGGAACAGCTCTCAAAAAATTCCAGGAACTCGATGGTTCTGATAAGATAACCGGCTTTGAATCTCTTGAGAAGCTTGTTCAATCCCTTGAATTCAGGGAAAAAATAAAAACAAAGGAATTTAAAGGATCCGAGGATGAAAAGAAGCTGCAGGAATTCAACCGGCTCAAATCAAGCTCTGAGATCAGGGATTACTATTCATTCAGGAAATCAAAAGAGTATGCCAATTTCCAGAATACTGACGGCTCAACCAGACTTGCCCGGTATAATGAACTCAAGGAATATGTCGCTTCAAATGAATTCAGGGAAAGGAAAAATTACCTGCTCGATAAAAAGAGATTTGAAAAATCCGAAATGTTCAAACAGCTCCAGGAATATGACAAACTAGCAAAAAGCGAGGACATCCTGTGGTATTTCAAGGTAAAAGATTCAAATAAGTTTGACATTTTGAAAAACAGGGAGCTGATATTCAACGACGAATTTGACGGAGATGAGCTGGATACTCAAAAATGGCTTACAAACTATTACTGGGGCGATAAGCTTCTTAAAGACAATTATACTGTCGGAAACGATCTCCAGGCATACACCGAAAAGGATAAT